>ENA-ORMO01000754-ORMO01000754.1-human-gut-metagenome-genome-assembly--contig:-NODE-754-length-42380-cov-15.853042_pt1 | contig 42380 bp, 34 predicted proteins | sample MGYA00242106_ERZ509001 | MGnify/ENA primary metagenome ERZ509001 (study PRJEB26280, sample SAMEA2338736) | human gut metagenome | biome: human gut; feature: human-associated habitat; material: faeces...
ACGGTCCGATGCCCCAGACCAACGAGCACGTGCTGCTCGCCCGTCAGGTGAACGTGCCGAAGATCGTCGTTTTCCTGAACAAGTGCGACATGGTGGACGATCCCGAGATGCTCGACCTGGTCGAGATGGAGGTTCGCGACCTGCTTTCGAAATACGACTATGACGGCGACAACGCCCCCATCATCCGCGGTTCCGCTCTGGGCGCCCTGAACGGCGAGGCTAAATGGGAAGAGAAGGTGATGGAGCTGATGGATGCCGTAGATAGCTACATTCCGCTGCCCCAGCGCGACAACGAGAAGCCGTTCCTGATGCCTATCGAGGACGTGTTCTCGATCACCGGCCGCGGTACCGTCGTAACGGGCCGTATCGAGACCGGTATCATCCATGTCGGCGATCCCGTCGAGATCATCGGTCTGGAGGAGAAGACGCTGACTTCGACCTGCACGGGCGTCGAGATGTTCCGCAAGCTGCTCGACGAGGGCGAGGCCGGCGACAACGTGGGTCTGCTGCTCCGCGGTATCGACAAGAAGGAGGTTAAGCGCGGTATGGTAGTCGCCAAGCCGGGTTCGATCACCCCGCACACCGAGTTCGAGGCCGAGGTCTATATCCTGAAGAAGGAGGAGGGCGGCCGTCACACGCCGTTCCACAACAACTACCGTCCCCAGTTCTATCTGCGTACGATGGACGTGACGGGAGAGGTTCACCTGCCCGCAGGCGTGGATATGGTGATGCCGGGCGACCACGTGACGATCACCGTGAAGCTGATCTACCCGGTAGCCCTGAACGAGGGTCTGCGTTTCGCGATCCGCGAGGGCGGCCGTACGGTAGGTGCCGGCCAGATCCTGAAGGTTCTGAAGTAATCCGGACGGTTATGTCCCGAGGCGGTGTCACCGCACCGCCTCTTTTTTAGGAGCATAGTTCAAGGGTAGAATAGCGGTCTCCAAAACCGTTGATGGGAGTTCGAATCTCTCTGCTCCTGCCAGAGAATAAAAGACGGAAGTATGTTCAATTACGTAAAAGAATCTTACAACGAGCTTGTAAACAAGGTGACGTGGCCCACGTTCCCGCAGCTCCAGAGTTCCACGATCGTCGTGATGGTGGCTTCGGTCATCTTCGCCGTGATCGTGCTTGCCATGGACCTGACGTTCGAGAACATGATGGCCTTCATCTATAAGACCCTGGGTAATCTTGGCCGTTAATTTCGAACCGGAACGATGAGCGAGATTAAGAAACAGTGGTATGTGGTCCGCGCCGTCGGCGGCAAGGAGGGTAAGGTCAAGGAGTATATCGAGGCCGAAATCCGTCACAACCACCTCGAGGACTACATTTCCCAGGTCCTGATTCCCACCGAGAAGGTGTACACCATCCGCAACGGAAAGAAAGTCTCGAAAGAGAAGGTTTCCTATCCGGGGTACGTGCTGGTGGAGGCTGCTTTCGTAGGTCAGATTCCGATGATCATTCGCAATACTCCCAATGTGCTGGGTTTCCTCGGCGACACCAAAGAGGACAGCCGCAAGATGATCGCCACGCCCCTGCGTCCGCAGGAGGTGGCCCGCATTCTCGGCCGCGTCGATGAAATGAACGCCATGGAGGAGGAAAACGAAGTCCCATTCTTCGTCGGCGAGACCGTCAAGGTCACCGATGGTCCTTTCTCAAGCTTCCAGGGTACCATCGAAGCCGTCGATAACGAGCGCAAGAAACTCACGGTATCGGTGAAGATATTCGGGCGCAAGACTCCCATGGAGTTGAGTTTCACACAAGTTGAAAAAGAATAATTAACCAAGGAAAACTATGGCAAAAGAGATTGCTGCATTTATTAAATTGCAGATCAAAGGTGGTGCCGCCAATCCTTCGCCCCCGGTTGGTCCCGCATTGGGTTCTAAGGGAGTCAATATCATGGACTTCTGCAAGCAGTTCAATGCACGTACGCAGGACAAGGCGGGAAAAGTTCTTCCGGTCATCATCACGGTTTACAGCGACAAGTCGTTCGACTTCGTCGTAAAGCAGCCGCCTGTAGCCGTTCAGCTCAAGGAAGCAGCCAAGGTACAGAAAGGCTCCGCGCAGCCCAACCGCGACAAGGTCGGTCAGGTGACGTGGGAGCAGATTCAGGAGATCGCCAAGGACAAGATGGCCGACATGAACTGCTTTACGCTGGAGGCCGCTATGCGCATGGTTGCCGGTACGGCCCGAAGCATGGGTATCAACGTTGTCGGTGAATTTCCTAACTTGTAATTCTTGAAGAGATGAGTAAATTGACAAAAAATCAAAAGATCGCCTACGCAAAGGTGGAAGCCGGTAAGGCTTACAAACTTCCCGAGGCAGCCGCTCTTCTGAAGGAAATTACGTTCACGAAATTCGACGCTTCGGTTGATATCGACGTCCGTCTGGGCGTCGATCCGCGCAAGGCGAACCAGATGGTCCGCGGCGTGGTGACGCTTCCGCACGGAACCGGCAAGACGGTGCGCGTGCTGGTGCTCTGCACGCCCGAGAAGGAGGCCGAGGCCAAGGCCGCCGGCGCCGATTACGTGGGTCTGGACGAGTTCGTGGACAAGATCAAGGGTGGATGGACCGACGTGGACGTCATCATCTGTACGCCGAACGTGATGGGCAAGGTCGGCGCGCTGGGCCGTATTCTGGGTCCGCGCGGCCTGATGCCGAACCCCAAGACCGGTACGGTGACGATGGAGGTCGGCAAGGCCGTCGGCGAAGTGAAGGCCGGTAAGATCGACTTCAAGGTCGATAAGTTCGGCATCATCCACACCACCGTCGGCAAGATCTCGTTCTCTGCGGACCAGATCGTGGAAAACGCGAAGGAGGTCCTGAACATGATTCTCAAGTTGAAACCGGCTGCTGCCAAAGGTTCGTATGTGAAGAGCGTATATCTCTCGACCACCATGAGCCCCGGCGTGCAGATTGATTCCAAATCAGTAGAAACCAAATAAGAGGGAGGATAGATAGAGATGACAAAGGAAGAAAAACTGGTTGTTATTAACAGCCTCGCCGAGCAGCTCCAGGCTTATCCTCACTTCTATGTCGCCGACATCGAGGCGCTGAACGCCGAGCAGACCGCTGCCCTGCGCCGCAAGTGCTTCGAGAGCGACGTGAAGCTGGTGGTCGTGAAGAACACCCTGCTTGCGAAGGCGCTCGAGAAGGCGGAGAAGGCGGACGCTGAACTGGTGAAAGTATTGGAGGGTCCCACCTCGGTCATGTTCGCCCACGTTGCGAAAGCTCCGGCCGTTCTGATCAAGGAGTTCCGCAAGACGTCGGACAAACCCGTTCTGAAGGCGGCTTTCGCCGAAGGGGGCGTCTATATCGGCGACAATCAGCTGGACACTCTGTGTAACATCAAGTCGAAGGAAGAGCTCATCGGCGACATCATCGCCCTGTTGCAGTCCCCGGCGAAGAATGTTATCTCTGCATTGCAGGCTAATGCAGGCCAAAAGATTGCGGGCCTCGTGAAGACGCTCGAATCGAGAAACAACTAATCACAAACCGAAATTAAAAACAAATTAATAAGCTTACAACTATGGCAGACGTAAAGAAACTTGCTGAAGAACTGGTTAACCTGAAGGTGACCGAGGTAAACGAACTCGCACAGATCCTCAAGGAGGAGTATGGCATTGAGCCGGCCGCTGCCGCTGTTGCCGTTGCAGCCCCCGCTGCAGGCGCAGGCGAGGCTGCCGCTGCCGAGAAGACGTCGTTCGACGTGATCCTGAAGAGCGCAGGCCAGGCCAAGCTCCAGGTCATCAAGGTTGTGAAGGATGTTGCCGGCCTGTCGCTGGGTGACGCCAAGGCTCTCGTGGACGGCGCTCCCAAGGCTGTCAAGGAGGGTGTTTCCAAGGAGGAGGCCGAGCAGATCAAAGGCCAGCTCGAGGAGGCAGGTGCTGAAGTTGAGCTTAAGTAGCATTGCTGCTTAACGCTGCATCAGACGATCAGGTATAGGGCTTACCGGCGTGTAAGCTCTATGCCTTTTCTTGGTCTAAAGACTGGAAGTGCCGAGCAGGAGCTGTGTCCACTCTTTGGAAGTCGAATGCTCCCGGGGCATAGTATGCCCGCATACGGGGGCATTGGCGGGATAGGGACCCGCGCATTTTGGGGAGCGTAACCCACCCAATTACACTTCAACTAATTCGGATTTTACGATGTCCACAGCAAAAACACAACAAAGAATCAGCTTTTCGACAGTCAAGAACCGGGTTCCTTACCCGGATCTGCTGGAGGTACAGCTTAAATCATTCCGGGACTTTTTCCAGATGGACACCACGGCCGAGAATCGCAAAAACGAGGGGCTGTACAAGGTGTTTCAGGAGAATTTCCCCATCACCGATACCCGGAACAACTTTGTTCTGGAGTTTATCGACTACTATATCGACCCGCCGCGCTATTCGATCGAAGAGTGCCTGGAGCGCGGTCTGACGTACAGCGTTCCGCTGAAAGCCAAGCTGAAACTCTATTGCACGGACGACGAGCACGAGGATTTCGGCGTCGTCGTTCAGGACGTGTACTTCGGGACGATCCCCTATATGACCGAACGCGGAACGTTCGTCATCAACGGTGCGGAGCGTGTCATCGTATCCCAGTTGCACCGTTCGCCGGGCGTGTTCTTCGGACAGAGCATGCACACCAACGGCACCAAGCTCTATTCGGCGCGTATCATCCCCTTCAAGGGTTCGTGGATCGAGTTCGCTACGGACATCAATAACGTCATGTACGCCTACATCGACCGGAAGAAGAAGCTGCCCGTCACCACGCTGCTGCGTGCGATAGGTTACGAGGCGGACCAGCAGATTCTCGAGATTTTCGATCTCGCGGACGAGGTGAAGGTGTCGAAGGCCACCCTGAAGAAGGCCGTGGGCCGCAAGCTCGCCGCACGCGTCCTCTCGACGTGGGTCGAGGACTTCGTGGACGAGGACACGGGCGAGGTGGTGTCGATCGAGCGCAACAACGTGATCGTGGACCGCGAGACGGTCCTCGAGGAGGAACATATCGACCAGATCATCGAGAGCGGCGCCAAGACGATCCTGCTGCACAAGGAGAACCTCTCGGGCATCGACTTCTCGATCATCTACAACACGCTGCAAAAGGACCCCTGCAACTCCGAGAAGGAGGCCGTGGTTTACATCTACAGGCAGTTGCGCGCCTCGGAGCCGCCCGATGAGGCTACGGCGCGCGACGTCATCGAGAAGCTCTTCTTCTCGGACAAGCGTTACGACCTGGGCGACGTGGGCCGTTTCCGCATCAACAAGAAGCTGGACCTGGACATCGATCCGGCTATCCGAACCCTGACGCGGGAGGACATCATCGCCATCATCAAATACCTGATCCAGTTGATCAACTCGAAGGCCGACGTGGACGATATCGACCACCTGTCGAACCGCCGCGTCCGCACCGTGGGCGAACAGTTGTCGAACCAGTTCTCGGTGGGCTTCGTGCGCATGGCGCGCACGATCCGCGAGCGCATGAACGTGCGTGACAACGAGGTGTTCACGCCGGTGGACCTGATCAACGCCAAGACCCTTTCGTCGGTGATCAACTCCTTCTTCGGCACTTCGCAGCTCTCGCAGTTCATGGACCAGATCAACCCGCTGGCCGAAATCACCCACAAGCGCCGTCTGTCGGCCCTCGGTCCCGGCGGTCTGTCACGCGACCGCGCCGGTTTCGAGGTGCGCGACGTGCACTATACGCACTACGGACGTCTCTGCCCGATCGAGTCGCCGGAAGGCCCGAACATCGGTCTGATCTCGTCGTTGTGCGTCTATGCGAAGATTTCGCCCATGGGCTTCATCGAGACGCCCTACCGTACGGTGGAGAACGGAAAGGTGGATATGGACAATGCGCATATCCGCTACTATTCGGCCGAAGAGGAGGAGGATCTGGTCGCCGCGCAGGCGAACACCCCCATCGACGAGGAGGGCAACTTCCTGGAGCCGGACCGCATCAAGGCGCGCGAAGGCGCCGACTTCCCCGTGGTGACGGCTTCCGAGGTGCATCTGATGGACGTGGCTCCGAACCAGATCGCCTCGATCGCCGCGAGCCTCATCCCGTTCCTCGAGCACGACGACGCCAACCGTGCGCTGATGGGCTCGAACATGATGCGCCAGGCCGTGCCCCTGGTGACCACCGAAGCCCCGATCGTCGGCACGGGTATCGAGAAGGACATGATTTCGGACAGCCGGATTCAGATCGTGGCCGAGGGCGACGGCGAGGTGGTTTTCGCCGACGCCACGAAGATCCAGATCAAGTACGAGCGCACGGAGGACGAGATCCTCGCGTCGTTCGATCCGGAGGTCACGACCTATACGCTGCCGCGTTACCGCCGCACGAACCAGAACACCTCGATCACGCTGCGTCCCACCGTCCTGACGGGCGACAAGGTCACGAAGGGGCAGATCCTTACGGAGGGATACTCGACGCAGAACGGCGAGCTGGCGCTGGGCCGCAACCTGAAGGTGGCCTACATGCCCTGGAAGGGATACAACTTCGAGGACGCCATCGTGATCTCGGAGCGCATCCAGCGCGAGGACATCTTCACGTCGGTGCACGTGGACGAGTACATCATGGAGGTGCGCGACACGAAGCGCGGCGTCGAGGAGCTGACCTCGGACATCCCGAACGTTTCGGAGGACGCCACGAAGGACCTCGACGCCAACGGTATCGTCCGCATCGGCGCCAACATCCATCCGGGCGACATCCTCATCGGCAAGATCACCCCGAAGGGCGAGAGCGATCCGTCGCCCGAGGAGAAGCTCCTGCGCGCGATCTTCGGCGACAAGGCCGGCGACGTGAAGGACGCTTCGCTCAAGGCGCAGCCTTCGCTGCACGGCGTGGTGATCGACACGAAGCTCTACAGCCGCGCCAGCAAGGAGGGCAAGAAGGGCAAGAGTGCCGAGAAGATGCAGCTCGACAAGCTCGACGAGAAGTTCTCGGCCGAGATCGCCGAGCTGACCAAGCGGCTCGTGTCCAAGCTCTGGACGCTGTTGCAGGGCAAGACCACCACGGGCATCACCGACTACTTCGGCGTGGAGCTCTATCCCGCCGGTACGAAGTTCTCGCAGAAGCTGCTGGAGGAGATCGCCCGCAAGTCCTCAGACGAGAAGACGGGCGTGGTGATGGGCTACCTGAACCTCGGCTCGTGCAACTGGACGGGCGACGCGCATACGGACGCCCTGATCGAGGCCACGATCAACAACTACACGATCGAGTGGAAGAAAGCCGACGCCGCCATCAAGCGCGAGAAGTACAACCTCACGAACGGCGACGAGCTGCCGCAGACGGGCGTTATCCAGATGGCCAAGGTCTATATCGCCAAGAAGCGCAAGCTGAAGGTGGGCGACAAGATGGCCGGACGCCACGGCAACAAGGGTATCGTGGCCAAGATCGTGCGCGACGAGGACATGCCGTTCCTCGAGGACGGAACGATCGTCGATATCTGCCTCAACCCGCTGGGCGTGCCTTCGCGAATGAACCTCGGGCAGATCTACGAGGCCGTGCTCGGCTGGGCCGGCCGCGAGTTGGGCGTGAAATTCGCCACGCCGATCTTCGACGGCGCCTCGCTCGACCAGATCAACGAGTACACGGCCCAGGCCGGACTGCCGCACAGCGGCCGCACGTACCTCTACGACGGCGGCACGGGCGAGCGTTTCGACCAGCCTGCCACGGTGGGCGTCACCTACATGCTCAAGCTGGGCCACATGATCGACGACAAGATGCACGCGCGTTCGATCGGTCCCTACTCGCTCATCACGCAGCAGCCGCTCGGCGGTAAGGCGCAGTTCGGCGGCCAGCGTTTCGGCGAGATGGAGGTCTGGGCGCTCGAGGGCTTCGGCGCCGCCAATATCCTGCAGGAGATTCTGACCATCAAGTCCGACGACGTGATGGGCCGCGCCAAGGCTTACGAGGCGATCGTCAAGGGAGAGAACCTGCCCAAGCCGGGTATCCCGGAGGCGATGAACGTGCTGCTGCACGAGCTTCGCGGTCTGGCCCTTTCGGTCAAACTCGAGTAAGGTGTGTGTTTAACTGAGGAAAGAAAAAAGCAATAAATATGTCAATTACCAAAGACAATAAACCGAACAATGGTTACAGCCGCATTTCGATCGGCCTGGCCTCTCCCGAGGAGATTCTGGCCCAGTCGAGCGGCGAGGTGCTGAAGCCTGAGACCATTAACTACCGCACCTACAAGCCCGAGCGCGACGGTCTGTTCTGCGAGCGCATCTTCGGTCCGGTGAAGGACTACGAGTGCCATTGCGGCAAGTACAAGCGCATCCGCTACAAGGGCATCGTCTGCGACCGCTGCGGCGTGGAGGTGACCGAGAAGAAGGTGCGCCGCGAGCGCATGGGCCACATCTCGCTGGTCGTGCCGGTGGTGCACATCTGGTATTTCCGGTCGCTTCCCTCGAAGATCGGTTATCTGCTGGGCATTCCGTCGAAGAAGCTCGAGGCGATCATCTACTACGAGCGTTACGTCGTCATCAACGCCGGCGCGGCCTCGGAGCAGGGCATCGAGCGGTTGCAGACCCTCTCGGAGAAGGAGTACCTCGACGTCGTGGCCGCGCTGCCGAAGGGCAACCAGGCGCTCGACGATGCGGACCCCAACAAGTTCGTCGCCCAGATGGGCGCCGAGGCGATCTACACGCTGCTCAAGCAGGTGGACCTCGACTCGATGTCCTATGCGCTGCGCCACAAGGCTTCGACCGAGACCTCGCAGCAGCGTAAGTCCGAGGCGCTGAAGTGCCTGAACGTCATCGAGTCGTTCCGTGCTTCGGAGGGCAAGAACAAGCCCGAGTGGATGGTGCTGAGCGTGATTCCGGTGATTCCGCCCGAGCTGCGTCCGCTGGTTCCGCTCGACGGCGGCCGTTTCGCCACGTCGGACCTGAACGACCTCTACCGCCGCGTCATCATCCGCAACAACCGTCTGAAGCGTCTGATCGAGATCAAGGCTCCGGAGGTGATTCTGCGCAACGAGAAGCGCATGTTGCAGGAGGCCGTCGATTCGCTCTTCGACAACTCGCGCAAGTCGAACGCCGTGAAGAACGAGTCGAACCGTCCCCTGAAGTCGCTCTCCGATTCGCTCAAGGGCAAGCAGGGCCGTTTCCGCCAGAACCTGCTCGGTAAGCGCGTGGACTACTCGGCCCGTTCGGTGATCGTCGTGGGTCCCGAGCTGAAGATGCACGAGATGGGTATTCCGAAGGATATGGCCGCCGAACTTTACAAGCCGTTCGTGATCCGCAAGCTCATCGAGCGCGGCATCGTCAAGACGGTGAAGTCGGCCAAGAAGATCATCGACCGCAAGGACCCCGTGATCTGGGGCATTCTGGAGAATGTCATCAAGGGCCACCCCGTGCTGATGAACCGTGCCCCGACGCTGCACCGTCTCGGTATCCAGGCGTTCCAGCCCAAACTGATCGAGGGCAAGGCTATGCAGCTGCATCCGCTGGCCTGTACGGCCTTCAACGCCGACTTCGACGGCGACCAGATGGCCGTGCACCTGCCGCTGGGCAACGCCGCCATTCTGGAGGCGCAGTTGCTCATGCTCGGTTCGCACAACGTCCTCAACCCCGCCAACGGCGCTCCGATCACCGTGCCTTCGCAGGACATGGTCCTCGGACTGTACTATATCACCAAGCCCCGCAAGGGCGTGAAGGGCGAAGGCCACACGTTCTACGGTCCCGAGGAGGCGATCATCGCCTACAACGAGAAGCGTGCCGATCTGCATGCCATCGTGAAGTGTCTGGTGGACGATCTGGACGAGGAGGGCAATCCCGTGCGCGTCCTGAAGGAGACGACCATCGGCCGCATCCTCTTCAACCAGGTGGTTCCCCGGGAGGTGGGTTATATCAACGAGGTGCTGACGAAGCGTTCGCTGCGCGACATCATCGCCGTGGTGATGAAGAAGGCAGGAGCCGACAAGGTGGCCGCCTTCCTCGACGATATCAAGAACATGGGTTACCGCATGGCATTCCAGGGCGGTCTGTCGTTCAACCTCGACGCCGTGATCATTCCCGACGAGAAGGAGAAACTCGTGCAGGAGGGCTACGAGCGCGCCGATGCGATCATGGACGACTACAACATGGGTCTTATCACCAACAACGAGCGTTACAACCAGATCATCGACGTCTGGACCAATATCAATACGAAGCTGACGAAGGCCGTGATCGACACGCTGATCAAGGACGACGACGGCTTCAACCCGGTGTACATGATGCTCGACTCCGGAGCCCGCGGCTCGAAGGAGCAGATCCGTCAGTTGAGCGGTATGCGAGGTCTGATGGCCAAGCCGCAGAAGTCGGGCGTCGAGGGCGGTCAGCAGGTGATCGAGAACCCGATTCTCTCGAACTTCAAGGAGGGACTTTCGGTGCTCGAGTACTTCATCTCGACGCACGGCGCCCGCAAGGGTCTTGCCGACACCGCCCTGAAGACGGCCGACGCCGGTTACCTGACGCGCCGTCTGGTGGACGTGGCGCAGGACGTCATCATCAACGAGGAGGACTGCGGCACGCTGCGCGGCCTGACGGCTACGGCCATCAAGCGCAACGACGATGTCGTGCAGACGCTCTACGACCGCATTCTGGGCCGCGTCGCGCTGAACGACGTGATCCACCCGCTGACGGGCGAGGTGCTCTGCAAGGCCGGCGAGGAGATCACCGAGTCGATCGCCGAGGCCATCGAGAAGTCGCCGCTGGAGTCCGTCGAAATCCGTTCGGTGCTGACCTGCGAGGCGCGCCACGGCGTCTGCGCGAAGTGCTACGGCCGCAACCTGGCCACGGCGCGCATGGTGCAGAAGGGCGAGGTGGTCGGCGTGATCGCCGCGCAGTCCATCGGCGAGCCGGGTACGCAGTTGACGCTCCGTACGTTCCACGTCGGCGGCGTGGCCGGCGGCACGGCCGTCGAGACGAATGTCGTATCGAAGTACGAAGGCCGCCTGGAGATCGACGAACTCCGCACCGTGAAGGGCAAGAACGCCGCCGGCGAGGCGATCGACATCGTCATTTCGCGCCAGTCGGAGTTCCGCATCGTCGATCCCAAGACCGGCATCGTGCTCTACACGCACAACCTGCCTTACGGCGCGACGCTCTTCATGGAGGACGGCGCCGAAGTCAGGAAGGGCGACCTCGTCTGCGAATGGGATCCCTACAACGCCGTGATCATCTCGGAGTACGAGGGCCGCGTCGCCTATGAGAACATCATCGAGGGCGTGACCTACCGCGACGAGCGCGACGAGCAGACGGGACTTTCGGAGAAGGTGGTGATCGAGTCGAAGGACAAGACCAAGAACCCCGTCATCAAGATTCAGAACAAGGAGGGCGAAGAGGTCAAGCAGTACAACCTGCCCGTTTCGGCCCATATCGTGGTGAAGGACAACGCCCGGATCAAGGCCGGCGACATCCTCATCAAGATTCCGCGCGCCGTCGGCAAGTCGGGCGGCGACATCACCGGCGGTCTGCCGCGCGTTACGGAGCTATTCGAGGCCCGCAACCCGTCGAATCCGGCCATCGTCTCGGAGATCGACGGCGAGGTGACGTTCGGCAAGATCAAGCGCGGCAACCGCGAGATCATCATCACCTCGAAGCAGGGCGACGTGAAGCGTTACCTCGTGCCCCTGTCGCGTCAGATCATCGTGCAGGAGAACGACTACGTGAAGGCCGGCAGCCCGCTGTCCGACGGTGCGATTACCCCGAGCGACATCCTCAATATCCTCGGCCCGACGAAGGTGCAGGAGTACATCGTCAATGAGGTGCAGGAGGTATACCGCATGCAGGGTGTGAAGATCAACGACAAGCATTTCGAGGTCATCGTCCGCCAGATGATGAACAAGGTGAAGATCGAGGATCCCGGCGATACCCGGTTCTTCGAAGACCAGGTGGTCGACAAGTGGGAGTTCATGGATGTGAACGACGAACTCTACGACAAGGTGGTCGTCACCGATGCGGGCGATTCGACGTCGCTCCAGCCCGGGCAGATCGTTTCGCTGCGTAAGCTGCGCGACGAGAATTCGAGCCTCAAGCGCCGTGACCAGAAACCCGTGCAGGTGCGCGACATTGTGCCCGCTACTTCGACGCAGGTGTTGCAGGGTATTACCCGCGCCGCGTTGCAGACTTCGAGCTTCATCTCGGCGGCTTCATTCCAGGAGACCACCAAGGTGCTCAACGAGGCTGCGATCCAGGCCAAGGTCGATCCGCTGGAAAACCTCAAGGAAAATGTCATCTGCGGTCACCTGATCCCCGGCGGTACGGGCCTGCGCGATTACGACAACCTTGTGGTCGGTTCGAAAGCCGAGCTGGAATCGCTCCAGCAGGCGCAGTAAATCCGAGGCTGCATATACGATTCGAAAGAAGCCGTTCCCTGGGAACGGCTTCTTTTTATTTTATCCGGATTCCTGATTATCTTCGACCTGCACTGTCCCGATGGTTAGCTGGAGTCGAAATATTTCGCACTCCCGCGGCATTGCCGGCCGTACTTTTATCGGGCGGATATGGTGTTTCTGTATGGAGGGGGTGCGCAGGCAGGGAGGCCGGCATCGCTGACTTATGGTGCCGCAGGCCGGATCATTGTGCAGAAACTCGAATATAAGGGTGATGCAGTGGGCGACGGGGAGTGGTCTGCCGAATTTTCATACGATGGCGCCGGGTGGCTGACGCGATCCTATACGGTTTTATGGGAAACTGGTGTGGAGACCGTCTATACTTATAATGCCGCGGGACGACTTGAGACCCGCCGCGAGACAGTTCATAATTACGATGGAGAGACGGAGCGGATCTATACCTATGAATACGTGAAGTTCGACGCACGCGGCAACTGGGCGGAACGCAGGGTGACTGTGCAAAAGACTGCCGTGCGGCCGGTCAAGGGGGCCGAACACGAACAGTCGGAGATCATTCGCTATCCGGATGCTTATCAGTTGGAGCGTCGGAAGATTACCTATTACGGGTAGCGAAAAAACCGGATCGCAAAAAGGCATTTTCCTGCCGTGGAGGGCCAGTCCGTACTATTTCTTGCCGTTATAGCGCTTGGCGAGGCCTCCTTCGGAGGTTTCGCGGTAGAGGCTCGGAAGGTTATGCCCGGTCTCGTTCATCACCTCCACGACCCGGTCGAAACTTACCATGTGCGAGCCGTCGGAGAGCGTGGCGTAGGCGTTGGCATCGAAAGCCCGGGCTGCCGCGATCGCATTGCGTTCGATGCAGGGCACCTGTACCAATCCGCATACGGGGTCGCAGGTGAGCCCCAGGTGGTGTTCGAGCCCCATCTCCGCGGCGTATTCGATCTGCGAAGGGGTGCCGCCGAAAAGCTGGCATGCCGCGGCGGCGGCCATGGCGCATGCGACGCCCACCTCGCCCTGGCAGCCGACCTCGGCGCCGGAGATCGAAGCGTTGGTTTTGGCCACGTTGCCGAACAGTCCCGCCGTGGCAAGGGCGCGCAGGATGCGGATGCGCAGGAAGTTGCGCGAATTGGCCAGGTGGTAGAGCACTGCCGGAACCACGCCGCACGACCCGCATGTGGGGGCGGTTACGACGATGCCGCCGGATGCATTCTCTTCGGAGGTCGCCAGGGCGTAGGCGTAGATTTGGGCGCGGGATTTCAGCGAGTCGGTGTAGCTCTTCGACTTGACCCAGTAGGTGCTCGCCTTGCGGGCGACCTTGAGCCCTCCCGGCAGTACGCCGTCGTTGTTCAGGCCGCGCTGGATCGTTTCGCACATCACCGTCCATATCCGGTCGAGGTAATCCCATATTTCGGGGCCTTCGCAGTCATTGACATATTCCCAATAGGTTTTGCCTTCGTGGTAGCACCAGTCCTTGATCTCCGAGATCGTCGTCAGCGGATAGATGCTGGCGGGTATCTCCAGGCGCGAACTCTCGTTCGCCAGGGCACCCCCGCCGATGCTGTATATCGTCCAACTGTCGACGACCTTGCCGGCTTTCAGCCCCTCGAACAACATGCCGTTGGGATGGAAGGGCAGCACGACCTTCGGCTCCCAGACGATCTGGGTCGGGGCGATGGGCTCCAGCACCGAAAGGATCGCCACGTCGGTGAGGTGTCCCTTGCCCGTGGCGGCGAGCGATCCGTAGAGTGTCACACGGTATGAATCGACGTCGCGACTATGTTCGGCAAAACGTTCGGCAGCCTTTTTGGGCCCCATCGTGTGGCTGCTCGACGGGCCGTTGCCGATCTTATATAATTCTTTGAGTGACTCCATAAACTGGCTTTATATGTGAGGCAAAGATAATGTAAATTGTCGGATGTTCCCTTTCCCGGCCGGAGATTTAAGCCGCTCCCGTCCGGGCGGAACGAAAAAAGGAAAAGGTCGGAACCTTTCCCTTTTCGTAGCCTCACCGCGACTCGAACGCGAATTTAGGGTTTAGGAAACCCTCGTTCTATCCCTTGAACTATGAGGCCGGATAAAAATTGCGGCGCACTTTTCTGCAAAGCGCACCGCAAATATAATAATTTTTCCCGGTTTTAGAAACTGAACCCTACGCCGATCGAAAATGTGTGGGCACGGGCGGTGTAATTACCCGAAAAATCGGTGACCGGATTGGTGAGCTGGCTTTCGGGAACGCCTGCTGCCGCCAGTTTTTCGTTCACGATGCCCAGCACCGAATTGGTGTAGGGATAGGAGCCCGTACGTTCGGGATCGGCCGAATTGACATAGCCGTATGCGATGTCGATATTCATCCATTTGATCGGGCGGAAGGTGACGCCGGCCGTATAGGCGAGCTTGGTCATCGACGGGGTCTCGGGATTGAGGTAATCGCTGCGCACGGGGCTTTCATCCACGTACATACCCATACGGGCGGTCAGCCAGTCGAGTGCGTGGTACTGGCCGCCGAAACGGAACGCCAGCGTGTTGGAGTATTTTTTATCGCTGACCGGGATGTTCAGTACGGGGGTGTTGCTGCCGGGTTCGAGAATCTTGACGTCGAGTTTGTCGTAGGCACTCCAGAGCACATATTGCAGGTCGACGGCGAACTCCCACTTCGGGACGGGACGAAAACTGACACCCCACGTCAGCGATGCCGGCAGGGGCAGTTCGGTCTTCACGACGGCCGATGTGAGCTTGGCGGGGTCGAGACCCAGCTGGGGCAGGAGTTGTCCGATGACCTGGGCGATTTGCGTGTTGTCGATCATACGCAGGTCGATCGAACCCGAATCCACCTTCATTTTGAGTTTCGAACGGTAGGTAAAGCCCAGTGACCACTGTTCGTTGATGTCCCACATCACACCGAGGTTTACTCCGACGGCCATTTTGGCTTTGCCTTCGAGCCCCAGCGATATCAGGTTTTTGTCCCCGGCCATTTCGAAGAGGTCGGGCATTTGCGGGTTGAGCATTTGCAATGCGCCCATGAGCGCTTTGTTCTGCGGATTGTCGGCGCCGATAGGCAGCAGCGAGCGCGAAAGGTCGAACTTGCCCCAGGTCATCATCAGACCGCCGCCGATGGAGAGGTGCTCGCAGAGTTTGAACGAGACGGTCGGCTGGAGATTGTAGGCCTGGAGGTTGATCGACTGGACGAGTTGCGCCCCCGGCCAGTTGTCGCCCCAGTCCATCGAGGAGCCGAACGGCGTATTGAAAGCCAGGCCGACCGACATCCAGTCGAGGGGTTTGTAGTTGAAATAGGCGTAGAGCGGGGTCGCTATGCTGTTGTCCGAGGTGTAGTGCAGCGGTTTGGCTTTGCCCGTATAGTCGGGGAGCGACGTATAGGTGGCTTTCGAAGCGATGCCGGTGATGCCGACCGAGATGTCGAATCGGGAGTCCTGAAACGAGGCGGCGGCGGGGTTGAACCAGATCGACTCGGAGTTGAGCTTCATGGCCGTACCCACGTGTCCCATACCGTTCTGCTTCGAAGAGAGGTTGTTCACTTGATATCCTTCGGCGTATGCTCCCGAGGTGACGGCAGCGGTGGCCAGAAGAAGGAAAAGTTTTTTCATAACGTATTGGTTTGGTTTGTACTATACGCCCGTTGCGGCGTGTAAAAATCGAGGGCAAAAGTAGGAAAACTATCTCTGCCGCCCAAATTTTTTGGTCTAAAATTCCTGAAAATTGACCTATATGGTATAGGATTGGCCGAAACGTCGGATATGGCCGGACACACCGGCTTCCAAGAAAAAGTGCGGCATTATCCGTGCCGCACTGCGTGTCCGAGATTGCCGGTCTGGCTATTTCCGGTTGTTATATGCCTCGAGCGCCTTGCCCAGTACGACCAACGCCCGTTCGAGGTCTTCCTTCTTGAGTACGTAGGCGATGCGGACTTCGTTGCGGCCGCACGCCGGATCGGAGTAGAAGCCCGATGCGGGGGCGAGCATAACGGTTTCGCCTTCGTAGTCGAAGTCGGAGAGGCACCATGCGCAGAAATCGTCGCTGTCCTTTACCGGTAGCCGTGCCACGGTATAGAAGGCGCCCATCGGGATCGGCGAGTATACGCCCGGTAGGCGGTTCAGCCCGTCGATCAGGCATTTGCGCCGTTCGATATACTCCTCATAGACTTCGGTGCTGTACGATCGCGGCGCGTCGATCGAAGCCTCGGCGACGATCTGTCCGATCAGCGGGGGCGAGAGGCGCGCCTGGCAGAATTTCATCACGGCGTTACGCAGCGTCCGGTTCTTGGTGATGAGCGCCCCGATACGGATTCCGCATTCCGAGTAGCGTTTCGACACCGAGTCGATCAGCACCACGTTTTGCTCGATGCCTTCGAGGTGGCAGGCCGATATGTAGGGCGACCCGGTGTAGATGAATTCGCGGTAGACTTCGTCGGAGAAGAGGAACAGGTCGTATTTTTTGACCAGGTCGCGGATGCGGTTCATCTCCTTGCGTGTGTACAGGTACCCCGTGGGGTTGTTGGGATTGCAGATCAGGATACCGCGCGTGCGGTCGTTGATGAGCTTTTCGAATTCCGCGACGTCGGGCAGTGCGAATCCCTGCTCGATCGACGAAACCACGGGACGTATCACGGCCCCCGCGGAGATGGCGAAGGCCATGTAATTGGCGTAGGCCGGCTCGGGGACGATGATCTCGTCGCCGGGGTTGAGGCACGACATGAAAGCGAACAACACAGCCTCGGAACCGCCCGTCGTGACGATGATGTCGTCGGGCGAGAGCTTGATCTGGAACTGTTCGTAGTAACCTACCAGTTTCTCGCGCAGCGAGCGGTATCCATCGCTGGGGCTGTATTCGAGCACCGTACGGTCGATCTTTTTCAGGGCGTCGAGCCCGGTCTGCGGCGACAGCAGGTCGGGCTGGCCGATGTTCAGGTGGTAGATCTTGGTGCCGCGTGCCCGGGCGGCTTCGGCCAGCGGGACGAGCTTGCGTATGGGTGAAGCCGGCATCAGCTCGGCGCGTTGTGAGATTTCTGGCATGTGTGAAAAAAGTTAAAAAACGCAGTGGAAATTACTCGACCTCGGCCGTGGGGCGGAACTTGATGGCCTTGCGCGGCGGGATCTTCACCGGGGCGCCCGTGCGCGGATTGCGGCCCATGCGTGCGGATTTCTGCTGCACGCTGAATGTCCCGAGCCCGGTGAGGGTAAGGCGCTCACCCTGCCGGAGACTGTGTACGGTCACCCGGATGATGGCATCGACCGCTTTGCGCGCGTCGACTTTCGAGATGTTAGCGTCGAGGGCTACCGCCTCGACCAGCTGCGATTTGTTCATGTTCTATAATGTGTGAAAAGTTGCGACCTTACCTAACTTGTTGACAAAGATATGGAATTTTCCTAAAAGTCAAAAATAATGTCCTTAATTTGAAGTCCGGCTCCGCCCGGGCGGAAAATAATCGGGGTGAAGATTTGGCAGAATGGAAAAACCGTGCTACTTTTGTCCCCGGAAAGATGGCAGAGTGGTCGATTGCGGCGGTCTTGAAAACCGTTGAGCTGCAAGGCTCCGGGGGTTCGAATCCCTCTCTTTCCGCCAAAGTACGACGAATAAAACAGCAAAACCCTGCAAATGTGACATTTGCGGGGTTTTGTGCGTTTAGCCCACAGGCATTAGAAAGCAATGTAACGCAGGTCGGTAGTGGCCTATCCGGTGTACCGGATTTTTGATTGGATAAGTACACCGAATTGCTAACAATGCACTGTATTTCATAATTTTACCTCTTGACATAAGACGCTTGGGATAGTATTTTTGCAACCCAAAATTTAGTGTCTATGGAAAGGACGACATTCAGCCTGCTGTTTTACATTCGCAGGACAAAACTCAACAAGGAGGGCGAAGCCCCGATTTTCATGCGTGTGACCGTGAACGGCCAACGCGCAGATGCCTCGGTAAAGCGATTTATCGCTCCCCGGCTGTGGAACATGGCCAAAGGAAAAGCCGTCGAAAATGGCCGCGGTTGCCGCGAACTGAATCTTTACCTCGATGCTGTTTCCTCCAATGTTCTCCGTGCCCGGCGGAATCTGGAGTTGGAGGGCGCGGAGATTTTCGCGCACACAGTTCTTAACCGATATTTGGGTAAGGATCGCCCAGTGCGTCATACATTGGTAGAGGTATTTGTGGAACACAATGAAAAACAAAAAAAGTTGGCGGGGATCGATGTTGCGCCGGCAACGGCTGTACGCTATGAAACATGCCGGAAACTGATTGAGCAGTTTTTACGGCAAACCTATTGTCACGACGATATTTATTTGGATGAATTGTCCCGGCAGTTCGTTGAGGGCTATGAGTTCTTTCTCAAAACCGAACGCAAGTGTAGTCATAACACCGCAATCCAATACCTGAAGAATCTGAAAAAGATTATCCGGATAGCGATGATGAAAGGTTGGTTGTTGGCTGATCCTTTTGCTGAAATTCGCTTCCACAAAGAACCGGTTGAACGTGATTTTTTGGAAAAGGCCGAGTTGAAGAAACTGCTTGACAAATCAATCGACATTCCTCGGTTAGCGCAAGTACGGGATATTTTCGGGTTTTGCTGCCTGACAGGGTTGGCATTTTCGGACGTAAAACAACTGCGGTCGGAGCATATTGCGATGGATATTAACGGTCTGCATTGGATTCGTAAACTGCGGCAGAAAACCGGGAGCATGTGCAACATCCCTATAATGGATGCGGCGCAGGAAATTCTATCCCGGTACAGCGACAATGCCTATTGCCAAATGCAGGGCGTATTGTTGCCTGTGTGTAGTAACCAGAAGATGAATGTTTATTTGAAAGAGTTGGCCGATATATGCGGTATTCGCAAACTCCTTTCGCCCCATACCGCGCGCCACACGTTCGCCACCTTGACGCTCGCAAGCGGCGCGACCATTGAAAACGTCGCCAAGATGCTCGGACACTCCGATACGAAAATGACCCGCCACTATGCCCGGATTCTCGATTCGTCGATCTTGCGGGATATGCAGACCGTTGCCAAAAACATGGCATTGTAACGTCGTCCGCCCCTTTGCACCCTACGAGATTAGTCGGGATCTCTCCGGGTGTAAAGGGGCGGCGGCAAAACAAGTTGCTGGCACAGTCGCCCATTATCGGCCGCTCCGCGCCCGCGGCTTTTCACGAAAAGCCATAGCTTATTAGGGCATTTTCTTTCTGCAACACTCCGTGTCGCTGAAAATGCCCCAATAAGCCAAAGGGGATAAATCCCCTCTGGACACCCGATGCAACCAACGTCTACCATTAATTACCAACCATAAAACACTACTGCCACTATGGGTTATGTCGTATTACATTTATCGAAAGCTACTGGTTCGGATGCCGGGATGTCATCGCATATCGAGCGGAAAATCCACCCCGCCAATGCCGACGTAACAATGACCTACCTCAATGAAGAACTGGTCGAATTTCCGAAAGGAGTGACTAACCGCACCGAAGCGATCCAGTACCGGCTGGACAATGCGGGGCTTACCCGCAAGATCGGTAAGAACCAAGTCCGGGCGATCCGCGTTCTGCTCTCCGGCAGTCCTGACGATATGAAACGCATCGAACACGCCGGACTACTCGACACGTGGTGTAAAGATAATTTAGGCTGACTGCAAAAGACGTTTGGAAAAGAGAATGTCGTGTCAGCCGTCCTGCACATGGACGAAACGACACCGCACATTCATGCGACCGTCGTGCCGATTGTCCGAGTCGAACGCCGCAAGGCCAAACAACAGCAGGCGAAGACCAACGGCGGCAAGCGAACTTACCGGAAAAAGAAAGACGCTCCGCGCCTGTGTGCCGACGATGTTATGGCCCGGCCCAAGCTGAAAGCCTACCAGACAAGCTATGCCGATGCAATGGCCATATACGGACTGAAACGCGGCGTCGAGGGTTCCGAGGCCAAACATATTACCGGGTCACAGTTTTACCGCGAGGTGTTCGTCCGTAGGAACGAAATCGCCGAACAGGTAGAAAAGTTGAAAGGACAGCAACAAATGCTTTCGGTCGATGTGGCAGCTCTCAAAGCACAGCAGGCCGATGCGCAAGCCGACTACCACGCCATAGACGAACAAAGGCGGAAGAAACAACAGGAGTTGGAACAGGCAAAACGGGAACTTACTAAAACACAGGTGAAGCAGAAAGCCGCCGCCGCGACAGAAACCGTGTTGGACGGGATTGTATCTCTGTTTGACGACAGCAAACAGAAGAAAGCCCGGCAGGAAATAGATGCGCTTAAACAGGAGAATACAGCTTTGCGGAACACGATCGGAACAATACAGGCTGACCTTAGGCAGGAGCAAGCACAATTAAAGCAGGAAACAGCAATCGCCCGAAACGAGTTAGCCCGCGTTTATGAGTTATTTCCGCAAGTCCGTGGATTGATGCGGTGGGAGAGCTATTGCCGTTCTATCGGGCTGAATCAGGAATGGACGAAAGCCCTGTTCACCCTGCACCCATACAAATTTACGGGTGAATTGACTTCGACTGAGTTTCAACGACCTTTCCATGCTCAAGACGCTATTTTGCAATTCCGCCCCGACAAGGACAGCCCCGGAGGATTCAGATTCACAATAGACGGCAAGGACGACGGTGAGTGGTTTCGGCAACAACGTAACGATGCGATCAGGCGGATAACCGGAATCGACGTGGAAAGAAATCCCAAAATCAAGCGGGGAATATAATGTGCCAAGCAACACGAAAGAGGGCTTTCGGGATCATTACACATCCCGAAAGCCCTCTTTGCATTCGGTCTGCGGATTATTCTTCGATGCGTTCCATATAGAGGTTTATCCGCCTCCGACACAGTTTGGTCACTACTTCGCCGAGCCGTTTTACCAGTTCGAGGTGTTGTTCCAATTCTTGGGGGGTAGATAAAGAATTCCGGGTTGTATCGTGCGTTCACCAAAAAACTTTTCAGGCAGGGGATTGTGTGAATCGAGTTATATTCATCCGATTCGAACAACAACGGCAACTCGCCCGACAAGGTGCGCAGACGATGTTGCAAAATCGCAATATCGCATGTATCGGCTTCGAATCCGTGGTAAACGTAAAACAGCGTCCGAAAATAATACACGGCCGCCTGTGCCATTGCAAAGGCCGATTGCCGGATACGCATCGGATCGGTCATCTTCTCGGCATGGAGCGATAGCTGATCGGCGAGTGGTAAAAATGTTCGGGCATATTTTTCGGCCACGGCGGCGGCATGGCCGAAGTCGAAGGCTTTGCGCGGACGCTTGAATTTCTGTCCGTGGTTCCGGTACAACAAAATGCCCTCCCGGCGGGAAAGGTAGATGAAAGGCGTGTAATTGGCTTCCACCTCGTGTTTTGTAAGGACATAAATATTCAGGTAGAGTGCGCCGTGTCCGATGTTCGGTAGCTTCATTTTGAGATAGCGTTTGGCATCATACCAATTATAGTGTGATTTGCTTTCGACGATCACAAGCAGATCGTAGCATATCGTTTCGCTATGGGGCGTACCGCCCGCCTGCAAGCCGAACAAAACGATAAAGGCCGGGTCTAACAGTTCCCGCAGGCATTCGGCGATCCGGGCGGCTTTCGCAGGATCGCAGGGCAAACGGGATTCGGGCGATTGTTCCGAAGCGGGGACAGGTTGCGGTTCGGGTTGGGAATTTTCGAGGGCTATGGGTACCACAGACGGTTCCTGTGCTGGGTTTTGATTCGTTTCCATGTTGTTTGTTGTTGATGATTTGACATAGTAGTGACTGTCCTTATCGTGCGCCGGGCACAACAAAGAGAATAACGGTTTGGTTAGCAACTATTTGCTAATCCGGCGGGTGGAAATGGAAACGAATCGGGAGGTTGCACGGCGGGAACCGCCTGCGGCTGGCCTTGCGGCGTGTCTGTACCGGAGTACTGACGTGGTGTATCGTTCGCATATAAACACAAAAAGGGTAACGCAGCTGCGAACGATACACCCTCTATTGCTAAAGATTGTAAAGTGCCACTCGCGGGATTGCTCCCCAATGGCTCTGCGTTACCCGTTGTTAAAATTGTGGCGTTACTTCACAATCAGGAACTACAATAGAATATATTGGTATATCGTTCGCAGGGGCAAAGATACGAAATTTTCTTTAACTGTGATGTAGAGTGACTCCTATACAAAAATAAAAAAATTAACCAAATGACATAATGGCATTTCCCACCGCAACTTTTTAGAACATTGGTTATGACACATTGACACGTTATCAGATTTTTCAATACAAATACCTGCCAAATTTATTAAGGAGCAGTTTTTGTGTGGATTACAACTAAATCTCATTAAATTAATTAAAGCCTATGGAATAAAACTCACTAAATCTTATGATGCCAACCATCATCCAAACAGTCCTTAAAAACAGATTCAAAAAAACTCAACCTGAATGAATGAAAATTTTCAAAAACATTTTAGAAAAACACCTGATTGGGTTTATCAGAATATTCAAAAAATAGATTCTGATTATGTGGCGGTAGCCACAACGCTACTCATCAAGCAGGTGGATATTAATAATCCACGTTATCATCAACTCGGATTATCCTGCAATGGGAATAAATTAATCCTACCATCCTCGCTTACTCCTGATAAGCTACGCGGCTCTTTTTCTAAAAAGAACCTTAATGGATATGCAATTGTACACAGGGATCAACCGAAATATCCCAAAACATACACATGGGAAGTTCCGAATTTCGGTGATCCAAGCAGAGGTTACCATGATGTAAGTCGAACAATGATGGTATACCCTCGGACTCAAATTGCGCCACGAGAGTGGAATCTGGATTTGGAAGTATTAAAAACCGAATTTGCAGATGAAGACGCAATGTATACAATCAAAGTGAGTGTGGATGTCCTACTTAATAGGAAAGCCCCCGACTTCGAAGCCGACTTATTCTTCGGCATTAATTTGCTACAAGAAAATGTATTTTCATGCGGCGTATTCGATGCCAATGCAACAGAAGAAGACTATATTCGTAGCCGAGCTGTTGGATGGGAACTTTTCCCGCCGGGCAAAAAAGACCAAGTTGTTGCGGAAATGGCATCACATTTCAGAAATATCACGCCAGAACAAGCAACTAAAATTCAAGCTCGCGCAGACTATATTGAGTCATTACACCCTCTTCAATATATTATCGGACAAGGTATGAATAGTCGATATTTCGGAGCTAAATTTAAAGACGACCTTGTTGTATTTGAAAATATCGAATACGGAAATGCCATTTATATACTGTTCGACAACTGGGAACAACTCAGTAAAATGAGTCGTATTGATATTATTCAACGCCACCAAAAAGATTTTATTAGGTTAGTCCACCGTAAAGGCTGGGAGCAAACTCTTAAACACAATCTGGATAGGTGGAGAGCATAACATCTCATTAAAATACAAGACATCATTTTTCAGTATGGTGTCTTGTATTGTTTAGCATATAAGATACTCATTACAGGTCTTATATATTTGTGAATTAACGAAATATTCCCTATCTTTGTCCTAACCAAGTGCAGCACAGGGTAAAATGATGAAAATCGGCTGTGGGCTATTCGGTGTACTTAAATTGAGGTCAAAGTATAACAGACTGATATACGGCGGATTCCGAGAAAGGTTCTATTTCCTCACTTTCCGCCGAATGTATGAAGAATCGACAGCAAGAGGGGCTATCACAGCCCCTCTTGTCTTATTCAGGTGTCGGGGTGGCCTATTGCGTGCCCAGTTCTTTATAGAGTTCCAGCCGCAGGCCGCAGTAGTTTTCGATTATTTCGGCAGCCTTTTGAACACGCCCCATGTGCATTTCCAATTCCTGCGGAGCCATGTAGAATTCGGCGCTATACGGCGTTTTCATCAAAATTTGTTTCAGCCATGGCAGCGTGAAAATGTTTTCGATATGGTTGTCGTCGAATACCAGCATCAGCTTTGTCGAAAGCGTCCGCATCCGGTCGTGCATCACGACCGGATCATGGATGTCGAATTCCATACCGTGATAGACATAGTAGAGCGTGTGGTAGAAATAGACGATCGCCTGCGCCGAGAACTGTGCCGCCAGACGCACGTTGCGGCCCCCGGCAAACGCATCCTGCGCCTGTTCGAGCAGGTCGTTGCCGAGCGTGCGGAACGTGTCGAAATGGAATTTGGCGTCGGCATGGGCTTTGGCAAAGTCGATCGGGTGCTTCGGGCGGCGAAACCGATAGTGGTCGCTGCAATGCAATAGTTCACCCTCGGCATGGGCAAAGTAGAGGAACGGCGTCCGATGCGATTCGACATAGTTCAACGGCAGGATATAGGGATTGATGTAGGAGACCTTCCGGTAGCGGTACGGCATCCTGTACCGCAGGATGCGTTTTGCCCGAATCCAGTCGTATTCCGGCGTTTCGCGCACGACGATCAGCAGGTCGTAGGCCACGGCATCGCTGTGGGGCGTGCCGCCGGCCAGCTTTCCGAAAAGCAGGACGTATTCCGGGTCGAAATAACCGTCCGTCAGATGGCGGATCATCTGCGCCGCTTCGTTGGGGTCGTAGAGCAGTTCGTCGGGGCGCCCGGGTTGCGGTTGTGGTGCCGAAACGGAGTTGGCGCAGACCCGACGGGAGATCAAGACCGATAAACTGAAAGGCGTGGCAGTAGATGCCACGACGAAAGCCGTCGAAAGGATCGGGGCGTTGTTCCACGACCCCAAGCCCGCGAGGTATGAAAAGCAGATTGCAGATTTGCAAAGGGTAATTGCCGACATGGACAAGTGCATCGGGCAACTGCAACAAGAGATCAAGACCATGCAGGCCGGGCGCGAAAAAGAGGTCGCCAACCTTAAACAAGAAGCGCAGCAGGTTGTGAAAGCCCTGATGCGTGTCGACGATCTGTGTCCGTATGTAAAGGGGTTGAAATGGGAAAACTATTGTAAGAATGCCGGACTGGACAAGGAGGGGACAAGAGCGTTATTTACGATGCAACCTTACAGATATACGGGCGATCTGCATTCGATAAGGTATAATCATACGTTTTGGGCGAACGATATTGTCCTGCAACTCAAACCCGACAAGGAGGGCCCCAGCGGATTCCGGTTCACCATAAACGGAAAGGACGGCGACGAGTGGTTCAGGCTGCAACGAAAGGAGTTTTACGAGCGGATAGGAATAGACATCGAGCGAACGGAGCAAAGACGGGGAATCAAGATTTAACTACGAGCGGGATGGAGCCAAAATGCTGGCCGTCCTGTTTTGTTCTTCATACAAAAGAAATAGCCCAAAATTGAAATAACATAGTTCAAAATCAATATTGATTTTCAGGAACTTTTTGGCGTAATTTGCGATTGTTTTTATATGAGTGTTGTTCAATGTGAAAATTATTTTCTATTTTTGTCTTGTCGCGCAAGCGGCAGACATACAGAAAGTGTTTTCGCACTGTCCTAATCTGAAAATGTGGCAATTTTCAACGAATCAAGGACAACGAACGGCACTCATTTCTTGTTAGCATATGGCAAGGCGTATTTTTGTGCGCCTATATCCCATATCTATCAAGTGTGGGGTATTGCATCTTCGTTTATTTGATTCGGGTTCGCCACAACCTTCAGATTGATAAACGAAATCGGCTCCACACTTTCTTTTTTGTAAATCGGCTGAATTGGCGCCTGTCAGCAAGAAATTCGATTGTATGATGGAAGACCGCTGGAAGTGTCAAAACTGCGGAAATTCCGTGCCGGACGGATTGACCGTATGTCCGAAATGCGGATTCGGACTGGTTAAAAGCGGATTCGATGAATTGCCGTGGCTAACGGCAGACGGTTTGGAGAAAGTTGAACAGAAAGTCAAAGTAGAAATTCCGTTTATTTTGTATTTGGGGGCTGTCAGTTCTATTATTTATTGGCCATTGTAGTTTATAATTTATGTAAAATTAAAATTATGAAATCTTTCGTTTATAGGTATATTTTATACTTAATCGTCGTTCCTTTCATCTCTTGTAACTCGGATTTGCGTATCGAAGGAACGTATGATTGTGCTGATTCAAATGATCCGATGAAAAGCATCATTATCTCCGAAGCAGATCAAGCAGGATTTGTTTCCATCTATTACGTAATGGAATCTCCGTATTCATCAAATGTCGAGCAAATAATTTTCGCACAAGATAAAAGCAAACCTGGCAGAACATCCGATGGCAGGTTATTGCTCGAAAGTGAATGGGGACAATTGATCTTCGAAAAACCTCAATCCTTCATATTCGTTATTCCGTCCGGGACGGAAATAAATTTCGGAAATGCATTCAGCATAACCGCACCATATGGAGAGCAACGCCTCGAATACCGCAAAACGTTGCGTCCCGGGGCGGATAAACTGGCTGGGACGATGATTTCCAACTTTAAGAATACGCTCGAATTGGCTCAACGGCGCGAATTGGAAGAGCGGAAACGACGCGAGTCACAAGCGATAGTAGTCGAACCTTACCTGTGTAAATTCGAACTCGATCGTTATGACAGAGTTATATTCAGATTCAAGGCCGACCTTCGGAATGCATCGCAAAAAACATTTATCGATGCAGAATTTTATGAAGAATATATCGCAGGAGAAAATTGGGTCGGGGAACCTTACACCCGCGACCGATTGGCTACATGGGTTTCCTTTTACTTTAATAAAGAATATGTTTTACGAGGTGATTATAGTTGCGCATGGGTGGATTCCGGGATTCCCCAAGTTTCTTTCGATAATCCGTGGAGACCGCAAGAGGCAAAGCCTTTCGAGATTACCTTGTCGGTTTATGACGACGATGCCGTAACCGAAGGTTTTACAACGTTCGAGGCTAAAAGTTGCATCCTTTATTTCAATTTAACGGTCGAAGACCCCGATGGTCGAAAAATTCCTATGAAAATGAAATTCGATCTGACGGATACATGGCAGGATTTTATTAACAAGTAGGTATTGGCGGATATTATGAAACAGTTCTATTTTTCAGTGTTTTTATGTGTTTGTTGCATAATTACCTGCAAAGGACAAAAAATATTTGTTGACTCTTTGATGCCTTTAGTCTTTCAGGAACATTACACGGATACTCGTGCTGACGGCATAAATAAAAAAGCATATATCGGATTGCGGGTCTTCATTTCCCCGCAAAGTCAAGGATTTGCCATTTGTGGCAAAAGGTTGAACAAGTTGACTCCGATTACTCCTTACACGAATAAATATTATCGTATTCTGGATGTAGTATCGTCGAATACTCTGCGCAAAGAGATGGAAAGCCGCCAAAGTCTTTTTTCGTTCGGAGCGATGTCGTCGAATGAGTGGCCGGACAAGATTGGATCGGATCGGGATATCGTCAAGTTGCAGGAAGAGGAAAGTGGCGAAATAATATATTATACGGAACCGAATAATCTGATTTCTATGGCTCTTTTCGAAAATCGACAAAAAAAGTATTCCGATAAACAATATGTCTATGTTGACAAAATCTCTTCTGAATATCATGATCCGTTTACGAAACAGGTCGTGTCCGTAGCACCTCAAAGCGAATGGTATAGCGTATATACCATCCTGTTACAACCGCAAGGTACACCTCAAGAAGGTGCTATTCTGAAGAACGATGCCGGAAAATCCATTTTTATCAATAGTTGCTCGCTTGGGGTATTAGAGAGAAGATTTAAAGAAAAACAACTCATTCGTGACAAACGCCAAGAGACACAGAATCAAATAAGAACACTCGAAGAAAATACGAGTTATGAACTGGTTGAACCTTATGACAGTTTAGCTCCGATTGAAATATTTTACGGTCACGATAATTCTTCAACGAGAAAATACATCGGACAACGGGTATTTCTGCCTTTGCATCATGCAAATCAACAAGATAGGGCCAAATACGACTTATTTACGAACAAGTATACCTATTTTGAGTTTGGGGCGCCTTATTGTGATACCGAGATTTTTTACGACAATATAGCTACTTATTTATATAAACCCGAAGAGTTGAACAAAAAAATCGTCCATGGCAATAGCAATGCAGGAACCCCAACGAGAGGATATGCATATTATCAATCAAATTTGGATAGTATAAGCAATCATTATTATTTGATCAACGATATTATTCCTTTTAGGAATCAGACTAAATTACAAGGACTCAAGATAGCGTATTTACGGGAACTGGAGCGTAATGCAAGTGTAATATATACTCCGAATCGTCATTATGCAACATTGATAAAAGGAAATGATTGGCATATCATTGAATTGATTCGCGAAGATACGCGAGACACGGTTTATACTCTAAACATATTTCAATTCGTATCGGATGGCTATTTGACTAAAATACGAGATGTTTTTGAAAGGAAGAATCTGATAGCAACCAATGTGTGCCGTATTCATGATTTGCTATCCGGCAATACGCTTGAGTTTGACAAATCCGAAAAGATATATTGTCAATCTATTGAGATATATGACGGAAAAATCATCGGAAAGTTTGTGGCGGATGTCGATGGTCAACAGAAACAAATTGCATTCAATATCGAACCTCGTTTAAATGATGTTTACCTCGACCGTATTTTAGATTTCGAAGACAGGAGTATGCTTGCCGTGAAAAGTTTTTCCATTGAAGATTTCGTAGTGGAAAAAGTTATAGATGATGTCGCCAATAAGATACGAATGGAAATAGCAAAGAGAGAACAACAGAAACGAGAGGAGGCACAAAGAAAGTTACAGCAGAAAGAGGCCGCTAAAAGAGCTATTAACTTAAAACAGATTCAATAAAATGATTTACACTCCTATTTGTAACGAAACCGGAAAATCGCAGAACGATCATCGGTTCGTGCTGGAGCAACCCGGCAAAAAGATGCTGTTGGTCGTCGGCCTTAATCCGAGCACTGCGGACGAAACACATCCCGACCCGACGACGCACAAAGTCATGGGATTCGCCGAGGGCGGCGGTTACGACGGATTTGCAATGTTGAATCTTTCATCGGAACGAGCGACGGATAAATGGAGTTTATCGGCAACATTGGACGAACCGATGCACCGGAAAAATCTGGATGTCGTGGCCGATCTGCTGCAACGTTATCCGGTAGCGGACATATTGGTCGCTTTCGGAAACGATATTTCGGCGAAACCTTATCTGAAACAATGTTTTCGGGATTTATACGACGTGTTGCGTACAAGTCGGGGCCAATGGTTCCAAATCGGGAAACTCACGGTGAAAGGAAATCCCCGCCATCCGCTTTATGCCCGATACGACTGGGGATTAGTGCCGTTCAAGGTGAAAAAATATATGACAAAACTTAAATAACGATTGACAATGAAAAAACTGTTTTTTGCAAGCCTGTGGGTTTTGGCTTGTTTGGTCGTAGCTTGTTCCGATGAAAAAGACGAACCGAACGACGAGCCCGGATCAATCATCGGCGAATGGGTATTCCAGAAGAACGAATACTACCGGAACGGGAAATTGATCGATAGTTTCACGGCCGTAGAGGACGAAGATAAGATGATCGCTATTTTCCGGGAAGACGGGACTTTCCGTTATTACGATTACCCACCCGAAGAGTACTACGACGGCTCCTACTCCTATGACGAGACGTCGGGTATGCTGACTACAAATGACGGAGTGAATAAAAAGACTTGTCAGACCAAAATAACCGTTTCGACGATGAAATGGATTTATGATGAAGGCAATAATGAAGAACTTATTGAATATTATACGCGAAAACAATAGATGCGGAAAAGTTGCCTAACGAACTTACTTTTATATTTCACTCCTGCCAGACATACTTTTGGCAGGAGTTTTTAATATTTCCAAAATTAGTTAAGACAAGGAATTTACTTTGAAAACTAAAGATATTTTGATATCTTTGTGTTAACCAAGTGCAGCACAGGGTAAAATGATGCAAGTCGTCTGTAGGCTATTCGGTGTACTTAAATTAAGTTCAAAGAATAACAGACTGATATACGGCGAAATATAGGAAAGGTTCTGTTCCTTCATTTCCTGCCAAATAAAAACGCGGTTGCAGATTATCTGCAACCGCGTTTCATGGTGTATATGGGCGAACGGGCGAAAAGGTACCGTGCGATTCCCTTCCGGAACCGTTATTTCCGTTTCCTGCCTTTGGCGGTGACCCGCTGGGCGGCTGTGACCGCCTTTTTCGGGGTCTTGCGGACGCTTTTGGTCGCTTTGCCCTTGCCATTCTCGTCGCGTCCCCATGCCGTGCCTTCGTCGAATTTCATAAATGCCGACCAGTCGAAACCTTCGTTCGACATCTTGCTGAAATCGGGGATGTCTGGGTGGGGTTGGGGCTTGGTTTTCAGCTTCCGGCGCGGCGATGACGTTGGGTCATATGCCGTTTGGTCGTGTGGGGGTTCTGCGTGTACCGTTTCGTCGTGGGCGGGCGCCGGGGCGTACGCCGTCGGGGTTGCCGGGACGGGCGTTGCCGGCTTCACGTTCCGCGTCGGCTTTTTCGGTGCCGGGGCGTATGTCTGCCCGGCGGCCTGGTAATCCTCGTTTTTTGTGCGGCGGGGCCTGCGAACCGGGGCTTCCTGCACCCCGTTTTCCCCGTCGCGGGCGATCTCGGCCATCGGCCGGCGTCCGCGGTTCAGCCGGTTGAGTTTGCGGACGACCTCCTCGGCATCGCGGAACGGGACGCTCACGAACGAGAAGTTGTCCGAAATCTGGACGTCGTTGATATATTTGTCGCGCAGGCCGCATTTGAATTTGAGCATGTCGACCAGCTTGCGTGCCGTGTAGCCGTCGCGTTTGCCCACGGCCAGGAACAGCCGTGCCGTCCCCTTGCGGTCGACCGAGAAGGAGCGTATTTCGGGGTAGTTGTTCTGGTCGAGCTCGCTGCGGAACGCCAGGCGCAGCAACGCCCCAAGGGCTACGTCGGGGGTATATTCGGCGAGCAGCTCTTCGGCGAATTCCTTGTAACCGTCGTAGCTTTCGTTTTCGACGATCTCCTGCATCTCCTCCTTGATCTTCAGCCGTTTCATCTCTACGATGTCCTGCGGCGAGGGGAGGGTTTCGCGTTTGATCTCGACCTTGATGTCGCGCATCAGGTTATTCAGGCCGCGGAACTCCGAGGGCGAGACGAACGTGATGGCCGTTCCCTGCTTGCCGGCGCGGCCCGTGCGGCCGATGCGGTGCACGTAGCTCTCCGAGTCCTGCGGCAGCGAGTAGTTGATGACGTGGGTCAGGTTGCCCACGTCGATGCCCCGGGCGGCCACGTCGGTAGCCACCAGGATATTGATCGTGCGGTCGCGGAACTTGCGGAGTATCTTCTCGCGCTGTGCCTGCGACACGTCGCCGTGCAGCACCTCGGCTGCGTAGCCGCGCGCCGTCAGGCGCGAGGCGGTTTCGTCGGCGCCGATCTTGGTGCGGGCGAAGATGATGCCGTAGAATTCGGGTTCGACGTCGATGATGCGGGTCAGGGCGTCGAACTTGTCGGCCTCGCGTACCTCGAAATAGATTTGTTCCGTGAGGTCGGCCGTGATCTGCTTGTGTTCCACGCGCACGATCTCCGTGTCGCGCATGTAGGTTTTCGAAAGCCGGATGATGCGTTCGGGCATCGTCGCCGAGAAGAGCAGCACGCGCCGCTCATCGCTGGTGTGGCTCATGATCTCTTCGACGTCCTCGACGAAGCCCATGTTGAGCATCTCGTCGGCTTCGTCGAGCACGAGGTAACGGACGTTTTCCAGTTTCATCGTGCCGCGGCGGATGTGGTCGAGCACGCGCCCCGGTGTCCCGACGACGATGTCGATGCCTTTGGCAAGGCGACGCAGCTGTTCGCTCATCGCCGCACCGCCGTAGATGGCCGTGATCGAGAGTCGTTTTTCGCGGTTGTAGGAGAGCAGTTCTTCGGCCGCCTGGAGTGCGAGTTCGCGTGTCGGTACGAGGATGATGGCCTGTATCGGCCCGCGGGCGGGTTCGAGGGTCTGGAGTATCGGCAGTCCGTAGGCTGCGGTTTTGCCCGTGCCGGTCTGCGATTGCGCGATGATGTCGTTGGGTTTTGTGAGCAGGTGGGGGATGGTGAGCTTCTGGATTGCGGTGGGCGTCTCGAATCCCTTGGCGCGGACTGCGGCGAGCATCTGCTCGGAAAGCCCCAGGGCGCTGAAATCGTCTGTAATGGTCATGTGCATGTTTTATTCGGCACAAAGGTACGATAAAAAGCCGAAAAATGTGTAAAACGTGAAAAAACCGTGATTTACAACCCGCGTTTTGGTTCGGGGACATGCCGTTTGCCGCGGTTTGCAGGGACAGCGGTTCGCCCGTTTCAAATATTTTTGTTATATTTGCCCGAATTTTTAATCTAAATAGGATGGCATACAATTTATTGAAAGGCAAGAAGGGCCTTATTTTCGGAGCACTCAACGAGCAGTCGATCGCATGGAAAGTGGCGGAACGCGCCGTTGAAGAAGGGGCCGAAATCGTCCTTACGAATACTGCCGTATCTATTCGCATGGGTACAATCGGCCGGCTGGCTGAAAAATGCAATACGATCGTCGTCCCGGCCGACGCTACGAGCGTCGAAGACCTGGAAAACCTAATCGACAAGACGATGGAACATTTCGGGGGCAAGTTCGACTTCATGCTCCACTCGATCGGCATGTCGCCCAACGTCCGCAAGGGGCGCACATACGACGACCTGGATTACGATTACCTCTCCAAGACGCTCGACATTTCGGCGATCTCGTTCCACAAGGCGATCCAGGTGGCCCGCAAGAAGGACGCCATCAACGACTGGGGGTCGATCGTGGCGCTCTCGTATATCGCGGCACAGCGTACGCTCTACGGTTATAACGACATGGCCGATGCCAAGGCGTTGCTGGAGTCGATCGCCCGCAGTTTCGGGTATATCTACGGCCGTGAGAAGCACGTGCGCATCAACACCGTGTCGCAGTCGCCGACGCCGACCACGGCCGGAAGCGGCGTGCTGGGGATGGGCGACCTGATGAATTTCGCCGAGAACATGTCGCCGCTGGGCAATGCCTCGGCTACCGACTGCGCGGACTATGTGTTGACGCTTTTCTCGGATCTTACGCGCAAAGTGACGATGCAGAACCTCTACCATGACGGCGGTTTCGCGTCGATGGGTATGAGCCGCCGCGCCATGAAGACCTACGAAAAGGGGATGCGTTTCGAGGACGTGCACCAGAACCAGTACCCGTTCGGCGAGAACGCGGAATAGCTGGCGGAGATGCTTGAATAAAAGGGAAAGCCTGAAAAGGCTTTCCCTTTTATCAATATGTGGGAAATCATTGTTCGTGCCGGTTTAAAATATATCTCCCGTGCTGTTGGCGTACTGGATGATCTCGAAATTGTGTACGGCTTGCGCCGGAGCCGCGAAATAGTCGCTTTCGCCCGAAAGCCGGTAGACGCCCCTTTGGATGTCGACGGCCTCGATATGCAGCGAGTCGTACTTGTAGGAGTGCAGCGAATCGGCCCTGTGGTAGTGGAGCAATATGCCGCCCTGGGGAAGCATTGTTGCCGTCCTGATTTTCCGGGGATAGGGCCCGTCCATATAGAGATCTGTTTTGACGCTGTCAGCAATGTGGAACGAAATGTGCCATGACCAGTCGTCATCGAGGTAATAATCACCCTTGTATTCCTTCAGATTGACCCAATAGCCGTTGAAATTTCGGATTTCCGGGGCGATGTATTCAGATTTTACAGAGTCGGGCAGCATCTGGTCATAAAAATCGCGATAGCTTGGGTCGTTTAAATAAGACATGTAGACCGAATCGAGGTAACGGCTCTCGAAGAACCTGTGGGCGGGACTGTTCCGGTTGTGGGTGATAAACCGGTATTCGCGGTAGAGTTCCTTTCCTTCCGCCTTGCGGTAATGAGTTTCGATAACGGTTATCGAGTCGGCCGGGTTGAAGTTGGAAAATTCGGAGAAGAACAGTTTGCCGCCGAGCTGGCGGCGAACCGTATCTTCTACCGAGACGGGGCAGGTCTGCCGGCCTGCGTCTTTTGCCGTGGCGGGGCGGTCTGTCGGTTGCGGACTTTGGGCTGCCGGGGGCGTGGCCTGCAGTTCTGCAGTTGCTTTTCCCGGACGGGAACCGCAACTGCAGAATACAAGCGGGAGTAATATTATACTATATTTCATACGGTCGGAGGCAGTCGGTATTAGTATTGGTGGTCGTCCCCGCGGATCTCTTCGCGGGTGATCGGCTTGCGGTTCATCGCCCGCCATGCGTACCAGATGTAGGCTGCGACGAAGGGGATCAGTAGCGAGACGATCGACATCACCTTGAGCGTGAAGAGGCTCGACGAGGAGTTGTAAATCGTCAGCGACGACTGCATGTCGGCCAGCGACGGGTAATAGGCCGTGTCGTTCCATCCGGCGCAGAGCAGCAGCGCCAGTACCGTCAGTACCGTACCCGCACCGCCGAACCAGATGGCGTTGCGCCGGCCGCGCCAGCCCAGTCCGATGCTCCACAGTACCGCCACCACGCCGAGGAGCAGCACCACGGCGAGGTAAGGCATCTCGATGAAGTTATGCAGGTACTTGTACGGCTCGATGGAGATCCGGCCTGCGGCATCGACCGCCCGGCCGTCGGCGAAGAGCAGCATGCCGAGCCACGCTACGAAGAAGAGCACGAAACAGACTGCTGCGGGGATCATCCGCTGGCGGGCACGTTCGAGGATGGTCTTGTCGTCGATGTTATTCATGAAATACTGGCAGGCCAGCGTTGCGGCGAGGAATGTCACGGCAATGCCCAGAAAGACGTTCGAGACATCCGTAAGCGCTTCCAGTCCGTGCCACGGGGTTGTCCACTGCGAGATCACCGTTGCGCTGCCGCTTCCGGCGCCGTTGGCCAGGTTGAGGCGGTCGACCGTAAAGTTCGCACCCGTGAAAAGTGTTCCGACGGCCGTGCCCAGCAGCAGCGGGCCGGCGATGCCGTTGATCATCAGGAATACGTTGAATGTCTTTTCGCCGAAGACGTTGCCCGGTTTGCGGCGGTATTCGTAGGCCACGGCCTGGATGACGAAGACCAGCAGGATCGCCATCCATACATAGAACGCGCCGCCGAACGACGTGGAGTAGAAGAGCGGGAACGAGGCGAAGAATGCGCCGCCGAAGGTTACGAGCGTCGTGAAGGTGAATTCCCATTTGCGGCCCAGCGAGTTGACCAGCATGTTACGTTCCTCTTCGGTCTTGCCGATGTCGTAGAGCAGCCCCTGCCCACCCTGTACGAAGAGCAGGAATACGAGCAGTGCCCCCAGCAGGGAGATAATCAGCCACCAATAGTGTTGCAAGAGTGTTAGGGTATCCATAGTTGTTTACTGTTTTTCGTTTTCGGGCCCGATTTTGATCTGGCGGAACATGATGCTCAGCTCGGCGATCAGCAACGCCGTGAAGAGCGCGAGGAAGATGAAGAAGGTGGCCGATACCGACCCGGGGCCGATCTTCGAGGCCGCGATGCCCACGGGCATCAGATCCTGGATGGCCCACGGCTGGCGTCCGACCTCGGCCAGCACCCAGCCGGCCTGCGAAGCGAGGTAGGCCAGCGGGATCGACCATACGGCGACCCGCAGCAGCCAGCGCTTGTCCGCCAGTTTATCCTTGCGGTTGAGCCACCAGATGACGCCCAGCAGCAGGATGAAGAAGCACCCGGCACCGACCATCACACGGAACGAGTAGAAGAGCAGCGGTACGTTGGAGACGATCTGCTGCGGGGTGTCGAGGTAGCCGTACCCGAAATAGGCGAAATATTCACGCAGGAACTCCTCGCCTTCGGGCTTCGAGGGGTCGAACTTGGCGGTGATTTGGTCGATCACCGCCTGGTCGCCGGCCTCGAGTGCCGCCCGGTAACGGGCCAGTTCACCCACGGCGACGCGGCCCCGCTCCATCTTCTCCGCGGCCGACATCACGCCGTATTTCTCGTTGCCGTTCACCAGGTCGTTGATGCCCGCCACATAGGCGTCGGCGTCGCGGAAACTCATGATCGAGAGCAGCTTCGGGATGTCGATCTTGAAATAGAATGCGTCCTCGTTCGAGGTGCGTTCCGCCTCCGGCCTCACGATGCCGATGGCCGTCAGGGGCGCACCCTGCTGTCCGTCGTAGAGTGCCTCCATGGCTGCGAGTTTCATCGGCTGCACGCGGGCGATGACGGCGCCCGACTTGTCGCCCGTCATCGCCGTGACGAGCGCGAATACGAAGCCGAAAGCCGAGGCGATGGCGATGCTCTTGCAGGCCATCTTCTGTTCGCGGTGCCGGAGCAGATACCAGGCGCTGACGCCCACGACGAACAGTGCCGCCAGCACGAACGACGAGGTGATGGTGTGGAAGAACTTGTTCATCGCCACGGGCGAGAAGAGTACCTCCCAGAACGAGGTCATTTCGTTGCGTACGGTTTCGAGGTTGAACGTACATCCCACGGGGTGCTGCATCCAGGCGTTGGCGACCAGGATCCACAGTGCCGAGAGGTTCGCGCCGATGGCTGTGAGCCATGTCGCCGTGAGGTGGAAGCCTTTCGAGACCTTGTTCCAGCCGAAGAACATGATGGCGATGAAGGTGCTCTCCATGAAGAAGGCCATGATGCCTTCGACGGCCAGCGGGGCACCGAAGATGTCGCCCACGAAATGCGAGTAGTTCGACCAGTTGGTACCGAACTCGAATTCGAGGATGATGCCCGTTGCCACGCCGATGGCGAAGTTGATGCCGAACAGGCGCATCCAGAATTTGGTCGTGCGCTTCCAGAACTCATCACCCGTGCGGACGTAAAGGGTCTCCATGATGGCGATGATGAACCCCAGTCCCAGCGTGAGCGGGACGAAAAGCCAGTGGTAAATGGCCGTCATGGCGAATTGCGCACGCGACCAGTCGACTGTTTGTAGATAATCCGATAGCATAAGCGTAAGTTATTTGTCGGGGGTTAGTTCTTTCATGACCGAACGGCTGCGCTCTTCGGGGCTCTGCCCGGCCAGGAAATCGGGAAAAAAGAATACCTTGAGGATTGCGAACAGGATAAACAGCTTGACCAGGATGATGGCCCACAGGGTTTTGCCTACGGTCATGCTCCGGAACCCGTCGAGGTAGAACCGGAAGATCTTTTTGATTGTTTGTGCCGCCATATCCGTCGCTATCTTTTACCAAAAATAGATAAAATTTCGGAAATAAAAAACAATGCGCCCGGAAAAGTTGCACGCGCATATCTTCCGGTCGGAAATGGTTATCCCCGGTGCCGAGCGTGCGGATATGTGGTAAGTTTTTCGTATTTTTGCCGTCCGTATGGTTAATGGGAATCCGGAAATGAAAGAATATGCGGCCAAACAGCCTTCGCCGTGGGTGTCGGTGTTGCCGCTGGCGGTGCTGACGCTGCTGCTTTACGTGGTCATCCGCTGTTTCGGCGGGGACGCGATCAACGGCGGCAGCCAGATCGCACTGTTGTCGGCCACGTCGGTCTGCGTCATGCTGGCCATCGGCATTTACCGCTGCAAGTGGGCGGTCTTGGAAGAGGCGATCATCGACAACATTCGGGCTTCGGCTTCGGCAATCATCATCCTGCTGCTGATCGGCGCCATAGCCGGGTCGTGGATGGTGAGCGGCGTGGTGCCGACGATGATCTATTACGGGCTGAAGATCCTGCACCCCTCGTTCTTCCTGGTTGCCTCGTGCGTCATCTGCGCGGGCGTTTCGCTGATGACCGGCAGTTCGTGGACGACGATCGCCACGATCGGCGTGGCGCTGATGGGCATCGGGCAGGCCATGGGTTTCCCCGAGGGGTGGATCGCGGGCGCGATCATCTCCGGCGCTTATTTCGGCGACAAGCTCTCGCTCCTGTCCGATACCACGGTGCTTGCCTCGTCGACCGTCGGGGTGCCGATTTTCACGCACATCCGTTACATGTTGTATACGACCATCCCTTCGTTCGTCATCGCGCTGGCGGTTTTCGTCATCGCGGGGCTGACGCTCGACCATACGGGCGGCACGCATGCCGGGATGTATGCCGAGTCGTTGCGCGGGACGTTCCGCATCACGCCCTGGTTGCTGGCGGTGCCCGTGGCGACGGGCGTGCTGATCGTGCGCAAACTCCCGGCCATCGTGACGCTCTTCTGCGCCGCGGTTTTCGCCTGCATAGCCATGCTGCTGGCGCAGCCCGAACTGGTGGCGAAGGTGGCCGGAGTCGGAGGGCTGGATTTCATGTCGGGGTTCAAGGGTGTGCTGATGAGCTGCTTCGGCCCGACGGCGATCCCTACCGGAAGCCCGCAGCTGGACGAGCTGGTTGCTACGCGCGGCATGGCGGGTATGCTCAATACCGTATGGCTCATCATCTGCGCCATGTGCTTTGGCGGCGTGATGACCGGCAGCGGGATGCTGGGGTCGCTGACGTCGGTTTTCCTGCGTTTCGTGCGCCGTGCCTTCTCGGCCGTGGCTTCGACCGTCGGCGCGGGCATCTTCTTCAACCTCTGCACCGCCGACCAGTATATCTCGATCATCCTTTCGGGGCGCCTTTTCCGGGAACTTTATGCGGAGCGGGGACTCGAACCGCGGCTGTTGAGCCGCTCGGTCGAGGATTCGGCCACGGTCTGCTCCGTGCTGGTGCCGTGGAACTCGTGCGGCATGACGCAGGCCACCGTGCTGGGTGTTTCCACATTCGTCTACATGCCTTACTGTATTTTCAATATTGTCAGTCCCCTGATGTCGCTGGCGGTGGCGGCCATCGGGTGGAAGATCAAAAGAGCCGCAGGTACTGCGGCGCATCCGCATTAATATGGAATATAAGATGGATACCGGACTTGTGATATTCGACCTCGACGGCACGCTGCTCAATACGATCGGCGACCTGGCTGTCGCATGCAATGCCGTGCTGGCCATGCGCGGCCTGCCGCAGCATACCTATGATGAATACTGCCATTTCGTGGGCAACGGCATCATGCGGCTCGTGGAGCGGGCGTTGCCCGAAGAGCTCCGCACGCCTTATACGGTTGCGGCAGTGCGCGCGGATTTCGTGGAATATTATACCGAGCATATCGACGTTTATACGAAACCCTACGAAGGAATTCCGGAGCTGGTTGCGGAGATCGCGCGGCGAGGTGTTCGTATCGCCGTGGCATCCAACAAGTTCCAGGCCGGAACGGAAAAACTGATCCGGTTGTTTTTCCCCGGTGTCGAATTCGCCGCGGTCTTCGGCCAGCGCGAGGGCGTGCCGCTCAAGCCCGACCCCGCGGTGGTGGGGGAGATACTTGCGCTTACGGGCGTGGCGAAGGAGCGGGTGCTCTATGTCGGCGACTCGGGCGTGGACATGCAGACAGCCGCGGCCGCCGGTGTTCGCTCGGTCGGGGTGACGTGGGGGTTTCGTGAGCGCACTGAGCTCGAGGAGGCCGGGGCGCGGCACATCGTCGACAATCCGGCCAAGATATTGGAGTTGTTATAGTCCGGGTGCCGCGGTTGTCCGGCAGTCCGGATCCTTTTGCGGATTCTTCTCAATTTATGCCGAATATGTGAATATTCCCAGAAAATTGCATGATTCCGGGAAAAAAGACATATATTTGTTCCCGAATAGTAACATATGGCGAAGAACAACAATACCGAGCGTGACCGGGATGCTACCGAACAGCGTATGCTGAAAGCGGTGGGCGAGATGATCCGCAGGGATGGTTTCGAGAAACTCGGGGTCAATGCCGTCGCGGCGCATTGCGGAGTCTCGAAAATACTTATCTACCGCTATTTCGGTTCGCTAGACGGACTGCTGGCCGCCTATATCCGGCAGCACGATTTCTGGATCAATTTTCCGCTCGACATTCCCGGCCGCGCGCATTTGCCCGAATTTCTGAAAAAGACGTTCCGCACGATGATCGGGCGTTTGCACGGCGACCCTACGCTTAGGTGCCTGTACCGCTGGGAGTTGTCCTCGAAGAACGAACTCGTGGCGGCGCTCCGCAGGCAGCGCGAGCAGGCCGGGCTGGGGTTGATCGCCCGGGTGTCGCGGAAAACCGGGCTGCCCGAGTCGGAGGTGGCCGTGCTGGCTACTTTCCTGACGGCTTCGGTGACCTACCTCGTGTTGCTGGAGGAATATTGCCCGGTTTACAACGGGATTCCGATCGGTGAGGCTGCCGGCTGGGAGCAGATCGTCCTCGGGATAGACCTGCTGATCGACAAGACTTTTAAGGAATGACCGGCCCGCGGCCCGGGAAAGAGTGTGTATTTTTTTTACAACAAATGTTACCAATAGGTAACAAAATGAAAACCAAAAACAATGAGAAAGATGGCAATGGCATGGATTTTACCGTTCGTATTGCTTGGTTCCTGCGATAAGGAACTGGTCGAATATGAAAAGGGAAGCGTGGAAATTGTCGTGGAACGGGGCGACGCATGGCTGCATGATTTTCCCCTGTTCCTGGGGATTAAAAGGAAGAACCCGCCCCAGATCGCGGTCTGGATCGAAGATGCGCAGGGGCGCTACCTCTCCACGGTTTATGCGAGTTCCAAAATCGCCACCCAGTCCTGGCTGGCGGCGGGCGGAAACCGCCGCAGGGAGGCGCTGCCTCACTGGTGCCATAGCCGGGGCGTGCAATATGCCGACGGGCTTTACCTGCCGACGAAAAGCGAACCGCTGGCGGACGGCATATCGGGTGCCACGGGAGCGGCCAGCCGGCCGTGGTCTATGCCGCCGACGTCGACCTGTCGTCGGGCAGCGAGGAGTTCGAAGCCGTGCTGGTCGGCCACAGCAGTCCCGACGGAAGTTCGGGCGGGATAGACCCCGATATTTCGGGGCTCACTTCAGCGCTCCGGATCGTGGAACGCATTACGATCCGTGTCCGATGACGGGGCGATCCCGAGTATTGGCCGCGGCGCTGTGCGTGCTGCCTTTCCTTGCCGCCGAGGTGCCGGTGCAGGAGTTGCCCCGCTTTTTCTGTTCGGCGTCCGTAGGGACGGATTTCGGCCTGACCCGTCCGTCGTCGGTGCCCGTCGTCTGGCGCGTGACGGGTCATTACAATGTGAGCCGCCGGTTTTCGGTCGGTGCCGGAACGGGGGTTTCCTGCTATGAAAAAACGCTCGTGCCGCTCTTTGCCGATGCGAAGTTCCTGCTTACGCGCCGCCGCAGCTTTACGCCCTATGCCGGGTGCGCCGCCGGATATGCTTTCGCACCGCGCAGGGATGCCAACGGGGGACTGCTGCTCAATCCCGAACTGGGGGTGCAGTATGCATTGCGTTGCGGTGTGCACCTGTTCTTCGCGGCAGGCTATGAGTTGCAGCGGCTGGAGCGGCTCCGGAAATACGAAGGCCGCTGGTTCTCCGCCGAATTTGCCGAGCGGCTCAGTCACGGCACCCTCCTGCTGAAGGTCGGGGTGCTGTTCTGAGCCTCGGTCAGCAGTAGGCCTTGACGTCGGCGGGGGTGATGCGCTCCTCGCTGAGTATGATGAGCCGCTCGATGACGTTGCGCAGTTCGCGGATATTGCCGCTCCAGGGCATCGTTTGCAGCTCGGCAAGCGCTTCGTCCTCGATGCGTTTTGCCGGGATGTGGTATTCGGCACAAATTGTGCGTATGAAATGGTCGACCAGCAGCGGGATGTCCTGCGCATGTTCGCGCAGCGCCGGGACGCGCACGACGACCACCCCGATGCGGTGGTAGAGGTCTTCGCGGAAATTGCCCTTCCGAATCTCCTCGCGCAGGTTCTTGTTCGTAGCGGCGATTACGCGTACGTTGACCTCGATGTCCTTGTCGCTGCCTACGCGGCTGATCCTGTTTTCCTGAAGCGCCCGCAACACCTTGGCCTGCGCCGCCAGCGACATGTCGCCGATCTCGTCCATGAACAGCGTGCCGCCGTCGGCCTGTTCGAACTTGCCCCTTCGCTGCTTGATGGCCGAGGTGAAGGCGCCGCGTTCGTGGCCGAAGAGTTCGCTCTCGATCAGTTCCGAGGGGATCGCCGCGCAGTTGACCTCGACGAACGGAGCCGCGGCGCGGTTGCTTTTGGCGTGCAGCCAGCGTGCGACCAGCTCTTTGCCGGTGCCGTTTTCGCCCGTGATCAGCACGCGCGCTTCGCACGGCGCGACCTTGTCGATCAACAGGCGGACATGTTCGATCTGGGGCGAGGTGCCGATGATATGCTCCGTCTGCACATTGTGCCCGCGGCGGGTGCGGCGTGCCGGGGCCGCCGCGGGGGCG
>ENA-ORMO01000756-ORMO01000756.1-human-gut-metagenome-genome-assembly--contig:-NODE-756-length-42303-cov-4.720058_pt1 | contig 42303 bp, 31 predicted proteins | sample MGYA00242106_ERZ509001 | MGnify/ENA primary metagenome ERZ509001 (study PRJEB26280, sample SAMEA2338736) | human gut metagenome | biome: human gut; feature: human-associated habitat; material: faeces...
GCTCCCATCAGATTGAGGGCCCGGATCGGTTCATCCGCTTTGGCGTCAATGTCCGATTCTTCAACATTGAGGGTACGGAGGATATGCTCATCGACACGGTGGGCATGAGCACCCTGTTTCTGCCTGACCTCCAGTACCACTTCCATGGCATGGACCCCAACTGGGTGGTAAACCATGCCTACAATGTGGCGTCCTATATTCTGGCCAATGACAACCCTATTCAGGATGGGGAAACCGTAGATGGTGTGGAGAACGGCCAGATGAGCCGGGAGATCCAGTGGAAGTGCCGGTATGAGGACGCCCTGATCCAGCCGGCTCGCCCTGTTCTGGATATCTGTATGGGAGAATTCGCGTCAGGAAACCGTAATTTTGAATAGACTGCCAATGATCTGCAGCTGGGAGGGATCTCCATTGCCTGATAAAAACCGCCCCTTGGCCATTTTTCAATACCTTTGGAATCACACAGATGAGTCCCGCCCAGCCATCATCACCGAGATCCTCGCCTACCTGGAATCCCAGGGCATCCATGCCGACCGGAAAACGGTGGCGGCGGATATCCGGGATCTCCAGGAGGCTGGCTGGGACATCATCTGCAACCGGGGCCGCCAGAACCAGTACTTCATCGGGGACAGAGGGCTGGAACTGGCGGAACTGAAACTCATCATCGACGCGGTGCAGGCCGCCCGGTTCATCTCCCCGCATAAAACAGAGGCCATCGTGGAAAAGCTGACCCAAATGGCCGGCCCTTCCGACCGGGAGGAACTCCACCGGCGGCTGTTTGTCCAAGGAAAAGCCAAAACCACCAACGAGGCAGTCCTATACACCATTGACCTTCTCCATACTGCCATCCGACAGAGGCAGGCGGTAGAGTTTCAATACCTGGAATATACCAGCCAAAAAGAAAAGGTCCCAAAGCATGGCGGCCAATTCTACTGCCTTTCCCCATATGACCTGGTCTGGGACAGCGACCGGTACTATGTGGTTGGCTGGTCGGAAAGCCATGGAAAGGTGGCCAAATTCCGGGTAGACCGGATGCTGCGCCCGGACCTATCGCAGAAGGAATTCCATACTCCACCAACAGATTACAATGTAGAGGTCTACTTCCGCCAGGTGTTCCAGATGTATGACGGAGAGCCTTGTCAGGTAACCCTCCGCTGTGCAGGTAACCTGATGAAGCAGGTCATCGATCGCTTTGGGGAAGATGTGCTGACCAGGGACCTGGGAGACGGCGCCTTTGAAGCAGAGGTTTTCCTCTCCGCCAGCCCCACGTTCTATGCCTGGGTGTTCACCTTCGGCGGGGATATCCAGATCACTGCCCCAGAAACGATCCGGGAGCAGTACCAGCAGATGTTGCAAAACTGCCTGGAAACAGGCAAATAAACCGAAAATTCCTGCGAGGTGGGCGCTAAAACGCCCACCTTTTCTATTTGGCTTGTTTTCCTCTTGTGCGGCAAATCCGCCTCTGATATACTGAAGCTAAACAGAACAGTTAATTCTGCTTAGACTGGAGGGCAACCGCCATGCGGTATAAAAGCGAGGAAATGAAAGAGAAAATCATTTCGGCCATCGAGTCCTTCTTCCTGGCTCATCGTAGGTCGCCCACCATCACCGAGCTGGTCGGTCTGGCGGAGCTCTCCCGCAGCCGGGTCCACGCCTACCTGAAGGAGCTGGATTTGGAAGGGCGCATCCGCTACGACGGAAAGCATCTGGATACGCCGGTGACCCGCAAAGCGGACCCGGCGGTGGAGCTTTCCCCGATTCTGGGAGCGGTCGCCTGCGGCCAGCCCCAGTATGCAGAGGAGAACTTTGAAAGCTATGTGCCGCTGCCGACCGTCATTTTTGGTGACTCGGCACACTTCATCCTCCGGGCACAGGGGAATTCCATGGTGGAGGCCGGGATCGAGGACGGCGACCTGGTGGTGGTGCGGAAGCAGCACACCGCCAGAGAGGGTGAGATCGTCGTAGCCCTGGTGGACAACGAAACCACCCTCAAGCGGTTCTATCTGGACCGGGAACGCCGACAAGTGCGGCTCCACCCGGAGAACCGGGAGATGGCGGACATCTATGTGGACCACTGCTACATCCAGGGCGTTGCCCAGCACATCATCAAACAGGTAAAGTGAGAGAAAAGGAGGGTTTGTATGAGGAATTTCCTTTCCCGGGCCGAAGCGGATGAGATCTGCGATGGCCTGATGGAGCGGTATCACGAGGAAAAAGGGGTCTCCTGTGTGGATATCGATGGATTTGTAAAAGACGTCTTGCACTGCCCGGTCTTCTATGAAGCCTTTGCCGAAAAAGACCTGGACAAGATCGGTTTCTGCGGAGACGGGATCTCCAAACTCAAAGTCTACCGGGAAGGAAAGCCGGTTTCGGTGGTTTTCCCCAGGGATACCATTGTGCTGGAACGCTACCTTCTCCGGGCAGAGGAGCAAAACCGCCGCCGCTTTACCCTGGCCCATGAAGCAGGCCATGTGCTGGCAAACCGGATGGGCGCAGGGCAGACGGCCTACTTTCACAGGCCATATGATACCGACCGGGTTTACGCCATCGAGGAGCTGAAGGAACGGCTCTCCATGGCGGAGTGGCAGGCCAATACCCTGGCCGCCTCCCTGCTGATGCCCCGTTTCCTGGTCAGGCAGGAGCTGGAGCGGCATACGGAGGGAAAGTGCCTGCCGGTCTATGGGGAGCGGGTCTTCCGTCCCCAGGAGAAAGCGATCCTCAGCGAGATGGCCCGGGCGATGGGCGTTTCCTATACCGCCCTGGTGATCCGCTTGGACAACCTGGGGGTCCTCAGCCATCATCCTCTGTCGGAATACCTTTCAAAGGAACTCGGGTTGGGCGGTGATGACGATGATTTCCTCCAGTGAACGGGAGCGGCGGCAATACTTCGCAGAGCTCTCCCGAAAGGAAGCAGAGCAGCTGGCAGAGAAAACACTCTACTGCCCCAACTGCGGCTATAAGATCGGGGTCGTCTACTCCGACCTGAGCGGCCACATGACGGCCAAGTGCCAAAAATGCAAAACCATTTCGGTGCTGAACCTGGCGTACTTCCGCCGGCAGCGCCGGAGGTGGAGAAGGTAACCATATCAAAATTAAATAAAAACATTCTTACTCAAATCGAGCAAGCGGAGCCGGTTCCATAGGACCGAAGACTACCAAGCGCCGTGTGAGGTCAGAAAACAGGATTTTTCTGTTTTCTGATTTCCACGGCGCTTTTTGCTGCCCGATTTGCCTCGCACGGAAGATGAGAGTCCCCGCTCGGCTTGCCGGGAAAGGACTCTCTGATGTACCTGCGAGGCTGGCAAGCCGCTGTAGCGGCCTATCCCTGACCCCTGGCTCAGACCAACCAACCACCGTCTGAACCAGGAGAAAGGGACTATGAAAGAGAAAATTAACCGTAAAGAAACGAAAATCTACACCATTCCTGTTGAGAGGACCCGCATACAGGTGACCCGTGAAGTCTATCAGGCGTACTACGGCTTCGAACGCCATCTGCGGACCCTGGAGGAAAAGGATACCCGCAACGGCACCGTCCGGTACAGCGATCTGGACACCGAGGAAACCCTGGGTGAGGAAATGATCCCTGACTTGGATGCTCCCGCCGTGGAAACAGCTGCGGTCACCCATGTGATGCGGGAGGCGCTCCGGGAAGCGTTGATTAGTCTGTCTGAAGCAGATCTCAGGCTGATCCAAATGCTTTTCTATGAGGGGAAAACCATCCGGCAAGCCGCTCAAACACTCGGTTTACCGACCATGACCATTCACTACCGCAAGGAGCAGGCTTTGAAAAAATTGAGAAAATTGTTGGAAAACTGAAAAAAGTTTCGTACAACCCCCTTCTGAACTCGGCTTAATAGTGAGGGGCTTTTTAGAGGCCCTGCCTGAACTTTGAAAACCGAATACCCAGCGACTGAATAACATCAGCGGACCGGCCCCGAGAGGGGGCAAGCGATGGGTCGGATGCGCCAAGACCCGCCTGTGCAGGAAGTACCTGCATCAAAGACGGCCAACAAGACGGCGAGCGGTCCCCATCCATCCCAAAGCAGCACTGGCAAGCTGTTTCGCCATGACCCGATCCGCCTACAATGGTACCCCTGCCCAGCCACAGACTCAACCAATGGGGGCAGCTCGGAGAGATCCTCGGAGGGGTGAAAGTCCCGGAGTGTGCCGCCAGGCACAGTTCAGCCGCTGCCCGCTGCTTGGGGGACGGGAAGAATACCAGGCGCTGCAATCAAGAAAAACCAGGCCGGTCCTCTTTTCCAATACGGAATCACACCCGAAGGCCGGCCTGATACATACCCGGACAGGAAGGAGGAAAGCCATGGATCGGTCGGAGAGGACAGTCCACCGGGGAGAGATTTACTACGCAGACCTCAATCCGGTGGTCGGGTCCGAGCAGGGCGGCATCCGCCCGGTGCTGATTTTGCAAAATGAGGTGGGCAACTGGTTCAGCCCCACCGTGATCGTAGCCGCGATGACTGCCAAGGGCAGCAAAGTGCATTTACCCACTCATGTGCCTGTGGGCACAGACAGCGGCCTCCGGCGGCCCTCCATTGTGCTGGCGGAGCAGGTACGGACGATAGACAAATCCCGGTTGCTGGAACGGGTGGGGATGCTTTCCCCAGAGAAACAGGAACAGGTGGATCGGGCATTGCGTATCAGCTTTGCCCTTTCTCCACAGAGAGAGGAGGAACCGGAATGGACGCAAGAGGAATCATCGATTACTATGGGATGCTCCGGCTTTTGAAAGCCCTGGAGGACCACGGCTTTACCGAAAAGGAACTGAAGCGGGTTGCGGCCCGGCTGGAGGCGGAACTGGAAGCGGATCTCCGCCTTTCCGCATCGAAACAAGCGGCGTAAAATGCCCGATCCTCGCCGGATTTGAGGCGAAATCTTTGTTGGGTTTCCCACTCGGGTTGGCATAGCTATTGAAGAAAGGTTGTGGTATGTTGTATTGCTGATAGGAGGTGAGAGCGATGGGAGAAAAGCCGATGGTGGAGGGCAGCCTGGCCAAAAAGCAGCCCCGGGTCATCGTCATCGAGGCGGACAAGGAGCTCCGTCCGAAGAAACTGCGGGTAGCAGCTTATGCCCGGGTCAGTTCCGATTCCACCGACCAGCTGAACTCCTTCATGGCTCAGGTGCGGTATTACACCACCTACATCACCTCCAGGGAGGAGTGGACCTTCGTCGACCTCTATGCCGACGAAGGAATCACCGGCACCTCTGCCGAGAAGCGCACTGAGTTTCAGCGGCTCATTGCCGATTGCAAGCGCGGCCTCATCGACAAGGTGCTCTGCAAATCCATCTCCCGTTTTGCCCGCAACACCACCGATTGTCTGGAAACCATCCGGTTGCTGAAGGGCCTCGGGGTAGGCGTCTGCTTTGAGGAACAGAACATTGACACGGCCCAGATGAGCGGGGAACTCCTCACAGCCATCTTCGCTGCCATCTCCCAGAAGGAGAGCGAAAGCATCTCTCAAAACACCCAGTGGGGCAATCAGCGCAGGATGGCGAATGGGACCTACTGCTCCCCCACCCTTCCCTATGGTTACCGGAGAGAAGGGAAAGCCTGGGTCATAGAACCCCGGGAGGCAGAGATCGTTCGAGGAATTTTCCACGAATATCTGTCCGGCGGGAACCTGGCCGAAATTGCCGCAAGGTTAAACCGGGAGAATGTCCCCAATAAGCTGGGAAAAACACAGAAGTGGTGCATCCGCTCGGTCGCCTACATCCTCTCCAACGAGCGGTATATTGGGGATTCCTGCTGGCAAAAGACTTATACGCTCCGATCCTTCCCGCCCAAAAGTGTCAGGAATCACGGGGAGCGGGAAAAATACTATGTGCGGGATACACACCCGCCTATTGTGGAACGGGAACTCTTTGAACAGGTCCAGGCATTGATCCATGCCCGACGGGAGAGCCGTCTTTCCCGCGGATATCACCCGACGGTCTTTCACCAGAAAATGACCTGTGGGCATTGCGGCAGCGGTTTTCACAGAAGGCTCTGCCGAGGGGTCACCTACTGGGAATGTACGGGGCACACAAGTGATTCTCAAACCTGCCCCATCGTTCAGATCCCCGAGCAGGAGATCCAATCCGCCTTCTTACGGATCTACCACCGCCTTCGGATGGATGGCATCCCCGTCCTGGAACAGCTTGCCGCTAACTGCCGGAAGATCCGGGAACAGAAATACCTCTGGCGGGTGGACATTGTGGAACTCAACAAGCAAATAGGAAACCTGATGGATCAGAATCACATACTGGCCGAGATGCAGAAGCACGGCCTTGTGAATTCTGATTTTTTTCTGTCCCAAACAAACGAGATCGCCCGAAAACTCCGGGAAGCCCAGGCGCAGAAGGAACGCCTCCTGTCGGCGGACCAGGACCAGACCTTGGAGCAGACCAGGAAACTGATAGAGGCGCTGGCCTCTATGCCGGAATTCCTCCCCGAGTTTGATGAGGCCATCTTTTTGGACCTGGTGGAGCGGATCATCGTAGAGAGCAACACCACCCTCTGTTTCCGACTGAAAAACGGTCTGGAACTGCGGGAAACCATAGAAAGGACGGTGCGCTGATGAAAAACCGGAAGCTGCCCTTCGGCTATGAACTGCGAATGGGCAAGGTGTGTATCAAGGCATCAGAGGCCGAGGTAGTTCAGAAGATCTTCCGCTCCTATCAGGAGGGCGCTTCCTACAATCGGATCGCAGGGTTCCTTGGCAGCCAACCGGTGTCCTATCGGGAAGACGGCCAGCCCTGGAACAAGAACATGGTAGCCCGTATCCTCCAGGATGAGCGGTACACCGGGATGGACGATTTCCCTCCGATGATTGAGACAGGACTTTATCAGGCCGTTCAAACCAGGCGCCCGAAAACAGGAGGATCGCCAGAGAACGCCAAGGAACTGCGTCTGCTGCGGGATCTGGTGGTATGTGCCCATTGCGGCACTCCGATGGCCAGAAATCAGCGGGACAACTGGACCTGCCCGCAGTGCGGCGGCCCTCCGGTCAAAAAAACAGGGACGGAGCTGCTGGCGGATCTCCAGCGCCTGCTGACGCCCTATACCCGGCACCCGGAGAAGATCCAGGCGCCTCCATACCGGCCCCGGGAGCATCGTGATCTGGAACTCCGCCTGGAGCAAGCCATGACCTCAGTCAACGAGGCCGAACAACCGGCCTACCAAGCCGCCCTTGCCCTGGCTGCTGCACAGTTAACAGATATCGGGCCGGAGCGGTATGAGAGTGCCCGCATCCGCCGCCTGCTGGAGAGGAAATGTCAAACGGATCTTACTCCCACCTTGATCCGGCAAATCACGGCTAAAATCCTGCTTGGTCCGACCGGAGCCATAGCAGTGAAGTTGAAAAACGGACAGATCCTTGGAAAGGAGCCACAATCATGACCGAAACCGTACCGAAAATCACCATAATCCCGGCAAACCCGGAGGTAAAAGGAAGGGCAGTAAAACGGCAGCTCCGCGTTGCCGCCTACTGCCGGGTATCCACCGATGACGAGGAACAGCTCACCAGCTACGAGGCCCAAAAGACCTACTACACCGACAAGATCATGGGGAATCCCGATTGGACGATGGCCGGTATTTTTGCGGATGAGGGGATTACCGGCACCTCCGCCGCCAAGCGCCCGGAGTTTCTCCGGATGATCCGTCTTTGTCGGCAGAGGAAAATAGACCTGATCCTGGTAAAATCCATCTCCCGCTTCGCCCGCAACACGGTGGACTGCCTCAACTACATCCGGGTTTTAAAAGAATTGGGCATCGCGGTGATCTTCGAAAAGGAGAACATCAATACCATGGACTCGGAGAGCGAAATGCTCATCACCATGATGGGAGCCTTTGCCCAGGCGGAGAGCGAATCCATCAGCCACAATGTGCGCTGGGGTATCCGCCAGGCCATGCGGGAAGGCCGGGCGACGGTTCAGTACAAAAACCTCTACGGCTATGGGAAGGACGAAGAAGGAAATCCATACGTCATCCCCGAAGAAGCGGAAGTGGTCCGACGGATCTACAAAGGCTTCCTGCAGGGACAGAGCATCCGGCAAATCAAGGGCTGGCTGGATGCGGAGGAAATCGTCCCCAGAAAGGGCAAGGAATGGTCCCTCTCCACCATTGAGAATATCTTAAAGAGCGAGAAGTACTGCGGGGATGTGCTGCTGCAAAAGACCTTCATCAGCGACTGCATCAGCCGGAAGGTCATCAAAAATGTGGGGCAGCTTCCCATGTACCTCATCCAGGACCACCACGAGGGGATCGTCAGACGGGAAACCTACCAGGCGGCCCAGGCGGAATTTGCCCGGCGCAGTTCCCGCCGGTCCCCTAACAAGCGGGCGGCGGCCACCGGGCTCTCCAGCTACACCTCCCGGTATGCCCTCAGCGACCGGCTGGTCTGCGGAGAGTGCGGCACCCTCTACCGCCGCTGTACCTGGACCCGCAAGGGTGGGAAAAAGATCGTCTGGCGGTGCAGCAGCCGGCTGGACTATGGCAGCAAATACTGTAAGGACTCCCCCACGATGGAGGAAGGGCCGCTCCAGCAGGCGATCCTAAGGGCCCTCAATTCGGTGATGGGACCCAAAGAGGTGCTCATAGAGCGCATTGGAAACGCCATCCGCCAGGAGATGGCCCCCAAAACGGACGACTTCCAGACCCTGACCGAGATCGACCGATCCCTGGAGGAACTGCAGAGCCGGTTCCAGGCCCTCCTCGAGGAAGTGCAGAACTGCGGCGGGGACTTTCTGTCCTATCAGGAGGAGTTCATGGCCATCAACGAACAGATGACCACCCTCCAGACGAGGCGCGTCCAGCTGCTGGAGGTCCAGCAAGCGGACCTGGCGATCACCGGAAAGCTCCAGGAAGCGGAATCGCTGCTCGCTGGTACTCCTGCGGAGATCACCGAGTGGGATGAATCCCTGGTCCGGCAGACGGTGGAAACGGTGAAGGTCCTCTCGGCCCACGAGATCTTAGTCTGCTTAAAGGGTGGGATGGAGATCCGGGAAAAAGTGGGAGGATAACGGGAAATCCAACAAGTCGAAGGGCGGTTTGCCGCCCTTTTTGCGTCTTACATAGCATTCAGAAAGGAGGAAAGCCATGAATATCCGTAAACCGGTGGACTATACCGATTTGTATGCTCAGTTGGAAACAGCCTTGTGCCGGAATAAAAACCAGATGGATCAGTATGCCGCCATCGGGAAGGCTGTTGCCCTGCGGCCAGAAAAGGGCGCGGCGGTGGCTGCCGCCGATTACCTTCGGGAAACCCACCCGGAGTTTTCCGGCTTTTCTCCCAGGAACCTGCGCCGGATGCGGGCCTTTTATCAGACCTATGGGAACCATCCCGACCTGCTGAAACTGGCGATGCGGATTGGCTGGACCCGCAATGTGCTGATCCTGGAAGCGGATCTGACCTTAGAGGAACGGGCCTGGTATCTGAACGCTGCCCTGCGGTTTGGGTGGACGAAGACTACTCTGAAAGAAAGGTTGGCGGAATCCGCCCATTTGAGTGAAGCCGCCCTCGATGATTCCCAGCCTTTGTGGTATACTAAAGGCAGTGAAACTGCTGGCCGGGAAAGGAGGGAACCGAGCGTGAAAGAGAAGGAGAAGTGCTACATCTGCTGCGACCTCAAGAGCTTTTACGCCTCGGTGGAGTGCATCGAACGAGGGCTGGACCCTCTGACCACCAACCTGGTGGTGGCGGACCAGCGCCGCACCGAAAAAACCATCTGCCTGGCGGTGACCCCCTCCCTGAAAGCTTACGGCATCTCCGGGCGGGCGCGGCTCTTCGAGGTGGTGCAGCGGGTCGGAGAGGTCAACGCCCAGCGGAAGCGGCAGGCTCCTGGCCGGGCGTTCACCGGTTCCTCCTGGAACGACCCGGAGGTGCGGGAAAATCCTTCCCTAGCCCTGGACTACATTGTAGCTCCGCCCCGGATGGCCCATTATATTGAATGGAGCACCCGGATCTACGAGGTGTACCTTAAGTATGCTGCTCCGGAGGACATCCATGTCTATTCCATTGACGAGGTGTTTATCGACGCCACCAGCTACCTTCAGACCTTCCGAATGACCGGACGGGAATATGCCCGGGCCATCATCCTGGACATTCTGAAAACCACCGGCATCACTGCCGCGGCTGGGATTGGGCCAAATCTCTACCTGGCCAAAATCGCCATGGATATCGAAGCCAAGCATGTGCCCGCCGATGAATATGGGGTACGAATCGCTGAACTTGACGAAATGAGCTACCGGCAGAAGCTGTGGACCCACCGCCCCCTCACTGACTTCTGGCGGGTGGGCAGGGGCTACGCCGCCAAACTGGAGGCTCACGGCCTTTACACCATGGGGGACATCGCCCGGTGCTCTATCGGAAGATCGGACGAAGTCCACAACGAGGAACTCCTTTACCGTCTCTTCGGGGTCAACGCAGAGTTACTCATCGACCACGCCTGGGGTTGGGAGCCCTGCACCATCGCGGATGTGAAGTCCTACAAGCCGGAGAACAAGAGCATCGTATCCGGCCAGGTGTTGCAATGTCCCTATGGATTTGAAAAGGCCCGGCTGGTGGTGCGGGAGATGGCGGACGCCTTGGCACTGGATCTGGTGGATAAGGGGCTGGTCACCAACCAGCTAACCCTCACAGTGGGATATGATATTGAGAACCTCAATGACCCGGAACGCCGGAGGGCCTATGCCGGGCCGGTGACCACCGACCCTTATGGGCGCAAGATCCCCAAACATGGCCACGGCACGGCAAACCTGGAGGGCTACACCTCCTCCGCCAGCGACCTGCTGGAGGCCGTTTCCGGCCTGTATGACCGGGTGGCGGACCCCGGCCTGCTGATCCGGCGGCTGACCATCAGCGCCAACCGCCTGCTGGACGAAATCTCCGCACGGGAAAAAGAAGCACCGGAACAGCTGGATTTGTTCACCGACTATGCTGCCCAGCAGAAGCAGGCCGAAGAAAAGGCCGCCGCCCACGCGAAGGAGCGCAAGCTCCAGGAGGCGATGCTGGGGGTGAAAAAGCGGTATGGAAAAAACGCCATCCTCAAGGGAATGAACCTGGAAGAAGGCGCCACCGCAAAGGACCAGAATGAAAAGATTGGAGGGCACCAGGCATGACGGGCCCCTATGACGATATTCTCCATCTGCCCCATCCCACCTCGAAAAGGCACCCTCGGATGCCCATTGCAGACCGGGCGGCACAGTTTTCCCCCTTTGCCGCCCTCACCGGCCACGGGGCCGCCATCGAGGAAACCGCCCGTGTCACCGACCGAAGGATCGAGCTGGATGAGGACGCCAAAGAACAGCTGGACCAGACGCTGCAGCTCCTGCTGGAGCGGATAGATGAACAACCGGAGATCACCGTCACATGGTTTTCACCGGACAAGAAAAAAGCCGGTGGTCAATACCATACTGCCACGGGAAAACTCAAGAGGATCGATTCCCGGGAGGGCAGACTTACTCTGACGGATGGAAACCAGATTCCTTTAGAGGATTTATTGGAAATAAGGAGTGAAAGCTTTCAGGATGATCCTTGATATTAGCCTTCCCCATGGGATAGGAGATCTAAACTGACCGCCCCTGCCAAACCAATATAATCCGAACTTGTTTCCGATAGGAGATGGGTTCGGATTATTGCTTTTCTTTGACCGCTATGAAACCACCCATTTCCGCAACAGAGTGGGCGCAAACCCACCTCTAAGCCGAGAGATCCACGGAAGAAGAAAGCAGCTCCATAAACGTAAAAAGGGCGGGCGCACCGGGTAAACGGCTGCGCCCGCCCTTTTTGCCATTCCTTCGTTTCGGCCTCCTGCTTCGGCCCATTCCGGGGAGACGTTCGGCGCCCCATGCTCCGGGACAGCCTGCGGAGGGTGGGATAGCCCGCAAGGAGATCGGGCAGTAGGTGATAGACAAGGGGTAGCTAACGGAGATTGATGCCGTAGGGGAAATGTAGACAGATGGATCTCCTTTTAAAATCTATATATACGAAATGTTCCGATTTAGTTCAAATATAATGAAAAATATGCGTTAAACAATTAGATTTGATAGTCTATTGCTTACTTCTTCAATTATATTTTAGCCTATTCACGATATTTATCCACTTCGGCATCGGTTCTGCTCAAATCCAACAGCACTGTTCGCTTCACTTGCGAAGCATATTTTTGTATCTTTTCCGCATGTGGCGTGGCAGACAAATCACAAATGCAAAAATCTGTTTGCTCAAGCATATTGATAATTACATCAAGACTGTCTGCATTATTTTCCAAACCCGCATGGCTTACACATCCCACAGCATGGCAGGGTGGGCAAAACCGTTCCAGCATATGGTCTAAATCGCCGTTGCTTTCGGCCAGTGACTTGCCGCTTATCATTCCTGTGATATGGAGTGTGTTGTGGTATGAGGTGGTCAATACAAACATAAAACTGGAGTGAATATATGACTGTTCCACATGGATGCACTTTATCCCATATGCCGAGGTCAGAAAATCAAAAATACCTTTGAAGCGGCTTAGCGAGCCGTATGTAGCCTCACCCAAAATAAAGAGGCCGCAGGTATGCTCTCTTTGCTTCTGTTCTGTGGCCATCGCTTTGTTGTACCGCAGGGACAGATGCTTACGGATTGTTCTGCATCCATGTTGCAGGAGCTGCCGTGCCCGTTCCCGGCTAACCTCCAGTGCTGTGCCAGCTTCTATCAGTGAGCAGCCTTCGTTCATGCTTTGAAAAACAATTTGTTCTTTTTCTGTCATAAGCGGAGCAGTCTCTAAAATGGCTTCCTCTGTTTCGGGGCTTGTCAAGCTGATGATGTTCAGTGCGGCTTGTCCTTTGGGGATATGGCTTTCAGCATCGTATAACTTGCCATAGTTGTAACTGATAAGGTGCGTGGATTTTTGCACTGACCACTTCAATAGCTTCTTACGAGGTATGGTAACATCATATTTCTTTGTGGGACTAAATTGAAGTGTAACTACTTTATTGGGAATAAAAATAGGAACTTTTGTATATTTCGCATTATCCTCCAGAAGCACCAGAGTAATCGTGACTTTTTGAGGAAAGCAGGTTCTGGCTCTCAATGCTGCCAACATACAAAGATAGTAAAATCTACCCCTCGGATAAATCAAAAATTCTACCGTCTCATGGTACTCTATGATTTGCTCGACCACCGTTTGCAGCCTATGTTCAAGGTCTGCATCGTACACTTCCTCATGTCCTATGAATGAGCAAACCGCTATTGGCTGTTTTTCTTTCTCGTGTTCTGTCATACCCTGTTTGGATTTTGCACACACATCAGTCCACCTCCGTTTTTCGCCTGTCAATAAAATCATTTCTTCTTTTGGTACTTCAGTAGATGAAATAGGGAATATCGATTGGTACTAACAGATGAATTTTCTCTCCCTCAATTACCCGAATTCGGGTAATTGAGGGTATGATTATTGCTATCATGAAGACACTATCCTTAGGCTAAGGAGGGACTTCAGATAGCAGTAATGGATTATGGGTATGCACGAATTCTTGTTGACCGAATTTTGTCACTCTGTAAGTCCAAAGGAATATCGATTAATAAACTGTCGGAAATGAGTGGAGTTAGTCAGTCAACTCTTGATAATTTGGTAAATGGTAAGACATTTAATCCCAGAATTCGGACACTTCACCGAATTGCTCTTGCATTCAGCATGACGGTAGCCGAATTTTTGGATTTTCAAACCTTAAATGACTATTCTTTTGAAGATTTATCTGATGATTGAGGACGGGCACATTGGTTGATGTTGCCTGTCTTTCTTTTTATTTTACCATAAGTCTAGGTGTATTGCTACGGTTTTTATCATCAACTTGTATGTATTCTTCGTGAGAGTGTTGGGGGCTACACTCTTATATAGAGGCGGTGTAATGCTATGCCAAGAATATTGAAAAATATAAACATTGAAGTTGGTAACAGAATCAAGCAACAAAGGCTTGCTCAGAATTTAACTCGTGAGCAGTTGGCACAGCTTTCAGGATATAGCGCTAACTTTATTCAGGAAATAGAGCGTGGCCGCTCTGGGTTATCTCCTGAATCTATGCGTGCTTTCGCCATCGCACTTAAAGTTTCATCTGATAGCTTACTTTTTGGCAGTGTATCAGAAAGCTTTGAATTTCTTTTCGATAAATTGAACGCTGTACCGCAGGAAAAAAGAAAATATGTTATTAAAGTTATTGAGGCGGCTATTGATTGTGCTGTATCTCAAGACGGACCAGATGTTTTGTAATAGCGTCTAATCGGTTGCGGAATATAGAATTAAGGACGGGACGGACACCATCACCTTTGACGACTTGAAAGCGGCGCTGGATAAAGGAAAAACAGGTTCGGATTTGGATTGTTCAACTGCACCAACCAAGAAAGCTACGTTTTAGGCCTGTTATACATGCCTGAACGTAGCTTTTTTATGTCCTAATCTCTGTTGCATCGACTTTTAGGCACAATTATGGAGACGCTGCTGTAATTGAGAAGATTAAGCAGAGGTGAAGAGAGAAAAGGGTTATGAGACAAAATTTCGAAAGGACAGCCCATACCGGATCAGTACCCATCAGAGGACAAATAAGGAGAGATATTCAAATATAAGAGGATAGATCTTGTAAGAGGTCGTTTGGTTCGATTTGAGACACCATTTGACTTTGGCATGTTTACTTGAGAGAAATAATTCGAGAAACTATTTTAAGGAATGCAGGAAGAGGTCATTGAAAAGCAGATGCCTAAGATAACAAATGTAACGGGAACAGCCAAGAAAGATGAACTGTATATGCGTGAACGGAAGGTGTTACAAAAATTTTTAAATTAAATAGAGAAAATCTTTTGCAGCCTGCCAAAGTCTTTTTTGAAGTATAAGAAGTGGGTAGTTTTCAATCGATGTCCAAGTCGAGTGATTTAGGCTCAGAGCTACGCACGGGCCGACGTAATAAAACATAGATTGGGATAGGCCTTTCCGCCTAATTACAATTGATGGAGAGAGACTCATGAAAATATATCCGAATCAAGATTTACAACACCAGGATTGTGGCTGTCCTGTGCCACTTCCGTATTACTGTTGTATTCCTGGACCGCGGGGACCACAAGGTCCTACTGGTATGGGTGAAACCATTGCTATCCGAAATACCATTACAGGGGAACCTGGAACAGAAGCACGGGTGTATGATATTACTGGGGGCCCACAGCATGTGTTAGATTTTGTTATCCCAAGAGGACAAACGGGTATTCAGGGATTACCGGGGAGTACTGGTCCAGTCGGCCCACAAGGGGTACCAGGTAGTGCAGGTCCGGCCGGTCCCCAGGGTGCAACAGGAGGCACAGGTCCGACCGGCCCCCAGGGAGCGACAGGAGGCACAGGCCCGACTGGCCCTCAGGGTGCAACAGGAGGTACAGGTCCGACCGGTCCACAGGGAGCGACAGGAGGCACAGGCCCGACTGGTCCACAGGGAGCGACAGGAGGCACAGGTCCGACCGGTCCACAGGGAGCGACAGGAGGCACAGGTCCGACTGGTCCACAGGGAGTACCAGGTAGCACAGGCCCGACCGGCCCCCAGGGTGCAACAGGAGGTACAGGTCCGACTGGTCCACAGGGAGCGACAGGAGGCACAGGCCCGACTGGTCCCCAGGGGGCGACAGGAGGTACAGGTCCGACCGGTCCCCAGGGGGCGACGGGGCCAGCTGGCTCTACATCCAGTGGCTTAGCAGCATATGGTGGCTTATATAATACCACTACACAGCTGCTTTTCTTTACTCAGGCAGATATGTATATTCCCGTGTCCCTCAATACAGCAATGCCTGCAAAAGGTGTTTCTTATCCAGCGGCCAATACGCTGGTCGTAGAAACCGAGGGGGACTACGAAATCAACTATAATATTCTATTAAATACATCCAAGCCGGTCACTGTCTCGATTGGAGTGCGTCAAAACGGTACTATGGTGCAACAAACTAGAGGATCACAGACATTGGCTACCGATGATACAACCGGGATATCCTACGATGGGCGCCTAGTTTGTTCGACCATTGTACACCTAAATGCCGGAGATACACTGGACCTGGTGATTTCGATTTTGCGTACCTTGCCCGATAATTTGGATGCAATAATCAATGGAAATGCAAATGCAACATTGACGGTTAAAAAGCTGGATTCTATACCAAACGACGCATGATTCAACCATTAAATCACGCGCGAACGCATGTATGAAAAAGACTCCTGTATATTTTAAGACAAACTTATACTGTAAGATCATTCATTCGAAAGACTTTATTGAAAGAGTTGGCATGCTTCGAATCGTTTCGAGTCCAGAAATGGGAATCAACTAGGTTGTATTTTTTCCTTGTAAGGACACCTTTTCATGAAAAGAGTTTTAGATTTACTCTTAAAAGACTATCATAGAAAAAGCCAAGGATATGTAATCCTTGGCTTTTTCTTCGTACATCACCGTAAGAATCCGTCTATTATGCCTCTTATAATTCGATCAAAAGATGGTCTTCTTTGTTTTAACGTACCACTTTTGTTGAGAATGGCCTTTGATCGGTCAGAAAGCTTTCCTTACGGCAGTTACATATCCCATCCATTATTCCGTTGGACAGGAAAGAACTCATTGGTGGTATTTTAAATGTATCAAAGGGTGATGTCCAAAATGCCACGTTCTAGCATGGATTGTGCAGCCAACATGGCGCCTAACCGGCCGCTATGGAAGTTTAGCCCTCCCTGCATCCAGGCAGCGTACGGTTCACGCAGAGGCGCATCAGCAGACAGCTCAATGCTAGCACCCAAAGTGAAAGCACCGGCAGCCATAATGACTTTACAGTCATAACCGGGCATATCCCAAGGTTCCGGAGTGACAAATGCGTCCACCGGAGCTCCCTTTTGGATGCCTTGGCAAAAGGCAACCAATGCTTCCTCCTGGCGGAGCAGAACCGCTTGAATGATGTCCGCACGCGGTTCATCTGGCTTAGGCGTCACATCATAGCCAAACGAATGGAAAAGTGCCGCTGTAAATGCCGCCGTTTTGAGCGCTTCCCCTGTGACATGGGGGGCATGGAACGCGCCCATGAATAGTTCCCGATTGTTTCCAAGTGTACAACCGATCTCCTTTCCAGTTCCCGGCGTGGTCAGGCGGTAAGAACAGCTTTCGACCAAATTCTTACGTCCTGCAATGTAACCACCTGTCGGGGCCACACCGCCTCCGGGATTCTTAATCAGAGATCCCGCCATCAGATCAGCACCATGGCTGGCCGGCTCGTCGCGCTGAACAAATTCCCCATAGCAGTTGTCCACCATAACGATACAATCGGGCGCCTTTTCCTTTGCGATTTTGGCTATGCGCTCAATGTCCTCTACGAAAAGGGAGGGACGCAAACTGTATCCGCGCGAACGTTGAATGTAAACCATTTTGATCGCAGGAGTTATACGTTGGGCAATCGTTTCGTAGTCTGGCGTCCCATCCGGCAATAGATCCACTTGCTGGTATTGTATCCCAAACTCCTTTAAGGAACCATTTCCATCTCCGGTCAGCCCGATCACCCCACGTAGAGTATCATAAGGCAAACCGGTAACACTGAGCATGGTATCTCCCGGGCGCAAAACGCCAAAAAGCGCGACAGTAAGCGCGTGGGTACCACTCACAAAGTTGTAGCGCACCAACGCATCTTCCGCACCAAGCGCTTTCGCATACACCTGGTCGAGCACCTCGCGCCCGCGGTCTCCATAGCCATAGCCGGTAGAAGCGGCAAAGTGACTCTCGCTTACACCGGAATCAATAAATGCAGCCAACATCTTTTGCTGGTTGTAATCGGTGATTTCGTCAATGTGCTTGAGCACAGGAGCGATCTCCTCCATAGCATGCCGAGCCGCTCTTTGGATTCGTTCATCAATTTGAAATGCGGGGTATATCATGGGATTTGTTCTCCTTTTTCCAGTTCCCGGCACACTACAAGTTGTTTTCGTGAATTCCGTTGTAAGTGCACCTTTTATAGATGTATAGTCGATCGTTGATCGAAAAAGATTCTATAATCGACTGTAAGCATTGCATTTTTATGGACCTTTGTGCGCCAAATAACAGGCTATAGGTGGACTCGTATGGCCCATTACCAGGGCCCATCCGTTACCTGGGACGTAAAGATAAGACGGACTGCCGCTTTACTTGAAACAACATAAGTTACAGACCGTTTAGACATCGCGAATAATAGGACGGAATGCGTTCCGATGAAGAACGTACAAACGGGGAAAATACTCATTCACTTTTATATAGGTTGCAATGGCGGGTAGCCATCTGATTATTTCACACAAAAAACACTTCGCCGCGATTGGATGATTTTAGAACCTCACCATCTGCGAATTTTGGATGGAATACACGGTCGAGAAAACAAGGCGCCGCCAAGTCCCATCGATGGGGCGCTTGTCCCTATACAGCGTAGAATGGGTTCATGCGGCCACCAGTGTGGATAAGCGCAGAAGTGCCTGTGTAGGGATGCTTTTGCATCTATTGGGAGAGCACTTCATGCAGGGGCATATCAGCACCATTAACTCGTTCGAAATCCTAAGCGCTTTGATTCATACGCTCTGCGTCAGGGGGCTGCCCAAGAAGATTTTAGACAGCTGCCGCTCAAACATCCTGCCATATCCCCAAAAGGCACGGGAGAAACTTGCCTTTTTGGATTACCAATCCATTGTCCTGAAAATCAGAGGGACACGATCGTTGGATGGGGATGAAACCGGGCCTTCCCAAAATTTTGACTTCGTTCGCAATACCCTTTCAATCAACCCGGAAATGGCTTTACCGGCGAAATGACGGGTTTTCCTTCGCGGTCGAGCAGGGGTGTCAGGCCGCCTGCATATCCGTCACAGACCTGCAAATAGTTCACACCGGTCCTTTGGTCCACAAGGATGCGGACAATATCCATCGTTCCTTGTGAATAAATGACTTCGAAACGTTTTTCTTTCATAGAGCATCCCTTTCTTGTAAAGATAATTCGGCAAACCCACAGTGCCTTGTAAAGCCGAGCGATTGATAAAATTCTTCGTTTTCGCCAGCAGCCCGGAAAATATAAAAGGTTTTGACCGGAAGGCTTGTAGCCAATGTACGTACAATATTCGTTCCCAATCCGCGGCGCCTAGCTTCTGGTTGGACGGCGACAGCAGACAACACAGCCGCATCTTCGGTCCAAGCAGAACAGATTGCACATGCAACGAGGGAGTTCCCCTCCTGGATAGCAGCGGAACAGGCGGTACCATGGCGGGTGCGATGGGACAGGTCGAGATAAAAGGGTTCAAACGCGGGGGGGTGGAACTGCGCTGCCTGACATGCACACAACAAAGGATACAGCAGGCGCGGGCTGGGATTCCAGACAATCCCTTCACCTTTAAATGGCTGCGGTGCATGGAGCGTCATGACCTCTCCGGCCTGTTTCCACGGAAAGGGCAGCGAGCGTGCGGCAGCCCCAGAACAGAGAAGAATTCGTGCGCCCACAGCGGGAAAGAATTCGGCCAGCTCGTCAAAGTCCGCATCCGGATGCGCATCCAGGATCATGGCATCGTCCAAGAGGCACATTGCCGCTTGTCTTGCTTGGACCCAGAAACGCGCGAAAGGATGTATGAAGCCATAGGCATTGGCTGTAGCACGAATCCGACAGGCAAAAGCGTTTCCTGTGAAGGGAACGAGCGCATCTTTACATTCCACAGACCGGATCATTCGCCGCCTGCAATCTTTTCCGCTAGACGCTCAATCAGCGTCTCCGCCTCGTGGAAATCCTTTTGGGAGATGATACTGACAGCGGAGTGTAGATATCGGCAGGGCAGGGACACCGCTACAGTGCGCACCCCTCCCCGCGCAACATGGATTGCACCTGCATCGTTGCCGCCGGCCACAGCCTGTTTGGTCTGACAGGAAACGCCAGTCTCCTGAGCAGCGTCAAAAGCCATCTGGTAGTATGCACGGTCATAGATGGTCCGGCGATCCATGAAGGAGATCACCGGTCCGGCGCCGACATGGCAAACCCGCTTGTCCTCGGGAACGCCCGCTATGTCCGCAGCGGTCGTACTTTCCACCACAATAGCGGCTTCCGGGTCTGCAATATAGGCAGCTGTTTTGGAGCCGTTTAGTCCGGTTTCCTCTTGTACGACAAATGCAAACAGCATGTCATAGGGCAAAGACTTTTTGATCAGATCGATCAGGATGACACATCCGGCGCGATCATCCAGAGCACGACTTTTTATCATACCGTGAGTAGTATCAAAGAGAGAGTCAAATGTCACGGGATCTCCCGGCGACACAACCGCTTCCGCCTCTTGACGGGTTAGCGCGCCAATATCGATGTAGAGGTCTTTGACCGGTACAGCTTTCTCGCGCTCTTCACTTGTGAGCAGGTGAATCGGTTTTGCTCCGATCACGCCGGGGATATGTTCCCCCACAGTGACCGGTTTTCCACACAAGACCCGGCGGTCAATTCCGCCGACCGTAGAGAAGCGGAGCAGACCGTTTTCTTCGATGTATGTGACCGTCATCCCCACCTCGTCCATATGGGCATTGAGCATCAGCTTTGTTTTGGCGCGCCTTTTCCCCTTTTTAAAGGCTAGGATGTTGCCGAGCGGCGTGATTTCCACACAGTCGGCGTATGGGCGGATTTCTTTCAGGATAATCTCACGGACCGCTTCCTCAAAGCCAGAAATTCCACGGGCACAACAGAGGCGCTCTAACAATTCAATATCCGCCATCTCATTCCACCCCTTTCACATATTCCGCCAGGAGGCGTGCAGTGTATTCCACGTCCTGGACATCGATGACCTCGACAGGCGTATGCATATAACGCAGAGGGATCGAAACCATCGCTGTGTGTACGCCGGCGCGTGACACAGCGATTCCATCCGCATTCGTACCAGTCTCTCCGCCCATGATCTCCATTGTAAAAGGAATCTCGTTCTTCTTGGCGAGCTCTTTCAGGCGATGAACCATCGGACGGTTGAGAATGGGCGCCATGCCGATCATCGGCCCACCGCCGAGTTTACCGCATTTTGCCGGGTCAACCCCAGGCTGTGCAGCAAAACTGACATCCACCACGATGGCCTCTGTGGGTTCCAAAGAGAAAGTTCCCGTCTGCGCCCCTTGTCCGCCCACTTCTTCACGGCTGCTCAACAGAACGGTAAGTCCACAGGAGAGATTCTCACCGTGCAGAAGTTGCGCACAACGGATTAAGGCTGCGCATCCGGCACGGTCATCCAATGCAGGGGATGCAATGCGGCTTCCTAACAGACGTTTTTGTGGCGCACGGATCAAGGCTCGGTCTCCGGGGGAGACGAGCGCTTCCGCTTCCTCTTTTGAGAGGCCAACATCCACAGCCATCCGATCGATGGATTCCACTTTGTCCTCTCCTCCCTCGACGAGGTGCGGAGGCATACAGCACATAACGCCTGTCAACGGTTCTCTACCATATACAGTGACAGGGCTACCGGGAAGAACCCGCCGGTCCGTTCCGCCACAACGGTCGATGCGGAGAAAACCATCCTTTTCGATTTGGGTAACAATCAAACCCACCTGATCTAAATGAGCATCCAGAAGTATCTGCCGTTGAGCGCCGCGGTTTCCCATACGGCATATGACGTTTCCCATTCGATCGATTTCGGTTTCGCCGCAATCCGAAAGCTCCCGCGCCGCGCGTCGGGCTGCCTCCGATTCATCGCCCGGCGTACCCGGTTCTGCACAGAGCGCAAAGAGTAATTCTTGAAGATCCTCTATCATAGCGTTCCTCCTCAAATTATCAAAACACGATTAGTATAATTTAAAAACAAAACAACGATTTGTATATATTGACAATATATACAGCGAAATCGATTCGGTTTGTCACAAGAGGACAAGGTTCGAATTGTTATATTAATTGACAACGAATCGTATAAAACAAAAAAATAATCCAACAAGTATTATTTTAAAGCGTTCACAAGGCGTTTGAAATGGTTCCCTCGCTCTGCGAAATTGACGTATAGATCAAAACTTGCGCTCGCCGGAGATAACGATACAATATCGCCTTCTCGGGCTTCAGCACGGCAGATCTCCACCGCTTGTTCCATCGAGCGCGCGTGAAGAATTTTTGGGCAGCCTTCTTCATAGGCAGGGGCAGCCTTCACCGCCGCTTCAATTTTTGGACCGGTTGCTCCCATAAGGACCAGAGTTTTGACCTTCCCCACGATCACCGGGCCGAGGCCATCGTATGGAATCTTTTTGTCATAACCGCCGGCGATCAGAATGATCTTGTGGTCATATAGGGACAGGGTGCCGCGCGCCGTGCGTGTCGGGCTCGTTCCGATGGAATCGTTGTACCACTTAACGCCGTCCAACTCGCGCACCAGTTCTGCACGGTGTTCTACACCGCCAAAGTTGCGGGCCACGATGCGGATGGTTTCAACATCCACGTCTCCCCAGACAGCACAGATAGCCGCCAGATAATTTTCTACATTAATGGCGCCTGGAATCTTAATTTCTGACGTATCCATCACATAGGTGTCCTCCGCTCCTCTGGAAAGCATAATACGTCCAGACTCGTTAACCCAAGCGCCATAAGCGCAGCGCCCGCGGCGGCTAAATGTATAGAGCTGCCCGCGGACTTCGGAGGAAAATCCCGCGGTAATGGCGTTGTCCATATTCAGGATTGTGCGCCCAAAGGCATTCTGGTGCAAGAAGATATTCTTCTTTGCATCAATGTATTCCTGCATATCCTTGTGGATATCCAGATGGTTGGGGGACAGATTGGTCACAACCGCCACGTCCGGGCTTTTGCGCATTGAAATCAATTGGAAGCTGGAGAGTTCTACAACCGCCACATCGTCTGCGGCAACGTGCTCAATTTCCGGAAGAAGCGGCCGGCCGATATTCCCCCCCAAATGGACGTTTTTCCCCGCCGCTTTTAAAAATTCCGAAATAATGGTGGTAGTGGTGGTCTTGCCGTCGCTGCCTGTCACGGCATAAATTTTACAGGGGCACAGATCAAAAAAGATCTCCATTTCAGAAGTGACAGCTGCACCGCGTGCACGTGCTGCTTCCAGCTCTGGCAAGGTGAATTTCATGCCCGGTGTTCGGAAGATGATGTCTTCATCCAGGTTTTGCAGGTAGGTTTCGCCCAGATGCAGCGTCACACCGCGGGCTTCCAAGCTGTCGCCCGTCTTGCCGAGCGCTTCTCTGGTACGCCGGTCCCGCGCGGATACGACCGCCCCTTTTTCCTGAAATAATGCGATCAACGGCAGATTGCTGCCGCCAATACCGCAAAACGTCACACGTTTTCCTTTGACCGATTGAAAAAATGCTTCCACTCTGCTGTCCATCAAACCGCCCCCGTCTTATCATTTTGCACCGTTTTATCCAGAAATCGTTCAGCAGTAGTATTATAGCGCGCGGCAAATCGTTTCGCAATCCAAATTCCGTATAATCGGGCGAGACGTTGCTAAAAATAACCACATCCCATGACCACAAAACAGGAAGGGCGGTCGAATTTTATGACAAAGAACCGAAAAGTGCTATTTTTGTCCCTGGCGTTGGTTGCAGTGATCCTGGTGCTCGGAGGGACCACGGTCAGCGGCTATGTACAGGCGTCGAAATACAAGATGAACCTGAATTACAATTATCAGCGTGCCGTGACAGATTTGGGCGATTGTGTGGACAATATTGAAAGTACGCTGAACAAGAGTATCTATGCCAATACGCCTACTCAACAGAACGGCCTGGCGGCGAAGTTGATGCGCGAAACCAGTATGGCAAAAGCAGCGCTGGGCGTATTGCCGCTGGAGGGCGGCGACCTTGCCAACGTAAATAAGTTTATCTCGCAGGTGGGCGATTTCTCAATGGCGCTGTCGAATAAAATTTCCGCAGGCGGCAGCATCAGCGAGGAGGAGTATGCCTCTATGGCAAATCTGGAACAGTATGCCAAAAAACTCAAAGAGGGGCTGAACGGAATTCAACCGGATTTTGATGCTGGACCGGTGAATGCCAGTTTCCAGCAGGCGGCGGACGATTTTACGGATTATCCGTCCTTGATCTATGACGGCCCGTTTTCCGATCATATTGGGCAACAGGAACCGAAACTTTTGCAGGGACAGGCCGAAGTACCCCAAGGAAACGCACAGAACAATGCAGCGTCGTTTTTGGGGGTTACCCAGGACAAACTGACCCACACCCAGGATAGCGAGGGCGGCCTTCCCACCTACAACTTTGACTGCGGAACCATACGAATTTCTGTGACCAAAGCGGGCGGGATTGTAAGCGCCATGACGGATGGCCGGGAAATCGGCGGTACGCGCTTGGATGCAGATGGCGCCCGCACTGCGGCGCAAGGCTTTTTGGAAGCAAAGGGCATTTACAATATGAAGGAGAGCTACTATGTCATCAACGATGGCATTTGTACCATCAACTACGCATATTCACAGGATGGTGTGACCTGTTATCCCGACCTGGTGAAAGTCGCCGTGGCTTTGGACACAGGAGGGGTTGTGGAATACAACGCAACCGGCTATATTATGAACCATACCGATCGTGGAACCCTAACGCCGAAGATTACACAGGAAGAAGCGCAGAAGTCCGTCAGCCCCCGTCTGAAAGTGGAGGGCGGTTCTTTGGCGTTGATCCCGACACCAGGGCTCAATGAAGTGTTGTGCTATGAGTTTCAGTGCACCGGGGAAAACGGCGACCGCGTTTTGGTCTATATCAACGCCTCCACAGGGATGGAGGAGCAGATTTTCATCTTGCTACAATCGGATTCTGGAGTCTTGGTAAAATGAGTGGAGGAGCGCGTGCAAGACCTTGTACGCGCTCCTTCTCTTTTCTGGATTCGATCTTCCAAAAGATGGAACGTGATAGTTTATGAATAAGTGTGTTGCTTGCCCGATCCGGTTCGATCACTCCCATTGTGTTCTTGTGTTTAGACAAACAGCCAGAGGTTTATGGAGGATACATTTGAAAGCCCCGCTTAGAGTTGTTTGACGACACATTTAAAAATAGAACCATTACAGCACGCAGAGAAGTGGATTCACCGGCCCACGGATAAACGTATGTCAAGGAATATAAAGGAAAGGAGAAGGTAGGACTGCCCAATTTGGCTGTAAGAAATTTTTTGAGACACAATACTAGGACAACCACAATAGACCAACCCCGATACAAGAAACAATTTATAGGTCCTTTGGGGATGACAGCGGGGATATTCTTTCTATAAAAGGGTACACCCCAACCAATCAACAAAAAGCTTGGCTGTTTTTCCAGGTCAATCGTTCGAAATGGTTTTGGCAAGTGCGCCAAAACCGTGTGAGAATTCTCTGCCTAAGATATTTTCCATTTCATTTTTGATATGGCTGGATTCAGCCGGAAATTCTGTGTTATTTATCCAGTCTGCTGTAAGAAGGTCAAGCCGGCCAGAGATTCAACATTCAGAAAGCAATAGAAGCGGATACCTGAATGCTGCAATTTTGGTGTGACAATGTATCATTACAAATGAAGTAGCGCTGGATTTCACAACCGTCGGGGAATGGAGCCGCGTTCTTAAGGAAGGAGTAAAAAATCTCTGGAAATAGAATTTTATTTTCTCAATAAGCAAGACGGCCCATATATAACGCTTGTTATACAACTTCATTCAGAAATCTTGTGAAGAAATATAGAAAAGTTATGCAAAAGGAATTGCCGAACATCACACCGCAATCTTTTAAGACACACCTTTTGCACGAACATGGCAAACAGGGAAATAACATCGAACAACCTTCGATACGGAATGGGGCATAAAAATGTCACGATGACACTTGGCTATTATGCACATCGCAGTTATCAGTCGGCACAAGCAGAAATGCAAAGATTGATGGTATAATCATACTACTTTAGATGAGGAAAGATTAAGGAAGTTTAAGGCTGTTTAAAATACTATCTACCGTACGCAAAAGTCTTAAGGTCGCATAAAATAAGGGTTTAAGGACTTTTAAGAGAATTTTAGAAATTTCTCAAATATTTATTTTATCTTTCCTATAAAAAGTGAAGTAGTTTTTTGGTTTCCGGGAAGGTTTTTTGTTTTGTGGAGGCTATTCGACATTCATCCTTTCCTTTTTTATACTTTTCTGGTATAATAACCAAAGAGTATTATTTATCAGCTTACTGCCTGCGGCGCCCTATGCGGGGTGCTTTCTTTATTCATACATACCGTTGAGGGGGGATGAACCGCAGGAAGGCTGCAATATGCTTCTTCGATCGCAGTACTGCTGGTGAACGGCGGGACATCTGCCTTTGAGGCGGGCTGCGGAAACTTTCAAAGAATGGGGAACCGGCATGAAAGAGAAGAAATTGGTAATCACCGGTATGGGGGCGGTAACACCGGTTGGAGTGGGTGTACCTGCCTACTGGGATGCGCTGGTCGCCGGCCGTTGCGGCGTTGGCCCGATCACGCGCTTCGATGCATCCAACCTCCCCGTGCGGATCGCGGCAGAACTCAAGGATTTTGCCCCCGCAGATTACATGCCCAAAACGCTTGCCCGTACAATGGACCCATTCATGCAGTTTGCTTTTGTCGCTGCACAAGAGGCGTTGCGAGACAGTGGCCTGCGCGTGGAGACCGAACCCGACCGGGTCGGCATTGTGATGGGAACGGCGATGGCTGGAGTGACCACGGTGGCGCAGACACAGGCGTCTTTCGATGCGGGCCACCGCGTAGGACCGCGCTTTGTACCCATGGCGATCGGGAATATTGCAGCCGCACAGATTGCGATTGCAGAGGGGATTCGTGGTCCCAGTATGACGCTCAATACCGCTTGCTCGGCGGGTGGGGACGCGCTGATGACGGCTGCTATGCTGTTGCGTTCCGGTGAGGCGGACGCTATTTTGGCTGTTGGCGGCGAGAGCATCCTCTGCCCGATTGTGGTGTCCGGCCTATCGCAGGCAAAGGCGCTCTCCCGCTGTAACGATGATCCGATCCATGCGTGTCGTCCCTTTGACCAGAACCGGGATGGGTTTGTCATTGGGGAAGGCGGAGGGGCCCTGTTGCTTGAAACGGAGGAACATGCGCAAGCACGCGGCGCGATGATTCATGCGGTGCTGGCGGGATGGGCGAATACGTCGGACGCACATCACGTTACCGCCCCTTGCCCGGATGGTGCAGGCGCGGCTGTCTGCATGCAGCGCGCGCTGAAGCGTGCTGGAATGCAGCCATCCGACATCGGTTACATCAATGCCCACGGAACCTCGACCTTACTCGGCGATAAGGCTGAAACGCTTGCGGTCAAATCGGTATTCGGAGGGCGTGAAGCAGCTCCTCCGGTTTCTTCCACGAAATCTGCGACGGGCCATCTGATGGGGGCGGGTGGCTTGACGGAAGCGATTGCCTGTATCAAGGCAATACAAGAGGGGATTTTGCCACCCACCCTACATTTGGATGTTCCTGACCCCGACTGTGATCTCGACTATGTGCCAAATGTAGCCCGCAAGGTGGAGATCCATGCGGCCATGTCCAATTCGCTTGGTTTTGGCGGGCAAAATTCCAGTATTATTCTTTCCAGATATGAGAAATGAGGCGAGAACCTATTGCAGAACAATTATACGTATGACGTCGCCATGTTCCGCGATACATTTGAGACGCGGTTTACTTATTTGAATGGTTTTATGCGCAATGTATCGCGCTTTAAAACCCGTCCAGCGATGACCGATCCGCTTTCTGGACGCCGCTGGACCTATGAGGAGCTAAACATTGAGGCCAACCGCTTGGCTCACGCCCTGCGGGCAAGCGGTGTGGGAAAAAATGATGTTGTGATGTTCACGCTGCTGAACTCCCCTGAATTCGTATTTTGTTACCTTGCAGCGCACAAGGTCGGAGCCATCGCCTGCCCGGTCAATTACCGGCAGGGAGCAGGTGAAATTGCGCTTGTTATTGATGATAGTTGTCCGAAAGCGTTTTTATACGATGCAGAGTTTGGCGAGCTTTCCGCCGGTGCATTGAATATGTGCCAGCATAAGCCGGGCACGGTCGTGATGGTGGATTATAAGGGCGGCGCACAGGTGCCAAAGGGGCACATCCTTTACAAGGATTATGTATCCGGCCAATCCGAAGACGATCCCCCAGTCGATTTTCATCCGCATATTTACGATGAAACGACCCGGTTATATACATCGGGGACAACCAGCCGCCCCAAAGGGGTTCCGGTCAACAATGTAAACGAGGTGCTTTCAGCGCACGATGTGATGATGCACTTCCCGCTCGGTCCGACAGACCGAACCATGAATATGACCCCGTGGTTCCATCGCGGCGGTATTCACTCGGGAGGACCCTGCCCCACGCTGTATGCGGGCGGCGAAGTGGTGATCCTGCGCGATTTCAGCCCGAAGAGATGCTTGGAATATGCGGAAAAATATAAGATCTCCTTTTTGATCGGCGTCCCGACGATTATCGCGATGCTTGCCCGCGCCCAAGAGCGCGCGCATGCGGACTTGTCCGCTCTGCGCGGCATCGTTACGATGGGAGCGCCCTTTGAGAAGGCCGCGTGCGAAAGATACCTGCAGCTTTTAACTCCCAATATTTTCAACGGCTATGGCACGACGGAGACCTTCTGGAACACCTTCCTGCGGCCGTTCGATTTGCCGGATATGGCGGGGTCTGCCGGCCGTTCCTGCACGGACGACGACGTACGTCTTGTTGCCCTGCATGAGGACGGCACCCATGCGGAACCGGATGAAATGGTTCCGCGCGACGGAATGACCGCTGGGGAGATCATTATTTCCTCGCCTGCAAAGAGTGCGTTCTGTTACTTTAACAATCCGGAAATGACTGCCCAAAAATTCTATAAGGGGTGGTTGTACACCGGCGATGTGGGAACTTGGGATGAAAATGAATTTGTTACCGTGTCCGGGCGCAAGGACGATATGATTGTGTCGGCGGGGGAGAACATCTATCCGACGCAGATCGAAGCTGTACTGAACGAGCATCCTAAGGTTGCTGAGAGTGCGGTAATTGGAATTCCGGATAAACTGCGCGGCGAAGTTGTAGCGGCTTATGTTGTCCCGTCGGATGACAGCCTGAGCGTGGCAGAGTTAAAGGACTACTGTATGCATAGTCCCATGTTATCTTCGTACAAATGGCCTCGCGAGTACCATATCGTGAACGAACTACCGCATACTGCGACGGGAAAGCTGATGCATTACAAGTTGCGCCAGCAGGCCCAAAAGTAGTTTTGGAATGGATGGACTCCTTTCCTTTTAAAAAAGGAGTCCAGTCAAAAAAGGAATTTATACGCATCTTTTGGATATGTATGGATTCTGAATAACCATTTAGAAGTTTATCGCCGTCCAAGTTGGGCGGCGATTTTTTTGTTCCATATTGGTATTTAAACCGCTAGAAATATGCGCTATTTTGGTTAAAAAATTGTATTATTTACACGAATTTTTATAAATACACTGAGTAACCGGAGTGATACAATGAACTCGACAGAAGCAGAGGGATAGGTCCAGGAAAGGGGGGAACGTTTTTAAGCGGCGGATTTTGAAAACCAAGTAAAAGGAGGAGCGATATGAAAAAGAAACTGGCTGCGTATTTACTCAGTGCTACTATTTTATGTTCAGGAGTCACGACGGCATGGGCTGCCATCCCCGTAGAACACGAAAGGTCTGCCTTGGCTTTTTCCGAACATATTCTTGACCGGACAGCATCGAAAGGGCTTGTCAATCTGGCACTGAATCCGACGGGGGTGGGCTTTCCAAAACTGTTTACCGAGTACACCAACGCAGGCGACAATCTTAAAGATTTAGCAGATGGGATCATTTCTAGTAAACAGGGGCCGCCGATTGACGAAGGGCCGCGGAACCGCTGGACCAATTATGACAGACAGGAGACAGCGTTTGTCGAGGTGCAGTTTGAAACCGAACAGGATGTCCACCAGGTAGAACTGTTCGCATACAACGATTTTGGAGGCGTGCCGACCCCCAAAGCTGTAAGCGTTCAATATTGGGACGGGAGCCAGTGGCAGGAAGCAGCAAACCAAGAGGTCACGGTGGGGACCTATGAGAACGACACCTGGATTGTGCCTTTCACGATCAACTTCGATGTGTTCCGTACCGCCAATGTACGGGTGACTATGATCCCCCAGGACGGAAAGTCGGTCGGTGCATCCGAACTGCGTGTATGGGGCGTCCGAGAGATGCTGCATGGTTTTGAAATAACTGTGCCGGAAATGGTACCGGGAGACAACCAGTTGCCGCTTTCCGTCATGCTGGAGGAGGCTAAAGAGCAGAGCCAACCGGTCTACATCAAGATGGTGGACAGCGCGGGTGCCGAACAGGTCTTTATGGAGGAGATCCCGGCAAATAAGCAGACTGCGGATTTTTCCTTGGATCTGACAGAGGCCGTGGAGGGCCGCATCCAACTGACGGTTTCTTTGCAGGAGGATTTTTCGGAAGGAAGGACCGTTTTCTTGACAAAACGTTTGTCCGAGGATCTTTTCCAATCGATCTATGAGGAAGTCAAAACGCCGTACGAATATGGAATTGTGCTCTCCTATTCGGGAGTCGGGACGGACACTTTTGACAGCGACCTGATCGACAATCCCAATGTCTTTGCCATTCCGGGCGACGACACTTATGTCTATATGACATATGTTGGGCACGATGGGACCGGATACCGCACGGGCCTGGCCCGCAGTATGGACATGCTTCATTGGGAGAAAGTCGGGAAGATTTTGGAGAATGGTGAACCCGGCGCTTGGGACGAATACAATGCAGCGGGTTATATCGTCCGCGACCATGAATGGGGCGAACTTCCCACTCCACATGTGACAGAGGATGGCCGGCTGGCGATGACCTATTTGGCATCGGATACCCCTGGTTATGAGGCGGGCATCAAACGCGCTGGCGTGGCGTTTGCAGACAGCATTTTCCAGCCGGATGGGTCGCTCTCCCAGTGGGAACGCGCTCCAGATCCAGTGCTGGATGCGAATGACGGCGCTTATCCTTATGAAAAGGGAATTATTTGGAAGTTACAAGCCATTTGGGACGCAGAAAACAGTCGCTATGTGGGATTTTACAACGCAGCGAGCGGTCCTGAGGTTATGTGCCAAGCGTATTCCCAAGATTTGCTTCACTGGGAACGTGAGGCAACCAATCCCGTGCTGAATCAGGATATTTCTCCCAGCGGCGCGATTTGGGGAGACAGCCACAATGCCGACGCGGATGTTGTAAAAATTGGGGATTACTGGGTGATGTTCTACTTTACCAGCTCTCCCGGCGGTATTATCGACTCGTTCGCTGTTTCAAAGGACATGGTTCATTGGGAAAAATCGTATATTCCGTTGACGGAGCGCAACAATACCTACAGCTCTACCTATGCCCATAAGCCCTGTGTTGTGAAAAAGAATGGGGTTGTCTACCATTATTATAATGCAGTGGGGAGCGAGGGTCGTTTGATTGCGCTGGATACGTCCATCGACTTGAGTGCTTTGCAGCGTGCGCAGGCAATTTCTCCAGAGGATTGTTCGGAAGCATGGTATCAAGGTTTGCAGGAAAAGGTAACCGCTTTGCAGACGGAATTGCGTGTGGACGGCGGTTCTTTAGAGCGCATTCAGGCGGCGCTCCAAGCGCTTGAAATTTATCTCGACGCGGGCGAAGAGGTGGAATCCCAGCTTCTGACGGTGCAGTGGAGCGGTAACGCATCGATGAGAATCGAGGGTAATGCGGAAGAGATCCTATCCACGGACGCGATCTACGGCGCAAAAGTGCAGCCGGGCGAAGAGCTGACCTTCACCTTTACCCCGACCGAAGGTGTATTTTCAAGCGCGCAGCTCAACGGCGAGGACATCGAGTTTGGAGCGGATGGTTGCACATATACCTTTACAATGCCAAACGAGAGTACGAGCCTGCGTTTTATATTTGCCAAAGTTAACAAGAGCATCCTGGAAGTGGTTCTGGAGCAGGCCAACGCCGTGCCACAGAATGTGATTGACCGCCTGGTGCCCGAGGTGAAGGAATTCTTTACGGAGGCCCGGACAGATGCACAGACGGTTTATGACAATGCGGGCGCTACCCAGGAAGAGGTCAACAAGGCATGGAGTGATCTGCTGGACGCGATGCATTTGCTGGAATTCGAAGCAGGCGATCAGGAAATACTGCTGCCGTTGATCAACATTGCAGAGCAGCTGGCGGAGCGCCTGGACGAGTTCAAGCCAAGTACAACGGCGGGCTTCGAGGAAGCACTCGAGGCGGCGAAGGAGGTCTATGGCGAGGAGAATCCGCTGAAGGTGGATGTCGATGAGGCATATGGCAACTTACAGGCAGCGATTGAGAAGTTGGAAAACCGTGCGGATGCAAGCGAACTGCAGGGGTTGGTAGACGAGGCGAACACCTTCGATCTGGATAGCTACATACAGGATGAGGCATTCAATACCTTTACCAAGGTATTGGCAGAAGCGGAAGAGCTGCTTCTAAACACAAACGCAGACCAAGCGGATGTGGATGCGAAGGCGTTAGAGCTGATGAAAGCAATGACAGCCCTGCGGAAGATTCCGAACAAGGACGAGTTGAACAAGTTGATCGCTGAGATGGAGCAAAAGGATCTGGTTGGCTATACCGACCGCAGTGTGGCAGCCTTTAAGGCAGCATTGAGCGTTGCGAAGGCGGTTGCGGTGGACACGAATGCAGACAAACAGGCGGTTGCAAAGGCATATGTCAATCTGGAAGAGGCTGCAAACGGCCTGGTCAAGGAGGAGAAGCCGGGCGCGGGCAGCAGCGGAAGCAGCAAGGGCAGCACGTCTGCCAACGTGGGCAACGCATACGGTAAATCGGGTATTGCCTCTGCAACTCAGGGCGTGACCAGCCAGCAGGCGCATGTGGTTTCCGACACGACAGTGAACTTTGCGCTGAAACACGGCCAGGCATACTGCTTTAAGATGACGGTGGTCGATGGTGCGAATCAGATGCCAAGCTTCACCGTCGGCAATGGAGATGTGTTAAAGACACAGTTTGTGGCGAAGATTGGCAACGACTACTACTATAGAGTCTATGCGATTGGCACGCCGGGCCAGAGTACGGGCGTTTACACCACCCTGCCGGGCAATGCTCCAGTCAAACATAGTGTAGTGACGATTGGCTGAGTGTTTTCGGAGGACTTCCTACGTGGAGCACGGAAGCAAACCAATCGCGGTTTGCTTCCATGGTTGCCGCCGTAGGCGCGCCCGGACCGGAGGTCCGCGTAAGACGTTGCACGTCCGGTAAAGCACTGTGCAGGGAAGGTTGGCTAAGTCGGAAATGGCGAAATAAAAGAAAAGGCTTCTCTTCTTCTCAATAAACGAAGGACCTGATCCTGGAGATCTCCAGGATCAGGTCCTTCTATGTGTTATTCACCCGCTTTTTGCATGTGATAAGGTTGTGCTTTTTTCTTCATGAAAATTTTTGCCTGCTTCTGTAAGACTTCTCCCGTGGAGTGGAAAGCAAATTCCTAGCAGTTTGTTTTCTTAGGGAACACCGTAGGCGCGAAAAGACACTGTACGTCCGCCATAGGCATGTAAGGCGTTGCACATTTAGTGGAGCACTATACAGGAACGATTATCTAAACCACCTAGGGCCTCTCCCTTATGGATCAAAACAAAAAATTTTTGCGCTTTGCTTCCGTAGAAAATACTGTAGGGAGGGAAGACACTGCGTGTCCAGTGATGATTGACTCATGTAAGCCAAGATAAAAGGGAAGGATTTTGCCCGATAAACAGTAAAGACCCAACCCTGGGGATTTCCCCAAGGTTGGGTCTTCTGTGTTTTGCCCTTCTATTTCTGAATATGTGAGACAGAGCCGGGGGGTTCTGCTTTTTGAGCGCTCTTCATTTGCCTATCCAGAATTTCCATGTAGAACGAAAAGCAAAATTTGTACGGATTCTTTATATGGCCCATGCCGTAGGTATAAAAATGCTGTGTGGCCATTGGAACTCTAATGATTTTTAAATTGGTTCAGATTTTGTAAGGAAAGTCCTTCTATTTTAATTAATAGGAAAATGTTTAAACATGGTACATTTATACTTGTTTACAGAAAATCATTGTGTGGAATGGTATGTAAGCAATATTCCAGACAGAGAGGATCTGTACAGGCACATGATTGGCGCCAAGACATCTGATACGTTGCCATCCGGAAGATTTGTATAGATCTTTTGATAAAAGTGGAGAAACTTCGGCGCTTGTTGGAAAAGCGCGAATACGCTATAATAGGGACAGAAAAACCGCCGGATGGTGGGGAGGGGGAACATTATGTGTACCTATTGCCGCATCCTGATTGTGGAGGACGAATATCTTACCCGTCAGGGGGTCAAGGGGCTGATTCATTGGGAGCAGGAAGGGTTCCAGATTGTTGGGGAAGCATCCAATGGTGCGGAAGCTTTGGCACAGATTGAGGAATTGAAACCACATATTGTATTGACAGACGTGGTGATGCCTGTGATGGATGGAATCGCTTTGACGCAGGCAATTCAGGAGCGCTATCCCGAAACACGCGTGATCGTATTGAGTGGGTACAGCGACTTTGAGTATGTAAAATCTACCTTTCAACATGGCGCTGTGGATTACATTTTGAAGCCTACCTTAAACCAAGACGAGCTGTTGGCAACGCTTCGAAAGGCCGCCGGGCAGATCCCGGATTTTGTGCTTACCCGCGGAGGCGGGGATTCCTTCGAAAGTATCCTCAATCAGGCCCTGTCGGGGTTTCCTGCGCCGGATGCCCTGGATAAGCTGCACAAGGTGTTTCCCTATCCGCGCTTTTTCTTGATGGGGATGAACGTCCCCTATGTATTGGGCAATGCAGCCAACTTAAACCGTGAGGCAGGCGCCTTGGCCGCGGGTGCAGAGGAATTTTTACCCGGGGTAACAGCACGAGTGGTGACGGTTGATCGGAAATTTCTTTTGATGATTGTCAACTATGCTGCAGAACCTTACCGCTCTTTGACAGAGCGTGCCAAAAAACTGGTTGCTTCTCTCCGGGTAAAGACACCGCGTATTTTTTATGTGTATAGCAATGAATTTCAGGGGTTGGGGATGCTGAAAGAGACATATAACCGGCTGACTGCGCTCTCCCGGCAGCGCTTTTATTGCCGCGATGAATTTATTCAGGGCGAGGATGCGTTTACCCCAGTCCCCGCGGAACCCTTCGATCTTGCATCGTTTAATACACAAGTGCATAGCTCTGACATCACAGGCGCTTTGACACAGTTGGAAGCGTGGTTACAGCGGGCGGTTGAGCGGCAAGCGCCCGGCGAATTTGAGTTAAAATCTTTGGTTCAAGATGCGCTGTATCAAGTTCTTTCTTCTTGGGAAGAAAATGGCATGGATGCAGAACGAATCAGTTCCCTCAAGCGAGACTGTTTTATCCAGATCAGCGAGGCGAAGTTTGCCCAGGATCTTTTAGAGGCATTTCATTGTATTCAAGTAGAATTTGTCAAGCTCTTCGAGGAGCAGACGCCGCGACAGGGCCGGCGTTCGGTCCAGGAGATTCTCGATTATGTGGAGGAACACTGTGCGGAACCCCTGACCTTGAACGATGTTGCAAAGACCTTTAACTTTAATTATTCCTATTTATCCTCGTATTTCAGTGCAAACAGTCGCGAAGGATTTAGCGAATACTTGAACCGCGCACGGATTCGCCGGGCAGAGGAACTTCTGCGAAAGGGAGATATTCCGGTCTCCGAGGTATGTGGAATGGTTGGTTATGGCGATCATAGCTATTTCTGTAAAGTATTTAAGAAATTTACCGGGAAGACGCCGAGCGAATTCCGCCGGCAGTACGGCGCTGTTTCGCCGATCGGAGGGAAACGATGGAAAAATTCCTAGATAAACTGCGGTCCAATAGTTTATTGATAAAGATATTATCCGTTATGCTGCTGAGCGTCGTATGCGTTGCTACGTTGACGCTCAGTATTTCTATTCGGGCGTCTGAGGATGTCTATGTGGACACCTTTACGCAGTCAAATTCCCAGATTATTGGACAGATTCGGGAAAACATGAGCCGGTTTAACGACGAAATTTCAGAGATCATGAGCGTGGTCAAAAACAACTGGGCGTTCCGAAGTTACCTCACCAGTGATGACCGCAGTTCCGCGACGGCTTCTTATACGCAATACAGCATGGTGTGGAACTTGGAACATGCGTTGCCACCGGACTACTTTGAAAAAATGAGCATTGTATTGGTAGGAGTCAATGGAAGTACCTACCTGAGCAGTGATGCGGGCTTGACGATCCCGGTGGAGGAGCTTTTGAACAGCCGCGTCACAGAAGAGACACGACGCCAGCCCAATCGCATCCTATATCAGTTTGTCGACGATGGATTCACTACGCTGACTCAGGGGGATAGCGCCATCGTTGCCAGTACGGGTTTAAATTATGCGGGTGGGCAATCCAACTATGGTTACGCATATGTCATCATCCCGCAGGAGGTTCTGCGCAATTTTTACAGCAGTTTCAGCAGTGATGCCAATAGTTTGATGCTATTGGACAGCGATGGACGCATTATTTCCTCCACGCAAAAGGAAATCATTGGATTTAAGGATTTGGATCTTTTGAGCATCGCACAACAGGTAGAACAGGAGGATTTGCCCTACGGCGAGACGGTCCAGTCGGATCGTCAGATGGCGGTGGTGGCGCAGAAAATTCCCCATTGGGAGTTCCATCTCGTAGGTTTGATCGATCGGGAGAGTATCCTGCGTGCAGTCGACCGCCATAAATCCATTGAAATTATGACCCTTTTAGTCGTGTTGTGCGTATTTGCCATCATGTTTTTTGTGGTAAGAAAGACGACACGGCCGATCAATTCCCTCGTCAATGAGATGAAAAAAGTGACGCAGGGCGATTTTAGCCGCCATATTCCTGTAAAGGGCAACTATGAAGTGCGGGAACTTGCAACCGCGTTTAATTATATGTTGGATGGACTCGACAGCTATATGGAACAAATTATGACCATGGAGGACGAGAAGCGGGAAGCAGAGATTCGGGCGTTACAAATGCAGATTAATCCACATTTTATCTATAATACGCTTGCATCCTTGAAGTGGATGATCTGGCAGGGGAATTCAGAGAGCGCTGTGCAGGCGATCGATTCGTTTAGCCGTCTGTTGCGAGGGACGATTAGCAAACGGGAGGAACGGATTACCGCAGCAGAGGAGATCGATAATTTAAAAGACTATGTCTTTTTACAACATCTACGGTTTGGAGAACAGATTCAGGTTCGCTTTTCACTGGCGGAAGATTGCCAGGATTGTTTGATGCCGAAATTGACCCTACAGCCGTTTGTCGAAAATGCTTTTTTCCATGCTTTCAGCGGGGCTGAGGAGGGAAGTATTTTTGTCTGCATTCGGCGCAGGGGAAATGATCTGGTGAGTGAAATCATTGATAACGGTTCTGGAATGAAGAAGGAAGAAGTGGGACGTACCCTTTCCAAAGGGGGAAAAGCAGATCATTTTACCGGAATTGGCATCAATAACGTGGACGACCGAATCAAACTTCTTTACGGGGCGCCGTATGGAGTTACCATTTCCAGCGCGCCAGGGAAAGGAACCGCGGTCACTGTGACCATTCCCATACAAAGGATGGATTGACCTAAAAATCCTACTAATTTATAAAAAAAGTACCATTATCGGTGAAAAAACATCCAAAAAAAGTACAAAATGAGAGAAAGAAATTGCTAATACTTTGGCCTGCGTTTTTAGTAAAATAAAGTGGACAGGAGAGAAAAATTCACTTAAAACTGCACGGACCCAAATGAGCATCGTAAGATGCAGGTGAAATCGACTTAGGAGGGATGGGCGTGCGTAGTCTTCGGGTGTTGGCCCTGCTGTTGAGTATTTGTTTGTTATGGGGGCTAACCGCTTGCTCGAATCAAACCGAAGAGCAGCCGCATACACAGGCAACCGTAGAAACAAGTGACAATGTTCTGACCATATGGGCATGGGACGACACCTTCAATGTAAAAGCGGCCAACTTGGCCAAGGCGTATTATGCGAATATCAACCCGGAAATTCAGGTCAATGTAGTCAGCATGGCGCAAACGGATATTATCACAAAGCTCAATACGGCATTTTCTTCGTCTAATTACGAAGGGCTTCCTAACATTGTTTTGATTGAGGATTACCGTATTCAGAATTTTTTGAAATCGTATCCGGGCGAGCTTCGGGACCTTTCCTCCATTGTAGATCCCGACAGATTTATGGAGTATAAACTCCGTGTCATGACGGAGGAAGGAAAGATCTACGGAGTGCCGTTCGACAGTGGTGCAGCCGCCTTGTTTTATCGCAGGGATTATCTGCGGGAAGCGGGATACACCGAGCAGGACATGCAGAATCTGACTTGGAATGAATACATAGAAATTGGAAAAGACGTCAAAGAGGCTACCGGAAAATATATGCTGACGCTCGATCCCAGCGACTTGGGACAGATCCGAATCATGATGCAGTCCGCGGGCGCTTGGTATATGAAAGAAGATGGAGAAACCGTTGACATCGCTGAAAATGAGGTGCTCAAAGCGGCGTTGTCCACTTACGAACGGATGGTCAACGCAGGCATTGCGCTACAGGTTTCCGGTTGGGACCCATTTGTAAAGGCATTTCAGGAGGGAGAAGTAGCCAGCGTTCCCACCGGCTGTTGGGCAATGTCCAACATTGTCAAGGCGGAGGAACAGAGTGGAAAATGGGCAGTGGCGCCAATCCCGCGGCTGGATGATATTCCACAGTCGATCAATGCTTCGAGCATCGGCGGTGGAAGCTGGTATGTCATTGATAAGGTTCCTGGCGCGGATTTGGCAGTGGACTTTTTGGGAAAAACATTTGCTTCCAATGAACAGCTGATTGACGACCTTGTGAAGGAAATCAGTCTGGTAAGTACGATGAAATCAGCAAAGGACTTAAAGCATTGCGGAGAACCAAATGCCTTTTTTGGTGGCCAGCGTATTTACGAGGACTTTGCTACATGGGCGGAACAAACGCCTCCTGTGAACTATGGTTTGTATACCTATACGATGGAGGACATCATTGCCCAGAGCCTGCAATCCATCATGCAGGGGGCAGATATGGATGAGACGCTGAAAAACGCGCAGACACAAGCGCGTGCATCGGTTCTCCACTCATAACTTTTGGATACAACCGCTTGCAAAGCGGTCTGTAGAAGGCGAAAAGCCAGGATAGAAGAGAGATTATAGGAAGGAGAAACGTAAACCATGAAGAAAACCAAACGCAGAGGGCTTTCTTTAATGCTCTGCCTGTGCTTGCTGTTGCAAACATTTATGGCAGCACCGGCACTGGCCGCAACGAAGGATGGAGCCCCCGGAGACTTACTCTACTTCGTCAACTGCGCCGCGACCAAAACGAAGGAAGTGGCGTCTGGAGATGCCATGGGCGAGTATCAATCTGTGACAGACCAGCCCTATGGGGAGGATGCCGAAACCGGATATACCTGGGGGTATGTCCAAGATGACGACATGGTTCGCGGCGGTAATGCGGACAGTGTGGTCAAGACCGATACCTATTGGTATACCAGCGATGGTATCGAGTATGACTCGGAAACCAGTGGATTCCGTTACAATTTTGCTGTAGAAGATGGTAGCTATGAAGTGACCGTCGGAATCAAGATCCCTGGTTGGTGGAGCGCGAGAAAGGTTGACATTGATCTGGAAGGAGTTCGTACCACCAGTCAGGCCAGCGTGCCGGGTGGCGCTGCAAGCAATGCCACCTTTGAGAGCAAGTCTGAGGTCATCGTAGAAGATGGCGAGCTGAATGTGTTTATTCACAATTCACAGCGCGCAGATAAAAATGGCGACCCGATTCTCAGTTACATTCTGGTCAAACGCGGCCAGACGTACGATAAGACGACCTTGACGGATAAAATTGCGGAAATCGAAGAGAAAGTGACTGCTGACCAAGCCGCAGGCGTTGTCTATGCAGAAGAGCCTCTGGGAGAGCTCTATGTGGGCGAAGAAAACAAAGAAGACAATCTTCCAGCGCTGAATGCCGCCCTTGCTTCTGCCAAAGAGCTGGCGGAGCAGGATCAGTTGAGCCCTTCGAAAGTAAAGGAAACATGTGAGCATTTGGATACGGTATATTCCGACCTGCGCTCCCTTGAAACCTATGATTCCTTCTCTGGCGTCAATGGCGATGTATGGAAGGACACCAACGGCAAGCCGATTCAGGCGCATGGCGGCCAGGTGCAGAAGCTGCCCATGCCGGATGGAACGGAAAAATGGTGGTGGGTCGGCGAAGATAAGACGACTGGAAGCCACAGCAACGGCATTAGCGCCTATTCTTCGGACGACCTGTACAACTGGACTTTTGAAGGCTATGTGATGCGTTCTGTCCCGAGCCGCGAGGCGCTGGACACCGATCCTTATTTTACCGCTCTGTACGGCGATCTGACAGAGGAAGAGAAGGACTATGTCTACCTCTGTATCAACAAGACCAATGCCATCATTGAACGTCCGAAGATGATCTACAATGAGGAAACCAAGAAGTATATCATCTGGTTCCATGCGGACGGACCTACCGAAGAATCCGATAGTAGCTATGCTGCTGCTGCCGCAGGTATGGCGATCAGTGATACGCCGAATGGACCGTTTACCTTTATCCGCCGTTCCCGCCTGCACCAGCTGACAGATGAAGAGTACTTAGAGGACAACGGCGTACTCGATTGGTATGAGGAGCCGCAGAACCGCGGTTTTGCCCGCGACATGAATTTGTTTATTGATGATGACGGCACAGCTTACATCATCTATTCCAGCGAAGAGAACCGCACGATGTTTATCTCCCGTTTGAACGACGAATACACGGATCTCGATGTTCCGCAGGAGCCAGTCGGCCTCGCCAAAAATGGCGTGGACTTTGTCCGTCTATTCCCGGGCGGTCAGCGTGAGGCGCCTGCCCTGTTCAAGTATGACGGAACCTACTATATGATTACCTCCGGAGCAACCGGTTGGAGCCCGAACCCGGCCCGTTATTGGAAGGCGGATGAGATCCTGGGCGAGTGGACGGATATGGGCGATCCGTGTATCGGAGATACCGATGGAAAAACCTTCTGGACCCAGAGCACCAATGTGATTCCGGTAGACCCGGAGAACGGCAAGTTCATCTATATGGGCGACCGTTGGGGCTATGGTAAAGTAGAGGACTTTAGTGCAGAAGCCCTTGCAGATTCCCGCTACGTTTGGCTGCCGGTACAGATCGACGCCAGAGGAAATATCAGCCTCGAAGAATACAATGATTGGGATCTGAGCGTATTTGATTCCATCAACAATATCAAGCTGAACACAGAAATGGACGATGTTTACTACGGCGTTGAAAACCTACCCGAAAAGGTAAATGTCAGCATTCGTGAGAACGATCATTGGGAGACGAAAGATGTCAACGTCACATGGGACTTCAGCACGCTGATTCCCGGTGCAGAAAGAGATGTAGTCGGTACACTGGAAGGATTGGACGATTTGACAGTGACCGCTAATGTAGTAGACATTCCCGACAACTTGCTGTATTTTATTGACAGCGGTGCATCTAGCGGTTCCGAGCTATATGACGTAATTAAGGAAATGGCCCCGAATCTGGTCAATACAGAGGCCTACGATCAGGCTTATACGGAAGGAAGCTGGGGCTATACCGGAACGGATGAGGATATTGCGCCGAAGAATCCTACAAGTCTCGATGCATATACGAGCGGTTTCTGGGCAAAGAGCGGAAAGAATATTGATTATAAGCTGCCGTTAAAGGCTGGCGAGTATCAACTTTCTGCTGGCTTCCAGGAGTGGTGGAGCACATCCCGCCCGATGAAAATTGTTGTCTCCTATGAGGGGGAAGATGGTCAGAAGATTGAAACGACCATCGGCCAGTTTACCAATTCCGGAGAAAAAGCCTATTTGTTCCCGTTTACGGTAGAAAATGACGCCGATGTCACCATCAGTGTACAGAGACAGAATTCGAACAATCCGGATCCGGTTTTAAGTTGGATTGCTGTGACTGGCGAAGTTGAAGAAGAACCAGCGGAACACATGCTGACGGTAAGCTATCCGACAACGGTGAAGCTGTCGATCGACGGGGAAGAGCAGACGATTGCAAACCTGATCGGTGCATATAAAGACGTCGTAATGGCAAACACGAATCTCGACCTGACCTTTGAGCCGAGAGTCGAAGGCAGAGAGATCGCAGGCGTGACAGTCAATGGCGAGCCTGTAGAGGCGTTTGATGTCAATGAGTATGTATACAGCCTGGAAATGCCGAATGCAGACACCACGATTGAACTGGGCTTCACGATCGTGGATAAAGAAAATCTGCGCGAAGTGATCACAATCGCAGAGAGCGAGAACGTGAAAGCGCAGG
>ENA-ORMO01000760-ORMO01000760.1-human-gut-metagenome-genome-assembly--contig:-NODE-760-length-42248-cov-6.849620_pt1 | contig 42248 bp, 35 predicted proteins | sample MGYA00242106_ERZ509001 | MGnify/ENA primary metagenome ERZ509001 (study PRJEB26280, sample SAMEA2338736) | human gut metagenome | biome: human gut; feature: human-associated habitat; material: faeces...
AAGCGCGGATTTTTAAAAATCCGCGCTTTTTCTTATATCTGTCTGTTTACCGATCTGTATTCATTTCTATATCTGAAATAATTAAATCTACATGAGAATTTTTTAGGGTATCTAAGGCAGAAAGACTATTATATTTTACGGCAATCACGCTCGCATCCAGGGAGCTCCAGTTAATATTTTTTTCAATACCTTCTGCTGTGAGACAGTTATCATCTACAATCATTACTTTCTTCATCATTTTCCTCCATCTGGTCGAATTCAATAGTAATTGAGGTGCCTTCAAATAAATGACTCTCAATGGAAATTCTGCCATTTCCAAAATAAGGATTAGAAATTCGTTTATTTACATTTCCAATACCAAAATGTTTTTCATAATTTACAATTTTTTCGCTTAGAGTTTTTCGTAATTCCTGAAGTTGTTCTTCTTTTATTCCGATACCGTTATCAGTGATAGAAATGATAACAGTATCATCTCCATAAAAAAGATTGATAGAAATATGAATTTCAGGTGTATTCTGGGATATACCATGCAGGATGCTGTTTTCCAGAAATGGCTGGAGTGTAAATTTACATATCAAAAAGTTATCAATGCCATCTTCCATGTTGATTTCCCAAGTGAGGTTGTCGTTATGACATAGTTTTTCAATTTCTAAATAAAGATTTGCAATGGTCAGTTCATCCCGGATTGTGATTAAATCTTTTGATTTTCTAAGAGTCATGCGGTAAAAACGTGTGAGGTTTGTCAGCATCTGATTGGCAATATCTAATTTCCCGAGGGACTGGCAGGTTTGTATGGAACCCAGAATATTATAAAGAAAATGAGGATTAATCTGGGATTGGAGAAGCTGATATTTTAACCGTTCTTCCGCCAGCGACAGCTCCAGAATAGACTGGAGATTGTCATTCAAGGAATGCTGCATTTTTTGAAACGTTACCCCCAATTTATCGATTTCATCAAATGTTTCAGGATTTCGGTCTTTGGATACCAGATCCTGAATCTTGCTATCAGAAGCATCTAATTGCAGAGTTTCCATAGCCTTCGACAATGCCTTGATCCGCAGGGTAAGATTCTTTGAGAACAGAATCACTACCAAAATAGTCAAAGGGAGAGAAATCAAAATAGTCAAGAGGATGCTGTTGATCAGTATGCGTGTGTTTTGCCTTATATAAGAATCAGGAATTTCTGTTACATGGAGCCAGCCGTTTTGTAACTGTGCAGTATGGTAGGTAACATGCGATTCTTTTTTTATAGAATTCTTATTTTGGAATAAAAAATCAAATTTTTTCTCATCGAAGGGGGTAGAAATCAAAGCATCATTATTGCTGGCAATGATTTCTCCATTATCGGTAAGAATATAACTGGAAATATTCTTGTCTTGAAAACTTTCCTGCAGGATAGAAGAAAATTCAGATGTATTTATGTGGACAATATAAGCATACTCTATGACATCTGTGTCAGGATGTTTTAAGATTCTACAGCAGGCAATGGTATCGGATATATCGTGGTTATTGGATACAAGAAAAGGGATGGACAATCCTTTCTGGTGAAACCAGATAGAAGATGTTCCTGGATTTTCCAGAGCTTTTTTTGGAATCTGAAAATCTGATAGTTCGGATAATGGAAAGAAATATAAATTTTCCTGAGAACCCAGATGGTCATCCGGTAAAAATATACCAATATATGCTAAATTAAAGGATGACTTGAACATTGATAAATTGCTTCTGGTTTCAGATAGTGCAGCCAGCGTATCTATAGTTGTTTCTGCCTGCATCAAATTATACATATCATATTGAAGAGAGTCAGCCACATTTTCCATTTGCAGTAGGCGGTTATAAAATTGTGTATGTAATTGCTCATCAGAGGAGATAGAAGCATTTAGAATCTTATCTTCTGCAATATTATAGGAAACAGCATAAGAAATCCCACCTATGATGAAGATAGGAATCAATGTACATAATAAAAAAGCACATAAAAGTTTGGTTTGAAAATGAGAAAAACAAAGCCGGGAATTCTTTATGAATTTATTCATGAAATAGTCTCCTTTATGTTGGTTTATCTTGAAATCATTATAAAAGAAAGAAAAATCTCTTTCAACAGGGATAAAAATAATATAAACGAATCGAAAAATATTGTATTTTGAAAAAATGAACACTTTGTTATTCTTAGTTCATCAAAGAAAAGGGCAGGAAGCCCGGACAGGAGGATTTAAGAATGAGAAAGAAAATCGTGAGCGTATTACTGGCAGGAACCATGGCAATGGGAATGTTAGCAGGATGTGGCAGTTCCAAGGGAAGTGAAGGTGAAGGAAGTGCAGCGAAAACAGAAGAAAGTGGGAAGAAAGATGGAGAGTATGATTTGACGCTGTATAGTATCAATACCACAGATCCTGATTTTGATGGCTGGCTCGAAAATGTAGAGGAGGCCACAGGCCTTAACATTAATGTAATTGCCGCACCTACAGACTCTGATACACGTCAGCAGAAGGTTACTACTATTTTATCTACAGGAGATGATGCTGTTGATATTATTGAAATTAATGATGAAATGAGTGCTGCATTTAAAAATTCGGGATGGCTGGAAGGACTGAATGATACCGTTATGACAGAAGATGTCCGTGATGAGTTTGCTAAGGGCTATGTAGAAAATATGATTACAGACAAAGACGGAAATATTGTTGGTGTTCCTGGATATGCCGGTTACCTTGCCTTTTGGGTAAACCAAGAGATTATGGATGAAGTCGGAATCACAGAAATTAATACAAAAGAAGATTTTATGAAATATATGGAAGCTGTTTCTGCTGATGGAAGATATGGATATGGCGGTTCCTGGGAAAAAACATATGTATTTAATGAGATTGCACAGTTTGTAAATATGTTTGGCGGAGATTATTTTGACTGGACAAAAGCTGAAAACAAAGAAGCGATTCAGTTTTTAAAAGATATGGTGGATAACAGCCAGACACCAATTGACCAGATTGCAGATAAATATGAACAGATGAATCCAAAGGCAAATGACGGAAAATATGGAAGCTGGTTTATGTGGGGACTTGGAACCGATTATGAAAAAGCAGGTATGCTTGGAGCAGATAAGATTCATATGGCTATGGTTCCGGATTTCAGTGGAAACGGAGAGAGAGCTATTTTTACAGATTCCTGGAGTTATGTGCTGAATACTGCTTCTAAGAATAAAGAAGCAGCAATTAAGTTTCTTCAGTATATGGCAGATGAAGGCGGAATGGCAGCGTCATATGAAGCATTTGACCGATATCCGGCAAGAGCAGATGTGGCTGAAAAAGTAGTTCCGGATACAGACCCTGCAAAAGAAATGTATTCCCGTTATGCTTCTGAATGTAATGTTTCAGGACGTCCAATGCTTCCTCAGACTATGGAATTTATCACAGATATGGGTACTATTTTCCAGTCCTGCATGAAAGACGAAATTTCTGTAGATGAGTTTTGCGAGAAAGCACAGGAATTAGTAGAAAAATACAGTAAGTAAAGAATGTAACAGATTAGCAAGGAGAACGCACCGCAGGAATTTAATCCTGCGGTGTATTTCCTCAAATGATAGGAGGAGAAAAGAGTGACAATCAGTAAAAAATCAATGAAATGGATTCCTTGGATTTTGATTCTTCCAGTTGTACTTATCCGTGGTTTTACCACCTTATATCCGATTTTAGTTACTTTGAAAAATAGTTTATTTGACATAAAAGTTTTATCAGGAGTCAATGAATTTGTCGGTCTGGCGAATTATGTAAATGTGTTTAAAGATACAAAAGTACAGACATCTATATCCTTCACTGTAATTTTTGTAGTTGTTTCCATGATATTTCATGTGATTCTTGGAGTGGCGCTAGCTTTAATTTTAAACATGAAGTTTAAAGGCAGAAGATTTTTACGGACAATTGTTTTAATTCCCTGGGCTATGCCAGCGGTTGTTATTGGTATGGCAGCAAAGTGGGGATTTAATAATGATTATGGATTGGTAAATGATTTTATACGGCGTTTTGTAGAAGATTTTCAGTATAATTGGTTAATTAATACTGGTTCTGCCAGAGCAGCGGTTATTGCTATGGATTTATGGAAGGATCTTCCGTTTTTTGCAATTTTGGTACTATCAGGGCTTCAGTTTATTTCTGGAGATATCTATGAAGCTGCAAAAGTTGATGGGGCAAACGGAGTTCAAAGCTTTTTTCGTATTACGTTACCTTTGATTATGAAAAATGTTATTACGTTATGTATTCCATTTACGCTTTGGAGACTGACGACATTTGATCTTGTATATGCTATGACTTCAGGAGGGCCTGGAGAGGATACCTCATTAATTGCTTACAGGATTACTACAGAAGCATTTACAAATCTGAATGTGGGATATGCAGCTACACTGGCAGTTATGTTGTTCCTTGTAATGGCAGTCTTTAGTTTTATTAATATTAAGTTTATCAATAAACTGGCAGATTAGGAGGTAATGTCATGAAGGAAAATAATAAATATAAAATATATAGAACCTTTACTACAATAGGCAGATGGATATTATTTGCAATCGTTGCCTTTTTGATATTATTCCCTGTGCTATGGATTTTCATATCATCCATAACGCCGCCAGGGGAATTGTTTAAAATGCCTATTGATTATATTCCAGATCATCCTACACTGGATAGTTATAAATTTCTGATAGAAAATGTAGGGCTTTTGGAAAAAATCGGAAACACAGTTTTAATTGTAGGAATTACTATTGTGGTAAGTACAGTTTTATGTGCCATGGCAGCGTATGGATTTTCCAGATTTAATACAAAAGGCGTAAGCATTGCTTTTGCATTTATTGTTGCAACTATGTTGATTCCAGAAGTTGTAACAGCAAGACCCCTGTATGAATTTATGAGAGCAGTAGGATTGTATGATACATACCAGGGTTTGATTATTCTTTATATCAGTGCTGTTATTCCGTTTACAGTATTAATCTTAAAGAATTTTGCAGCAGAGATTCCAGTATCGCTGGAAGAAGCAGCAGCTATAGACGGAGCAAATTTTGTACAAAGATTGTTTAGGGTAGTGTTACCGTTAATGAAACCTGCCATTGCTACAGTTTGTATTATTAATTTTATCACTTGTTTGAACAACTTTTTTACCCCATTATATTATTCCAATGATATTCAGGTATTGTCTGTTGCAATTGTGCAGCTTCCGCTTAGGGATAATATGTATGGTGTGCCTTGGGATTTGGTCAGTGCTATGGGATGGATTATTTTGTTACCTATTATTATTTTTGTAGCAATCTTTGAGAAACAGATTATGGATGGTATAATGGCAGGAGGAGTAAAGGCCTGATTTTGCCTGAAATTTGAGAAATAGGAGGATAAACAGATGTATTACGATTTCGGAGGAAGTTTAGGAAATTTACCATTGGCGAAGCATAGGAAAAGCCGTGCAATTAATGCAGAAAACCCAAAAGGAGAAAAAGGGAAAGGTGGTATGGCATCCAGTGATTTAGGACCTTCCAGAAAAGGAAGCCCATGCCTTAGTGATATTTTAAGTGGTCAGACAGTGACACTTGCAGAGATAGATGGGCCAGGTACAATTAATCATATTTGGATTACCGTAGATTCAAAAACTACAGAGGCAGATTGCTTTGTGTTAAGAGATTTGGTGTTACGTATGTATTGGGATGATGAAGAAGAGCCATCAGTAGAAAGTCCTCTGGGAGACTTTTTCTGCTGTGGATTCGGAAGAGAATGTAATGTGAACTCCATGCCAATTGCCGTGGTGCCAAGCAGAGGATTGAACTGCTATTTCCAGATGCCTTTTCGGAAAAAAGCAAAAATCACTTTGGAAAACCAACATGCAAATCCGATTCCTGCATTTTTTTATCAGGTGGATTATTGCCTGCATGATGAAGAACTGCCGGAGGATATTGCATATTTTCATGCTCAGTGGAGAAGGGAGAAAATCACACAGTTACAAAAGGATTATGTGATTCTTGATGAGGTAAAAGGAAAAGGCCATTATGTGGGAACATATATGGCACTCACTACACTGGAACGTTACTGGTGGGGAGAAGGAGAGATTAAATTTTATATTGATGGAGATATAGAATATCCTACCATCTGTGGGACAGGAACAGAAGATTATTTCGGTGGTTCCTGGAGTTTTGCAAAGCAGGTAAACGGTAAAACAGTGGAACAGAATTATTGCACCCCGTATTTGGGATATCCATATTATTCTTCACATGATGAAATGATTCATAATTTGTATCACAATGATGACTGTATGCCAATGAGAGGCTTCTACCGCTGGCATATTCAGGATCCTATTTGTTTTGATGAAGACTTGAAGGTTACGATTCAGCAGATTGGTGTAGGATATAGAGGATTGTTTGAGCGGCAGGATGATGTGGCAAGCGTGGCATACTGGTATCAGGCAGAACCTCATAATCGTTTCCCAGAACTGCCTGGCAAAGAAGAACGGTGGCCCAGATAGGAGCAAAATTTGAAAAAATATGTATTGGGTGTTTTGATTGGTTTCGTGTTGTTAATATCTGGATGTAAAGATGAGCAGAAAGAAATCAATATACAAGATATGCAGGAAGATGTGGTATCCCAGAATGAAAAGATAACAATTATGCATATTGATGCAGAAGTTCCGGGATTTCAAGAGTTGATTTCCTGCCCTGCAAATGCAGATGTCCGGCAAGCTAAGATATCTACGATTTTGGCAGCAGGAGAATCTTCTGTAGATATTTTTTCTGTGAATGATGAGATGGTCAGTGAGTTTAAGTATCAAGGGTATCTGGAACCCCTGAATGATGCAGTCATGACAAAAGAACTGTTATCAAAATATCCCGAAAGCTATATACAGGATATAACCATGAAAGATGGTGGGATGTACTCAGTTCCGTACTTTATGGACATTATGGTGTTCTGGATAAACCGGGAAGTTACAGGAGACAGGGAAATCCAGACGAAGGAAGATTTTCTTTCGTTGCTAAAAAAGGATTGGGGAAATGATATCTATGGATATGGAAGTGCATGGGATAGTACTTATGTGTATAACGAACTTTCAGAGTTTATTCATCTTTTTGGAGGAGATTATTATAACTGGGAGGATAAAAATACAAGAGAAGCACTTACATTTCTCCATGATATGGCGGCAAACGGGCAGATTCCTATTTCGCAGATGACAGACCAGTATGAACAAATGCAGCAGAAATTTCTTGATGGTAAGTATGCAAGTATTTTTATGTATAGTGGTGCCATGGATGTATTTGAACGTGCAGGCGTTTACAGGGAGGATAAAATCCAAGCAGTACCATTGCCGCAATTTGAAAAGAGTGTTACCAATATTGCTACGTGGCAGTATGTGTTGAATCAAGCGTCTGAGCATAAGCCGGGGGCAATGAAATTTCTAAAATATGCTGCGGGCAGGGAGGGAAGTATTTCCTATGCAGAGTGTATGAACCGCCTGCCTGCTAGATTAGATATTATTCTTGAGGAAGAACTTGATATTCCGGGATTTGAGGTGCTGCAGGATTATGTAGAGCATGTGGAACTGAAAGAAAGGCCATTTTCTAAAAATACCATGAAAGATATTTCTGCTATAGGTACATTATTCCAGAAATATACCATGGATGAAATTTCACAGGATGAATTTTGCCAGAAAGCTCAGGCAATTGTAGATGGGTTTTAGCGATACATTAAGCAAATAAAGTCTCAATGTACTAAAGAAAATATTATACAAATGAATAAAATTCTGCTATACTAAAGCGTGGTAAAAATCAGATATGTCTGTTTTATACCACGCTTATGTTATGTTGACTATTATCAGACAAAGACATCAGGAGGAATCGTATGTGTGGAATTGTTGGATACGTAGGAACTGAAAACGCAGCACCTATCTTAATCGATGGCCTTTCAAAATTGGAGTACAGAGGTTATGACTCTGCCGGAATCGCAGTGTCTGGGGATGAGAGGAAAAACGGTGAGATAGAGATTATCAAAGCCAAGGGAAGACTCCAGGTTTTAAGAGAAATGACAGATAATGGAAGAACCGTAAGAGGAAATTGTGGGATTGGTCATACACGCTGGGCAACCCACGGGGAACCGTCTATTGTGAATGCTCATCCTCATTTCTCAAAAGACAGGAAAATCGCAGTGGTTCATAATGGAATTATCGAAAATTACAAAGAGCTAAAAGAACATCTTCAGAAAAAGGGATATACCTTTGTGTCTGAAACAGATACAGAGGTCGTAGTTCATCTGTTGGATTATTATTATAAAGGTGATCCACTGGAAGCGATTTCAAAGGTACTTGGAAGAGTGAGAGGTTCTTATGCCCTGGGAATTTTGTTTCAGGATGTGCCAGAAACCTTGTATGCAGTAAGAAAAGACAGCCCATTGATTATCGGTAAGTCTGAACAGGGCAATTTTATAGCATCAGATGTTCCGGCAATCCTCAAATATACAAAGACCGTATGCTATATTGAGGATAGGGAAATTGCAGAGATTACGGCAGATCACATTGCTTTTTATGATATTGATCAGGAAGAATTGGAACGGGAATTTAAGACTGTAGAATGGGATGCCAAGGCGGCAGAGAAGGAAGGATTTGAGCATTTTATGCTGAAAGAAATCTATGAGCAGCCAAAAGCAGTGGCAGACACCATTAGCCCCCGTATCCAGGATGGAAAGATTGTGATTGAGGAATTGGAAATGTCAGATGAGGAGATACAGAATATTTCACGTATCCAGATTGTGGCCTGCGGCTCAGCATATCATGTGGGTATGTGTGCGAAATATGTGCTGGAGCAGATGGCAAAAATTCCGGTGGATGTGGACTTGGCTTCTGAGTTCCGGTACCGTAATCCTCTTATGACAGAAAATACCCTGGTGATTGTAATCAGCCAGTCCGGTGAGACAGCAGATTCCCTGGCTGCCCTTAGAGAAGCACAGAAGCGGGGATTTAAGGTCTTGGGAATTGTGAATGTTGTGGGAAGTTCTATTGCAAGAGAGGCAGACAGCGTGCTCTATACCTGGGCCGGACCGGAGATATCTGTAGCAACTACAAAGGCATACAGCACCCAGCTGGCAGCAATTTATCTCATTGGGCTGCTGTTTGGACAGGTTCGTGGTGTTCTGGGACAGGAGGAGTATCAGGAGTATGTAGAAGAACTGGGAAGGCTTCCTGAGAAAATCCAGAAAATCCTGGATGAAAAGGAAAGAATTCAATGGCTGGCAAATAAATTTTCTCATACCAAGGATGTATTTTTTATTGGAAGAGGACTGGATTATGCCATTTCCCTGGAAGGCTCTCTGAAGTTAAAGGAAATTTCTTATATTCATTCAGAGGCCTATGCAGCAGGAGAATTGAAGCATGGCACCATTTCCCTTATTGAGGAGGGCGTTCTGGTGGTAGGTGTTGCCACTCAGCCGAATTTGTTTGAAAAGGAAATCAGCAATCTGGTGGAAGTGCGAAGCAGAGGTGCGTCGGTTCTGGGACTGACTACTTATGGAAATTATGCTATGGAGGATATTGCAGACTTTACAGTGTATGTGCCAAGAACAAAGGATTATTTTGCCACCAGTCTGGCTGTGATTCCTTTGCAGCTGCTGGCTTATTATATTTCGGTTGCAAAAGGTCTGGATGTAGACAAGCCAAGGAATCTGGCAAAAAGTGTAACCGTAGAATAAGAAAATATAGAAGAAAATCTATGGGGGAGTGCGCAGCGGCAGAATGAGATTTTGCCGCTGGCGTGCTCCACCTCAAATGGAAAATCTCGCAGGTGAGATTTTTTTATTTTATATTAATCATTTTTTCGTAAAAAGCATTTCTGTATTCGCTGGGCGTTATGCCTTCTGATTGTTTAAATACCCGCATAAAGTATTTTTCATCCTGAAAACCACACATAGACGCTACATCACGAATAGATAGGGTAGCCTTACTGCAAAGAATGTTTTTAGCGGTTGTGATTCTTATGTGATTGACATAAGAAGAAATAGGATAACCAGTATATTGCTTAAAAAGAGCAGTGAGGTAGGTGGGGTGGTAGTGGTATTGTTTTGCCAGAGAATCAACGGTAATATTCTGGTCATAATGGGTATGAATCCATTCTGTAATCTGGCATACTTTTCGTGGAATTTTGCTCTTAGCAGGATTATTAATGGAAAAGGATTCCTGGGTAAACTCCAAAAGCAGGAGATTCAGAGCATATCTACATCGCAAAGTTGCTTGATAATGGTCTCTTTTCGCCATATCCAGAAGCTGTACAAAGAGAATTACAGAACGTTTCTCAGGAGAAAGCCGACCATATTCTGGGAGGAGGAGGCAGTCTCTGGGAGCAGATAAAGGTGTACTCCTGGCAGTGCTTTCCAGATAATATTGGTTTTTCAGAAGGGTGGTATGGCTGCAAATCAAGCTATTCGGGTCTGTGACGTAAAAATGTACCCAGAAATAAGATAATTTTCCTTGGCTGTGCTTATAGCCAAAATGAAGCTGATGAGGAAACAAGAGGAGGGATTCGTTTTTTTTAACATCATATCTTTGCCCATTTTGCTCTATGTGCAGTGTCCCTTCAGACACAATAATAAATACAAAATTATCCAGTTTTCGCTTGTCATGCAGAAAGCCATCCTGGCTTACCAGATTTCCACAGGATATGTATTCTACTAGATGAGAGGCATGGGAAAATGAGTATAACATATGGGATTTATCCACCTTTTCTTTTGATTTGTGAGTTGTATAAAAACTCATGTATGATACTATCATATCATCAATAAAAACTACGGTACAGAAAAATTTGGGAGGTTTCAGAAATGTTAGAAAAAAAATTACATTCCTTGTCTTTAAATCAGATTCAGATTGAAGATATGTTTTGGAAGGAATATATGGAGCTAGTGAGAAACCATGTGATTCCTTATCAATGGGAGGCCTTAAATGACAGGATAAAAGAAGCAGAGCCTAGCTATTGTATTCAAAATTTCAGAGTAGCTGCGAAACTGGAAGAGGGTAGTTTTCAAGGAATGGTTTTTCAGGACAGCGATGTTTATAAATGGCTGGAAGCTGTGGCATATTCCCTTATGTGGCATCCTGATGAAAAGCTGGAACAGACTGCAGATGAAACCATTGATTTAATCGCAGCAGCACAGCAGCCGGATGGATATTTGGATACGTATTACATTATTAATGGATTAGAAAAGCGTTTTACAAACCTGATGGACCATCATGAATTATATTGTCTTGGGCATATGGTTGAGGCAGCAGTGGCTTATTATAAGGCTACAGGAAAGAGAAAATTTTTGGATGTGGCTATTGCTTATGCTGATTGTGTAGCAGAACATTTGGGAACAGAAGATGGTAAAATTCCAGGATATCCAGGACATGAGGTAGCAGAAATGGCTTTAGTTGCTCTTTATGAAGTAACTGGAGAGGAACGTCATTTAAATCTGGCAAAGTATTTTATTGACCAGAGAGGGCAGGAACCGCTATTTTTTAATGAAGAGTGCAAAAAAAATGATAACAAATGTTTCTGGGATGACACTTATATGCAGAAACAGTATTATCAGGCAGGAAAACCGGTACGGGAACAGGAAAAAGCAGAAGGTCATGCTGTGCGTGCGGTTTATCTCTATTCCGGTATGGCGGAGGTAGCCAGCGCTACAGAGGATGCAGAATTATTTAAGGTTTGTGAGAAAATCTGGGATAATATTGTGAAAAAGCAGATGTATGTTACTGGCGCTATTGGCGCTACAGAGCATGGAGAAGCCTTTAGTTTTGACTATGACCTTCCAAATGACACGGTTTATGCAGAAACCTGTGCAGCGATTGGTCTGATTTTCTTTGCAAGAAGGATGTTTGAGATTACCAAAGACAGTAAATATACAGACATTATGGAGAGGGCATTGTTTAATGGGGTGATTAGTGGAATGTCTCTGGATGGCAAGAGCTTCTTCTACGTAAATCCTTTGGAAGTGAACCCAGAAGCCTGTGAGAAAGATTACTTTAAGAGACATGTAAAACCTGTTCGCCAGAAATGGTTTGGCTGTGCTTGCTGTCCTCCTAATGTGGCAAGGTTGCTTTCTTCTATAGGCGGTTATGCCTTTGAATGCAGCGAAGATGCAATCTACATGAATTTGTTTGTGGGTGGGCAGATAGAGGCTGCTCTGAATGGAAAGAAAAACAGATTCCATGTGGAAACCCAATATCCTTGGGAAGGTACTGTGAAAATTAAGGTGGAAAATCAAGAAGATAGTTCTTTTACTTATGCAGTGAGGATTCCAGGCTGGTGCCAAAATTATGAACTTACAATCAATGGTGTAAAACCAGAGCATTATGTGGAAAAGGGATATGCAATTTTAAACCATGTGTGGAAAAATGGGGATGAAATTCTTTTAAAGATGGATATGCCCGTAACACTGGTAGAGGCAAATCCAAGAGTGAGAGAGGACATTGGAAAAGTAGCGGTTATGAGAGGTCCGGTGGTGTATTGTCTGGAGGAAATTGATAACCAGGATCAGCTTCAGGAAATCTATCTGGAAGAAAATCCGGTGTTCACAGAAACTTTTGAGAAAGATTTGCTCAAAGGCGTGGTAACCTTAAAAACCCAGGGAAAACGTTTATCAGAGAAAAACTGGGGAGAAGAGACCTTGTATCGCCCTTATAGGGGAAGAACTTATGAAAAACAAGAATTAACTTTTATTCCTTACTATGCATGGACCAACCGAGGCATAGGGGAAATGACTGTTTGGGTGAGAATTTAAAGGTATAAAAAAGGTAACCGCAATCCTTTGCTATAGGATAGAGGTTACCTTTTTTGCAGTTATTCCGCTGCTAGCACATCTCCTAGAGAGGTGTCTCCCAGGAATGTGTTTACATTATAGAGAAACAGAATATCCGTGATTTCGTTATCTGTAATCAGACTTTCAATATTATCATAGTAGTATCTAGGGTCAATGACAATGATGTTTCTGTAGTAAGGTACCAGGAAGGGAATGAAACAGTTGGCATAAGAGTCTTTGAACAGCAGCAGGTTTTTCTTCCCTTCCATAGGTGTAGAAATATCAACGCGAGAGTGGTTTCCACCGAAAAATACTTCATACTTATCTTTGTTTTCTAAAGCGGCGCTTTCATACATAGAAGCAGTCCGTTTTCCCTCATCTACGAAATTTACTAGACAGTCAGTATTTACATTCTGAGGAATATAAAGTTCAATGGTGTCCTTACCTTTATCGTAACCACTTTTAGAGGTCAGAGTACCTTGGAAACTGTGGGTTACGGGATAAATGGTGTACTCCTGGGTTGGACTGTCAATACCAAGAGCAGTGCTAAGAGCATCAAAGGCATATTTAGCCCCAAGGGTAGTCCAGTGATGGTCTGTTTTGTAATAAATTTCTTCATCCTTATGTGAGGTTATGGTTTTTGTTAAGTCTACAAAATTCAGCGAAGTGCCTACTGCGCTTTGTACATATTTAATGTCTGCTTCCTGGTCTCTTACAGGTGCATTTCTTGGAACAAGATGATTATATACATAAGCTGCATTAGGAATCAGGGTCATAACCGTGTTAATATCAGGATGGCTGGCAGAAAAATTGCTGATTGCATCCAGGTTGTTGTCAAGGGCTTTCTGGTTGGGTGCTGTGGGGATTTCCATAAGGTGATCCTTTTTGCCAATATAAACCCCATTGGATTCCCTTTTTCCAAGAGCCAGGTCTTCTAACACTTTTAAGTTAATCCATTTATCACGGATAAAAAATTGGTCTGTTACATAGTCTTCCATATCTTTCATGTATTTTCCACTGGCCAGATTTGCCATGGAAAATTCTGGTTTCTGAGCCAGCATACGGTTTTCTGATTCTGAGTATTTTTTATCCTTGCTAAAAAGATTAAAGGCAAAAGCAATAATCAGAAAAAACAGAAAAATGCCAGCCATTTTGAAATATATTTTTGAACTCCGTTGATAAAAGAGTTTTTCTTTTCTGCGTCTTTTCTCTTCGGGAGTCATTTTCCTTTTGTGAGGATGTCTTTGGTTTTCCATATTTTTGTATCGCCTCCTGTCAGAATCGGAAATAAAGGAATGGGTTGTAAGTTGCATTTACCAGGTAGGCAATGGAAAGAATGAAAATTGCTGTATAAACCACTGCTGCAGCTACAGAAGGATATTTACCTTTCTGTAAAGTGAAGCGGCGGAATTTTTTCCATAGCCAAGGGGTGGAACACAGGGCACAGATTACCAGGAGAATCAGGTTTGAAGTCAGGTAGTAAAGTCCTGTAGAATCAATAAATCCGCTGCCGCCGATTCCAAACATATTTCCTATGTATACAAAGGCATCTTTTAAGGTTGGTGAGAAGAACAATACCCATCCAAACAGAACCAAGATGAAACAGTAGGTTTGTTGGACTTTTTGGGGAAGCCGTTCTAACTTAGGCGCCAGGAATAGTTTTTCTGCCAGTAAAAGGAGGCCATAATAGAGACCCCAAAGCATAAAGTTCCAGGCAGCGCCGTGCCAGAAACCGGTGAGCATCCATACTACCAGAATGTTACGGATGTGCTTAGCTTTGGACACACGGTTTCCTCCCAGGGGAATGTAAACGTATTCTCGGAACCAGGTTCCCAGAGAAATATGCCATCTTCTCCAAAATTCTGTAACGCTTTTGGAAATATAAGGGTAATCAAAGTTTTTAATAAATTCAAATCCGAACATTTTTCCAAGGCCAATGGCCATATCTGAGTAACCGCCGAAATCGAAATAAATCTGCATTGCATAAGCAACACAGCCAATCCATGCAGTGAGTACGGAACGTTCTGCCGGAAGGATGGCGGCAATGGCATCATAAGTCATACCAATGTTGTTGGCAAGAAGCACTTTTTTTCCAAGACCTCTTAGAAACCAGGAAACACCCTGTCCAAACTTATAGAGGGAATGAGTACGTTTGCTAAGCTGTGCGTCCACATCCGTGTACCGGACAATAGGACCTGCAATTAACTGTGGGAACATGGTTACATAAGCGCCGAAAGAAACAAAGTTCTTCTGTACAGGCACAACTCCCTTGTACACATCAATAATGTAGGAAAGGGTCTGGAACGTGTAAAAGGAAATACCAATAGGCAGGGATAGTTCCTTATACGGAATCTCAAAAGGCAGGATCGTATTCAGGTTATTTATGAGGAATCCGTAGTATTTAAAGAATCCTAAAATCGCCAGGTTTACAACTACAGTAAACCAGAAGCTGTACCGTAGCATTTTCGTGTTCTCATTTTCTCGGTATCCGTCGATTTCAATACCACTTAAATAGTTAAATATAATACTAAAGAGCATGAGGAATACATATACAGGCTCTCCCCAGGCATAGAAAATCAAGCTGCATAGAAGGAGCATGAAATTCTTCAGCTTCCATGGCACAATATAGTACAGGAAGAGGGTTATGGGAAGAAATACAAACAGAAAGAAAATACTGCTGAAAATCATACTTTTTTATCCTTTCATTTTCATGGTGGTTACATCTATTAAAGGCTGTTACGGAATGCTTGGTCAGCCTTGGTAGCATTTGGATGGACGATATAGAGAATAAAGTTTCCCTGAACATCCAGGATGTGATTTTCCAGCATATCAAACTGTTCAATCCCGTAACCTTCAAAACTAGATTTCTGAGTTTCCAGACGGCTATTAATAGCCTTTGTAACCGTCTCTGCTTGGGAGCTGTCTTTTAATTTCACAATCAGAAGCTCCTGGGCATTCATATTGGTTTCCGGTGCATACAAAGTTACACCTTCATAGTCACTGGCATTTAAGCCGTAGAATTTCTTAAACATACGGTTGTTGCTTTCCACCATGCCTTCTACTTTGATGGATTTTATCACTTTATTAGTTACGGTTTTCAGGGAAGCCTTGCTTTCCTTGTCCCCCATTTGAAGAAAGACAATAAATGCAAAGAGAATCACAACCATGGCTACCCGTATAGGTGTCAAAAAGGAAATTTTCTTATTCATTTTCTGTTACCTCCATAATGATAGCGTTACCCCAGTACAGGTAGAATTCTTTTCGCATATGGATACCGTCCACGTCATAGAGATCCTTATGTTCTTCCACTTCCTCTGTAATATCAATAAAAGGAACTCCTGTTTCTTCAAAATGTGCTTTTAGCTGTTCGTTCCAATCGGGGATTTCCCGCCATTTCTCAGATTTCTGGAAAGCAGGGTCTGTGGCAGGAATAATAGAGTTTACATATACCGTAGCATCCGGCAAAGCCTCCTGGAGCTTCTGAATCATCTGGTCATATTCTGTAATATACTCTTCACAGGTAGGCCAGAGACCAATGCTGAGATCATTAATACCAAAACAGAGAATAATACTGGATGGATTCACTGCCTTTATCCCATCTATGTATTCCGGAATTTTCCGAATGGTAGCCCCGGCATCAGCAAATACGCGGCTGTCATCCACACAGTCGAAAACCTCAAATCCCACTGCACGAGAATCACCCAGAATCACAGAGTCATTAAACTGTGCCCATACATTGATTTCGCCGCTTTCCAAAGCAGCTTTTCGTTCTGCTCTTTTAATTTCTTTAATTTCTTGTTCGATTTCGCTGGTATCCTTCTTTTCCAGGGATTTAATATAGGAAACCCCTTCTTTGATTCCCTCAGTGTTGACTTTTTTTCCGGAGGTAATCATGGAAATAATGGCAATAATAATAGCAGCTACTGCAATCGCCTCTAAAACCAGCCGTTTACGGGGATTGCGAATCTGCCGTTTTACCCATTGTGTCATAGAACAATAGGATTCATATATTTTTTTCTTCATCTTAGATTTGCCCCTTATCTATCTTTATCAATATTTAACTAAAAATAATCCTTACTATTTATAATATATCGAATTCGTCAAGAGTGCAATATGCGACAGCATTTGACATGGAGAAATTTTTGGGATTTTTCACAAGAAATTAGTCAATTTTTTAGGTGAAAAATTTGTAGTTGTATTTTTGGAGATTTTTGTGCTATAGTAGGAAGCATTGACAACATTTAAAAGTAGGGAGAAATACAAATGAAAGGACATTGGAAAGAAAAATTATTTGGCGACAAACAGTTTTATAAGATGGTTTTGCTGATTGCAGTTCCTATTATGATTCAAAATGGTATTACCAATTTTGTAAGTTTGCTGGATAATATTATGGTAGGACAGGTTGGCACTGAGCAGATGACAGGAGTAGCTATTGTAAATCAGCTCATTTTTGTATACAATCTGTGTATTTTCGGCGGTGTATCTGGAGCAGGAATTTTCACAGCTCAGTTTTTCGGACAGAAGGATGATGAGGGTGTGGCAAACACATTCCGGTTTAAGCTCTGGATGGCAGCTATTTTAACAGGTATTACGATTTTAATTCTGGCAGCGTTTGGGGAACCGCTGATTCAGATGTATCTCAATGGAAACCAGGACGGAGGAGACACAGCAGCAGCACTCTATTATGGAAAGGAATATCTCTGGATTATGCTGGCTGGTCTTCCGGCTTTTATGGTGGTTCAGGTTTATGCCAGTACGTTAAGAGAGTGTGGAAGTACCATTACTCCTATGAAAGCAGGAATTACAGCGGTTCTTGTAAACCTGGTGTTTAATTATCTGCTGATTTACGGTAAGTTTGGTTTCCCGGAACTTGGTGTTAAAGGTGCTGGAGTGGCTACGGTATTGTCACGTTATGTAGAAGCATTGATTGTAGTTAGCTGGACACATGCGCATAAAGAACAAAATACGTATATAAAAGGGCTGTACCGCACCATGAAGATTCCAGGGTATTTGGTGAAGCGTATTTTAATCAAAGGAACACCTCTGCTGCTTAATGAAACCATGTGGGCTGCAGGAATGGCATTGCTTCTCCAGTGCTATTCTGTAAGAGGAATGAATGTGGTAGCAGGAATGAATATTTCTAATACCATTTCCAACCTGTTTAATGTGGTATTTATTGCTTTGGGTGATTCTGTGGCAATTGTGGTAGGGCAGCTTTTAGGTGCAGGAAAGATGGAAGAAGCAAAAGATACGGATCGAAAGATGATTGTGTTCTCTGTTATGTGCTGTACCGGTGTGGCGCTGGTTATGTTAGTGATTGCACCTTTGTTCCCACAGTTGTATAATACGAATCCAGCGTCCAGAGAACTGGCTAAGTATTTCATTATGGTAACAGCCGTGTTTATGCCAGCACAGGCTTTTCTCCACGCAGCGTATTTTACCTTGCGTTCTGGTGGAAAAACTATTGTAACCTTCTTTTTTGACAGTGTGTTTATCTGCTGTGTCAGTGTTCCCATTGCCTATCTTTTGGGGCATTTTACAGGTTTGTATGTGGTGTATATTTTTGTTGCAGTGCAGATGGCAGATATTATTAAATGTATCATTGGATTTGTGCTGGTGAAAAAAGGTGTGTGGCTACAGAATATTGTAGAGTAAGAAGAAAACCGATTTTGACAATCTGTATTAACAGAGTGTCAGAGTCGGTTTTTTTATGCAAATTTAACGTTCATTTTAGAAAAACATGATAGTTAGAGCCGATTTTTCTCTTTAAACTAAGTGACAGGTTGTGAACAGGAAGGAGAAAAATTGTGTCAGGAATTGTTTTAAAAAATATATGCAAACAGTATGATAAGGAACATTACGCAGTAAAAAATTTCAATTTGGACATACATGACAAGGAATTTATTATTTTCGTGGGCCCATCTGGATGCGGAAAATCTACAACCTTGCGGATGATTGCAGGACTGGAAGAAATTAGTGATGGAGAGTTATGGATAGATGGAGAATTATGCAATTACTATGAACCAAAGGACAGAGGATTGTCTATGGTTTTTCAGAATTATGCATTATATCCTAATATGACCGTATATGGAAATCTGGCTTATGCACTAAGAATCAGAAAAGTTCCCAAAAAAGAGATTAAAGAAAAAGTGCATCAGGTAGCAAAGGTTCTGGAAATTGAACAGCTGCTGGATAGAAAACCAAGCGCTTTATCAGGTGGGCAGAAACAGAGAGTTGCTATTGGAAGCGCTATTATCCGTAAGCCAAAAGCCTTTCTTATGGATGAGCCGCTTTCTAATCTGGATGCCAAATTAAGGGCGCAGATGCGTATTGAACTGGCAAAATTACATAGGGAACTTGGGACTACTATGATTTACGTGACTCATGATCAGACAGAGGCTATGACTTTGGGAACCAGAATTGTGGTGATGAAGGACGGTGTGGTGCAGCAGGTAGAAAGCCCTGCTAATATTTATAACAATCCTAGAAATCAGTTTGTAGCAGGTTTTATTGGCTCTCCGTCCATGAATTTTTTTGACGCTTATGTAGGAGAGGAAGAGGGCAGAACAACACTTTATCTAGGTGGAACAGAGCTTGGGAAAAAGTTTTATGTAGATGGCAGCAGAGGACAGATATTAAAAGAGCAGGAGAGTGGAAAAAAGGTTGTGCTTGGTATCCGACCAGAGGATATTTGGGAATACGAAGACGCTGTACACAGAGGCTTCGATGAGACAAGTGTGAATATCGTAGAAACCGTTACTGCAAGAGAAATGCTGGGGGCAGAGGTGATTCTATATTTTGATGCTCAGAATAAAAGTCATGCAGTTCGGTTAAGACCGGACAATCAAGCCAGAACCGGACAGGAGATTCAACTTTATTTTGATCCGGAGAAAATTCATGTATTTGATAAAGAAACCGGAGAAAATTTATTTTACAGAGAGGAAATTTCATTATGAACCAAGGAAAGAAAAAATGGAATGTAACGCCCTATTTCTATTTGATACCCAGTTTGTTGGTGTTTGGTGTGTTTTTATTCTATCCCTTTTTTAAAACTGTTTATCTCAGCCTTTATAAGACCAACAAAATGGGACAAGCGAAATTGTTTGTGGGACTTGGGAATTATAAAGAACTGCTTAGTTCTCCATCCTTTTTAAACAGTCTGAAAGTAACTTTGATTTTTGTATTGATTGTTGTAGTAGGCAGTATGTTTTTGGGATTGGTTGCAGCAGTTTTGTGTAACAAAGCATTTCCTGGCATTCGGTTTTTCAGCACAGCCTATGCACTGCCAATGGCCATTGCCTCCAGTTCAGCAGCAATGATTTTTCAGATTATGTTGCATCCGTCTGTGGGGATTGTAAACAAACTTTTGGGGTTGAATATTAACTGGCTGAATGATCCGAAAACAGCCCTTTATTGTGTGGCAATCCTTACTGCATGGCTGAATAGCGGAATTAATTTTCTGTATTTTTCTGCAGGACTTGGAAACATTGATGACACCATTTATGAAAGAGCCTCTGTAGATGGAGCTAGCGGCATACAGCAATTTTTCAGTCTTACTTTGCCAGGGCTTTCCCCCATTATGTTTTATACCCTGGTGGTAAATATTATTCAGGCGTTTCAGTCTTTTGGACAGATTAAGATTTTGACTGAGGGTGGACCAAATGAAAGTACCAATGTAATTGTGTACTCCATTTATAGAGATGCATTTTTTAACTATCGTTTCGGAAGTGCGGCGGCTCAGTCAGTTATTTTGTTTATTATTATTATGCTTATCACTCTGGTGATGTTCCGTATGGAGAAGAAAGGAGTTACTTATTAATGGCAGATATGAAGAATTTAGCGCTTGAGGGTTTTCGGGAAAATACTATGACCAAAGAGCAGCTATTAGCCCTTAAGACACAAATGAATGCAAAAGCTTTGGCAAAAAGGAGAACACGTACAGGGATTCGTCTTGCAGCCAACTTTGTAATGGCTTTTGTGATTTTACTTCCGTTGTTATATGCGCTTAGCATTGCATTTATGCCATCAGGGGAATTGTTTACCATGGAGTTGAATCTGGTACCCAAAAATCCAACACTCAGTAATTTTAGAGATGCTCTGGTAAATGTACCGCTGCTTCGGTTTATTCTAAATTCTTTTATTATGGCAGGCTGCATTACCATTGGACAGATTATTACATGTTCACTTTCTGCTTTTGCATTTTCTTTTTTAGAATTTAAGGGAAAAGGAATTTTATTTGCTATTGTTATGGCAACCATGATGGTGCCAGGGGAAGCAACGATTATTTCTAATTATCTGACAGTAGGAAATTTGGGAATGTTAGATACTTATGGGGTACTTATTGTGCCTTACCTGACTTCTGCAATGGGAATTTTCTTGTTTCGGCAGTTTTATATGACTTTTCCGATTTCATTATATGAATCTGCAAAATTAGATGGATGTAATAATTTGAAATTTATTATAAAAATCTTGCTTCCATTGACAAAATCAGCTATCGGAGCCATGGGAGTATATACTTTTATTAATGCATGGAATATGTATATGTGGCCGCTTTTGGTAACAGGTTCTGACAAAATGAGAACCGTACAGATTGGTATTAGTATGCTGGACAGCGTGGATTCCCAGTCTATTACCTTAATGATAGCAGGGGTGGTTATAGTCATCATTCCATCCATCTCTATTTTTATCCTGGGACAAAAACAGCTTATCAGGGGAATGTTTTCAGGTGCTGTAAAAGGGTAAAATTCAGCCGAAATGGCTTTTTAAAATAGATAGAAATAGAAAGAAAAATTTGAAAACATTAGGAGAAAAGAACATGAAAAAAAGAGTAATAACAGCAGTTTTAGCAGCAACTATGGTGCTCAGTTCCCTGGCGGGCTGCGGTAATGGGAAAACCCTGGAGGAACAGACAGCGTCCACAGGAGAAACCGGTACACAAGAGAGTGCAGAAGATGAAGGATTTTCTATGGCTGATGCAAAAGACGTGGACGGAACCGAGATTTCCTTCTGGCATTCCATGGGTGGCGTCAATGGACAGGCTATTGATGCTTTGGTGGAGAAGTTTAATACAGAAAATGAATTTGGGATTACAGTAAATGCCCAGTATCAGGGAGAATATGACGATTCCTTAAATAAACTGAAAAGCGCACAGATTGGAAATATGGGAGCTGATTTGGTTCAGGTTTATGAAATTGGAAGCCGCTTTATGATTGAATCCGGTTGGATTACTCCTATGCAGGAAATGATTGATGCAGATGGATATGATATGTCCTCTATTGAACCGAATCTGGCTGCATATTATACCATTGATAATAAGTTGTATTCTATGCCGTTTAACTCTTCTACACCGATTATGTATTACAACAAAGATATGTTTGAAAAAGCAGGGATTACAGAAGTTCCCGACAGTCTGGAAGCGATTGAAGAAGTAGGAGAACAGCTTCTTAGCAAAGGCGGTGCAGGAGAAGTGATTTCTCTTGGAATTTATGGATGGTTTTTCGAGCAGTTTATGGGAAAACAAGGACTGGATTATGCAAATAATGAAAATGGACGCAAGGAAGCAGCAACAGCAGTAGCATTTGATGAAAATGGCGGTGCGGCGAATATTCTCACAGCTTGGAAATCTCTTTATGATAAAGGTTATGCACCAAATGTCGGAAAGGGTGGAGATGCAGGTCTTGCAGATTTCTCAGCTGGAAAATCAGCCATTACATTAGGTTCAACAGCTTCCCTAAAACAGATTCTTCAGGATGTAAATGGAAAATTTGAAGTAGGTACTGCTTATTTTCCAAAAGTAAAATCATCCGATGAAGGCGGCGTTTCTATCGGAGGTGCATCTTTGTGGGCTTTGAATAACAATGATCCTAAAAAAGCAAGAGCTACCTGGGAGTTTATTAAATTCCTTGTATCTGCTGAGTCACAGGCTTATTGGAATGCTCAGACAGGATATTTTCCGGTAACAACGGATGCTCATGAAGAACAGGTATTTAAAGATAATATTGCAAAATACCCACAGTTCCAGACTGCTATTGACCAGCTGCATGATTCTTCCCCAGAATATGTGGGAGCATTGTTAAGTGTATTCCCGGAAGCAAGAGCCACGGTGGAGTCTCAGATTGAGAGCCTTTTAAATGGGGATCAGAATGTAGATGAAACAGTTTCCAGTATGGCAGAGGCTATTAATAAATCCATTGAGGAATATAATCTGGTGAATAACTGATATTTAAAAGGATAGATGTAAAGGGCTGCTTGATTTAGCAGCCTTTTATACTAGTAAAGATATTTAAGATAAAGTATAATAAATAAAATATTAGATAGAAGAAGACAAAAAGAGGAGGTAAAAGGTCTATGACAAAAATATTTGCCCACAGAGGAGCCAGTGCTTATGCACCAGAAAATACCATGGAAGCTTTTGCATTGGCTGTAAAACAAGAAGCCGACGGAATTGAACTGGATGTTCAGATGACAAAAGACGGTCAGGTGGTAGTCATTCATGATGAAACCATTGACAGGGTAAGTGATGGAAAGGGCGCAGTGAGGGATTACACCCTTGAGGAGCTTCGCAAATTTTCTTTTTCTAATCATATGGAAAATTATAAGGAGGCGGCAATTCCTACTTTAAAAGAGGTGTTGGAATTTTTAAAACCTACGAATTTGGAACTTAATATTGAGTTGAAAACAGGTATTTATTGGTATCCGGGACTGGAAGAGAAAACTATGGAGTTGGTAAAAGAAGCTGGTATGGAGGATAGAGTGATTTATTCTTCCTTCAATCATTACAGTGTACAAAAGATTTTAGAATTGGACAGTAATGCACAGTGTGCATATCTCTACAGCGATGTTATCTTAAATGTGGATAAGTATGCCAAGAAAACAGGAGTATGTGGATTGCATCCAGCAGTGTATCATTTGAAGATGCCCGCTTTCCTGAAAGAGTATCAGGAAAGCGGTTTAAAGATTCGTGTGTGGACCGTGAATAAAAAAGAAGATATGGAAACCTTTATAAAGGCGGACTTAGAAGCCATTATTACAAATTATCCGGATAAGGCTTTGGAAATCAGGAAGCTTTTATCCTAATTTTTTCATTCGCCGCCTTCTTCGCATGGTCATTAGGATGCTGCTTTTTTGTTCCGGCAGGGTGTATTGGGTATTGTCTTCAAAATCTTGTTTTGGCAGTTTTCGCATACTTGCGTAATAAGCAGCAGCCAGTGGAATACATGCACCAATCCATGCAAGAGGATTGGATGCACAAGCTCCGGCGAAGCCGAAGAGTCCGGTAAGGATTAACGCACCGATGGCACGCATGATTAGCTCCATAACGCCAGCCACGGTTGGAAACAGGCTTTTTCCAATACCCTGCAAAGTAAAGCGGTAAATAAACAAAAGAGCAAGTACAGGATACATGTAGCCATTAATGGTAAGATAAGTTTGGGACAAAGCCAGCACTTCTGTTTCTCCAGAACCAACAAACAAGCTTGTAAGCTGGCTTCCGGCAAAGATATTTACAAACCCCATCAGAATACTAAAGCTACCGGAAATGAGAATACATTGAAATACACCTTCGCGAATGCGGTTAAACTTGCCTGCTCCATAGTTCTGAGCAGCATAAGTAGCCATGGCAGTACCAAAGGAATTCATAGGGAATGTGGCAATACTGTCAATTTTCTGAGAAGCTGTGTAGGCTGCTACAGAAACAGAACCCAGTCCGTTAAGTGCAAATTGCAGCATCAGGGAACCAATGGCAATAATGGACATTTGAAATGCCATTGGGAGAGCTACTCCCAGGTGAGAAAAGATGATTTCCGGATGAATACGGAAGTCATCTTTTTTTACCCAAAGTAAAGGTACTTTTTTTACAATGAAAATAATACAAAGTATTCCAGACAGAAGTTGTGCTAGTATGGTTGCCAGACCTGCCCCTGCTACGCCCATGTGAAAGGTTAGGATCAGTACAAAATCCAGAACAATATTTACCAGACAGGCAAAAATTAAAAAGTATAAAGGGGTTTTGCTGTCACCAAGAGCCCGCACAATATTAGAGAGCAGGTTAAAAAGAATGGTGGCAGGAATTCCCATAAAAACAATGACTAAATATGCATAAGCATCTTCTATAATTTCATTAGGTGTCTGAAGTAATTTCAAAAGTGGTCTGGCAAGAAACACCGCTAAAATAGTAAAAATGATTGCTGCTGCAACACTAATAAGAATACCGGCAGCAAAACTTTTTCGCACAGCATGTTCATTGCCAGAGCCGAATTTCTGAGCTGTAATAATAGAAAGACCGGAGGTCAGACCATTAACGAAACCAATAATAAAGAAAGTAATACTGCCGGTACAGCCTACGGCTGCAAGGGCATTGACACCAATGGTACGGCCTACAATTAAAGTATCAGCCATGCTATAAAATTGTTGAAAAATATTTCCGATAATCAGTGGCATAGCAAAGAAAAAAATCAGTTTTGCAGGATTACCCTGCGTCAATGTCTTAGTCATAGAAGAAAATCCTCCCTGAATTGTTAATTGCTGATTGCTATTATAGGAGAACAAATAGAAAGTAGAATGTAATTTCTTGTGTTTTAGATGGACTATGTTGTATAGTTAAAGTAGAAAAAAAGACTTAGAGGGAGATTTATTGTGTGCGCGGAACAATATGAGTTTACTTGTAAAGACCTGAATCCTAGATTTTTGTTTACCTGTTTCCAAAAGAGAACCGAAGAAGAGCAAAATTATCATGCCCATGATTTCATTGAAATTGCTGTGATTTTGAAAGGAAAGGGCAGATTTTGTATAGATGGGAAAGAGCAGAAGGTGGAAGAAGGAACCATGTTAATTTTGAATCCTGGAACCTATCACAGGAGTATTCCGGAACAAGGAGGAGGGACCACAGAGTTTTATATAGCTTTCTCTGGTGTGGAATTTAAGAATTGCAGACCTGGATACATGCCTCTTTTTCCAGGAGAAAAAATAATACTGCAAATGCCGGAAAAAATGAAGCGTGATATTTTTAAATTATGTATGAATATGACGAAAGAATGGGAAAATACAAACCCAGGTCGTTATTTTATGTTGAAGGCATATTTAATTCAGGTTCTTTGTCTAATTGTTCGGGAAATCCAGGAAGAGAAAAAAGGAATTTCGGGCACTGGATATGTGTTTCAATCCACAGGAAAGAAATATGTGGTTCAGCAGATTATGAAATATATGGAAGAACATTATCCAGAGAAAATTTCCCTGGAACACATTGCAACTAATATGTATCTGAGTTCTTTTTATATTTCCAAAATTTTCAAAAGCGAGACAGGAGATACACCAATTAATTATCTTATTAGTCTGCGTATGGAAAAAGCAAAAGAGCTGTTAGACCAAAATCCAGAAGAAACCGTGCAGAAGGTGGCGGCGGCAGTTGGGTATGAAGATGCCTATCATTTCAGTAAAGTATTTAAGAAATATTATGGGATTTCTCCACTTTACTATAAGGGGAGGGCGAAGATATAAAAAGGGACGGATGTTGCAGGTGAAGTATTATTTAGGAATTCGTGCAACATCCGTCTGTTTAAAAATTTATTTCCAATATTTTTCAATGGAGGATTGGGCTTTTTCCTCCGGTAAAGAGAATTTATCTATAATGCGCAACATAGTTTCTTGCTTAGAGAGATTAAATTCCTTACAGGTTTCTACAAGAGATTGGATTCCCTTTTCTAATCCCCGTTCAATGCCTCGTTCAATTCCATCTTCTAAAATCATTTGTCCTAATTTGGTCATGGCAATCACCTCCCTGATTTCATTCATTTCTGTTGCGCTCAAAAGCTTATTTGCAAAAGCATAGAGCACAGCCTGCATTTTTTGTATTTCATCGTTTGTGAAAAGATTTTCTCCATCTTGAATCAGCTTTAAACCTGATAAAATTCTGTTTTTCACAGGCATGTTTCCGCTCATCAAGGGACTGAATAGAAGAGGAACTACATCTTTTCGCTGTATCTTTTGTGCTTTTAATAGTTTTTTAAACAACTTGTCTGCATTTTTCCTTTTTAGTGAAATTACTTTTACTCGGTAAGTATTAATACCTTCCGTGTATTCGCTAAGAGTATTTTTTGATTTACCGGAACAAATGACGCAGGTAATCACTGGTACTTGAAAGACCCGGCTGGTGGCAGCCTCGTATTCCCGGAAGCGCTTTAAATCTTTTATGGTTAGTGCATCGCTTTCAAATTCAAAGTGATACCAGCATCCGTTTGTGGTTTCATAGTTGAAATCCTGATATAGAGCCCTGGCTTCCAGATGAATGAGTTCTGTTGGCATAACCTGCCTCAGTTTTTCATGAATACCAGCCCATTGGAGCATTTCTTCACCAAAAAATTGAGCGGCAGATTTCATTGCCTTATCCTCTAGATGGGTATAGTCGTCTGAAAGCATGTAAGTGTTTATTTTCGGCATGTGCCTCCTTTCAGGCAATGCAGAACTAATCTATACAGCTTTATTATACACAATCAGTGACAGGTTTGCCTATATTTTTTGTATATTTCGTAAGGATAAAATTATTTGAAAGGTGTTTGAGAAAATAGTATTGAGTTGAATAAAAGACAAAAAGAACTGTATTGAGTAGAACTGATTTTTACTTGTCACTATTTATAGATAGTATAGTACAAGGTTGGAAAGAATACAAGAAAATTTTGGACTGAACAGAAGTGAGAACCATGACTATTAGCAGTCTTATTAGGGGGTGAGTTTTTTTATTCAAAAACTGAATGGAATATATAAAATTAATTCAGTTGCAGAATATATTGCATTAAAAAAAGAGATATAGGATTATAATTATTAGACAATTATTTAAAAAACAACATATATTTTGGAAATATAACCATAAACATTGTAATATTTATAATTATATTATATAATAAAGGAACAAAGTAATTCTAATACATCTATTAGAAAGAGGTACGTTCAATGGTAACTGTTGGTCATTATTATACAAGAATATGTATCCGATGTAATTAAAATGAGAGGAGAGACCGAAGTAATGAAAATAAAAGGTAACAACAGCTTTTTTAAATGCTTAGGAATGATTATAGCAATCCTTCTTTTCATCCTTTGTCTCTGTGGCTGCATAAAGAAAAATCCTGAAAAGATATCGAAAGGATTTGATTTAAAACATTTAGAAGAAGATTGCAAAAAAAATGGAGGAAATATTGTATATGCCCAGGATGGAATTTTAGTCAGTCATTGGGAAAAGGGACAAAGTAATTCATTTTATACGTACATTGTCATTCCACCTGTAGAAATGTCTAAAGAGAGCGAGAAAATTCTCACTACAGGCGAGCCTGTCTCAGAATACTCTGTGCAGCTATCGGATGGAAATATATACTCTCATCAGAATCAGGGCGATGTATTTTCAGAAACAGATGCATGGATACACACTTACGGGTCACTTCAAGATATTGCTGATTCCCTTCAGCTTAATATCATTGCCAGTGATTTAGCTAATTATCCGGAAAGTGATAATAATCTTCTTCTGGTGTATAGCAAAACTCCCTCTGCTCAACGTATTTCCATACAGAGTATAATACCAAAAATGGAAAAGGGCTATTCTATAACAGACATGGACAGTTATTTGTGTTTTGGTTCTGCAGAAGTCATTGCTACACATGTATTTACGCATATTACGAAAGAGGCTAAACACGAAGTTTATAAAATCCAGGGCGGTGAGAAAGCGCATCTGCTTTATGATCTATCTACAGAACAAGGGGTGATTTTTGTACGAGTGGATGGAGCCTATTATATGTGGGAGTTGCAAGGGATCAAAAAAATAGAAGATTTGTATGAATTTGCGGATTCTCTCTACATCATTTAAAGAGTAAGGGCTATATTCCTATAAGAAAACAGGAATGTAGCCCTTATGCATTAAGTGAATTCTGCCGTATCGTTAAAACAGGTTTCGAAAGAGGATCAGAGTATATTCTACAAATCTAATTTCAGATCGTTTTCTTTAATCCATCCTTTTTTCCTCATAGGAATAGCAATAAGCCAGGACAGGACAGCTGGCAGGATGAAGCAAATCAGCGCCATTCCAATCCAATCCATAGGAGTGATAGCAGCTTTGGTTCCTGCGGCAATATCATTTACCCATCCAGTGTACACTCCAATCTGTCCTACAAATCCGCAGGTACCCATACCGGAGGCTACGGCTGCACCATTCATTTCCATATGAAACAGACAGGTAGCGATAGGACCTGTTATGGCAGATGCCAGTGTTGGAGGAAGCCATATCTTCGGATTTCTTACAATATTTCCCATTTGAAGCATAGAGGTTCCGATACCCTGGGCAAACAATCCTCCCCATTTGTTTTCTTTAAAACTCATAACTGCAAATCCAACCATCTGGGCACAGCATCCGGCAACAGCGGCGCCACCGGCAAGACCGGTAAGAGAAAGGGCGGCACAGATAGCGGCACTGCTGATAGGTAATGTTAATGCAATACCAACAATTACAGATACCAGGATTCCCATAAAGAAAGGCTGAAGTTCTGTTGCCCACATAATAGCTTTTCCTACTGTGCTGGCTGCATAGCCAATACCAGGAGCCCACCACAGGGACAGAAGCGCACCAACTGTAATGGTTACAAAAGGAGTCACAATAATATCGACTTTAGTTTCTTTAGAAACCAGTTTACCGAACTCGGCGGCAAAGATGCTGACAATTAGTACAGCCAAAGGTCCTCCGGCAGCACCAAGCTCATTGGCAGCCATACCCACGGCGGTAAGAGAAAACAACACAAGAGGCGGGCATTGAAGTGCATAGCCAATGGAAATGGCCATAGCTGCGCCAGTAGCGCCTTTTGCATAAGTACCAACGGTTACCAGGATATCAATTCCAAGCTGTTCCCCCAGTGTACTGATAATGGTACCGATTAAGAGAGAAGCAAAAAGACCCTGAGCCATAGCGCCTAAGGCGTCAATGCCGTATCTTTTTGCGGAAAAGATAATGTTTTTCTTTTTCAAAAATTCTTTCATGACATTCTCCTTATCATTACTACTGTTATATCATGTGTCTTGTCACATAGGTTCTATTATCCACATTTTTCAAGATTCGTCAATAGAAAAATAAAAAGCAAGATTCCTAAAAATATAAGCAATATCACTGTTGAAAAAAAGAAGGTAAACAGGTAATGTAAAGGTAGTTAGAAGAAATAAGAACAAGATTCTTAAAAATATATGAGGAGGAAACTTTTATGGAGCAGAACAAAGGTCGAGTAACCATTCCTACAGATTTAGATGTTATTCCACAGACCTTAGAGGTTATGGAAAAGTGGGGGGCAGATGCTATCCGTGATTGTGATGGAACTGATTTTCCAAAGGAATTGTGCGATGTAGATGCAAAGATTTATTCCACTTATTACACAACACGTAAGGACAACAAATGGGCACTGGAAAATCCAGAAGAAATTCAGCAGTTATATGTTATGACTCCGTTCTATACTGCCCAGGGAGCTACTTTGAGAGTTCATTTAATGAAGGGGCTATATCCAGATATGTTGAAACCAAACAGCAGAGATGATATTTCACGCTGGTGGGAAGTGGTAGACAGAACTACAGGAGAGCCAGTACCTACTGATAAGTGGAAATACCTGGAGGAAGATGGGGACGTGGAAATCGAAACAGAACCTTTCCATGACTATACAGTAAGCTTTCTTGCCTATATTATGTGGGATCCTGTACATATGTACAATGCAGTAACCAATGGATGGAAAGATGTGGAGCATCAGATTACTTTTGATGTGCGTCAGCCGAAAACTCATGAATTTACCATGAAACGTCTGCGTAAATTTATTGAAGATCATCCATACGTTAATGTACTTCGTTTTACAACCTTTTTCCATCAGTTCACTTTAATTTTTGATGAATTGGCAAGAGAAAAATATGTGGATTGGTATGGATATTCTGCTTCTGTAAGTCCTTATATTCTGGAACAGTTTGAAAAAGAAGTAGGATATAAATTCCGTCCGGAATACATTATTGATCAGGGATATTATAATAATCAGTATCGCATTCCATCCAAGGAATTCCAGGATTTCCAGGCATTCCAGAGACGGGAAGTTGCGAAGATTGCAAAAGAAATGGTGGACATTACTCATGAATGTGGAAAAGAAGCTATGATGTTCCTTGGAGATCACTGGATTGGTACAGAACCTTTTATGGAAGAATTTGCTTCTATTGGACTGGATGCAGTGGTGGGAAGTGTAGGAAATGGCTCTACACTTCGTTTGATTAGCGATATTGAGGGTGTAAAATATACAGAGGGAAGACTTTTGCCATATTTCTTCCCAGATACTTTCTATGAAGGCGGAGACCCAGTAAAAGAGGCAAAAGTAAACTGGGTAACAGCCAGAAGAGCCATTCTTAGAAAGCCAATTGATAGAATTGGATACGGTGGATATTTGAAACTTGCGTTGGAATTTCCGGAATTCGTAGATTATGTTCAAGATGTTTGCCAGGAATTCCGTACCTTATATGATAACATGAAAGGCTGTGTACCATACTGCATTAAAAAAGTTGCTGTTTTAAACTGCTGGGGAAAAATGCGTGCCTGGGGATGTCATATGGTACACCACGCTATTTATTTCAAAGAAAATTATTTCTATGCAGGAGTTATTGAAGCGCTGGCAGGTGCGCCATTTGATGTGAAATTTATTAATTTCCAGGATATTTTGAACAATCCGGCAATTCTGGATGATATTGATGTATTGATTAATGTAGGAGATGGAGATACTGCTCATACAGGAGGAAGCTGGTGGAGTAATCCGGTGATTTCTGCAACAGTGAAAAAATTTGTCTACGAAGGCGGCGGTATTATCGGTATTGGAGAACCTACTGGACACCAGGAAAATGGTCGTTATATTCAGCTTGCAAATGTATTCGGTGTGGAAAAAGAGACTGGATTTACATTGGGATATGATAAATATAATTGGGAGTGTGCAGAACATTTCATTACAAAAGACCAGACAGAAGATATTGATTTTGGAGAAAACCAGAAGAATATCTATGCGCTGGAAGGTACACAGGTGCTGGTTCAGAAAGACCACAGAGTCAATTTGGCTGTCCATGAATTTGGAAAAGGTCGTGCTGTTTATATGAGCGGTTTGCCTTATAGCTTTGCTAATAACCGTCTGTTGTATCGTTCTATTTTATGGAGTACACATGATGAAGAAAATCTGCTGAGATGGTACAGCACTAACTATAATGTAGAAGTTCATGCCTATGTGGAAAATGGAAAATACTGTGTGGTAAATAATACCTATGAGCCACAGGAGACCACAATTTACAGAGGAGATGGCTCTAGCTTTGACTTACAGATGAAAGCAAACGAAATCATCTGGTACGAGATTTAAAAGCAAGAAATATAGAAATAGAAAAGAAAAACTGCTGTTTGGGACAGAAAAATTCTGTTGCAAATGGCAGTTTTTGTGTTATGATAGGGAGAAGCTGAAAAACAGCTTAGGCATAAGTCAGAACAGATTCTGGAAAGGAGAATAAAACCATGAGTAAAAAAGTATACAAAAATGTAGCTGAATTGATTGGAAATACTCCTCTTATGGAAGTTACAGGTCTGGAAAAGGAGTATCAGTTAGAGGCAACGGTGTTGGTAAAATTGGAGTATCTGAATCCCACAGGAAGCGTAAAGGACAGAGCTGCAAAAAATATGATTGCAGATGCTGAACAAAGAGGCGTTTTGAAACCAGGTGCAACCATTATTGAACCTACATCCGGAAATACAGGCATTGGTCTTGCGGCTCTTGCGGCTTCTAAGGGGTATTCACTGATTTTGACCATGCCGGAAACTATGAGTGTGGAAAGAAGAAACATACTGAAAGCATACGGTGCCCAAATCGTATTGACAGATGGTGCAAAAGGAATGGCAGGAGCTATTGCTAAGGCTGGAGAATTGGCAAAAGAAATCCCAGGTAGTTTTCTTACAGGGCAGTTTGACAATCCGGCAAATTCCCAGGCGCATTTTCTCACAACAGGGCCGGAAATTTGGGAAGATACAGATGGCCAGGTTGATTTTTTAGTGGCATCTGTGGGAACAGGCGGAACCATTACAGGAACCGGTGAATATTTAAAATCAAAGAATTCCAATATAAAAGTAATTGCCGTAGAACCCTCAGATTCTCCGGTACTTTCAGGAGGAACCCCAGGTCCTCATGGAATCCAGGGAATTGGAGCAGGATTTGTCCCAACTGTATTAAATACAAACATTTATGATGAAGTTATACCAGTAGAAACACAAGCAGCCTTTGATACAGCGAAACTGTTTGCACATAAAGAGGGGATTCTGGTAGGGATTTCAGCAGGGGCAGCTCTCTATGCAGCCATAGAAGCGGCCAAGAAAAAAGAAAACAAAGGCAAGACCATTGTGGTACTTTTGCCGGATAGTGGGGATCGGTATTATTCTACCCCATTGTTTCAGGAATAAAACTTGTTTTTGTTCTGCTTTTGTTTGAAGAAGGAAAATATGGAAAGAATAAAGACAGGACAAAAAGGAGAAATAAGAGTATGAAGGAAATAAAAATTTGTTTTACAAATCCAGATGATGTAAAAGAATTTGTAAGAGCAGCCAGAAAATGCGAGTTTGATATAGATTTGACATATCAAAGAGCAGTAGTAGATGCAAAATCCATACTGGGTGTTTTCGCACTTGGACTTGAGCGTCCTCTGGTAGTGAACTGCCATGGAACAAACCAGGAGTTTGAAGAAAGTATTAGCAAGTTTACTATGTAGGGAAAGAGAAATAAGGTTATAAGAACAGAGATAGAGCTGTCGTGTGAGGGATTAGGAAATATGTGTTTTCCACTTCATGGGACGGCTCTATTTTGTTTCGATTGTTTCGATTTTATTTTTATGATATTTTTTTATAAAGCAGAGGAAAGAATAGAGGGAAAAGATGATATCAATTAAAGATGTGGCTCAAAAAGCTGGTGTCTCAATTTCAACAGTATCTTTGGCATATAATAGCCCTGTAAGAGTCAGTGATGCCACCAGAGAAAAAATTTATCAAGCAGCAAAAGAACTAGGGTATATCCCTGCTTCTATTGCAAAAAAAAATGTTTTAAAAGAAAAAAATTCTGTTGCAGTTATTATGGGAAGTCTTATAGGTCCCTTTTGGATTGATGTGTTGCGAGGGATTAATGAGACTTTGAGTGTAAACAAAATGGAAATGGTTTTGTTTAGTGGTAACGATTCCTTTCAGAAGCATTTTAGATCTTTGATACAGGATAGAACTTGTAAAGGAATTATTGTTATAACAGATAGCAATGGAGATGACCAGATGCTTCAGATGGCAGCTGATGAAGAGTATCCCATTGTGCTATGTTGCCCTCCAGCAGGACATGAAGGGATTAGCAGTGCTATGATAGATAATTGGAATATAGGGCAGCAAGTAGCAAATTATTTCATTCAGATGAGAAGAAAAGATATTGCATTATTTGGAAAATGTCCTAAAGATTGTCCGGATAGAGAACGAGGATTTTTAGATGCATTGAGAAAAAACGGAATAGAAGTTCCATCAGAATGGAAGGTATATTGTGATGTGACAGAGGAAGATGCATATGAAGCAACTAAAGAATTTTTGAAAAAACATCAAAAACTTCCAGACGCTATTTTTGCAGTAAATGATGAAACAGCGATAGGAGTAATGCAAGCACTTCATGAAGAAAAAATTAAAGTACCAGAAGAAATTTCTGTGATAGGATGTGACAACATTTCTATTGGACGTTTTATTCAGCCACTTCTTACAACGATAGAAATGCCCAGATTTGAAATCGGAATTTTGACAGCGAATATGCTTTTGAGAAGAATTGCAGGAATGCCTCCAGAACATATCGTGCTAAATGGAAAATTGATTATCAGAGACTCTTGCTGCAAAAAGGATATTTAAAGAAAAAAGGAGAAGATAGTATTATGAAATATCAAAATCCCATTATACCAGGCTATAATCCAGATCCTACAATATGCAGAGTAGGAGAAGATTATTATATCATGAATTCATCTTTTGAATATTTTCCAGGTGTTCCAGTATATCACAGTAAAAATTTGGCGAATTGGGAACTGGAAGGGTATGTATTAACCAGAGAAAGCCAGCTGGACTTAAAAAATTTAGCACCTTCAAAAGGAATTTATGCTCCTACATTGAGATACCATGATGGATATTTTTTCATGTGCACTACGAATGTTGGAAAAAAAGGCAATTTTATTGTTTATTCAAAAAGTATTCTTGAAGGATGGTCTGAACCAGTCTGGGTAGACCAACAAGGAATAGACCCATCATTGCTGTTTGATGATGACGGAAAGGTATATTTTTGTACAGCTGAATTTTCAGAAGGTAAAGAGGGAATTTACATCTGTGAATTAAATCCGTTTACCGGAGAAAAATATGCGGATACCAGATTACTTACAAAAGGGTGCGGTGGAAAATATGCTGAAGGGCCACATTTATATAAATGGTTTGGAAAGTATTATTTAATGATGGCAGAAGGGGGAACAGAATATGGACATATGGAGACAATTATGCGAAGTGATTCCCCATATGGTCCTTTTGAAGCCTGTCCACATAATCCTATCCTAACACATAGGAATGACATGAAAGAAGATATTTTATGTACTGGTCATGGAGATATGATAGAAGATGCCAATGGAAACTGGTGGCTTGTATGTTTAGGAGTTCGTTCTATTACAAACGAAAAGCGTAGAGTACTTTTACATAATTTGGGACGCGAGACGTATCTTGTACCAGTACGTTGGGTAAATGGATGGCCCATTGTGGGGATGGAAAATCAAGAAGGAATGATTGCTCTGGAAATGGATGCTCCTCTTCCTGGAGAAGCAAAAATACAGGATTGGAGTTTTTATGATGAATTTTCTGTAACAAAGTTAAAAAATGAATATAATTTTTTAAGAAACCCACAATACGAAAATTATGAAGTGAAAACAGAGAAAAAAGAACTTATTTTAAGAGGGAGTCATATAACATTAAGTATGCAGGATTCCCCCACATTTTTAGGAATCAGGCAAAGGGCCTTTGAGACCGAAGCTAGTGTTAAAGTGAAGGTTTGTTCATCAGAGCAGAATATGCGTATTGGTCTCACAGCTTATTATAATCAGTCCTTTCACTATGATTTATTTTTAGAAAAAAGGGATGGAAAGTTTTTCGTTTCTGTAGAAAAACAGGTTTTTGATGTTCAGGCAAAAACTAAGAGTGTATGTATTGCGCAAAATGCAAGTTTATACTTGAAAATAAAAACAGATAAAGAATTATATAAATTCTATTATTCCTATGATGGAGTAAACTATGAATTCTTAGAATCTGGACAGACAGCAGGGTTGTGTACAGAAGTTACGGATACTATGACATTTACAGGAGTGTATCTAGGAATGTTTGCGGAAAATGGAATAGGTGAGTTCCAAAATTTTTCAGTCATGAATCAGTAATATAATTCAAAGGATACCACATGAAGTTTGCAGTGAGCATGTTTGAGACTGAGACTTTCTGTGGTATTCTTTTTTTATCGAAAAAATATAAAAATATAATAAAAAATGAATATTATCTTCTGATAAAATAATAATAATTTGTATAAAATGCTTATTTCGATTGTTTCGATAAAAATAATGTGGTATTTTAATTTCAGAAAGAAAAACAAGGGATAATCAGTACTGTTTTACCACGTGGAAAAGTTTTAATTTCTGCAACTAAGATAATTAGTCAAAAGAAAGGAAGGATTACATATTATGAAGAAAAAAGCGATATGTTTACTGCTTAGTGTTTCCATGATGACTTCCGTTTTCGTAGGATGTGGAGGAAGTGAAAACAGCAAATCAAAGGAAGAAAATAAAAATTCAGTAGAAAAAGAACAGGCGAACACGGATGAGTCTGGAAAAACAGAAATTACCATTTGGTCTTGGGATGCTACAATAGAGGATGCAATTCCAGCTTTTGAAGAAGCAAATCCAGATATCAAAGTAAAATATGAAAATGTTGGGTCTGCAAGTGAACAGTATCGTGCTATTGATAATGCATTACAAGCTGGAACAGGTTTTCCGGATGTAGCGCAATTTGAGTATTTTTCAGTGCCATATTTTGCAGTAGCTGAAAAGTTGGCCGATTTGTCACAATTCGGAGCAGAAGAATATTCGGAGGATTATGTTGAAGCGGCTTGGAATGGCATACATTTTAATGATACACTCTATGCACTTCCTTTAGATTATGGTCCGGTAGTGATGTTTTATAATCAGGCTACTTTTGAAAAAGCAGGGATTACAGAAGCACCAACTACGTGGGATGAATACTATGAGGCAGCAAAAAAAGTTCGTGCATTAGGAGATGATTATTATATTTCTAATGCCTCCGGAGATATCTTTTTAATTCTTTCTATGATATGGCAGGCAGGAGGACAACCTTTTGTAAATGAAGGAGATGAAGTAAAAATTGATTTTTCTGATGAAAATACAAAACAAGCATTATCCTTCTGGCAGAAAATGATAGAAGAAGATTTAGTTACCAATGAAATTATGAACTGGTCTGATGATTGGAATCGTGCTTTGAATGACGGAACCTTAGCTACTCAGGTTATTGGAGGATGGATGACCGCAAACCTTCCACCGCGAGCACCAGATGCAGCAGGAGATTTTCGCGTGGCAGCAATGCCTCAGTGGAATGCAGGAGAAAACTATAGTGCAGAAAATGGTGGAAGTACATTAGCTATTTTGCAAGCATCTGAAAAGAAGGAAGCAGCATTTAAGTTTGTAGACTATATTACGCATGGTGACGGAGTACAGGCACGTGTAGATGCAAATGCAACGGTACCCAATGTTGCTGTGCTGGAGAATGAGGACTACTTAAATCAGACAAATGAATATTATGGAGACCAGCAGTATAACCAGATTATTGCAGATGCAGCAGCCAATGTAAGAACGGGATGGCAGTTTCCTCCATTTTTTGAGTGGATGCGAACAGAATGGACAGATGTGTCTGTACCATATTTTACAGATGGTGAAGGTGACTTATTAGGAGTGTTTGAATCTTGGCAGAAGAATAGTATTGATTACGGAAATGAACAAGGATTCAGTGTAAAATAATCTGCTGGAAAATATTTAGAAACAAATAATGCGCTGTTCTCTTTTTCAGAGAAAGCGCATTATTTGTAAATGCAGATTTTGCAATATGTGGAGGAATATAAAATGAGTGGAAGAGATGGTAAAAAAGCAAAAAAGAAGGTGTTTCATAAAAGGAAACAAACAGGATGGTTGTTTATAGCACCCTTTGGCATTTGCTTTCTATTTGTATTTGTTATTCCTATTATATATTCTGTTTATATTAGTCTTTTTCAAAACAGACTAGTAGGAGGAGAGGTGTTTGTAGGATTAAAAAATTATGCACAGATTTTGCAGGATCCAGAGTTTTGGGATGGTGTAAAAAGGGTAGTGTTATATACCATTATACAGGTTCCAGTTATGCTGGTGATTTCCGCACTTTTAGCTTTAGGACTAGATTCTATGCGTTTAAGAGCCACCAAGTTTATTCGGATTGTTTCTTTTCTTCCTTATGGAGTACCTGCCATAGTTAGTACCTTGATGTGGGGATTTATGCTTGGAACAAAATACGGATTGTTTAAGAACATAAATAGTTTTTTGGGTACAGATTTTAATCCATTTTCTCCAAAGTGGACGTTGGTTTCTATCGCTGTTATGGCAACATGGACTTATGCAGGTTATAACATGTTAATCTTTTATTCATCTTTAAAGGCAATACCTATGGAACTTTATGAGGCGGCAGAAATAGATGGGGCAAGTGGGTCAAAGATTGTATGGTATATTAAATTGCCAGCCATTAAAGGTTCTTTGATTATAGCCGTTATTTTCTCTATTATTGGAAGTTTCCAGCTATTTAATGAACCTACAATTTTAAGCAGGATGGTAGGAAATTCAGGGATTACAAATTATTATACTCCTAATATTTATATTTACAATTTAGCGTTTACAGGTTCTCAGCAGGGATATGCAGCGGCATTGGCTATTGTGATGGCTGTACTTACCATTGCCATTGCATATGCAGTTCAAATACGTGGTCTGCGTGAAACAATGAATTCGGAAGGAGAGTGATAGAGGTGAAAAGGAAAAGTGCAAGAAGACTCTATACAGTTACCAACCCTAAAAAAAGTAATCTGTTATCATTTTTCGCATTTTTGTTTTGTGTATATTCTTTAATGCCATATATCTGGCTGTTTATTAATGCTACAAAAACGCAAGAAGATTTTGCAAGAACTTTTGGTTTATCCTTTGGAGGTAAATTTGCTTTATTGGATAATATCAATCAGGTGTTTACTTACCATGATGGAATTTTTACAAGATGGTTGTTGAATTCTATTTTTTATACAGTAATAAGTTCAGTGATATCTACATTGCTGGCAGCATTGGCAGGATATGCATTAGCCAAATTGCGGTTCAGTGGGAAGAAAATTATATTATTGGTAATTTTAGGTTCTATTTCTGTACCAGGCATTGCACTGGCGATTCCACAATTTTTATTGTTTTCTAAATTAGGAATTACAAATACTATGTGGGCTGTCCTTATTCCATCTTTTGTATCGCCGTTTGGAGTGTATTTGATGTGGATTTTTTCAGGACAGGCAGTACCTACAGGACTTTTAGAAGCAGCAGAAATAGATGGTTCAGGACCATGGCGTACATTCTTTCAGATATCTTTGCCATTATTGTCACCTGCTCTGGTTACAGTATTTTTGTTTGCATTTGTGTCTGTATGGAATAATTTTTTCCTTCCACTGGTAATGTTAAAAGATACAAATTTATATCCTTTAACATTAGGTCTGTATCAATGGAATCTGGTTGGTGTGTCTGCGGGAGGAAGCGGTGAAATGATTCAAAATCTTGTATTGACAGGTTCATTATTAACAATTTTGCCCTTGATTGTTGCTTTTCTTTGTCTGCAAAAGTATTGGCAGTCTGGTTTAGCTCTTGGGGCAGAGAAAGGGTGATAGAAAATATGGAGTATTGTTTTCCACAGCCGCTAACTGGAGAGAAAAAGAAAATATGGTTCGGTGGTGATTATAATCCAGAACAATGGCCGTCTTATATGATTCAGGAAGATATAAGGCTTATGAAAAAGGCGGGGGTTAATATTGTTACTTTAGGAGTATTTGCCTGGACGCTGTTAGAACCTGAAGAGGGTGTGTTCTCTTTTGAATGGCTGGATGATGTTGTAGAAAAATTATTTGTGGCAGGCATTGCTGTGGACATGGCAACAGCAACAGCAACACCGCCACGCTGGCTTACAACAAAACATCCTGAAGTATTGCCATGTGATAAAAATGGAAATATAATTTGGCCAGGAGGACGACAGCACTGGCGTCCTACATCATCTGTGTTTAGAAAATATGCGCTTCGCTTAACAGAAAAAATGGCAGAACATTATAAAAATCATCCAGCTATTGTTTCATGGCACGTGTCCAATGAATTAGGATGTCATAATGTTTTTGATTATTCCGAAGATGCAGCAAGAGGATTTCAAAAATGGCTGAAAGAAAGATATGGAAGTTTGGAAAAGTTAAATGCTGCATGGAATGGTATGTTTTGGTCTCAAATGGTTACAGAATGGTCTCAAATTATTCCGCCGAGAGAATGTTATGCTGGAATAAATCCTACCACTCTTTTAGATTTTAAGAGATTTTCTTCAGATGCTTTATTGGAATATTATTGTGCAGAGAGAGAAGTTTTGCATAGAATAACGCCCGATATTCCTGTAACAACTAATTTAATGGTGCTTGAAAATCAAGTAAATCCAGTAGATTGTTTTAAATGGGGGAAATATTTGGATTTTGTCTCTAATGATCATTATTATCTTCCGGATGAACGTCATTTGGATGAAATGGCTATGTCAGCGGCAATTGTCAGTGGGATTGCCAGAAAAAAACCATGGTTTTTAATGGAAAATTCTACATCCTCAGTGAATTGGCGTCCGATTAATTTGAGAAAGAAAAAAGGGGAAATAGTTCGGGATGCTTTGATTCATGTAGCAAACGGAGCGGACGCAGTTTGTTTCTTCCAGTGGAGACAATCTCAGGCTGGTGCAGAGAAATTTCATTCTGCTATGCTGCCTCATGCAGGTGAGAATAGCAGAGTTTATAGAGAGATCTGTTCATTAGGAGAGGCTCTTGAGATTTTGAGTCCTATAATAGGGAGTAAAGTTAGCAAATCGAGTATTGCTATGATTTATGATTATGATTCGTGGTGGTCTTATGAAAATGGATTATTGACAAGGCTCTTTGATTACCGCCAGGAATTTTTTCATTGGTATCAGGCAATCTTAAATACGGGAATTCCCGCAGATGTGATAGGGAAAGAGGATGCCTGGGAGGAATATGAAAGTGTTATGTTTCCAGTTACATTTCTTGTTGATGAAGAAATCAGCAAAAGGGCAGAAAGGTATGTAAACAACGGCGGAAAATTGATTATTACATATGGTTCGGGAATAGCAGACTCTTGTGAGCATGTGTATTTAGGGGGATATCCAGGAGCTTTTTGTAAGCTATTGGGAGTTCGGATTGAGGAGTTTGTAGCGATTGATAAAGGGCATAAGGTTTCTTTGAGTAATGGTTGGGAAGGTGAAATGTGGGTAGATGATATAGCGGAAATATCAGAAGAATGTCGTATCCTTTCTAGTATTGAAGATGCAGCTGGAGATGAGTCCTTAGTTGGTCAACCTGTTGTTACAGAAAGAAAAGTTGGAGAAGGTTCAGCCTTTTATATAGGAACTAAATTAGGAAAACAAGATGCGACTGAGTTTTTCTCAAAATATATTTTCAAGAAACAAGATAAATTTGTTGGTGATGATATAGCACCTTTGTGTATTCAGAGAGTTCATGGAAACCAAGTTTTTGAATTTGTTTTTAATAGATCACAGGATACATCTATTAAAATTAAAAAGAAATGTGAAATATTGTATTCTTCTTATGCTAAAGAGATGGATGAAGAAATTGTCTTAGAACCCTGTGGAGTTGTGGTGTTTCGTGATTATGAAGAAGTATAATTTAAAGGGATATCGTTTAACATAAGTTTATCTTTAGTTGTCCGCAGAATACAGCCATATAGAATTTAAAAATGTGAAATATACTATTTTTGTACGAAAGAAATCAATGCTAAATGCTAGAAATCAAACGAATTATTATTTAAAGGTAACTGCATAAAATAATTTATTAAACTATAAAAAACATGAAGGATACAAAACACACAATTGTCTAACAGGAAAAGGTGGGGCTATCTATTTCCCGATAGCCCCTTTTTTACACTATTTTTTATTATGAAGAATCCCATCTTCTTTGCCTGTCACATCATTTTTAGAGATTGCATTTGAAAGAAAAGCAGATTCAAAAAAATATCCGTCATCTTTTGGTTTGAATTGATAGATAACCACATCTTCCT
>ENA-ORMO01000761-ORMO01000761.1-human-gut-metagenome-genome-assembly--contig:-NODE-761-length-42196-cov-6.126646_pt1 | contig 42196 bp, 48 predicted proteins | sample MGYA00242106_ERZ509001 | MGnify/ENA primary metagenome ERZ509001 (study PRJEB26280, sample SAMEA2338736) | human gut metagenome | biome: human gut; feature: human-associated habitat; material: faeces...
ATATTAGAATATCACATCTTCGTTAGCTTGTCAACAACTTTTTTCAAGTTTTTTTATTTTTCTGACTCGCTGACGGATATTCATTTTAAAACCCCACCACGTTTCCGCGGTGGAGTTATATGATATCATTTTAATTTTAATATGTCAAGATATTTTTTGAGTTTTTTTACAATTTTCTAAATTCAATTTTAAACCCCCTTACCAACAAACTTTTCTTTGCTTTTACGTTACATAAAGTTTGTCGCAAGCTTCATCAGCGGATTATTTTCATATAACATATTTAATATCGCATTCTCTTGTATCACCTGGTAAATTTCCCTTCCAAAAGCTGTTACATACAATAAAGTAATCACAACAAAGAATAACCAGATAATGATCAAGCCACCCGCTGCTCCAACCACGCCGCCAACCAGCCGGTTAAAAAATCCAAGCACCGGAAGCTCTGACACAATATCAAGTGCAAAGATAATCGCACGGAGTACGATCGTCACAATAAGAAATGTACAGAGAAATGCTACAATATGTATGATCAGCTTCGAAAGAAACTCTCCCACATATTCTGCAAAAGTCTTTACCCCCAGCTTCTCATAAATAACATCGTTATTGTTATCTGAAAGAAGTGATTTGAACACTTCCGGTAATTCCGCCATCTCAATTGCTTTAATTTGAAGATCTTTTGGAATATCCGCATTCTCCAAAGCTTCTTCTATCCCAGCACTTCCTTCAGCGCCAAGACCCGCCAGAACATTTTTGGAAATTCCGTATTCCGCTAATTGTTCACTACTGATTTCTCCATTCACAATATCATCAATAGATATTCCATACTCTTCCAGTTTCTCCTCGCTCACTCCCGCTGCTTCTAACGCTTTCCTTACATCTTCTGAATCAATTCCACCTTCCCGGGCTCCTGCAAGCTGCTCTGATGCCACGGAAGCCATCGTTTTCATTACTTGATCCTTGATCATACTATCTACAGGTGTTTTCGACTCAATCAAGTCCGCCACGAAAGGGGTGGCAAAAAATACGATCACTAACGTCAGAAGCGTCGTCACCAATGACACTGCAATCTTAATTGCTCCTTTGTATATTCCTACGATAACACAGATTAAAAATATTAACCCTATTCCCAATACAACAAAATCCATATAATTCTCCTATTTACTTCACAAGTCGTATGTCTTCCATACCATTTGCATTCATCACAATGTATTTATTTACACCAAAGGTTGGGATAATCTCCATGATATTGTTATTCATCTCACCTTGAAATTTTTCCACACCACTTCTTAAGAATATCCTGCATTTTTTTCCGTCATATAAAATAACCTGATTTCCACTGATCTTTGCATTTTTATAATTTCCGGTAAAATCCTTAGACATCACCTTTTTCCCCGCAGCATTATAAAGGCATAATTCATATCCTTCTTTTCCTTCATTTTTCAAAATCATGCCGATATATCTCTCATTATGAAATACGCTCTGTATTTCCTTATCAATCGTTACAGTCGTTACTTCTTTCGGCACCGCCTTGCCCTTAAATAACGTCAGGCAATTATCTCCTACAACCGCTGAAACAGACTGATTCAGAAAAAAGCCAGTTCCGACCACGCTGCTTTTGTATTCTTTCGTCTCCACTTCACGATCGGTCTTTTCCTCTCCTTTTTTTCCGAAATTATAATAAGAAACTTTGGAGCTCACAACCGTATCCTTCATGCACAAATATACAACCTGCATCACCTCTGCGTCCCCGGAGATCGCTACATCAACCGGATACCCTTCTCCTTCAAAAGAAGCCTGCAATTCCACCAGCACATTTCCGGCAGCATCATAGCAGATGATGCTCGGATCAAATTCATTTTTCACGATTACACTGACAATCCCCTGTTCAGATACAGATATCTTTTCAATCGGCAATGTTGTCTTGATTTCTCCTTTCAATCCTTCTCGCTGAAAAATCATAATATCATTGCCGCCTTTGTCTGCAACAACAGCCGATACTTCATTTATATCTACAAATGGATTTTTTATCTGACACGGCTGATTCCACTGTTCCTCTCCTTTTCGATTCAAATACGAGACCCCGTCTCTGCTGTATTTCAACACTCCCCCTGCAAATTCTTCATAATTACTGTCCGAGACGCCTCGAATCTTATAAGTATCAGATACTCGCGCTTTCGTATATGTCTGAAGATTCACTAACAGGAACAATGCCGCAGCAGCAATTGCTGCCACGGCTACAATGATCACCGTACGCCGCCGAAAACACAGCCGCCGCTCCCGAACCTGCGCTTCCAGTTCCTCCACTGAATTTCCTTCGCTCTTTAATTCCGTCATAATCTCATCTGCCAGCTTGTCCACTGACTCCTCCGACTCCCTTACCAAGCGGAGATTTTTATTTTTACGATGCAACATCCACATTCCTCTCTTTATCGTACCGTTTCCGTTTTTTAACTCACGTTGTCCATAGTTTTTGTGGATATTATATCATATTTTCAGATTAAGGTAACAATAATTTTTGTCCGATAAAAATAAGATTCCCATCAGACAGTCCATTCATTTTACAAATCGCCTCTACATGCCCGGTATTTCCATATATTTTCAAACTGATCGTATCAAGTGTATCCCCTTTTTTCACCACATAGAAATCATCTTCTGTAAACTCCCCTTCCATAGTCTGCACTTCTTGTTTTGCCTCCTGCTTTGCAGTCTCTTTCACCTCTTGCTTGTCCGTTTCTTCGTCAACAGGCTGTTTCGCTTCCGCCGTTTTTCCGCCTTCTTCCTTATCTTTTGCATCTGACTCGTCACTTTCCGCTTCCGCCGCTTTCGCCGAATCCACAGACATTGACAGCGCCTCCAGCGTTTCCTGTACCGCTTCCATCTTATCGAAATTATTCATGGTCGAGATACCGATCGCTAACACAATCACCACAAGAAGCACACTTACAGCATACACAAATCTTGAATTTTGCTTCTGCTCTTTGTACTCCATTTTTTCTCTTACGGCACTACGAAAATTCTTTGCAGCTCGATCCTCAACCATTTCACAGGGTGTCACGCCAATCATGCGACGTGTATTAATCATATAGTTTTGCATAGCGGGATTTTTTTCATAATAAATATAGTGTCCCCCCATTTGCATAAGCTCGCCATATTTATAAGCATAAAAAATCTCTTCCGCTTCCAGCGCATCTTTCCATATAAATACCGAATTGTCTTTTGCAAAATGTTTCATATGGATTCGGCTCACACCTTTATTCAGCCCCATAGGATGCCCTGTTTCAATCAGGCACCACCCTACTATTTCCTGACTCGGAAAATATTCTTTCTTTTCTTCTTCAATGTATTCCCATATATCTTCTCGTATCAATATATCATTTCCGTTTACTTCCATCTCTTTCATTTGAAGAGCTCCCAATATGTACACTACCTCCTGACCTTCCTGTTCATGGCGTTCTCCCATAAGAACCGCTCCGGCAGGATTGTCAAGCGCTTTCTGCCGCAATTGATTCAGATAAGTATCCACGTAATCTTCTACATAGATCTTAGGCTCGTCACAGACGTTTCCTATTTGTCTTACATTCTTAGGAAATTGTTTTTCCATATACTCCTCACCTCATCATATTATTTGCAGCACCGTCATATAATGCTGTATATCTTTGCCTTGGATAATAGCATATGAAAAACGCGTAATTTAGCAGTTTTTGGGCAACTTCCCGAGAATTTTACGACAAAAAATGCGTGGAACTCAAATTCCACGCATCTTTTATATTTTTCTTTATCTTTCTTCTTATACAAATGCTTTTACTTTCTCGTAAATGCTGTCTGCATCTAATCCATATTTCTTGATTAATTCTGCCGCCGGTCCGGACTCACCGTATACGTCGTTGACACCGATCTTCATTACTTTGGCAGGTGCTTTTTCAGCTACCACATCACAAACTGCACTTCCAAGACCACCAATAACAGAATGCTCTTCAACTGTCACGATCTTTCCTGTCTTAGCTGCTGCCTTAATAACAGCCTCCTCATCCAATGGTTTGATCGTGTGCATATTGATAACCTCTGCGCTGATTCCTTCTGCTGCAAGCTTCTCTGCTGCCGCAAGTGACTCAGAAACCGGAAGTCCTGTTGCAATAATAGTCACATCTGCACCTTCTCTTAATGTAACTGCTTTTCCGATCTCAAATTTGTAGTCTGCATTGTCATTAATCACCGGAACTGCTGCTCTTCCGAAACGCAGATACACCGGTCCTACATGTTTGTAAGCTGCTTCTACCGCTGCTTTTGCTTCAATATCGTCAGAAGGATTTAAAACTACCATTCCCGGAATGGTTCTCATAAGAGCAATATCCTCGTTACACTGATGTGTTGCTCCGTCTTCACCTACGGAAATACTTGCATGTGTTGCTCCGATTTTTACATTTAACTTTGGATATCCTACAGAGTTACGGATCTGTTCAAACGCACGTCCCGCTGCAAACATCGCAAATGAACTTGCAAATGGAACTTTTCCTGTTGCTGCCAGTCCTGCTGCCACGCCAATCATGTTACATTCCGCAATACCGCAGTCGATGTGTCTCTCCGGAAAAGCTTTTTTAAAGATGCCTGTCTTTGTTGCCGCTGCAAGGTCTGCATCCAGCACAACAACGTCATCATATTTTTTTCCTAATTCTACTAAAGCATTACCGTAGCTTTCTCTTGTTGCAATTTTCTTTACTTCTGACATAATGCTTCACCTGCTTTCTCTAAATCTTCCATTGCTACTTTGTACTGTTCATCGTTTGGAGCTGCTCCATGCCAGGAAGCCTGATTCTCCATAAAGGAAACTCCTTTTCCTTTTACTGTCTTAGCAATAATCGCTGTCGGCTGTCCTTTCGTTGCTTTCGCTTCCTTGAACGCTGCATCAATCGCATCAAAATCATGTCCGTCAATGTTGATCACATGGAAATTGAACGCCTCAAATTTCTTATCGATCGGGTATGGAGAGTTTACTTCATCAATCGCGCCATCAATCTGAAGATTGTTGTTATCCACGATCACTACCAGGTTGTCCAGCTTTCTGTGAGCCGCAAGCATAGCTGCCTCCCATACCTGACCTTCCTGAATCTCTCCATCTCCGAGCAGTGTATAGACACGATAATCATCACCTGATAATTTTGCAGATAATGCCATTCCTACTGCTGCAGAGATTCCCTGTCCGAGAGAACCACTGGACATATCAACACCCGGAATATGTTTCATATCCGGATGTCCCTGAAGATAAGAGCCGACTTTACGAAGAGTTGTCAGATCTTCCACTGGGAAAAATCCTCTATTTGCCAATGTAGCGTAATATCCAGGAGCAGTATGTCCCTTAGATAATACAAAACGGTCACGATCCGCTTTCTTAGGATCTGCCGGATCAACATTCATTTCCTCAAAGAAAAGATATGTATAAATATCTGCTGCTGACAGTGATCCGCCCGGATGACCGGATTTCGCACTGTGAACTGCTGTAACAGCGCCTTTACGGATTTCGTTGGCTGTCTTCATTAACTCTAATTTGTTCATGATATTCCTCCTAGATAATATGTTACTTCGTTTTATTCTATTCGCCGAAAACTGCTTTATAATCTGCCTGGAACTTTTCAATACCTGCATCTGTCAAAGGATGCTTTGTCATCTGCTCAATAACTTTATATGGAACGGTAGCAATATCTGCCCCTGCCAGTGCGCAGTCTGTTACGTGAATCGGATGACGAACACTTGCTGCAATGATCTCTGTATCGATTCCTGCAACTTCGAAGATCTGTGCAATCTCTGCAATAAGATCTGTTCCTCTTACAGAAATATCATCCAGACGTCCTAAGAATGGAGATACATAAGTTGCTCCTGCTCTTGCTGCCAGAAGTGCCTGATTTGCTGTAAAGATCAATGTTACATTTGTCTTGATTCCCTCGGATGAAAGAACCTTACATGCCTTTAATCCTTCTACTGTCATTGGGATTTTTACTACCATATTCGGATGAATCTTTGCAATCTCTCTTCCTTCAGCGATCATTCCTTCAGCGTCTACAGTCGTAGCTTTTACTTCTCCGCTGATTGGTCCGTCCACGATGGATGCGATCTCTGCGATCACCTCTTCAAATACTTTTCCCTCTTTCGCGATCAGAGATGGATTTGTTGTCACACCGCAGATCACTCCCATATCATTTGCTTTTCTAATGTCTTCAACATTGGCTGTGTCGATGAAAAATTTCATATCGTTTTCCTCCTTTAAACCGTGTGGGTTTCTCCACTTTTTTCGTTTCGCTCGTATAATAAAATTATATCTCATAGTCCCGCGATTGGTCAATAGTCCAATGTTTCTATTAGTAATTTTAACAATTAATAATATATATTTATTAATTGTTTTCCAAAAGATAATGAAGGTTATTTTTACATTCCTTCATATTTCAAAAAGTTCTCAATCAAATTATTATTAATAATATTTTCAAATACATTAATTTTATTTTTTACTGCGCCGCTTTTTGCTGTTTTCCCTGGCATAAGAAGTTGTTCCTCTCACAATGAGTTTCGGCTCGTATTCCACATGATATGTGCTGATTGGCTCCATATCAGAATACTTATTATTATGAGAAGAAATTTTCTTCATGATAATGTCGCAGGCATCCCGCCCTTTAAAAATGACAAAGTGTTCAATTGTTGTAAGTTCCACTTTATGCATGCGGGCAAACAATGTATTATCACATCCCATAACGGAAATATCTCCCGGGACCTTGATCTTCGCCTCATAGAGAGCGTCAAGAATTCCAAATGCGATCATATCATTCAACCCTACAATCGCGGTAATATCCTTCGTTTCTTCCAGAAGTTCACGCGTCAGCTCATAACCGATCTTGTATTCCGAATCAATATGAGCCACATCAAGGTCGAGCTCCTCCCGCGCCGCTTTGATAATTACCTGATCCTTGATTCCGGCTTCCGCAAATTCTTTCAAAAAGCCTTCCACTCTCTTGGATCTCTGCTTCTGTCTTGTCGTAAGAGGCGGGGCAATATATGCCACTTTGCGGTGTCCCAGTTCCAGAAGATGCTTTGCCATCATTCTTCCAAGCTTCGAATTATCAAGTTCTACCGCATCTACGTTCAGTTTTTCATTCTGATTGTTAATGATCGCAACCGGAATCTCCCTGGAAAGCTCTTCCACCAGCCCCATAAAGCAACGGCTGGGATTACAGGTATAAATGATCCCAAGCGGCTTTAATTCCCACATCATTTTCAGGTACCGTTCTTCCATTCGCAGATCCCTCTGCGTGTTGCATACAAAGAGTCCGAAGCCCTGTTCTTTCGCCCTTGACTCGATTCCCTGAAGAAGCATCACATAATATGGATTTGTCAGGTTGGAACAAAACACCACAAGAAGCTTTTCTTTCTTACTTTCTTTTCTTGCCTTTCGCTTCTGCGGCACATATCCTAAATCTTTGGCTGCCTGCTCTACTTTTTCCACTGTTTCCTTCGAAAAAGACACATTATATTTTTTATTCAATACCATAGATACCGTAGACTGGGATACCCCCGCCGCTTTCGCGATATCCGTGGAAGTCACTTTTTTCTTTCTCATAATATTACAACTGTGTTCTACCTTCTAACGCTCTAAGAAGCGTTACTTCATCAATATATTCCAGATCTCCGCCTACCGGAACGCCACTGGCAATCCTGCTTACTTTCACGCCGATCGGCTTGATGAGCTTGCTGATATACATCGCAGTTGTCTCACCCTCCAGACTGGAATTTGTGGCAATGATCACTTCTTCCACATCTCCTTCCAGACGTGTGACCAGTTCCTTTAACTTGATATCTTCCGGTCCAATTCCAAGCATCGGCGAAATTGCACCGTGAAGCACGTGATAGACGCCATTATATTTTCCGGTTTTCTCGTAAGCCGCCAGATCCCTCGTATTCTCCACGACCATAATTGTCTTATGATCTCTGTCGCTGTTGCTGCAGATCGGACAAAGTTCCTGATCTGTAAGCGTACAGCACTCGGAACAATACCTGACATTCTGTCTTGCACTGACCATTGTATCCGCCAGACGCTTCACATCATCTTCCGGCATATGGATCAAATGAAACGCCAGCCTTGCCGCTGATTTCGCACCAATCCCCGGTAAATGTGACAGTTCTTCTATTAACCGGCTGATCTGATTACTGTAATAATCCATGTTATTTCTAATCTCCTGTCGAACCTTTTTCTATCTTAAGAATCTATTTCGTTACCGATTAGAAAAGTCCCGGCATTCCGCCGCCCATTCCGCCTGTCAATTTAGACATTGCAGAAGAAGACTCTGCGTCTACTTTCTCCAGTGCTTCATTAAGCGCTGCCACGATAAGATCTTCCAGCATTTCTACGTCATCCGGATCTACAGCCTCTTCATCAAGCTTTAATGATAATACTTTCTTCGTTCCTGAAACAGTTGCTTCTACCGCTCCGCCGCCGGCTGTAGCTGTAAACTCTTTTGTTTCCATCTCTTTTGCCTGTTCTTCCATCTGACGCTGCATCTTCTGCGCCTGTTTCATAAGATTTGCCATATTTCCCGGCATTCCGCCGCCTGGGAATCCTCCTCTTTTTGCCATATTCCATATCCTCCTGTTTTCTTTTATTCAGATCTATATGTAACGGGAAAATGATTATTCATCTTCCACTGTGATCTCCATATGAATCAAACTCTCAAGGTCAACAAACTGGTCTTCAAACCGATGTCCCTGCTCTGTTTGACGCACGTCAATCTCAATTTCTTTTCCGATCTTCTCTGCGATCAGATTCCGAATCTCTTCCTTATGTTCTTCGGTCCCTACCACGCCTGCGCTGACTTCATCCGGAAGAACGATCAAGAGTCGATTTCCTTCTCCTGCACTTAATCTTGCTTTCTTTAAATACGTTCGAAGCATTGGCGAAGCATCTCCTGCAATCATCCGGAAATCTTTGGCAACTGCCTTCACATCCTCATTTAACGCCTTGGGAAGTTCCGGTTTTTTCTTCTCCGATGCGCTCTCCTCTGCACCGGAACCATTTACATAGATAACCTTCTCCTGCACCGGAGCCGCAAACGCTCCTTCTTCCAGCTTCTCTTCCACCGCCCGAATACGTTCCAGCAATGTATCTGTATTCACTTCCATAGCCGGTCTGCACAGCTTGATCAATGCCACCTCGAAAAGCACTCTTTTCTGAGTGGCAAATTTTAACTGATTTGTAAGATCTGAGAAGATTCTAATATACCGAATCAGCACATCGTTGTCAATCATCTGCGCCTCTTCCTTCAGGCGCGCCAGATTCTCAGTGGAAACGTCCAACACATCTTCCATATCATCAGAACACCTTACAAGCAACAGATTTCTTAAGTACCATGTGAAATCTGTTGCCAACTGAGATAATTCTCTTCCCTGCATGGTTAATTCATCCACCGTTTCGATCACTGCATGTACGTCTCTCGCCAGAAGTTCTCTCAACAGTCTGCTGAACACTTCTGTATCCACTGCCCCAAGAACCTCCAGAACATGATCATACGTCAACTTCTCTCCTATATAAAAGGCGGCACATTGATCTAATAAGCTCAATGCGTCACGCATGGAACCGTCCGCCATTCTCGCAATATAGCGGACCGCCTTTTCCTCCACATCCCATTCTTCCTTGCCAATAAGTTCCCGCAGTCTTCCCGCAATCGTGTCAATGGTAATTCTCTTAAAATCATATCTCTGACACCGGCTTAAAATCGTAATCGGAATCTTGTGCGCTTCTGTTGTCGCCAAGATAAAGATGACATATTCCGGCGGTTCCTCCAATGTTTTCAAAAGTGCATTAAACGCACCGATGGAAAGCATATGAACCTCGTCAATGATGTATACTTTATACTTTCCCTCCGTCGGGCGATACGCCACCTCTTCTCTGATTTCTCGAATATTATCTACACCGTTGTTAGACGCCGCGTCAATCTCGATCACATTCATAGATGTACCTGCGGCGATTGATCTGCACATTGCACACTCCCCACAAGGGCTTCCATCTACAGGATTCTCACAGTTGACCGCTTTCGCGAAAATCTTTGCTACTGTTGTCTTTCCGGTTCCTCTTGTCCCGCAGAACAGATAAGCATGTCCGATCCGCTCTGCTTTTATTTGATTTTTTAATGTTTTTACAATCGCATCCTGACCTTTTACATCCTCGAATTCGTCCGGTCGGAATTTACGATACAATGCCATATAAGACATTTATCACACCTCATGTTTTCCTAAATTGTTACTTTTATTGATCTCCAAAACTGATACCTGTCAGCTTGGCTTCCTGGATAATACTGGAATCCGGATCTACTGTTTTTAATTTCCCTGCCACTTCCGAAAGCGGAACCGGTACAATTTCCTGATCCTTGACTCCCACCATATTTCCGAAATTTCCATCCAGTATCATCGCCGCTGCCGCCGCTCCGAGTCTGGTAGAGAGAACTCTGTCGTATGCACACGGAGAACCGCCTCTTTGTGTATGCCCCGGAACTGTAATTCGAATCTCCTGATCTGTCTTCTTCTGGATTCTCTCTGCCAGTTCATACGCAACCGACGGATATGGATTCTTTGCGCGTTTTTCCTTTAATTCTTTTTTAGAAAGCCTTGCGTCTTTCTTGGAAATTGCGCCTTCTGCCACCGCAATAATGGTAAAATGCTTTCCTGCTGCCTTCCGTTTATTAATAGCTTCTGCGATCACATCGGTATCATATGGGATCTCCGGCAACAGAATGATATCTGCTCCGCCTGCGATTCCCGCATGAAGGGTTACCCAGCCTACTTTATGTCCCATCACTTCCACAATAAATACACGGCTGTGAGAAGTGGCAGTTGTATGAATGCGGTCAATTGCCTCTGTCGCAATATCTACCGCACTTTGAAAGCCAAATGTCATATCCGTTCCCCACAAATCGTTATCGATCGTCTTAGGTAGTGTGATTACATTCAGCCCTTCCTCCCGCAGAAGATTCGCTGTCTTATGCGTACCATTTCCGCCAAGCACTACAAGGCAGTTAAGATTTAATTTATGATACGTATGCTTCATCGCCTCTACTTTATCCAAGCCATTCTCATCCGGAACTCTCATCAACTTAAAGGGCTGTCTGGATGTTCCGAGAATAGTTCCGCCCACCGTCAAAATCCCGGAGAAGTCTTTGGATGTCAGCATTTTAAAATTCGAATAGATCAAACCCTTATATCCGTCTTGAAAGCCGTAGATTTCTACATCATCACGTTTCGTATACAACCCTTTTACCACGCCGCGCATCGCTGCATTCAACGCCTGACAGTCGCCGCCGCTGGTAAGCATTCCGATTCTCAACATCTTCTTCGCCTCTTTCTTTTTTATTATTTATTAGCACCTAATTATAACATTGGAATTCGCAACTGTTCAAGGTGTATACTTTATTTTTTTATAACAGTTCAGCCATGCACAAAGTCGCAAAAATCTAAGTTCAAACTTGTTTGAAAACGAAGATTTTTTGTGTACTTTGTATATGGCGTTCCGCCATAAGCGAGGATTTAGCCACGTATGTGGCAATACAAGCTGCACAGCAGCTAATCCGAGCTGTTATGGCTGAACTGTTATTTTTTTCTATTCCATAGCATTTCCTGTAAAAAGTGTTATACTATATTGATGGGAATATCTCAAATCAATATATGGAAAGCAGGTAATCGAATGGATAAATTAGATATAAAATTATGGACATTAGAAGCAAAAGGTCATATTGTTCCCGACCGTTCTCTTCTAAAAACACCACAGCAGATTGAAGCTATTAAAAAAAGTGCAGCATTGAACACCGCAGTTCTCGATCATGTTGCCGCCCACATCAAAGCCGGCATGAGCACCGCCGAGATTGACAAACTCGTATATGATTTTACAAAAGAGCATGGCGGCATTCCAGCTCCGCTTGGATATGAAGGATTTCCTAAGAGTGTATGTACTTCGATCAACAATGTAGTCTGCCACGGTATCCCTGATGAAAATGAGATTCTGGAAGAGGGCGATATTATTAACGTTGATGTGTCTACGATTTTAAATGGATATTATTCCGATGCTTCCCGCATGTTCACCATCGGAGAACTGTCTCCGGAAGCAGAACGGATTGTCCGCGTAACAAAAGAATGTGTAGAGCTTGGTCTTAAAGAAGCAAAGCCCTGGGGACATCTTGGCGATATTGCTTATGCTATCAACTCTCATGCCAGAGCAAATGGCTACTCTGTCGTAGAAGAAATCGGCGGACATGGTATCGGCCTTGATTTCCACGAGGAACCTTTTGTAAGCTATGTGACTCCAAAAGGAAGTGAAATGGTTCTTGTTCCCGGAATGATCTTCACCATTGAGCCAATGATCAACGAGGGCAGTCCCGACTTCTTTATCGACGAAGAAAACGATTGGACCGTATATACCATTGATGACGGTTTGTCTGCGCAGGTAGAATATATGGTTCTTATTACAGAAGATGGCGCAGAAGTGCTGACAAAATAATAGTTCTGCACATAACAAAATAGCAATTCAGCGTATTTGCATTGAATCTCTTTTCACGCTCTGTTATAATCCTACTGGATATCGTAGATATTAAAACATATCTATAGAAAGCTTTATACAACAAGGAGGAATCAACAATGGAATATATACCAAGAGGTGTCTGCTCCCGATTAATTCGAGTAGAGGTAGACGATAACAAAATCCAGAATGTAGAATTTGTCGGTGGCTGCGACGGAAATCTCCAGGGCATCAGCCGCCTTGTCAAAGGCATGACTGTGGACGAAGCAATTGAACGTCTTCAGGGCATTCGTTGCGGACAGAAAGCCACATCCTGCCCGGATCAGCTTGCTTACGCATTGAAACAGGCAGTAGAACAATAGTTTTTGGTGTGTGATTATATTCAGTCACTACCGAATACACAAAAATCAGGATACTGGTATTTCCCGATATCCTGATTTTTATTCGTCTCTTATTCAATTTTAAATCACTCTTCCGAGAGTCTGTGACAAGCGCCGCTATTAAAAAATTTTTGGTCTTTCGACCGGTTGTAAAAGTGGTTTCTCAATGTAGGTCTGAAATTATTGGTTTCAAACTGCGATATTAGCGGCGCTTGTCACAGACTCCCGGAGGGAGAAAGGATTATGGTTGAACAAAAATACCGTCCGTAAAGCTACTACCAAGATCATTACCTGCCGAATGTGTACATCTGACACGGTAATAATAATCACCTTCTACCATCATTCTTTTCCCTGTCGATACTCGATCCGTATTTTCATTAAATTTCTGCCATGAATCATAGAAGCTCCAACTTGTATCTTCTTCTTTGGCACGTTCTACAATTACAGCTACCCCAATCCGCTCTACGGTATGCGAAGCGATAGTCGTTCCGCCAGCATAAATCTCACCAGCGCCAAGTCTTCGCACCTTTGAATATCCTGTCATAAGATCTTCCCCTCGAGTCATGGGCGTTGTTGCCCCTATAGCTTCCTCTTCTTTGATGAGATAAGAACCATCAATCATTGGAAGTTCTTTCGTAGGCTTAGTTCCTTCTGCTGCCTGCGTATCTGTTGGAACAATTGCTAAAAGGCTGAGACTCAACAATAATACTACTACCGCTGAAATTCTTCTTTTCCTTACACTCATCTTCCGTCTCCTTTTGCTTTTGTTATTGCTTTCTATATATTAAGACACATAAGCTTACAAAAACTAACGCGATTTTTTAGGAAAAATATAAATTTTTCAAAATTTCTTCGAATTCATTACGAGCCATCACACCTATTAAAAAATATTCTCCTTCTTTATAATTGAAATGGGCAAAATATCTCTTTTTCTTAGTTTCTGGCAACTGGCAAACTTTAATTTCTATATTTATTCCTTGTACTTCTATACAATACTGTTCAATCACTTGATCTTCTCTATCCATTCCAATTGAATTTTTAGCTTGATCCTCGCTTACAATATAGACTATATTCTCTCCTTTATACTGATAATAAAGCTCCCCCATTTTTAATTCCTTTTCAATAATTGCTTTTGAAAATTTAGCTTCTAACGGAAGATCAATAATTTTCACGGGATTTATATTAAATTCTGCTTTAATTTTCTGATACGCCTCTTCTTCGCTCTCCGCTTCTATCACTTTATTATCCTCTCCAGAATTGACTTTCACCACTTCTCGCTCTCCAACCATACTTTTTATTGTCTTCATCAAGCTTCTTCCATCACCTACGGAACTAATACTGACAGCCAGCACCATAATCATCACCGCTGCTAACGCCACATACACGCGCAGGCTTTTCCTCTTCCGTACGACTTTCTTGTTTCCGTCTGATTTTTCTTCATCCTGTTTATGATTAGAATCGGCACTGTCTTCCTTTTTTTTCAATTCCATACCGGCACGCAGAGCATCTCGATATTCTTCCGGAAGCTCATTGCAGATTTTCTCAAATTCGTAATCCTCTATTTTTTTATCGATTTTTTTCTTCAGTTCAAGCTGTTTCTCGTCTGACAATTTGTCTGCGTCCGAGGTTTCCAAAGCTTTCAGGATCTCCTGCGCTTCTTTCTCCAAGTCCTCTTTAATTGTCTGCTCCAGAAGCTCCTTCTTGTCTTTCATATCAATTCCACCTCTTTCTCTTGACCAAATTTCTCAGTGACGTATAATATACTTATAAACCTTAGTACAATTATCATATAAAAATAATGTAAACATTCGGGAGGTTACTATGAAAAGAATTATCTTAACCGGAGGCGGCACTGCCGGGCATGTTACACCTAACATCGCACTTCTCCCTCGTTTAAAAGAATTGCAGTATGATATCCATTATATTGGTTCTTACAATGGTATCGAAAAAGAACTGATCGAACAGTTCGGGATTCCTTATCACGGAATCGCTACCGGTAAATTAAGACGCTACTTCAGCGTTCAGAATTTCACCGACCCTTTCCGCGTACTCAAAGGTATGAACGACGCGAAAAAATTAGTAAAAATATTAAAACCGGACGTCATCTTCTCCAAAGGAGGATTTGTATCGGTTCCTGTTGTACTGGCTGGAAAAAGCCGCCATGTTCCAACAATCATCCATGAATCAGATATGACCCCGGGACTTGCCAACAAATTGTCTTTATCTGCCGCTACAAAAGTATGCTGCAACTTCCCTGAGACTTTAAATTATTTACCTGCTGGGAAAGCTGTCCTTACCGGTTCTCCTATCCGACAGGAATTACTGACCGGAGACAAATATAAAGCACGCGAATTTTTAAAATTTACAGAAGATAAGCCGGTTATCATGATCGTAGGCGGCAGCCTTGGTTCTGTAGCCGTAAATGATGCCGTACGTGCTATCCTTCCGGAACTTTTAAAAACTTATCAGGTAATCCACTTGTGCGGACGCGGCAAAGTAGATGATTCTTTAAAAGATTTAAAGGGTTATGCTCAGTTTGAATACATAAAAGAAGAATTAAAAGATCTATTTGCTATTACAGACATTGTCATCTCAAGAGCCGGCGCTAATGCAATCTGTGAATTGCTTGCATTACACAAACCAAATCTTCTGATTCCGCTTTCTGCAAATGCAAGCCGCGGCGACCAGATTTTAAATGCCCGTTCTTTTGAGCGTCAGGGATTCAGCGTTGTATTAGAAGAAGAGGAATTAACAAATGATGTTCTCCTTTCTTCTATTAATCATTTATATGAAAACAGAGAAACTTATATTTCAACAATGAAACAGTCTTCTCAGCAGAATTCCATTGACACAATTATCGATCTCATTGAATCTGTAAGCCAATAAGCTTACACATTTTCATCTCGTGTATAAAACAGGTGCCGGTTCGGCACCTGTTTTTATGCATCATTCAAGCGTTCGAATTCCTCTTCATAATTTTTCTTTATCCATTGCTTCGCTCGATACAGCATACTGTGCAGTACGGATAATGATACGCCCATAATCTCTGCGACTTCCTTCTGTGGCTTTTCCAATAAATACGTAATCGTCAGTGCTTCATGCCACCGAGGGTTTTCCTCATACAATCTGGAAAATATTGTTTCCGCAAGTTCATGGTATTCCTTATCTTTAAGTTTTGTAAAGAAATCATCTTCAAGGCTGTCTGTAGGTTCCACTTTCAACGCAATATCTTCATCCGCCATTTCACGTCCTTGATCTCTATGATAATTTAACGCCATATGCTTTGCGGTTACTATCACCCATGTATTAATGGCTTTCATATTAATATTTTCCATGTTCATGTACAGCTTCAAAAATACCTCTTGCGTGATCTCTTCTGCCGCATAATGATTGTTATCGGAATAGTGCAGCGCCGTACGATACACACGTTCTGCATTTGCTTCATATACTGCATCAAATGCAATTTTACCGATTGCCTTTACTTTCACCTTTCTTATCCTACTCTTTCCATAACGATTCTTATCCCTTAAATTCTGGATAAGATATCTTCTTTATCTGCATCTGTAAGCTCACCCATTTTCCATCCGAGTCCAACCTGATCATCTTTATATCTCGGAATCAAATGCATATGGAAATGAAAGACTGTCTGTCCGGCAGCTTCTCCATTATTCTGAACGATATTATATCCGTCGCATCCTAACAGATCTGTAAGTTTTGTAATCATTTTCTTAGCGAGCACAAGCACTTTTGCCGCCACTTCATCGTCCAATTCATATAAATTTGCATAGTGTTCTTTCGGAAGAATCAGCGCATGTCCTTTCGATGCCGGGCTTGCATCCAAAATCACACGGAAATCTTCGTCTTCATACAAAGTTGCTGTTGGAATCTCTCCATTTGCCAGTTTGCAAAAAATACAATTTTCATCTTTCATAATACTTTCCTCTTTTCTCTAAAAATTGTAATTGATTATTTGAACCGCCAATGCTAAACTGTTAAATCTAGGAAAGGCGGTAATTACTATGTTTACAACAACAGACTACGACAATTTACGACAAATCATGGCAGAAAGTCCTGAAAAAAAGGAGCTTTTAACAAGACTGCTTGCGTCTCATAAAATGGAAATCAGTACCATCAGTCATGAGATCCGAAACCCTTTAACGCTTGTATACAGTATGCTTCAAATGATAGAAACAGCACATCCTGAAGTTTCCACATTTAAGCACTGGTCTGATCTGCATCAAAATATTGAATATATGAATCAATTATTAGAAGAACTATCTTCATATAACAATGGAGAACGTTTAAACATATCCCAAATAGAAACTAATTCATTTCTTAAGACACTTGTTTTATCTTTTGCTTCCTCTCTTGTTGATACAGATATTGTCTTCACATCAAAAATCAGTCCTGGGCTTCCCCGAATAAACGGTGATTCCATCAAGCTCCGTCAGCTTCTTCTGAATCTATTACGAAACGCAAAAGATGCTGTGAGCACTGCTCCTACTGAGAAAGCTGCCAATTCCTGCACCCAGCCGGAGATTACACTGGAAGCTTACTCAGATACTACTACACTTACCATCCAGATCAAAGACAATGGCTGTGGAATTGAATCCGAACAACTTGAACATATCTTCGAACCATTTATCACATATAAAAAAGATGGTACCGGTCTTGGACTTGCCATTTCTCATCGTGTCGCCAAAGCACACCATGGGAATCTGGTTGTATCGTCAGTTCCCGGCATATCCACTGTATTTACGTTGACGCTTCCAATACAATAATACAGAAAGAATAAAACCAGATAACAGCCCGCCTATATGTGCAAAGTTATCCACTCCTCCGCTGGTAAAACCATAGTACAAGCTTAGAATAACCATAAAAGCAAGCCCTCTTCCGGACACATCGCCAATCCTTCCGCGATTACGGATTGCCACATAGAGAAGCGCTCCCACTATTCCAAATATAGCCCCAGAGGCTCCTGCTGATACCGCAAAGCTTCCGGACATCATATCCCATACCGCAGACAGAAGATTTCCGCCAAGCCCACTGAGCAAATAAATAATCAAAAATTTAATCGTTCCTATTTCTCTTTCCAGAGTAAATCCGATTACAAGAAGCATCACTATATTATTTACCAGATGTTCAAATCCAAAATGCATAAACATACTGGAAAACAACCGATAATATTCTCCTGATCCTAATACATACGGAACATACATAGCACCATGCTCTAACATGAATGCTCCATCTTCTGTCATACCTTGAAAGGTCAGATAGAAAAATACAATTACATTTGCTGCTGCCAGTAAAATTGTACCTGGTGCAATCCTCTTCTCAGCTTTCATTTATCGTTAATCACTTTCCGAATTTTTTTCTATTATATCACAGATAAATTTTTTGTGCAGAACTTTCTTCTTTTCTCTAAAACTCCTCTTCTTCTATATGTAATCCGTCCCACTCTCCCCACCTCGGTTTTCGGTGTCTATAGAGGAATTTTTTGACAGGTGTCCACAAATTTTCCGTTTCTTCCATGATTCGCATGCCCATTTCCTGCTCTGCGATCCAATCATGCTCTTCCCTGTCATAACTCATCGCTCTGCCTCTCTCTTCCTCATCTTCTGCATGAACCTCTTCTTTGTCTTCGCTTTCTTCTACAAAACACTCTTCTATGATTTTATCAAGGCTATAATTTTCTTCCATTGTTTCTTTGTGCAGTAAAAACACAAGTCTTACACACTCTTTTTCTTTATAATCTGCTTTCTTCACAAAATACTCTGTAAGTTCATGGATATCCTCCCATAACTGTGTGTTTTTCAGTGGATAATAACAGAAATAAAATTTCTCCTCTTCGTAAAAAATATATTCCGGTCTTAATAAAATACAATGAATGTTTAATAGATATTTTTCGATATTCTTTATCACGGATTTTAAATCAGATAGAAAGTTTTTAATATCTTTTGCCTTTATTTCATTTCTTTCATACAGCGCTTTCATAGATATTTTCCCGCTGACATCATAATCATAGCAACTGTTTCCATTCATTCCTCGTCCCCTGACTTTTAAAATGCCTTCGATATCATTAGCTTCTAACATTCTCATTTGATAATCTTCTTCATATATCGAAGCTTCTTCAACTGTAATTCGCCGCTCCATTGATAACCTCCCTCAGTTTACGTTTCTTCCGAATATAAGCTTCAGGCTCCGTCACCGAAGCTCTCTTTCGCACAGACACTCGAAATTTTCCTTTTTCTGCAGTAGCTTCTACTAATATCTGCTTTTCCCCTATTGATATATTGACACTGCTTCCTGCGAATAAAATACATTTTCCTTCTGTCCTTTCCGCAAATAACGCCGTCAGTTCTCCCTCATCTACACCTTCTGCCTCTCTCATTTTTGTACTACCTACCACCGACGTTTCATAAGCTGCCGCAGCTATGATATTTTTATCGTGGAAATAAAATACTGTTAATATACAGCTTAATATCAGAAACAATATGATCGGCATCAGCAGTGACATTTCTACTGTCATACTTCCGTTTACTTTTTTTAATCTTATACGCTTCATTTTGCCCCCTGTTCAAAGCGGTCCTGTCATCAGATACAACAAATACCCTGCGGTTAAAAAAGGGAAAAATGGAAGTGTACATTTTCTGGACATTTTCCTGCTGCTCAGTACGAGCACTGCACCAATGGTCAAAAGCGTAAAGGCACCGGATAATACCAACAGAAGTTTCCATATCCCCATATAGATACCAAGGATGAGAATTGCCAGACTGTCGCCATACCCTAACTTCTCCCCTGTAACTCTGCTTATAAAAAGGAAAAGGATGCCAATTGCAATTCCCCCTCCCAGAATCCATACATTCTCTTGTTCCATACAGATCCGATACACGCACGCTCCCACTGCGCCCATGGCGAGAATCTCGCCCGGAACCTTCCGGTAATGTATATCTGCAATTGATAATCCGGCAAGGCTTCCCAGACAAATAATTTCACTTACTGTCCACATTTTGAACAAGCCCCCTTTCCGACCGCCTCTGACAGGGGAATTGCATAAATCGTCCTTTTCAGTCCACTGCAGGACAACGAGCTGTGGTAGCGGTCACCATAGTCTGTAATATAGACATTCCCACTGCTTATGTTCCCGCAATGCTCACAAGGATGATATTTCCCTCCACTTTCATTTCGCATATGCTCAATTTCCGAAGCTGATGCCATATGAATAGACAATTTTAAATGCGTACAATTATAATCCTTATGATATACAACACCGGTCTCCGTTATATAAACCGTTTCTGAGTCATCGCTCTCAAATCCCGCCTTCTCATAGCCACACCACGTTTTTACCTTTATTGATTCCCTGTAAGACACAGGTGGTATTGCAAAAATCGGCACCGGAATCCGAATCTTATATACTGCCGTAAGCTGTGCAATTCCTGTCCGCCCAGACATGTGTGACTGACTGCAGTCAATACCTCCGCTCCCGCCTTCCATGATACTTCTTTGAAGACGTTCTGCCCCAATTGAAGATACCACGTCACTTTCCACTTTAGATGGCAACAGAAATTGTTGGTCATATCCTTGCTCTGCCAATAACTTCCCTGCATCCTGAAGTCCGCTCCGAACCGCAGTTTGTACAGACATAATTTCCATAAGATAAAAAAGACAAAGCACAGCAAAGAAAAAAACAGGAACTGCCATAGCTGCCTCCACCGTAATACTTCCTTTTACAGAGGTGGAGACAGATGCCCTTTCAGATTGTGAATCATAGATATAGTTTAAGGGGAGTTTACGATTATTCATGGCGCGAATCCATCTCCTTTCTTTCGTTTCTTTTTATAAGTTGGGATGTATGCCCGAAAGGGCATCTGTCCCCACCCCTGCGTTTTTTCTTATCAGTTATATCCAAAATACGTAGAAAAACGATAGTGGATTCCTCTTCTCAACTTGCAGGTACTGTCCATCTCCATCTTGCTGACACATTGATCTGCCCGAAAAGCGGTCAGCCCATGTTTCGTTCGAAGATTATTCTCTATCAAATCCAGCACGCGCATCCCCAATGCTTCTTTCTTTTCCAGAAATAGTAATATCCGCAGATACTCTTCATAGGTAAGCCCGTTTCCCGTATCTTGTCCATCATTCAAGCTCTTATCTTGTCCAAGCTTTAGAAGATTCGACAGAGATAATTGCCAGCTTTCTTCATTTTTCATCAACGGCACCTTCCCTTTATTCAGAAGTGCACGCACATCCATCAAACATTCTCCATAAGCCCACGCAAGTAAAATCACCTGCGCAGCAGCCTGTGTAATAGCCGGCACTGCCAAGAGAGAGCATAAGGAAAGTGCCATCGCCTCTGCTTCTGCTTTTTTTGTACTGCTGCTCTGCAAATGCATATAATTAGGAACGAAACGAAAAAGGAGCAATTGATTTACGACTGCCTCTAAATTTTCACGATCACTTTCTTTGCCTGCCAACAGATATTCCAATTCATAATCCAGCGCCCCCTTGTCTTCTTCGCTCACAGCGTGACCAAAATGGTCGGTGAGATACCTTCCAAAAAGAAGATGATCCACGGTTCCCGCCTCCGCCGTTACATCTGAGAAATCACCATATCCCTGATTTCTCTGTCTCTTGGAAACCACGGATGCAAGCGCTATTTTTTTCTCCGACACCTGCCGATCTTCCGGCATTACCAAAGATAAAATCGGACTTTTCTTAAGCTCCTCCACATAAGCAATGGGATTATCTTCGGAGGGCAGTTCCCCCTCTTGTTCTTCCAGCAGCTGATCCAAATGTTCTTGCTCCGTCTTTCCCGTTTGCTCATACTCGGTAATCTGCTCATCCTGCTTTTTCCATATGTCTGTCATCCCCACCTGCTCTTTGACAAGATCGATTCCGTATTGCTGTTCCATGTAAGCAGCCACCTGTTCATAGAATGCCAGCCCTCCATGGTCTGTTAAGTATTGGATCCTTCTGACCTGATGTTCCATATTCTGCGCTCCGTAATACTCCAACCGCCGAATGACCATGTCCTCTCCGTATTGACTCGTTTCATACCCTGTATCCAGTGCGAATATTTCATATTCTTCTAATAGTTCCTTTTGATATTCCGCAAATACTGACTCCATTGCCCGGTTCATATCCGCGCGCCTGTAGTTTTTTGCCATCTGGATGGATGCACTCTCCATAATCCCGCCCACGAAAGTCATCAGTAAAATAAACACAAGACTAAGATACGCGGTCACTTCTCCTCTTTTCATAGCTTCAGATGCCGGCGCTTTCACTTGTGATCTTTTGAAATATATTCTGAACCAGACTTGTAAGCTGTGATTTAAAAATCAGCACAAGCCCAATCAACACGACCAGTATGAGAATCACCTCTACGACTCCTATTCCCCGTTCTTCTGTTAAAATTCTTTTTAAATAATACAGTCTCCACATACAATTTCCCCTTTCTTTTTACTTCGTACTACATCTGCATAAACATAAATGCGGGTACGATCACGATAAACAGTACAACTGCCAGCATAAGAAACAGCGGCCCCAGCAATTTTGTTCCGGCTTCCTCTCCGATTCGTTTCGCCCTTGCTTTCCGCTCCTCAAAAGCCTGAACAGACTCTATTTTCAGCAATTGGCTTAATCCTCTTGTCCCTCTTCGCAGATTCTGCGACAACAATGCTCCTAATTTCACATATTCCTGAAGTTTACACCGCCTTCCAAAACGCTCATAACATTCCGCTTCTGTTATCCCGCTGTCCATCTCAAAACAGGTTGTTTTCATTTCTTCATAGACATACCGTTCGCCCCAGAGATCTTTTTGCTCTTCATAGTCTGACACCATTTTTCGCCACGCCTTTTTCACCGTCATACCTGCACCTAAAAATAGTGTCAGTTTATTAACTGCCTCCGGATAATCCAGCAGCATCTGCTTCTCTTTTTCCTGCATTTTCTCTTTTTGCTTTTCCTTATCTAACGCATAAAATAATACCGCACTTAGAACGATCATTCCGATCACAATCAGTCCCCGATCCTCCATCTGCCGATAATAGCTGACATTTTCTCCGTCCACAGTGGCAGGAAGCTTCAGTCTTTTTTCTGTCTTTGATTTTTCCTGCTCCCTCTGAATGGCTTCTTTTATTTTGATACCCTGCGTTTCCTCCTTTGTTTTTGCCGCCGGATAAATGTTCGCCATACACTCATACTGTGCCTGCATTGTCTGGTCTTCCATATAAGTAAGTACCGCCTTCAATGTAATCTGGATTCCTTCTTCTTTCAGCACATCTTCTTGTATTTCACCATAAATATTCATCACATCATATCTGGAGAGCTCCCATTCTACCTCTACCGGTACTTCCGGTATTTGAGTCACCAGTTTCATATCCGATGTGACATAATCCAGACTTTTATTCTCCCCAAGTATCAATCGGTCTAACTGCCTGATACATTTGTCAAATAAAGCTGTGGTTTCTTCTGTTGTGTAAAGCTGTTCTTTTACTTCTACGTCAATCTCTGTTTTTTCTTTGTTTTCTGTCTCGGCAATCAGACGTTCCGTTCTGCTTCCACCTCCATAGGGATTTCTTTCCAGTCCTTCTGTTAGCGGAACAGATGCTTTTCTCCAGTCAGTGATCACAAGAAGTACAGCCGCTACTAAGGCTGTCATCAATAAAAATGCTCTTAAACTTCGATGTGGATCAGCTTTTCTCCAAGCGCGCAGGCGCCCATATAAATGCTCAGACATATGGTCATCACCCCAATTCCAATTAGATTTCCATATAGACAAGACATAAATTCCGGGAAGCTGAAACTCATATACGCAATGATCAGATAAGGCACTGCCGACATCACCTTCAGTTCATACCGCTTTGCCGCCAGAATGGTATCTATTTCTCTTTTCACCTCTATTTTCCCGCTCATCTGCATGACGGTATCCTGAATAATCGCAATCATATCGCCGCCATTTCTCTTTGCCGCCGAAAATACAGATGCAAAATTTTTCACATCTTCCTCACCTGCCCGACAGGCAAATTCCTCCAATATCTGCTCCACCGGAACCTGCACTCGAATCTGTCCGATCATGTGTGCCATTTCTTTGGAAATTATTTCGTTTTGTGAATATATGATTTTTAACTCTTTCTGTGTCTCTTTCATTGCATTTTCAATAGAATATCCCGTACCTAATGCAGCCGCCATACTCTGGATCATCTCTTTAAACTGTAAGAGAAATTTTTGCCTCTTTTTCCTCTCACATTCCTCTTTTGACTTTCTATATTCCCATATAAAAATCGGAGTCAACGCTATCATTGCCCACAGAGAGTGATAGTACAGCCATGCTGTGATTCCCGTAAATGCAGCTGCTTTACTTGCCATTACACATTTTTCCGATGCTGTTATATCCTGCTGCCAATAATTTCCCTGTGTGCTTAAGTTCTCCCTTCTTTTCCCAAACTCCTTGAATCTTCCCATTCTCCTCTCCTGTTTCTTCATACCTGTACACTGTCTGCAAATGAATCTCACCTTCTCTGTAATCCATCACTTCACTGACTTCCAGTAATTTTCTGCTTTTATCTCTCAATCTGCCCAAATGAACAATCACATCAATTCCAGAAGCAATCTGTCTTCGGATAGCCGTAAGCGGAAGCTCCATTCCCATAAGCACCATCGTTTCCAGACGGGAAAGCATATCTTCCGGGCTGTTCGCATGCCCGGTACTTAAGCTTCCGTCATGTCCGGTGTTCAAAGCCTGAAGCATATCAATTGCCTCCGCAGAGCGTACCTCGCCTACAATATATCTAGAGCTTTTAATATCGGTATTAATACCAGACACACTATTTGAGAAATAGAAAAAACTATAAATGGTACACACTGTACACGCTGTAAAAGTGCTTTTATATCAATGCTTTTTTAATCATTTTTCCTAATTCCCCTCAAAACAACAAAAACTCCTAAGCAATTCCATCAATGATGATGGTCTTTTTTTATGCCCATTTTTAAAATCTATCTAGTAAAGCTTTTTGTTCTGCAGTAAAATAATCCTATAAAAAACAAAGGACTATAAACACATGAAACAAAAAGTCAAAAAAGAAATCACTACTATAGATAAAAATGGTCGTTCACGAAAAATGGATGTGGAAATTGAAGTGACAAAACTTCTTGGATATTCTGCTTCTGAAAGATCTGCTGACCTTGTAGAGAAAACAAAGAAAGTAATAGATAAGATGATTGAAGACGGAATCCCTCTTACAGCTACAAAGATTTCACTTCATGCAGGATGTTCCAAGTCTTTCATATATAAGAATAAGGAAATTCGTGAATACATAGAGAACACTAAACAGAACCCTACTGTTGGGAAAAGAGTGTACACCTCTTTGGAAGAAGCTAATAAACGAATCAGAGAACTTGAAAATCAGAACATGGAACTCTTACTTGAAAGAACAAATCTTTACAAAGAAACCATCTATCTGATTAATAAGTCGGCATCTGTTATCGAACTGAACGCCCAGAGCATGGAAGAAGTAGTTAGAAGGATTAAGAATGATGGAAAAAAATAAGAAAGCTGTAATTCAGCAACAAAGAAATAGCTACAAGACTTATAGCAAAGCTTACGATGCTATTTATAATATGGTTTTACTCGATGAAAAAATTAATTATTATACAGTTGCAGATAAAGCAGGTGTTTCTAGATCCTATCTGTATCAACATGAAGCATTATCTGATATGATTCAAACGTTTTCTACTCTACAGAAAACAGATTCTTCGCCTTCTGCTTTAAAGGAAGAATATGACAAAGCTAGAAAACGCCTTGAAGATGCAAAGGAACGACTGCACAAAGCAAAAGAAGAATATAATAAGCTTTAAATATAGGAGGACTTATATGGACTCAAACGTTAGATCGTGGATTCAATTAGAAATTAAAGATAAACTTACATATTCCCAGAAAGATTTCTATGAAACCTATTACTACTTCTCACAGTTAATCAAATATGACATTGATAAAGAAGGTATCTCTGGATTAACAGAAAGACTTGCTCCTGCTCTTAATTTTGTTTCCACACAGAAAATGGACAGACAAGACATAGTAACTTACTTTCCAGATATTTGGGGAAGCTTTGAAGTATTCGTAAAAAAGACTCTTTACTTAATTAATCCTAAGACTTACAGAAAATTAAGCAAAAACCCTAAAAGCTCTTTAGTGAACTACTTAAATGACTTGGGATTTCCTGTTTTTGTCGATGAACCATATAGAACAGTAGAATCAAATTGTATTTATGGTTCTTACCAGTTAAGAAATACAGAATCACATGAATATAACAAATGGAGCTTGAGAAGATTTTACGAAGAGCTTAATACCTGCTTATGTGGGTATATGATCGTGACAAACCATGTTTTACAGGATTTAAAAACAGCATTTAGTAAAACACCAAATTTTGTCCAGCCACAATTTAATGATTTTAATTTGATTTTGGCTCTGAATACTTTTCATCTCTATCCTTATAATATTAATCAATTACGAGGACTAAAGAAACTTACTATCCCTCAAAAGAGTGGAATAGGCTATTTAGAATACGATGAAGACGGCAAGTTATTATCAATATTTCATAAATTTGATGGTTATGAACCTGAACTTAACACATATAAGTATGTTACAGAAGGAAATAAATTAATTGCTACTTCTGAAAAAGAACGAAGAGAATATTTTTATAATACTAGTGGACAACTTGTCTCTGTTACTACATATGATATAAGGGAAGGAAAAGAAAACACAGAAACTAATAAAAACGAAATCCAATATTTAGAAGATGGTGGTATCGTTATCATTCATAAAAAGTATTCTTCTTATTCTCAAGAATATATCCATGAAACGCATTACACATATGATCCAACTGGAAAGTTGCTTCATATAAAATATAGCAATCACACTTACGATAAATTTAATTACGATAATAATCGATTATTTTCAATTAAAACATCTTCTAATAAACACATAGATGTAAAATACCTCGATGAAGAAGTGTATTTCGTTTCTAAAGAAGAACAGCTTGATGGAACAAAAGAACTAATAGAACGACATTTCCATTATGAAAACGGCATATTAAAATTCATGAAATATTATGCTCCAACTCCTGATGGAAAAGACACGCTTATTAAATTAGAAAGACATTTTGAATATTATTAAAAAAAGAGTCCAGCGAAAACTGGACTCTCTTGCTATGGAGTTTTAAGAAGCAGAATCATACTTATGCACAATAATGGCAATGATGATATCCTTAACTGCTCCGATAGCCGCTAAGATAACTTGATCACTTACCTTATTCATAGTGACAACCTCCTTTGGGATTGAAAACAATAAACGGGTTACAACTTATCAAGTTTCTTAGCAAGAAAGATTATCTCATATCAATTTAAAAAATGCAATTCATCCTTTCTGTTAAATCGCATCTTCTCCATATTTAGCTCTAATTCTAGCATAAAGCTTTTCTTTTTGAATTGCTTTTTCTTCTTCTGTCCATTCAGGAATCTCCACATCTTTAATTTCTTCTATAATTCTGTCTGCATAAACAGACATAAAGTCTTGATATTCTGTAAGCATACGAAGAAATAAAGGCTCTACATCAGAACCTATTTCATTACATCTATCCAAAATACTATTATAGATTTCCTGTGTCATAGGGATTTGATGATCTATTGCATCATTTTGTTCTTCTGTAAATTCAAAAGTTTCTACAAGAAAACTCCAAAAGTTTTTCAATTCTTTTTCTGTAAATTCCATATCTATTCCTCTTTTCGTATTAATCCTAGTTCATTAAGAAACAAAACAGTATCTCTAATGCCTGCAATATAACTTAAGTCATTAATTCTTGCTCTGACACTTTCAGCACAAGCAAAGTAATCATCTATAATCATTCTATCATGTTTATCTAAATCTAAAGCTTCATATCTATCTTCCAGTTCTGATAAATCCTTAGAATCCTGTAGATATATTTCATCTTTTAAAATCAATGGATCTCTACTCTTATCCATAATGTTTCCTAAGCCTCTTTCAATAAGTTTACTAATCAAGCCTTCCATAATGCTTTTCCTCCTGTGGTTGTGTAAGAAGTCTACTCCTACTTTCTAGAACTTATAATTCGATTGTAAGTTGATACACTTATATTGTCAAACGAATTTGGTTGACGAAAATCTGGCTTTTTCGACAAAGCAGATAGGGGTGTTATACTATGAATGAACATAATTTTGGATATATAAGAATAAAGGTGAACGAATTAATAGAAGCCAAAGGTATCTCTAAGAATAAATTGGCTCATAGAGCAGAAATGCAAAGAACTCAGCTTAATCAATACTGTAATAATGAGATTACTCGTTTAGATACTGCTGTTCTTGCTCGTCTTTGTACAGCTCTAGATTGTAAGATTGAAGATATCTTAGAATTCGTGCCATCGGATGATAATTAAATATAACGCACAAAAGTCGCTATTGGAACAGGTATTCCAGTAACGACTTTTTCTTTTTTAGAGAGAATAATTCAATTTTTTCTTCAACTGTACAAATTTAAAATACTTGTAGGGATGTTTAATAATGTTACTCTTCTTCAATGGATACAAAATTTGATACTGGATTTTGTGATTGATACACCACATACAGATGGCTTCTGTATTAAAGCCTTTAGAATGATAATTATTAGATAGATACGACACCTGTGTTTCTTGCCAATCATCATAAGTTGCAATTACGATAGGAAAATTAAGATACTCTACAAAGAAATGTAGACCTTTAAGATTTTCTTCTGGAAATTTTAATACTCCCATGTTCCTCCTTTCTTCTCTCTATTCAAATAATACCACAAACAACAGCTTTTTAAAATCTGATTACATTTTTATATGTATAAAATATGTATTATAGTATTAAATACAACGCATACCATACATATAAAGTACATCAAATTCAGTAGAATTGATTTTATTTTGTCTAAACTGATATTGAGTAATGGAACTAAAATAAAACCATTTCTACGAAAAATCATAAAAATAAGAGCTGAGAATTTCTTCCCAGCCCTATCAATCATTTATTTCCATTGAGTTCTTTCTGCTATATCACAAATCAATTCGCCTTTATAAGTAAAGTAACTTGGTCCAGCACAAGGATATCCTTTAATATCTTTTGCAATAGCAGATAATGATGTAAGATTTCCATTATATAAAACCTTACGGTCATCATAAACTGTAACCTTTACAGTAGAATCATCAACAAAAATAAGTTCTGCACCTACAGGAATTCCACACTTAGAGAAATTCACAGGTGGCTTTTTTGCTTTTGCTGTTGTCGCTGCAGTTGTCGATTTTCTCTTTTTTAACTTATCTTTTGTACCACTAATCAAAGCGATTGCTTCAAGTAATTCGTACGCATCTTCTGGTGTTATCATAAAGAATTCTCTGTTCTTTGACACTCGAAGATCTGGATTAAGCTTATCAATTAACTTATGTACTTGCTTGTCTTCCAATTTTCCAGATGTTTCATATGTAGCATATACTTCATATTCATAAGGAAGAGCTGTTGTGCTTAAAGATTTTCTTCTGTCTTCAACATCTGTGGCATAACCAATCTTCACCATATTCAATAATGCAGGATTAGTCATTATATAAATAAATCCTTTTGCCATGGATTTCCCTCCTCATTAGCCATTAATTAATTTGTCAATGGCGTCATTAAACTCTGCTTCTTTATTATCTTTGTTATAGAATGGCAAACCAATAACTTTAAAATCATCTACATCATTGTTGTAACAAATAGCTTCTGCTCTTTGTTCAAGCTCTAATAGGAATTTTTCTTTCCACTTATCTTCATCTAACAAATGATTTCCTTTTGGTTCGACAAAGATTTGTTGTTGCTCAATCTTATTTGAAGACTTGTTCTTTAATAATAAAATGTAGTCTGGCTCAAATCTTCTACCATCCTCAAATGCATATATGTGAAGATTTCTTTCGTTTCTGATAAGATACACTTCGTCATATTCTTTTTGTAATGCTTCAACCTTAGTGGAGAAGAATTTTACGAATTTCTTTTCTTCTGTTGTTCCATAATTGTCATTATAAACATACCAGTCATGCAACGATAAATCCATTTTATATCCTGTATCTTCTGGAACAGCATTTTGAGAAACACCTTCTCCGAGTTTATCAGGGTTCATTTTCTTACGTTCTGTATCTTTTACATATTTGCAAAGTTCTACATCTGTAAATTCTTCTGAACCCACAAATCTCTCTTTGATTCCTAAAATCTTATCAGATAATTTTCCGAAGAAATAAAGGAACGCTTCATAGTAGTCAAGATTTGTTGGTTGCTCATCAGTAACAATATATAATTGAAATTGTCCTGCATATTTCTCAGAAGTAATAAATTCCTTAACGCTTGTAAGATTAGGATAATAGCCAGCCAATCTATTAAACTTAAAGACTGGATATTGTCTTAATGCTTTATATACTACTGGATAATTAGTTTTTGCATATTCTGCAACCTTAATAGAAGTTTCTACTTTGAACACATCTTTAGAGTCTGATCTTGTCTTATCATCAGCAAGTCCAACTTCTCTAGCACGAGAAGAAATATCTACTTCTGTTTGGAAATGCATAAAGTTATTTGGAATCTCTGTAATAGACTCTCTTCCAATTTTTATTTGCTTATTAACAAAGAGTTTTCCATTTTTGAAAGTCTTTGTCTTCTTAAAGCTATCTTTTACTGCATATGTAAAATGAACTACTTCTTTAGGATCAAATCCAATTTCTTTCAAAGCTTGACGGAGTTCTTCAATATAACGGCTGTCCTGTTTACTATGATAATAAAGAGTTTCGCATACTCTCATTTCATTTTCAGGATCATTATCATATTTTCTCTTATAAGCTTCTTGTGAATCTTCGATTCTAAAAGGACAGTATCTAACACCACGACCAATAAGCTGAGCCTCTTGGATTGTTGTCTTAGAAATAGAACTACCACCTTGACGAGTATCATATAAACGAACAATATCAAAGAGGTTTAATACGTCCCATCCTTCGGAAAGCATATCTACAGTAAAAATCATACGATATGGATTGCTTCTGTTTTCCAAATCGTTTACTTTCTTTTGTTTCTCAACAACATTTTTGTCACCACTATCCATAATAATTAAATGCTCTTCTGAGAAATTTTGTTTTAATTCTGCGACAAGATCTTGGTCAGAAAGTTCTCTTTCTTTAAAGAATTCAAACATTCTTTCAACAATACCTGTTGCATTTTTACGAATCTTATCAATATCAGCAACACTAAAATCATTAGCTATGTAATCAACAAACATTTCATAGAACTCTTGATTCTCTGCAATAGTTTTTGATTTGAGTAGAATGGTTGGTTTTACAATCAATCCATGCTTTTCAAACAATTTTAATCTGTACTGACTAAGAAGCATTGCTTGAATAGTTCTTTCTAATGGACTAAATGTGGATTGCAAGTTAAGGAATTCCTTAGTATATCCATCTTCTCTGTATTTCAACAATGGATAGTTGTAAACGATCTTATCCCTGTATTTATTGTAAATATTTTCATTCTTTAAATCACAGGTTGCTGTAAACTCAATCATTACATTATATCTATTAGCTCTGAAAACATTATTAACAGAACTTTCCCATGATTCTTCATGTTTCTTTTCTGCTTTATCTTTTTTAGTATCTGCATTAAGGTGGTGTGCCTCATCTGCAATTAATACAGTTCTAATATCTTCAAAGTCTTGTAATGTTGTACAGTTTTCCTTGGTCTTGTTTAAATCTTCATGTAATTGTTGTACTGTTGTGAATTTGATATTAATTGCCTCTGGATCATAATCCTGAAAATTCTCAACAATCTTTACATCAATATTTTCTCCATCAATAACAATCTTATCTGCAAATAAATACTTTGCAAAATTCTTATTAGTGAAGTTTTCTTTTGTTTTTTCAACAATATTTCCTTGATTAACAAAGAATAAGAAGTTTCTATAGCCATGTTTGTAATAATATAAAATCATTCCAGCCATGATATATGTTTTACCAGAACCTGTTGCCATATGGTAAAGCATATGTACTTGTTTGTCTTTAGCCATATTTTCAATATAGTTAATACTATATTGGAAAGCTTCTTCTTGATATTTTCTTATCTCAAACTTTCCTGATAAGTTGTTTTTTATATATAAGGGCACATCAGGAAAACCTATTCCCATTGCAGTAAGCCCTTCTGCTAAAGTTTTAATTTTCCAATATAAGAATTCAGCTTCGTTTATGACTAAGGCATCTTTTTTTGCCTTTCTTGCCATTACTGTTCTCCTTTCATGTAAAAGCTATCATTAAAAGCTTTTGTATTTTCATCAATGCCATAATCTGAATCATTAATATCTGCATAATTAACATAAAGAGTATTCTTATCAATAATAGATATTAATAATTTCCGTTTGTCATCTTCGCTTAATTCATTAAACTGTGTAGCACTATTAATTAACGCATTAATATCTACACGATATGAAATGAACTCTGAATTCTGTAATTCTGCATATATTCCTTGTAATTCTGATTCGTTACAATTTTTAATTCTATCTATAATTGCATTACTGTTGTCAGCAAGTTCACAATAAATATAAGAGCCTCCACCAGTCCATTCTTCATCAGCAGAAATTCCAGATGGATCGCCATTCATTACATTTTGTAAACGAGTTTTCGCCAATTCAACATGTCTATCTAATTGTTCTAATCCTATATACTGCAATCCTTTCTTATGAGCAACTGCAGCTGTTGTTCCTGAACCAAGGTATGCATCGAGACAAATATCCCCTTCTTTCATACAACATCCAAGTATTTTACTTACTAATTTTTCAGGTTTTTTCCCATTTTCTAATTTTACTTGTCCTTCTTTTGTAAGATTTTTTGTTTCTCCTACAAAATCCCACAATGTACCTTGAATAATCTTTTTATATAAAACACCATCTATTTCATCACTACTATCTTTAAGCCATACAAATAAATTGCAAATATCATCTTTGTAAAATTGCTCATATATTTCACCTTTATGTTGTCCAGTCTTAGGAACATACTTAATAGAGAGCAATTCATCTGATATGTTATTTTCTTTTCGATAGTCTATAATTCTAGTTCTAATAGATGACTGCGAGTTTGTAGTTCTAAACACTTTTGTTCCGTATTTTGTATATGCTTCCTTTTCTGTAATACCATCATCCTTTGCAATTTGCTTAATGGATTTGTACTCTGGATTTATACGTCTATATACTTTAATCTCATTACCATCACCATCTACAGTTGATCCTATATATTCTTCTTCTCCTGGACTAACTAAAACAGTAGTATATTTCCAACTTCTATTTTCGTTTTTATATGTTTCTATTAAATCAGATAATTCGACATATTCAAATACGCTTGAAAATGGTTCAAGACTACTATAATCCTTGGCATAAATCAAAATATATTCAATATTCTTTTTAAATCGTTTGTCTTCACCACCACCAGAAGCTCCTGCAACGTTTTTCATAGTAACAGAAATTGTATTTACATAATTTTCTCTTTTAAAAATTTCATCACATAAAACTTTTAAATAATGCATTTCTGTATCATCACATTGTAAGAAGATTACTCCTTCAGGTTTAAGTAAATCTTGAGCAACTTTTAATCGGTTTTTCATCATTGTGAGCCATGATGTGTGCTTAAAACTATCGTTGTAAGGTACATAGTCTTTTTCACGATTATAAAGTATATCCCAATACATACACTTAACTCTTTCTTTATATCTTGGCAAAAGACTATACATAGAAAGCAAATTATTTCCTTTAATTATAAGGTTATCTGTATCATTAAATTCTAATACTTCACTTTCTCCCTCTGCTGAAACTTTTTTAATATTTGAAAAGCATTTTGGATCAAGCATAGTGTCAATCTCTGCTTTCATTAATGTTTCATTATAAAATACTTCTCTTCTTACTTCTGTTTCCTCTGTAGAGTCCATTTCAAGCAAGCAATCTTTATAAGGAAAAGATAATACAACTTCCTTATTTCCTACTAAAGACTCATTATTTCCATCAACTAACATTATCTGATTTTTAAACATAGTATAACTGTCTGGAAGGAAATCTTTGCTATCTAATAACCAACCAAACTTAACCTTATCAAATACAGCCACTCCTTCAACGTCTGTAAAAAACATTTCTTTAGTAACTGTTTCTGAATAAAGTAATCGTAAAAGACTGGCATCCATTTTCATTGCCTTTTCGTAAATAACGTTTTTCAATAGCTCTCCCTCTGCATTAACGAGGTCAGCATCCTTTTTCAAAATATCGTAAATCGTGTTTAAGTTTTTCATTTTACCTTTTCTCCCTGTAGCTTCTGTAATTCTTTAACCAGATATTTTGCTTTATCTGTAAGCTGATATCTGCCTCTTGAATTCTTGTATGTACTCACATATCCATTCTTCTTCAACTTTGCAATTATAGGATTGACCTTCATAATACTGCATCCTATGCTGTCTGCTATTTCTTGTTGAGTGATTGGACTAAACGTATTCTCATTAATAGTCTGTTGATGATTGTACAGGACTATTAAAATGCGATAACTATCGTTGAGAAATAAGTCCAAATCATCGATACGATTCATCTTATCACTCCTTTATTATAAATATTTTTATAATTAAAAATTATAATTACTATTAAATTATATCTAAATATTTTTATAAATACAATAGCACAGGTCTTGATTTTAAGGCTTTTTTGTGGAAAAATATAAGTAACAGATTTATACCAGGATGTATAAATTCTAATCAGATATGGAGCGGAAATAGGGAGCATTATGACACATTCGTGTTATGGTGCTTTTTCGTTCTCATCAGAAAGGATTTATACGTGAAAAATATTGAAATACTATATGATGTTTTAAAATCAAGCCCTAGCTTTACTGACAATGAGGGCAATTTACTTAAAAATGCAATCCAAGAAGCATCATTAAAAATGAATCCTGAACTACTTGGTTTATTAATAAAAAATCCTGAAACAAAATCTATGTTTTTCTCAGAAGTAGATGAGTTTTTAGTTTTTGATAAAGAACGTTTTAACTGGGTAATTGATAGTAAGGACTTTTTGCCAAGTTCCTATACTGGATTCAAAAACAAAATTATGCTTACTGATGAAAAAGGGAATTCATTAAAAAACAACAATGATGTAGTTTTATCATTCCCATGTAAGGATTGTTTATTAGAAATGGATTCAACAAAAGAAACTGATGACAGACAGGAAATCTTCTTTAATGAAGTCCTAATGAAAAAGGAAATAGATACATTACTTGCACCTAAAGTAATGGCTTCTTCAAAAAGATATGATGAATCAGGAGTTCAGGAAACTACTGCCCTTTCAGACAAAGATAATTTGATCATCAAAGGTAATAACCTATTAGCTATGCACAGTCTTCTTCCTCGTTACAAAGGACAAATCAAACTAATGTATTGGGACATTTTATACAATACAGAAAGCGATAAAGTTCCTTATGCAGACAGCTTCAAACACAGCTCATGGCTTGTAATGATGAAGAACAGACTTGAAGTAGCAAAACAACTTCTTCGTGAAGATGGTGTTATTTGTCTTCAATGTGACGATAATGAAATGCATTATTTAAAAGTATTTTGTGATGAAATATTTGGTAGAGAAAATTTTGTATCTACAATTATAAATCAATCTGCCAATAGTGTTTTTGGCACCAAAGCTGCTCACAAAAACAAAACTTATATCAAAGTAAAAGATTATATTCTTATTTATAAAAAAGGAGATTTGTTTATTCAGCCACTTTACGTCCCATCTAAAAATTATTTGTATGATAGTCACGAATTTATTTATGAAAACGGCGTAAAAATATCTACTATTGATTGGTTTAAAAATAATTATAATCAAGTATTTGAAACATATGGCTTAGGAATAAACAAAAAAAATATTCATCAAATAATGAGTATTGATGATAAATTTAGAAAAGAAGCAATGTCGAAATTAATCAACATACAATTCTCAACATCTCCATATTCCAAAGATGATTTAACATTAGAAGAAAAAAGTAAATTAACTGCTGGTAATATTATTGATCATAATGGTATTTTGCTAATTCAAGAAGGTAACGGAACAGGTTTAATTAGATTTCTTCGCTCATTAAAAGAATCTTGTAAATATATTGATGGCGAATGGAAAAAATGTGACATACTTGGTGATATTTGGAACACTTCTGCGGGATATGGAAATATAAATGCCGAAGGAAGTGTAAAACTTCAAAATGGGAAAAAACCAGAAGTATTATTACAAATGTTACTTAATTCATTAACCAGCAAAGAAGATCTTGTTCTTGATGCTTACTTAGGATCTGGCACTACTGCAGCTGTCGCACATAAAATGGGAAGACAATACATTGGAATCGAACAACTTGATAACCATATGGATATGGCCGTCAAGAGATTACAAGGTGTTATAGCAGGAGAACAATCAGGAATATCTAAATCTGTTAATTGGCAAGGTGGAGGAAACTTTGTTTACTGCGAACTTGCTAAGAACAGTCAAAACATGATTGATAAAATTACTTCTGTTCCAGAAACAGATTTATCTACTCTCTATGATGAAATAAAAGCTTCTGATTTTATTTGTTATAGAGTAGATATTGATGCTATGGATAAAGAAAAAGATAGCTTTGAAAAACTCTCTGAAATAGAAAAAAGACATTTTTTGATTTCTATCATTGATAAAAATACCCTCTACATAAACTATGCAGATATGGATGATATTGACTATTCCATAGATGCTGACACAAAGAAATTCAATAAGAATTTCTACAAAGAAGAAAAATAAAACCACACAAGCACTCGCCTGCTTTTCAAAAGAAACTAATTAACTCATACCCTTTGAATATGAGTTAGTTGGTTTCTTTTTTATTTCATTGGGAGACATATGATTAAAAACATATGCTGACCTTTGAAATAAGCGAGGGCGTAAGGGTGGAGATGGTTATATTGGTGAATTGCTACGAATTTCAACAATATAACCAACGACACCCACGATATAACACCAAACGAGGGAAAGAGAACACCTTCCTGCAGCGACAAAAACATGTGCCATTTCTGGCACTCCCTTTGGGCGTTAAGTCCTATAATAAAAATGCCCATATCTGGGCTGGACTGGGCTGTATTTCAGATCTCTTGCTTTTTGAAATTTGAATGTTATATAATTTAGTCAAGAGATATTAAGTTATTTTTTAGTATGTTTAACATCTCTAGTATTGGTACTCTTGAGTACACAATACGCATTTAAGTTTGTTTTGCGCAATAAAAAAGCTAATACGGCTTGAATACGCATTGGCAAAACTATACGTTTTTAAAACGTATAAGACAGCCCTCAGTGATTTGTTATGGAAGTTAATATTGTATGATATTGGGTAGATATCAATTCGCTGGGAGCTAGGCATTTTGCCTTAGCTCTTTTTTTAATGCTCAAAAGCAGTTATTCAAAAAGATAACTGTAATATCAGACGAATGGCGTTTATCTTTTTTGCATTATAAAAATCAAACAGGTAAAATATAAGTATAAAATAAGTTAAGGTCTATCCATTTCGGATAGCTTCAGTAGTATAAATACCCCACAGCAGTCCGTGATGCTCGTGTACCAGAAGGAGAGGGGCGTTTATCCCAGTTTATGTCATTTCAATTCCCACTAGCTGAGATAGAAATGTTCCAAGTTTTGAGAAATAACAGTATAAAAGATTAACTATCAAATCAAATTTTCAATTCTATTAATCTTAATCAATACACTATTTCTATACTCTTGGGTTAAACAATACGAGCCGTAAAGCTCATTTTTCTTACAGATCCAAATCAGGATCTTTCACATAAATTAGTTGTTTTTACTGATTCACTAAAAATCAGTACGTAGATTTGAACTACGTTGGAATCCAAGAAGGAGTTTTATCTTTCTATGGAATTAGTTTATTGATGTGGCTCACTCGCCATTTTAAGTAATAGAATTTTTCATATATTTCTATAAGCATATCTATTTGCATTTCAAAAATTATTCTATGAACTTAAAACCCATATATTAATTTCATACTACCCTTTTGCATCTCCTTCTTCGGATTAAAATCATACATTTTAATATTTTTTAGAAAGGAGTTATGCCCTATGAGTAAAAGATCCAGAATTACTCATCAAGCTTTACAAAGCTTAAATTCAAAAACTAAATATGGCGAATCAAAATTTGACGCCAAAGAAAAGGCAAGAGCCGAGGCAAAAGCAAAAGGAGAACAATTTAAAGAAGTTCGTGGAATATATTCTACTACTACTTATTCTTCCTATGCCAAAGTCTGCCGACAATTTATAGCCACAACAATAAAAGAACATCCAGAGGTAAAAACATTTAGAGATTGTAAAGAATTCGTTCCTGATTTCTTAGAATCAAAAATGGATAAAGGTTGTTCTGCTTGGACAGTTAATCAATACGCATCTGCTTTAGCATGTGCCTATGATTGTAGAAAGTCCGACTTTGATATTCTATTACCATCTCGTTCAAGAGCTGATGTAAAAAGATGTAGAGGCATTAACAGTTCCGATTACAGATATCCAGAAGAAAAATGGGACACTATTAGAATGGTCTTAAAAGCTACTGGATGTAGACGTATGGAAGTCTTAAGATTACGCCGAGAAGATTTTAGAACCAATAAAGAGGGGAATTTAGAGGTTTATAAAAGAGGAAAAGGTGGAATCGAAAGATGGTGTCTTGTAAATCCAAAATACACAGAACAAATGAAAGAATGGTATAGAACAGCTCCTACCTATCGTATTGATGGCGAAGACAGATTAGTTCTAAAATCAGAACTTCCTCGTGGAAGTATTCACGATTGTAGAGCTGATTACGCTTGTGATCTTTATAAATATTTCGAAGATCGTGGCGATGTTTATACAGGCGATATCTATTATTGTAGAAAAGATATGGTTGGAAGAAGCTATGATAAGGGGATTTTAGAAGAAGTTTCTTTCAATCTACAACATTCAAGAAACAATGTTGTTATCAGCTATCTTTGGAAAAAATAAGGAGGAATAAAAAATGAAATTAAGCAAAAAAGATATCATGGCAATTAAAATCGCATTTGCCATTGATGATTATTATTACGATAAAGACACAAAAAGCTACTTTGACAAAATGCCTGTGATTGGTCTTGCCGATAGCCAAGAGATTTTCATTAATGAATATTTACAAGCAATCGAAGAAAAAGACACATCAAATGAGTTTTCAAGAATTCTCTACTCTATGAAAAGAGATAATGAACGTTATAAAAAACTCTTAAAAGCAGGTTCTAGAAGTAAAGCTTACAAACGTAATGTAAAAGTTTCATCTTACATTATAAGAACTATGGAAAAATTTCAAAAAAATTATTAATTCTTATATTTTTTTGACCTATTAAATGTGTTTTATGTGTTTTAAGTATATGGAAATCGATCTATAATCAAGAATATACATATATCTTATGTACTATAAACACATATAACATTTCCAAAAGCTTAAACAAACATTCATTTTATAAGGGAAAATACAGTTATTAATATTTGTCAAATTTTTCAGGAATTTCTTACTGATTTACACTTGAGTTATCAAATAAAAAACAAATTTCAAGGAGGAAAAAATTATGACAAATATTACATTCAAACAGATGGCAACAAGATTAGAGGAAGAAATCAACAACAGAGGTGGACATGAATTTTTCAAAGAAATTCTCTCCTACTCAGATACAAGAATGGTTCTTGAAGGCAAGGAAATCTTCCTTATGAAAATCGACGAAAGACTTTACAACGTGAAGAGAAAATTCGTTCAAACACAATTTATGATCTTCGAAACGAAAGAAGACGGCTTCAATTTCTTAGGTGTTTTATCAGTTGATTCAACAGTAAATAAAACATCAGGAAAAAAACTTCGATTCTCTGCTTTCAGAAATCCATACATCAGAGAAACTGTTCAGGAAGATGTTATTCGAACATTTATGGCAGTAAAGTTCTTCAACAAATTTGAAGATTACAACAATATGTTGGGATTAGTTTTAAATCTCAGAGATGACGATGGAAATCTCATTAGAGAAGATATCCACCCTGACACTCTCTTTGAAGAATACAATCCAAACAAAATTGAGGGATTACAGCTCTTCATATAAGAGGGAAATTATGACTAAGTAATCAGGTGATACCCTTTCGGTATCCTTAAGTATACAGATTAATCGCAGGGGTTGCCCACCATAGCACCCCTGCCGAAAGGAGAATAAGTAATGAAAACAATAAAAATTAACAAACAACCTATTGGCGAATTTTATGCCGTTATAAAAGATCATAAACCTGTTTTGCCAATTCATTATTACCTATTACACCTAAACCAAAATGGATATAGCAAAAACAGTATTAAAACCTATGCTTTTCACTTAATGCTCTATTGGGAATGGCTCGAATTAAATGGTCTTGATTATCACACAGCAATAGGTGTTGGTACAGATAACAATGCTACTGTCATTGATAATCTTGGAAAATTCAAATTCTGGCTCAAATATCCAGATTACAATCCCAAACTAATACCCATTAATGGAATAGAAGCAAAAAGAGAAGCTAGTACCATTAATCAAATAATGAACGCAGTTCTTGGTTTTTATGATTTCACAGCTATGCGTGAAGGATTTGATAGATTAAATGTCTACACTCAAACAAGAACCAATGTGCATTTTCATAGCATGATTTCTGAAATGACTCTTTCCAAAGAAAAGATTATGTCTAATGTCTTTAAGGAAAAAGAACAAAAGAAAGTCATCAAATACATAACCAGATCTCAATATGAACAACTTTGGTCTGCAGCGACTAATCAAAGAAACAGAATTATTGTAGGTCTTCTCTTTGAAGGTGGCATGAGAGTTTCAGAAGTAATAGGACTTCGAATTTCTGATTTGGCTGAAATCAATAAATGTAAAATCAGAATCGAAAACAAAAATGATCCTAATAATCCAGATGCCTGCTTAAAATACGACTCCAAAGGTTATGTGTATGTAACAGATACATTAGCAAAAGAAATTAATGATTATCTCATTAATACCATTGCTGATGTTGATACAGATTATTTGATTATCAATCTCTACAAGACAAACAAATACTCTGTGGAAAACATACATAAGCCAATGAAAAGAGATACTGTCGAAGACATGATTGAAAGATTAGGTAAAAAGGTTGGAATTGAAGGATTACATCCTCACATGCTAAGACACGGCATTGCCGTAGATATGCTTCAAAAAGGGTGTCCTATGATTCAAATTAAAGACAAGCTAAGACATAAAAACTTAAATACAACATCAGATATTTATGCAGAATTTGATGATACAGCAAGAAAACAAGCAATGGCGAACTACTTCGAAAAAGTAGATGAAGCATTTCATCCAGATGATGTATCTGTTGATGAGCTTTACGAATTCTTGCTAGAAGATATGGAGGACTAAAATTATGACAAAACTTATTAACATAAAAGAAAAACAAATACGTGACTTTTTCAATCAGGACATTGTTGATTTAAAAGATTGTCCAGACGAAAAAGTAAAAAATCATTTTAGACGAGGAAGAGAGATTCGTTTCTCTTCCCTCCAAAATGAAAATTCCAAACGACAATATAAGGATTTACTAATTAATTGCATTTGTTATGGAAATCCTTACGATCCAACAAAAAATTCATTTATATCACTTTTATTAAGTCTTGAATTCTTCGCTTCTTTTGATGGAATCATTGATATTCCAGATGAAAAACTAAAGAAAAATTTTGTGGATTTTTGCTTTGAAAAAAAATACTCACAAGATGTTATGAAAATAATTCTTCCTTGTAAGGATTTCTTAATAGAACTTTATGATACAAGAACTGGATTTGATAGAGATTTATGGGATAACAAAATTTTCACTTTACCTGAAGAACGCCTAAATAAAACTTCTACAGCAAATCTTAGTATTCATTTTAGAACGATTGAAAACATTGAACATCGTGAACTTGTAAAAATATTCATAAGACATCTTTTAGGAAATACAGAATTAGCTTATGGAACAGTTTATGGAACATTTCGCATTATGGTTAATTTTTGTAATTATTTCAAAGATCAAAATCTTTTTGAACTTACAAAAGAAAATATTGCTGATTATGCCAAATTGCAAATTCCGCAAGAACTGCGCATCCGTTCCAGAGGAACGGAGCGCCATTCCG
>ENA-ORMO01000764-ORMO01000764.1-human-gut-metagenome-genome-assembly--contig:-NODE-764-length-42136-cov-4.726860_pt1 | contig 42136 bp, 29 predicted proteins | sample MGYA00242106_ERZ509001 | MGnify/ENA primary metagenome ERZ509001 (study PRJEB26280, sample SAMEA2338736) | human gut metagenome | biome: human gut; feature: human-associated habitat; material: faeces...
AGTTTGTGGCGAAGGTTGGAAACGATTACTACTACAGAGTCTATGCAACCGGCACACCGGGCCAGAGCACGGGTGTCTACACGACACTGCCGGGACAGAATGCGGTGAAACACTGCACAGTGACCATTGGTTGAATGCCGGATACCAGTGAAAGGCATAAGTGATTCGATCCAGCAACCACTGGTGGAAGAGAGCCTGTGTAGGAAATGCCTAAGGCGCGAAAGGCGCTGTGCATCCACCGGGCCAGAGCGTGGGCGTCTACACACACTGCCTGGTCAGAATGCGGTGAAACACTGTACGGTGACCATTGGTTGAATACCGGATACCAACGAAGGGTGTAAACCATTCGATCCAGCAATCGCTGATGGAGGAGAGCCAGCATAGGAAACGCCGGAGGCGCGAAAAACGCTGTGCGCCCACCGGGCCAAGGTACAGGTGTTTACACGACACTGCCGGGCCAGAATACGGTGAAACACTACACAGTAACCGTTGGTTGAATGTCGGGAAGTTTCGGAAGGTATGCAAGTTTTCGCGTTCAACCAAGTGTTCAGTGATTCATGTGGTTCGAAATCTCTTGTAAGTGTTCTATATAATTCATCACATCAGCAAAATAAAAAGAACCCCCGTCCAGCTTTTGAACAGGTCCCGTAAAAACGGAGAATAGACAAAAAGCCCCCTGATGTAGGAAAATGAAGTACTACATCAGGGGGTATTATCATGTCAAAAAAGAAATGGACAAACATCAAAATTCTCGGGGCAGAGATCAACGCAATGCGCGAAGCAAGGAAATCCAGACAAGAAATAGCGGACTATTTCGGCCTTGATAAAGTTCAAATTAAGAACGGGGTTCATCGATACAACAAAGAGGTAAAACGTACGTCATTCGGAATTGCGCCACGCCCAAAGGGGCGTCCGCGCAAAGACGGGCAACCACCTCGGCAGAACGAAAAGAGCGAACTGGAACGGCTTCGCATGGAAACAAGCGGTTGCAGGATTTTCTGCAATTCACAGAAAGGAAGTAAGGCCAAAAGTAAAATATCATGTGATCTATAGGAACCGAGAGCGTTATCCTGCCTCTGTCATGTGCCGGTTTTTTGAGGTATCCCGGAGTGGATATGATGACTTTGTCCACCGTTTGGAATGCAAGGAGAAGGTGCAGGTTTGGCGGAAGCTATCCACGTTCAGCGAGGGCGCTGCTTCAAGATATATGGATATCGACGGATGTGGCTGTGGCCGGAGAAACAAGGCACGCACCGCAATCCCAAGACAATTCTGCGAATCATGAAGAAATACGGCCTTTGGGCAGAAATTCGCCGCCGGAGAAAATGGGTTCAGGTGGGGCAACAACTGCACAAATATGAAAATCTTTTGAAGCGTCCATTTCAGGCGGACAGGCCCAACAACAAATGGGTGACCGATATCTCCTACATCCACACCAAAGAGGGAGTGTTGTACCTATCCATGATTCGTGATTTGTATGATAACAGCATTGTTGCCTATAAGACCGGTACACAGCAGACGGTGAATCTCGTTCTGGATACCATCCGCCTGGCTATGATGAAGGAGAAAAAGAGAGTCGCTGCAACGTTGTAGCTCCACAGCGACCAAGGGTTTCAATACACTTCCCGAGAGTATTTTCACCTGACTCAATCCTATGGTATAACGCCGTCCATGTCAAGACGGGGAAACTGTTATGACAATGCTATGGCAGAAAATTTCTTCTCCATTCTAAAAATAGAGTACATCTCCCGCCTCAAGCCAACGACATTGGCCGAGGCCAGAGAAGACATTGACAGCTACATTTATTTCTACAACCACGATCGTATCCAGTTAAAAGCTGGAGTGGCGCCGCTCACGCTGCGCCACTCCGCTTAAAACTTAATTTTTCCTACCAAGGGGCTTTTTTGTGCTGTCCGTATAATTGGGGGCAGTACATTTTGCAGGGCGGTGGCTCTTTTATTGGCCATAATAACCTGTATGGATTAAATACGGAATAATCTCTGTCCAATGGGTAAAAACCTAAATCTTTCTCAACAATTTTCAGAGAAAAAGTCTTATCGAACCCCATTTTTCGAAAGACCCCTTGATTCCAGAATTTTTGAAAATATTATTACTTGCTTTCAAACACTTCATGCGGACTTTCTTTTTTCTTGCAGAAAAAACTGTTCATACCAGAGGATAAACGAATATACCGACCAGATTCGCTGCATGTTGGCCGCTTTTCCTTCCTTATGGTCGTTCAAGAGCTTCATAATCGCTTGCTGGTTAAAAAATTGCGCCGCAACTGGCCCTTCAAACTTTTCTCTGACCATATTGTAATATTTGTCCTGCCGCAGCCAGTCATTCAAAGGCACCGGAAAACCTAACTTTTTCTTATTGGCCGTACGCTCCGGCAATTGCTTGAGCGCTGCCCCGCGCAGAGCTACTTTGGTCACATCCCCATGTACGCGATAGCGTGAAGGGATCTGCATAGCTAGCTCTAACATTTTTTTGTCGAGAAACGGTACGCGCAACTCTAAGGAATTCGCCATGCTCATGCGATCCGCCTTTTGCAGGATGTCGAACAACATCCATGTATGAATATCCACATATTGCAATTGTGTCGGTTCATCCAAGTCCTTTACCTTATCAAAATACGGCTTCGCATAATCCACCGGGTCTTTCTGATGGTAATCCTTTTTCAAATAACGATTCACATCGCCATAAGTAAATACAAAATTACTCCGCATGAATCGTTGATACGGCTCCAAGCCGCCGCGCACAAGGAAATTCTTTCCTTTAAAATTTGGGAGCTTCTTTGCTGCTGAGGCGACCGTACGGCGCAATCCCTTTGGAATTTTGCGATATTTTTCAAAATGCATTCCAGCAAGATACATTGGGTACCCGCCAAAAAGTTCATCCGCTCCTTCTCCAGAAAGAACGACCTTCACATACTTCCGCGCATTCTGTGCCAAAAAGTAAAGAGGAACCTCCGAGGGATTGGGAAGCGGTTCATCCATATAGTATTGGATGATCTGATTTGCTTCAAAGAATTCATCAGCGCTTACCTTGTTACTGATGCTCTGCACACCGATCACGCGGGAAAAATCCTGTGCATACGGCAGCTCGCTATACTTTTCTTCCTCGTAACCAACCGAAAAGGTTTTTACATCTTTAGCAACCTTTGAAACTTCGCGCACTACATAGCTGGAATCTACACCGCTGGATAGAAAACATCCAACCTCCACGTCGCTGATCTGGTGGGCTTCTACACTTTTGGTAAATTCCTCCGTGATGCGGGATTCCCAGTCTTCTAAGGATTTTGATTCATCGATTCGGTATTGAATATCGTAGTATTTATGGATGCGCAGGGTTCCATTCTGATACTCAAAATAGTGGCCGCCCAGGAGCTTATAAACATTTCGAAACATCGTTTCTTCGTCCGGAATATACGAATAACACATATATTCGGGAAGCCGCTCCTCATTTAGCTCCAAGCAAAACGACGGATGCTCCAAAAAACTTTTTACCTCTGAGCCAAACAGAAAATCACCGTCTTTTTGGTAATAGTAGAATGGTTTGATCCCAAAGATGTCCCGTGCGCCAAAGAGCTTTTGGGCCTTGTTATCCCAAATCACAAAGGCATACATCCCACGCAGTTTTTGCAGCAATTCCGAGCCGTATTCCTCGTACCCGTGTAACAATACTTCCGAATCTGTGGACGTCTTAAAGACGTGTCCCTTTGCCAGCAAATCCTTTCGCAATTCCTGGAAATTGTAGATCTCTCCGTTAAATACCAGGACCTTAGTCCCATCTTCATTTAGAATTGGCTGGGAACCACCCTCTAAGTCAATGATACTCAACCTACGGAATCCCAGTGCCATGTTCGCATCCACATAATAATCGTCCTGATCCGGGCCACGATGTGCAATGCGGTCTGCCATCGCCTTAATCACTGCATCGCGATCTCCGCCGTAGCCATTTGTAAAAAATCCTACGAAGCCGCACATGGACAAAGCCTCCTTTTCTATCCATCGATCCAACGAAATTTTTCATGACTGTGTAATCAGCTGTTTACAAGCTGGGCGCAGAGGCTTTCCACATCGTTTGATGCTCGCCTGTGCCAATACGTCCAGGGCATCCAATACACCGGGGCCCACGGGCCTATCTCGCTTGATGAGCGAAAGCTCTGTACAGCCCAAAACAATGCATTCCGCGCCCTGTTTGCGCACCGAAGCCGCTGCGGATTGGAATTTTTCCCACTCCAGTGGACGGCCTGCTTTATAGTCGTCATAAATCAGACTCATCACCCGCTCCTGATTCAAACCATCCGGCAAAACACAACCAATTCCCTTCTCCGCCAATGCACTCTGGAACAAAGAGGCACGTATTGTCCCAGTGGTCGCCAAGATTCCCGCTGTGCGTACCCCATTTTCCTTCAAGTAACTGGCGGTTTCCCGCAGGATATGGATAAACGGAATCCGAACCGCAGCAGAAAACGCGGAGAACAGCGCATGCGAGGTAATGCAGGGGATGGCAATACAACTGGCCCCCAGCTGTTCCAACTTTCGGGCGGCGTCTACAATCGGCGGCAATGGAGAGGGGTTTGTAGAATCCAAAATATAGGCGGTTCGATCTGGAATGGATGGCCGGTTAAATACAATGACATCCAAATGTTCCTGATCCGTTTGTGCATCCGTCAACTCTACAATACGACGAAGAAAGTAGGAAGTGGCCATTGGCCCAAGCCCTCCGATGACACCCAGCGTTTTCATTCGTGCAGCCCCTTATTGCCAAAGCATTTTTTATATTTTTTCCGGTAGTTCATCTGATTGAGGAAAAAGGCTAGCTCATGCTTAAAATTGCGATCCGGTTTATATTGCATCGACTGGCAATATTTTCCCGCCTGAATTAGTGCGCGCGCTTTTGCTTTGAGAGCTTCATCGCGCACATATTTAAAAATAACATCCTTTGGAATGATACTCCAAAGTACTTCATTGGTCGCAATGGTCAAAGGCTGCTCTTTATGTTCCAAAACGTCTTCCACCAACCACTTGGCCATATTATATCCTGCGGCCGTTACATAAAAGCTGCTTCTCCCCTGCCTTAAGTTCATCTCAAAAAGCTTGTAGCGTCCATCGCGTGGATCAAATTTCATGTCAAAATTGGCAAATCCAATATAGCCAATCCCCTCTAAAAATGCGCGCATTTGCTCGGACAAAGCATCGTCATGCGTGCTAATGATGGCCGCATAGCTTCCGATTCCTTCGGGAGAGTGCTCTTCCAACAATGCATGTCCCAGGGCAATCAGCTTTACCTTTTTATCCCGGCCACAGTAACAGTTCATCACACGCATATTGCTGTCGTCCCCTGGAATATATTCCTGCAAAATCAAATGGTCTTTATAAGAAGAACCATAGATTGCATCCAAAATGGCGTCAAATTCTTCCCGATTGTTCGCTACAAAGACCTTTTTCTTATATGGAAAATGACAATTCCAGTATGCCACCGAATTGCTCGGCTTGATGATCACTGGAAAATCAAACGGCAGTTTTACACCTTTATAGGTCTCATAAGAACAAGTCGTGGTTTTCGGGAAGGCAAATCCGTGTTCTTCACAAACCTGGTAAAAACTCTCCTTGATGCTGAGACGCATCAGGAGAGGCTCATCAATACATTCAAAGCGATAATAAGGACGCAATTGTTCCTGATTTCGAACCAAAAGCTTTATATAATTGTCGCCACAGGGTACCAACAGCAGCGTTTTGTTAGGGTAGCGCCCTGCAAAGTCAATCAGAGTTTTGCAAAACACAGCATCGTCTTCCAAATTGGGCTCTACGCATTCCACCGACACAATCGAACTGTTTGAGGTGGCATTCAAGCGGCCTTTTCCTACCGCTACACTTTTGATTCCGTACGCCTCATGAAAGGAACGCGCCATTCCATACACATTCACATCGCTGCCAAGCAATACCGGCAGAAAATCCAACTGGCCCATGAAATTCCTCTTTTCTTCGATGTTATTCTGCAAACGCCCATGCTATGCACAGGCTGTTTTTCTCTTTCTTCATTATGGCCCCAAGCTGCGTTCCCATACGCTGCCCCGCCAATATTTGTATATTATACTATTTTTGCCTAGGAATGACAATAAAAGAATCCCTTTTGAATGCAGGCAAAAACTGTGCAGGTTGCAATTGAACCCTAAAATAGCTCCAGCCGTGCACGAATGACGCACACGGCTGGAGCTGGGGAATGGAATATAAAGCGCAAACGCTCTTATTGATTTATTTATTGGCCTTTCCCTGGTTTGCCACGCTCTGCATTTTAGCAGCAATCGCATCCGGATCGCCCAAATACTCTTTATGAACAACGCGGAAATCTGGTCCAAACTCATACACAAGCGGTACGGCTGTCGGGATATTTACCCCTACGATCTCTTCCTCGGAGAGATCCTCAAAATACTTAACCAATGCCCGCAGCGAATTGCCGTGTGCAGCGATCACAACACGTTCCCCCGCCTCAATACGCGGACGGATTTCCTGCTCAAAATACGGAATCACGCGTGCGATTGTGTCCTTCAGGCTTTCCGTTAGCGGCAAAAGTTGTGGATCAATGCCGCGGTACTGTGCATGGCCACGTGGATTGCGCTCGTCACTCTCTTCCAATGCAGGGGGTTGAATATCAAAGGAACGGCGCCAAATCTTCACCTGATCTTCGCCATATTTCTGTGCCGTTTCGGATTTATTAAGCCCTTGCAGCGCGCCATAGTGGCGTTCGTTAAGCTTCCAGCTCTTTACCACCGGCAACCATTCGCGGTCCATCTGTTCCAAAGTCAAATTTAATGTATGGATGGCACGCTTTAAATAAGAAGTATAACAAATATCAAAATCACATCCGGCCTCTTTGAGCGTCTTTCCCGCCTGTGCCGCCTCCTGGCGACCAGTCTCAGAAAGGTCTACATCCGTCCAGCCGGTGAACAAATTCAATTTGTTCCATTCACTTTCGCCATGGCGAATCAGCACTAATTTTCTATTTTGACTCAATTCCGTCACTCCTTGTCTTTAGTTAGTTATTGCTAACTATGTTTATGTTTATTATATACCATTTGTATCCATATTTCAAGGATTCCTTTTCCGCCATTCTCTCTATTTCTCAATATATCCAAAATTTCAGGCCGCTATGCATCAAAAACCCGCGTCCCAAATCTTTGGAACGCGGGTTTTTGGCTGATTCTTTTTCGCTTTTATTCGCATGTAAATGTTTATTTTACATAACCGTGTGCTGCACGCCACTCCTCCGCTGTACCGCTGTAGAAGAAGTCGTTTGTCTCGCCGCTTTTCCACCCCATTCGGGTAGCTATCTTGCTGACTACAACACAGAGGATCGGAGAGATCACCATGGCGGCACAAGCATAGATCGGTCCATCCGGCGTTGTAAAACCGGAAAGAGCCACTGGTACAAATGCGGTGAGAAAACCTCCCAACATGCCGGCCCAAGCTCCCGCACGGTTGATTCCCTTCCAATACAATGCAATCGCATAGGGGGCAAGGAATGCGCCGGAGATAATCCCCCAGGAATAGGACATCATCTCTAAGATCGGTGTGGGATAATTCGCCACTATGTAGGAACCAATCACGAATATTAAACACAACACACGCGTCAGCATAGCTACATTTGCATCGCTCATTTTGGGCTTCCATTTCCCTTTGATTAGATCCATTGAAACAGTGGAGCAAGCGGTCAATGTGATACTGGAAAGCGTCGAAACCGATGCAGAAATCAAAAGGACCAATACAATTCCAATCAAGATATTCGGCAACCCCGCCATATTCAGCATATTCGGGATGATATAATCCTTACCTCCCTCCGGCATGGTATCCCCAAAGAACAGGTGGGAAAAGGAGCCAATAAAATAGCCGCCACCCGCCACCAACAGAGCAAAGAAAGTGGAAATTACTGTACCACGCCGAACTTCTTTGTCATCGCGGATTCCATAGTATTTGTGCACCATCTGCGGTAATCCCCATGTTCCAAAGCTGGTCATGAGAATCGTCGCCACCAAGGACAAAACGGTCTGCGACGACATGGGCGTCATCCCGCTTTCGTTCATATAATCGGTCATCCGCTGGAACCCCTCGGACAACCCTCCTACCTGCGGGCAAATCACAACCATAGCCAAAAGCGCTGTCACGCCAAACATCATCACAATACCCTGTACAAAATCGGCCTTTAAGGTCGCCATATAGCCCCCCAACACCAATACCACCGCGGATGCAACTGCAATCATAATCATGCAGACCTTCTCGTCGATGTTGAGCAGGATGGAACACACACTGGTCAACCCTTTATAAACAGACGCCGAATAAGGCAACAGGAAAATAAAGATCACCACACAGGAAAAGATCTTCATGCCATTGCTCTGATACCGCATTTCAAAAAGCTGAGGCATTGATTTAATCTTTAAGCGCCGGGTAACCTCCCTGGTTCGCCCCGCCAACACCTTCCAAGCCAACAGAGACCCAAATACTGCATTTCCAATACCGACTAAAGTAGCATACAGGCCATAATTCCAACCGGAACCACCGGAATATCCGATGAACATAACTGCGGAAAAATATGCAGTTCCATAGGACAGTGCAGAGATCCAAGCGCCCGCATTACGCCCTCCGACGGTGAAACTGGCCATTCCACCGCTGCTATTTTTGGAATGAATCACACCGACTGCCAACATAAAGATGGCATAGATCGCGATGACAATCCAAATCGTCGTCTCTTTGTTCATACCATTTCCCCCTCGATCGCTTCTTCGATTTAAACCTTCGATGCTTTGACTTGATAAATTATCGCTATTCTACCAAAAAGGCAGACGAAAGGCAATTGCTTTTTTGCACAAAATACAAAGGGAAACTTGGGAAACGTGGCGAAAGAAGAAACTCTAAAGAATCAATTGTGTCCGATTCATAACGGGAATGCCTTTTTCCGGCAATACATCACTGTATATTTTGTTCCACCTTTTGGGCAAATCAGTTAGGAAAGGCAAACATCGCTGTGGCCAACCATATAGCGATTCCCCTTTTGCATACAACCGCGAAAGGAGTGATCCGAAATATAGAGAATATCGTCGGCATTCTTTTCAATCAGGCGTTGATAATCGGATCGGATTTCTGCCTCCACATTTGGTCATGCCCTTTATATGGTAAGACCAAAATCAATCGAATCCATGGATTATATTCACGTACTTTTCAGACTGCTTGTTCCGCCAAAAAATCCCCCCCACGCTCCTCCTGCATAAAAAGGAACGAACCCCTCTGTAACAAGCACTTCCATTTTTGGGATGAATGATTCTGCAAGAGCAATTGCAGTTTCCTTGGTGAAGTCTCTATGGCCGGTAAAACAACAGCTTTTCATAATCTTCCTCCAGATTTGTATTCGTTTATATAGTCGTTTTTCAATTCTATTTACTATAGGATCATAGAATACAATTTTTTGAGAGGTGAGGTGAAATGTCTAAATTCATTCCAAAGCCATATAAAAAAGAGCCCATTACGATTCGGATGAGTTCCGACAAAATCGAGCAAATCGATCGTCTATCTGCGGAATTCAACCTGAGCCGCAGCGCTTTTATCTATCAATGTATTGACTATGCAATGGAGCACATGTCCCCAATAAACCCAGAAGGCTCTAAAGGCCCCATTTTATAGGGTGAGAACTTGTTGCTATTCAGATCGATCAGGAATGTAGGCGTGTAGATGTGTTTTGAGCCATCGCCTCTCGAGACCTTTCTTTGCAGGCCTTCATAAAGCCGCTCTGGAAAACCATATTTCTTTTCATCTCCCAGCGCTTCAAATCTGCAATATGCATTGGGCAACTTCCCTTCGAAAAATGAACCTAAAGCAAATAGGCTATACCCCATGAGATAAGAGATATACAAGATTCATGTGCAATCTCACTTACTCTTTTTTATGTCATAGCAAGGTCCATTCCATCGTAGTTCATTCGTGGAAAAATTGTTCCTTTTTCGTGGATCAATCATTCTCCATGCTTGTATTTTTTAGACCGTTATTTTTAATATCAAAATTTTTGAAAAACGATACGCTTGTTTTGTCATTAAAATCTTCTTTCTTATATAGTCCTACATCTCTTCCTTGCACTTGGTTCGATGATTTTTCGTGTAACTCTTCTACTCCCCGCTATGTAGGTGGTTTCCTATTTTGTTTCGTTCGACCCTAAAAGCAGTAATTAAAAAGCGGCGCTATCCGAATGCCCAGATAGCGCCGCTTTTTTCTTTGCTGTTATTCTTCCAAGTAGCCTTTTTCAATGCTCTCCTGAATCATCTTGTCCACAACCGTCCAAACTTCCGGAAGCGCCACACGGATGGGAGCCATCCGCTCATAAACTTGTGCGCTCTTCACACCGCCGAGTCCCCAAGTATGCCCCTGAGTCAAATAATTGTTTAAAAATGGCTGTAAACGGTCGATCGCCGCTGCATACTGCGCATCCGCCGTCTCCATCGCATCAAATTCTTCCCACAATGCGCGGAGTTCCGTTCCTTGATCTTCCGGTAACGTTGCAAAAAGCCGGTCTGCAGCCTCGGCTTCTCGCTGCTGCTTGTCCTGATTTCCCTGTATATCATATGCAAAGGTATCGCCCGCATAAATCTCGATCAAATCATGCACCAAAGCCATTCGAATTACACGTTCGTAATTAACCTTTTCCGGATCGGTATATTCCGCTAAAAGCATTGCCATCAAAGCAAAATGCCAAGAATGCTCTGCATCCGATTCACGCCGCGTTTTATCGATCAAAATGGTTCTGCGATAGACGCTTTTCATCTTGTCTACCTCGATTAGAAAGCGCAGCTGCTGTTCCAGTCGGGTGTTGTCCATCTGTTTTCCTCGCTTTCCCTACGCTGGAAGGAACTCCTGTTCCAACCTTGACACCATGTCCTCATATGTTCGGGCACAATTCTCTGGGTTGCCAGCTTCAAGCTCCACCAGACACGGCTGCAAATAGTTTTGCCAAATTCCCTGATAGATGGATGCGCGGTCCACGCTGTGGTCAATTTTTTGCACCAAAATCGGTGCAAAAAGATAGTACTCTTGAATTTTCCGTCTACCTCCCGGCGTCTGTGTTAGCCAGTCGTCCCGGAAACGGCGGAAGGCTGTCAACTCATAACAATCATCGCTTTTTCCCTGAAACTCACACACCGCCGTAGTAATAAAACACAACCTTTGACGGAAACCTCTGCTGATCTCTTCATAGCGTGCTTTTCCCAGCGGCTTTTTAGGGTACTGTTTATTCCACTTTTCAAGAAAATGGTCTGCCAATGCCTCCGCTGCCTCATGCTCTTGCTTTAGGATTGCGGGGATCAGAAACGCGACAACCGTATAGCGATAATCAAAAAAACGCGTGTCGCTCTCCTTCAGTTCCATCTGCTGAAACAGTTCCAAAAAGCGCCCCATCAAAAAAACGCTGTATTCTTCCGCCGCACGTTCTATTGAGCCAGCCTCCGCTGCAGCACAATAAGCCTGCAATACCGGCGCCCACCTCTCTGCATAGGACCGAAACGCCTCCGGATACCCATGATTATTCACCGCCTGGATATTTGCCCGATAAGCGACCAAGTCGTTTTTTAATTGCTCCTTCGCTGTGCGCAACAACGACGGATACGATTCTGAATCCCCCTGGGAGCACAACACCGCTTGAACATCAATAGGCTTGGCGCAATACATACAGACCACTTGTTGCGCATCATCTGGCAACTGAAGTTCTTTTCCGCAGTGAGGGCATTGGGCTGAAATAAATTGCATTTGCTAACACCTCTTTATGAACAAAACCACCCTTAGATTATTCGTGGCTTTTTACATATTCTTTAATTTTTTCAAAGCTCTCCTGGCTGATGATGTGTTCAATCCGGCAGGCATCCTGTGCCGCAGTTTCCGGATTGACGTCTAGGGCCTTGCGAAAAAACTCTGTCAGGACAGTGTGGCGCTCATAGACGGCGCTGGCTTTCGCAAAACCGCTCTCCGTCAGGACAATGTTCCCATTCTTTTCCATGACAATCAGCCCCGCCTTGCGAAGAATACTCATGGCACGGCTGACGCTCGCTTTGGTAAAGGAGAGCTCATTGGCAACATCCACAGAGCGCACATAACCATTTCGATTTTTTAATATCAGAATCGTCTCCAAATAATTTTCTCCGGATTCTTGAATCTTCATAGAACTCCTCCTGTGCTAATGTGGATTTGTATTCTTTTAATTATAGCAGTTTTCCTTAAAAATGACAAGGAAATCTGGATTCCTTTATGGTTTTCACCATATGTATCAAATCCGCTTTTATGATAAAATAGAAAGTGTCTGTTTCAGTAAAAACATTGATTCCTTTTCAACCAGTATAAATAGCGATAATAAATACCATTAGTTATAAAGTAATTCAAATAAGGAGCGAAGCCAAATGATTACCGTTTCTGATCTGGGCCTAAGTTTCAGCGGCCAGAACCTCTTTTCCCACGTCAACCTATTGTTCACGGCCGGCAACTGCTATGGCGTGATAGGGGCAAATGGCGCGGGAAAGTCTACTTTTTTAAAAATCCTCTCCGGCGAGCTGGAACCCACAAAGGGAGAGGTCGTCATCGATCCAAAGCTGCGCATGTCCGTTCTGAAACAGGATCACCACGCCTATGACGCATACACGGTCTTTGAGACGATCCTCATGGGGAACCCCCGCCTGTATGAGGTCCTTAAGCAAAAAGATGCGCTGTACGCGAAAGAAGATTTTTCCGACGCAGATGGCGATCTTGCTGCGGAATTAGAGGCAGAATTTGCCGAACTCAACGGTTGGGAAGCGGAAACAGAGGCTGGGAAACTGCTGCAAGGGCTGGGCTTGGACAACATGCTGCTATACTCGCAGATGGACACGCTTCCCGGCAATGAGAAAGTAAAAGTGCTTCTTGCGCAATCGCTGTTTGGCCAGCCGGACATCATCCTTTTGGACGAACCGACGAACGACCTGGATGTGCGGTCGATCTCTTGGCTGGAAGACTTCCTCGCCGATTATGAGGGAACTGTAATTGTCGTATCGCATGACCGCCATTTTCTGAACAACGTCTGTACCCATATTGTAGACATTGATTACAATAAGATCAAGCTCTATGTGGGAAATTACGATTTCTGGTATGAGTCAAGCCAATTGATGCAACGCGTTATGCGCGACCAAAATAAGAAGGCAGAAGAAAAGATCAAGGAATTACAAGCTTTTATTCAACGTTTCTCTGCCAACAAAAGCAAATCGAAACAGGCGACATCCCGTAAAAAACTTCTGGAAAAAATCACGGTGGAAGAGATGCCTGCTTCTAGCCGCCGGTATCCGTTTGTCGGTTTTACAATGGATCGGGAACCTGGAAAAGAAATTTTAGAAGTTGAAAATCTTTCAAAAACGGTTGACGGCGTAAAAGTCCTCAATAACATCAGCTTCCGTGTCAACAAAGGGGATAAAATTGCTTTCCTTGCCAAAAATGATCTGGTTACCACTGCGCTATTCAAGATTCTGATGGAAGAGTTAGAGCCCGATGAAGGGCGTTTCAAATGGGGAGTTTCTACCACCCAATCCTACTTTCCGCAGGACAATTCCGCCTATTTCAACGGGTGCGATATGAGCATCATCAAATGGTTGGAACAATATGCACAGGATACCACTGAAACCTATCTGCGCAGCTTTCTCGGCAAGATGCTTTTCTCCGGCGATGATGTACAAAAGCCGGTAAACGTTCTCTCCGGTGGGGAAAAAGTTCGCTGCATGCTGTCCCGTATGATGATGTTCGGTTCCAATGTCCTGGTCGTCGATCAGCCCACCAATCACTTGGATCTGGAGTCCATTACGGCCGTAAACAATGGTTTGATCGCATTCAAAGGCATTGTGCTTTTTGCTTCGCACGACCATCAATTTATCCAGACGGTTGCCAACCGAATCATTGAGATCACAGAGGATGGAATCATTGACCGTCTCGGCACATACGATGAATACCTGGAATCTATGAATCGTATGTAAAAGCGGACAAGTTTTTCAAGGTACGATTGTTTCCATATATGCCTAATTAAAAAGTGCCTACATTCCTTTTGCTCAAGGAATGTAGGCACTTTTTGTATGTCTTCTTTGGCAAAATGAGATCCTACAACTCTACCGGAGAGAATCAAACGATTCCGCTTGCAAGAAAGTCCGAGCATTCATAACAGGCTTCTGTTCGTACGTGTAACGCCCATTTACAGGTCCTATGAACAATCGATACAAGTGGAAGATTCGCGCCTTTTAAGAATCTTACCGGCGTGATGGCCTCACGGGCTTCCACAAGCCTCGATTGGACTGGGGGCTACGGCTTTGACGTTACAGTTGGACGAATCGTTCGATCGCACGGGCCACCCCATCCTCCGCATTGGAGGCGGTGCAATACTTCGCAGCCGCCTTCGCTTCCGCTGTACCGTTATCCATAGCAACCGAGTAATCTGCATATTGCAGCATTTCCACATCGTTTCCACTGTCCCCTATTGCCATCACTTCACCTGGAACAATCCCCAGACTTTCACATAGATGGCACAGGGCATCCCCCTTACTTGCACCCGCACAATTCAGTTCAATATTGCTCCCTGCCGAGGATACCACAGAGATCTCGGGTATCTCCTCAAACTGCCTCCATAACTTTTTACGAAGCTCGGGTTCTACATGGGCCAGATTTAGTTTTTCTACCCCTTCCGGATGTCCCTGTAATAACGCTTGAAAGCTTTCCAGCTCAATCTGTGTCTTTCGAATATTTTCAATAAACGCCGCTGTAAAGGGCAGATCGTTCACTCTCTTTAAAGAACGTTTTTCCGCATAGATCTTTCCTCCACAATAAATCTGTGTCAGAAGGCCATAAGGTTCTAAAATTTTCAGTATCCGCTGCACCACTTCTGCCGGCATTGGGTTGGTGTAGATCACCCGATTTTCTACACGATCCCACACGGAAGCCCCATTGGAATTGATGACATAACGAATTCCTTCCATCTCCAAGAAAACCCTTGGCAACATAGCCGCCACCCGTCCTGTCGCCGGCACAACCAACACGCCCCGTTTCACAGCTTTCTGCATGGCAAGTTGAACGGCTGGCGTGACAGTGAGGTGGTCGTCCAACAAAACTGTTCCGTCCATATCCAGCGCAATCAGTCGGATTCCCATACGCTGATCCTCCTTAAAGATGAAGTTTATAAATCCAAAAAAGCGTCATGCTCCGCATATTGTGGTATCTCTGTTACAGCGGAAATAGCATTGCAACCATTTGATTTTCTGCCTTATCCTGTCGGGTATGAAAAGAGCCTATTCTGTAGGCTTTATTCATTCACTTATTTCTCTGCTTCCCTTTCCAGCTTTGCTATGGAGGAGGCCTAGTGAGCCGGAATACCAAACAAGGATCTATTGGGTAACAATGGTCTGTTCTCCAAACCAGCTGTACCCTCTCAGCACCAATATATAGTATAAAGAAAATTTATCCTGGATTAATTGCAGGGGATAAATATTCTGAAAATGTACCCACCAGACTTTGTTCCTATGCCTATACAAAAACTGTGCAGTCTTACAAGATGGTTCTTCTTTCCTGTTCAAAGCATTGCTATCGTAGCCTTTTCTCCTTTGCATATACAGGGGGACTTGCAACAAACAAGCACCTTTCCCATAAGATAGTTAGGAGACACGGACGGCATGCGACCGTCCGAATTTAATTTGGATTGGGGCGATTCTATGCTGACAGCTCTGCTTTCCTGCGCACTTTCCGGCCTGATTTTTTTCATCCTACATGTCACCGGCGCTGGCTCTTTCCCAAGGCCGTTAACTGCGGAGGAAGAGCGCAATTGCTTGGAACGCCTCAAAAACGGAGATTCCAGCGCGCGTAATGAACTGATCGAACATAACCTACGTCTGGTCGCCCATATCGTAAAGAAATACTACTCGAATACAAATGACCAGGACGACTTAATATCCATCGGTACGATTGGACTTATCAAAGCAGTCAACACCTTTGACCACTCCAAAGGGATTCGTCTTTCTAGTTACGCAGCGCGTTGCATTGAAAATGAGGTACTCATGTATTTTCGCGCTGCCAAAAAAAGCGCGCAGGACGTATCCATGAATGAACCAATTGACACCGACAAAGACGGCAATGCATTGACTCTTATGGATGTAATGGCCACAGAGGACAACATTGTCGAGAATCTGGACTGGAAGGTCAAATCCGAACAACTCAAACGTTACATTGCTCAGGTCCTTACCCCTCGGGAACGTGTTATCATTGAACTTCGTTACGGCCTCAATAACGATCACCCCCTCACGCAGAGAGAAGTCGCTGCACGTCTAAAGATTTCCCGCTCCTATGTATCGCGTATTGAAAAAAAAGCCTTGCAACTTTTAAAGAGACAGTTCGATAAGCCCTATCGTTAAAGTTTCTATTTTCGTCAGACACATCCGTTGTACCCAAAAATAACATCTATACTTATAAATCCCTGACCTTTTCCAAATGTTGGAGACGGGCCAGGGATTTTTTAGATTGAATCCTCTGAAACCTATTCTAGGTCATAAACAGCAGAACATTTATTTACAAATCATACAGTTTTCCATTATTTTACAAATTTCTTAAATGTGAATTTTAACAACAAATTTGTTGAATTCCTACCCTCGACATAGTATAATAGAAATCGTATATTTTTTGCAAATTCATTGTTGAATTTGTTGGATTTTTGTAAGAATTTTTGCGGTCAATCACCATTGACCGTGGCAAAGGGGCTCGTCAAAATGGATCTTCAAAAGGGACAAAAGTTAAAGCTTTCGGAGCTCTCCCCATCCGGTAAGGTAACGGTCCACGTAGCAGTACAGATGCGTGACGGGGAAGCAGACACCACCTGTTTCGGGGTCGATGCAGAAGGGAAATTGTCGGATGACCGTTATTTTATTTTTTACAACCAGTTGCGCTCTCCAGAGGGTGCAATTGTTATGGAAAGCGGAAACGATGGGACAACTTTTTCCATGGACTTGGACAACCTTCCAGACACCATACAGAAACTAGTTATCACGGTTGCCGCGGACGGTTGTTTGATGCGCGATATTGCCAGTGGAATCATCTCATTGACAGGGGGCGCTCTCTCCGCCGACTATTCTTTTTCCGGAGACCAGTTCAACCAAGAACGAGCATTAATTCTTTGCGAGCTTTACAAAAAAGATCATATCTGGCGTTATTCCGTTGTCTCCAGTGGCTTTAACGGTGGTTTAGATGCTCTTCTTGCCTATTTTGGAGGGGAAGTTGCTCAGCCACAAAATCCTGCGCCCGTCCCTGTTCCACCGCCGGTGGTTCCTAAAGTCAATCTGAGCAAAATCAGCCTTAAAAAGAGCGGAGATTCTCATAAAATTGATCTTCATAAAAACAGTGGAGAAATCCATGTCAATCTGAATTGGAATGCCGGGAAGCGCGGCCTATTTCGCGGTGGTGCAATTGATTTGGATTTGGCCTGTATGTACCGGCTGAAAAATGGCAAAAAGGGCGTCATACAAGCCCTTGGAAACGCCTTTGGAAGTGCGACCTCTGAGCCGTTCATCCTATTGGATCAAGATGATCGTTCGGGCAACAGTGTCGGCGGAGAAAACATGTATTTTAAGCGGCCAGAACAGATCGAATTTGCAGTTGTATTCGCCTATATCTACGATGGCGTTCCCAATTGGCGTTCGACAGACGCCGCTGTGCTTTTGCAGCAACAGGGAGCCCCGGACATCGAAATTCGCATTGATAACCCAAACAGTCAGGAGCGTTTTTGCGTTTTGGCCAGTTTGTCCGGATCAAGTGGTCATTTGGAAGTCAAACGGGAGGATCGTTTCTTTTCTGGACATCGCCAGGTGGACGATTATTATCATTTTGGATTTCGATGGGTTGCCGGCCATAAGTAATTCAATTTATTTTTGGATTAGGAAGGTGAAATATTTGCATGTACAGTGCGGTAGGAACACGTGAAAATATAAAAATTATTGATTCAGCGGAATATGGCGGCGTCAAAATTGAGGTTATGGAGTACCAGCATTTGTTTGGTTCCACAGGAACTAGCGCCGCGATGGATCTCTATTTCATGGAGAAACAAAACATTCGAGCCCGACAAGTAGCTGTATACCTCTCCAATGATATGGTGACCGTAGAGCCAGGCGCTATGAGTTATTTCAGGGGGCCCTTGGAAATGGTTTCCGGTGTCACCGCCGGCAATGCGTTGGGACGCCTGTTCTCCGGTGCAGTCACTGGAGAAGCAGCCGCACAGCCGGAATACCGCGGCAGTGGTATGTTGGTCCTGGAGCCTTCTTTCAATCATTTTTTGATTCTTCAACTGGACAAAGAAGAAATCATTGTGGATAAAGGGATGTTTTACTGTGCACAGGGAAGCGTAACGGTTAAACCGGTTATGCAGCGGAGTATTTCCTCCGCCCTTGGAGGCGGGGAGGGCCTCTTCCAGATTTCCCTCTCCGGTACGGGTTTGGTGGTCTTGGAATGTCCTGTCCCGTCCTGTGAAATCGACATCATTGAGCTGCAAAACGACACGTTACGGGTCGATGGGAACTTTGCTGTTCTCCGTTCTGCTTCGCTGCAATTTACAGTGGAACGTTCTGCAAAATCGCTTATCGGTTCCGCCATCAGCGGAGAAGGCCTGGTAAATGTGTACCGAGGAACAGGAAGCGTCTGGCTGGCGCCTACCATCAAAATCTACAATACAATCAATGCTGCCCGTGCTTTGGGTAATACCAGTACCAAGGCAATGAATATGAATACCAGCAATAGCCGCTAATATCCAAAGGGCGACTTATGCTTCTCTTATAGAAAGCCTTATCAATTCAGCGATTGGAGCACAGAGCTATGACCGGCAATGCCTCTCTTTTAGAGGATTGTCTCCTGCCGTTGAGCCGCCGGACACCGTCCGTTACCCGGTTCTATCGTGTGATCGGTTATGACCGGCAGGAAACCATTCTCACCGAATTAAAACAAATATACGCATTGACCAATCGTGGGGGGATCTATTTACAAAACGGCCTATCGAACCCCACAGAACCAGAAATTCAGCGTTTTTTCCGCGAGGTAGGGGAATCATTCACATTGACCCGCGCGCTTGTTTCCCGGCATCTGACCGTATGGCTGGGGCAACTCCGTACCACGCAGCGGACGATTCTCGACAACGCCATTGCGGAAATCTTAGATATATTAAAAGGCCAGGGTGCAAATGACAATATTCGGCGAAATGCCTATATAAAATATATGTGTTGGCTTCGCGGCCCTCTTGGCGGAATCCTCAAGGGAATCGGACAGGATGTCCCACCAAAGGTACTCTATGAGGGGGCCATCAGCCGGTATGAACTGTTGTTTTTACAACTTTTGTACCGAGCGGGCTGCGACGTAGTGTATGTCGATTTTTGTTCGGAGGACAGTTACAACAAAGCAGCAAGGGGCGGAACCTATGGCCATCCCATCTATGGCGAGGTCCGTACCCCTCCCCCAACGCCTCTTTCGCAAGCGGACAGCGTTCCTAAACCTGGAGTTCCTATCCCGTCCTCCCCACCCGTTTCCGAAAGGCGTTCTGCCCCTTCCGCCCAACAGGCGTCTCCTTTGCCTCCGCCCCCTTGGCAGGGCATGGAAGAAGTCGTTCTGCTGAACGACTGGACCGGCGATGTCTCCCTATGGGACGCTTGTTTGCTTTCCTGTGCACAGCGAAGGCCCGGTAAACTGTGTGCGGTCTTTTCGGTTTGCTTTGGTGCGGAAGAACGTGCAGAATACCGCAATCATCTCTATCACCTAAAACGGGCTTTGGAGGGGTCTTCCAAAAACTGGATTTTGATACAGGACAAGTTTCCTGCCCCAACCAATACAGAAACGGCTCTTTTCCGAACATTGGACAAAACATCCCCCCGTCCGCAATTGATACGCGCTCTGGCGGAAAAATTGATTCTCACCTGCGGAAAAGTGCCCACTCTTCTGGCACAACGGGCATTTTCACTTGTGATGGAACAGTGTCCAGAACAAGATGCAGTACGGTTTTTAAACCATGGAGTACGGTTAGCCTGTTGGTTAAAGCGATACATGGAGCTTCTATTTGCGCAGTACCGTTCCGACCAACAGCCCGCATTGCTCTACTATGGACCAGCCACAGAAGCAGAAATCTCTCTTTTGTGGGCGCTGGCCCATACCGGTGTGGATATTCTCTATTTTTGTCCTGCTCTTTCCGGGCAAAATGCGTTTGAAAAGCACTTTGTGCCCCATGATTGGAAGACAATTGTATGGAAAAACGACCTGCCAATGGAGCCTTTTCCACAACGGGAAGAACGGATGCGTGCAAGCACGACTGCTTATAATGCATCTAGGGAACTGGATCAACTCCTGTACAGCGATACGGGGATGTTCCGCGACCGTCAGTTTGCCCGTTCCCAACCGGTAACTCTCAAAACCACCTATGATGAGGTTGGGCAGCTTTGGCGGGAAGAGGCGCAATACCGTCCCTCCTTCCGCACAGAAGACGGGGTTGTTTATGTGCCTAATCTCTTTTCCAAAGTCAGCGGTGTAGACAAAGGGGATTTAAAGCTCTATTGGGACCGGATCCGGGAAATGGTGACCGAAGATACTTATGTCGTCACATCCGTCCCGTTTCTTCAGGTAAACGGTCCTTCTCTGAGCGCTCCACAGGCCCAATCGTTCTTGCACGATGGGCGCTTGGACCCCAAAGCTTTAAAAAGTTCCCGGTTCTATCGTTATGACTATCTGCCGGACGATACACAAGATTATATTCTGGAAAAGATACAAGCGCTTATCGACTATGATCTCATCGTCAACGGCGGCCCTGATTTGGCGGCCTCCATGCTGTCGGTCCTTATGAACCTGGACAAAGAGTTGTTACGGCTTTTACAAAACTTTGATTTTACCAAAAGTATCCCGAAATTTCTGGTGGTGGATGTAACCGAGAACATGTTTACTTTGGAGGAATGCATTCTTTTGGCGTTTCTCAACCTGGTCGGATTTGACATCGCCATTTTTACCCCTACGGGATATCGAAATTTAGAAAAATATTTGCGTCCAGATAGCTTTGACACGCTGGTTGTCGGTGAGTTCGTGTTTGACCTCTCCATTCCCGATCTACGTATCAAACGGACCAACAGCTCGAGTGGGTGGTTTGGCCGTCTGTTTGGAGGCACGTATCATTGAATGGTTGATTCTGCCAGACTTGTTTTGTAGTAAGGAGGAATTCAAATGGCCCTACAGTATACCCCCAGGAACGAGGATACCCAGCAAGCGCCGGTATCGGCTCCTGTGGTAGAAGAGCCCAAGCCCTACGATGTTGCCCTACAGAGGAAGGAGATGAACCAAACTCTGGTGGGGTCCAAGGAGGTTGACGATCTTGTCAGTCAGATTGTCGTCAACGATCCTCAGACGATTGTTTCCTTTGGTGGCGAAGTCGCAAACGAGATTGCCAAATGTTCTGATACCATCCTCAATAGTATCAATATGAGCCAAATCAACGATTCCGGTGAGATGCTCAATGCTTTGGGCAACATCATGGACAAATTCGATATTGAGGAAATTGCCGCAGATGAAAAGAAGGGCTTCTTTTCAAAATTATTTGGAAATATGCAGAAACAATTGGAGCAAATTTTGGCTAAATACCACACCATGGGTGAAGAGGTGGATAAAATCTATATCCAGCTCAAGAAATACGAAGTAGAGATCGGAGAATCCAACAAAAAGCTGCAAACGATCTTTGACGCCAATGTGGGATTCTATCAGGATTTGGTCAAATATATTCTTGCGGGCGAGCAGGGACTCCAAGAGATGGATGCTTATTTGACACAAATGCAGGCAGATCTCGGCGCTCGTCCCGACGACGCCATGTTGCAGTTGGACTACAATGCCATGCAACAAGCGCGTACCATCCTTGAACAGCGCGTCCAAGATCTCCGTATTGCAGAAAATGTGGCGATGCAGTCCATTCCCATGATTCAATCCATGCAGTTCAGTAATCTGAATCTGATCCGCAAGATCAACTCTGCTTTCATCATCACCCTGCCCGTCTTTAAACAGGCTCTGACGCAGGCGGTGCTTCTCAAGCGTCAAAAAATTCAGGCGCAGGCCATGCAAGCATTGGATGACCGAACCAACGAAATGTTGCTAAAGAACGCTCGGAACACTGCCGATCAGGCAAAATTGACGGCCCAGTTGGCCTCTTCCAGTTCCATCAAAGTGGAAACTCTGGAAAAGACCTGGCAGACCATCGTAAGCGGTATTGAGGAAACGCGCCGTATACAAGAGGACGCCAGCGCCAAGCGTACCGCAGATGCAGCCAAGTTGGATGCTCTGAAGCAGGACTTCCAGGCGAGAGTTCACATGTAATCGTTTCCATCCAGTGAAATGGAAATCCATTGAGGATGTATGATATTTCATAAAAAGGAGTGTTGTTGTATGCCTATCAATCTTTCTAAAGGACAAAAAGTAGATCTGACCAAAGGAAATGCAGGTCTCGACTCGATTCTGGTCGGCCTCGGCTGGGACACGAACAAGTACGACGGCGGTCATGAATTTGATCTGGATGTTTCCGTTTTTATGACCGGAGATAACGGAAAGGTAGAAAACGAAACCAATTTTGTTTTCTACAACAATCCACAGGATGGAGCGGGCAGTGTCATCTACTCCGGTGATAACCGCACCGGCGAAGGTGAGGGTGACGATGAGTCCGTCAAAGTGACGTTAAGCAAGGTGCCCGCCAATGTGCAGAAGATCTCGTTTACCGTTACCATTCATGAGGCGGATGCAAGAGGGCAGAATTTCGGCCAGGTATCCAATGCATACATCCGCATCGTCGATACCGCAAAGAACGAAGAATTGTTGCGCTACGATTTAGGCGAGGATTATTCCATTGAAACGGCTATCGTAGTTGCAGAACTCTATCGTCACAATGGCGAGTGGAAATTTGCTGCTGTAGGGTCTGGATTCCAGGGAGGCCTTGCTGCATTGTGCCGCAATTTTGGGCTGAATGTGTAACCCATTTTCTTTCAAATATATTTTAAGAAAGCAGGTGTAAATCCTATGGCGATTTCCCTTCAAAAAGGACAAAAAATTGATCTCCATAAAAAGGACGGTTCTCAGCTCACCAACCTCATGGTCGGCCTGGGCTGGAAAGAAGTTCAGCAGAAGGGCGGCCTTCTAGGTTTGTTTAAACAGAAAGAGGACGTGGACATCGATGCTTCCGTCATCATGCTGAACGCGAATGGAAAAATTCCATCCAAAGAAGAGATTATCTTCTTCAATCATAAAGACCATCCGACTGGTTGTGTCCATCACTGCGGCGATAACCTGGTCGGTGGAACGATGGGCGGTATGGAAGATTCGGAGCAAATATTGGTGGATTTGACCCGTGTTCCGCAGATTGTGGATCGTATTGTCTTTGTTGTAAATATTTATAATTGCGTTCAGCGGAAGCAGCACTTTGGGATGGTCGAAAACGCCTATATCCGCATTGTGGACAAAGGTTCCAATGAAACCATCGCATACTACAACCTGACCGAGGACTACTCGGGAAAAACTTCTATGGTCGTCGGTGAAATTTACCGGCGCGGCGATAGTTGGAAGTTCAATGCCATCGGCCAGCCCGGCTATGATCCCGGAATTGCCGACTTGGTAAACCGCTACTGCTGATAAAATCGTTTTAGGAAAGGAAGGAATACGTATGCCCATTAATCTGACCAAAGGTCAAAAAATCAATCTGAGTAAGGAAGCGCCAAATCTAAAAGTAGCCCTTGTTGGCCTGGGATGGGACATTAAGCAATACGACAGCGGTGCAGACTACGATCTGGACGCTTCGATCTTCCTATTGGATGGAACAGGAAAATGCGCCCATGATTCGGATTTTATCTTCTACAACAACCTGTCTGCCGGCGGCGTGACCCATTCCGGAGACAACCGCACCGGCGAGGGCGAGGGTGATGATGAAGCCATTACCATCGAATTTGACCAGGTTCCCAGCTATGTTGAAAAGATTGTCGTGACAGTGACCATCTACGATGCACAGGCTCGCGGTCAAAACTTTGGACAGGTGGCAAATGCGTTTGTCCGCCTGGTGGACAAACAGACCGGCGTGGAGCTCCTTCGTTACGACCTCGGGGAGGACTATTCCACGGAGACAGCCATCGTATTTGCCGAGATTTACCGCCACAACGGCGAATGGAAGTTCTCTGCCGTGGGTTCTGGCTTTAACGGCGGCCTGGAGGCCCTGTGCCGTCAGTATGGCCTCAGCGTCTAAATAGAAATGATTTACACCCCTGTGCGGTTGCAAAGAGCTACCGCACAGGGGTTCTAAAAAACACAAGGATCCGATAACATGCAATATTTTAACTATTTATCCGACGGCGACCGGAAAAGCTTGTTTTTCCGTGATCCCGTACCGTTCGATAAAACAACCGAACGGGAGACTCTGCGCGGCGCACTCGGCGGATTGCTCTATATTCCGGGGGGAAATCCATCCATTGCCCAGATCGTTCAGGAGGGAAAGGTACAAGGGCTCTCCTCCATGGCCATTTGCCTGGAAGACGCTGTCGGCGATCAGGAGCGTGACGCCGCTGTAGCAAACGTAGGCCGACAGCTCGCAAGTATAAAGCAGGCATTGTTCGAGGGGAGTCTATCCCGGGATAGACTCCCGCTTCTCTTTGTACGTGTCAAGGATGTGGATATGCTGGAAAACCTAGCGGAACTTTTTCTGGCAAACAACTCCATTCTCACCGGTGTCATTCTCCCCAAGGCAACCAGCCAAAGCCTTCGTCGGGCTCTTCCCATTGTATCCGACATCGACCGGCAGGCAGAAGCTCCTTTCTATATCATGCCCATTTTGGAATCCGTGGAACTGATGCTCTGCAATGACCGCATAGAAATGCTTCGAGAGTTGGCTGCCATCGCAGACCCGTTCTTTGATCGTATCCTAAATATTCGTGTGGGCGCTACCGACCTGTGTGGATTGTACGGCATCCGGCGGTGTGTCGATACGACGATCTATAGCATCCCCATGGTGGCCTCCTGCATCGCGGACATCGTTCGGGTATTCGGTCTAGGGGATCGCTATACCATCAGCGGCCCTGTATGGGAGTACTACAGCACCATTGCGCGGGCACGGGCACTTCGAAGTTGGGCAGAAGTGGAAGGACTCATGAAAGAGGTCTATTTCGATCTGCAAAACGGCCTCTGCGGAAAAACCTGTGTCCATCCTACACAGTTGCTCCCCGTCCAGGCCAGCTATGCTATACCGTATGAGCGGTATCACGATGCCGCCGCCATATTGGGAGAAGACCCTGGACATTTGGGGGTTATGCCCAGTATCCGTCACAACAAAATGAATGAACTGAAGCCCCACGCCCTTTGGGCGAAAAAAACGCTGCGTCAAGCGGAACTTTTTGGGGTTTATCAGGAGAATACCGATGCAAAAGGCCTGCTTCGGGCGGTCTACAACGAGGTGTACCATCTATGAGCAAAACGGTTTTTTCTCTGGAACCCGCGCTTACTCTTGAATTAGAGGTGGAAGAAGCGCGCTTTGGATTGTGCGCGGAGGATCTCTTTCAATTGGCTGTTCGCCAAAATCCACAGCGCGCCTTTCTGTTTGTCAGCAAGGTGTTAGGCAAGCATCTTCCCATTTCTCCCTCTTCACTTTTGGCTGCGGGGAAACTTCTGGCTCTTGCGTGGATGGGACAGCCGGACCGCCACGGTTGGGCGGAAATCCTCAAAGGGCATTCTGCTCCTCCCTTTCTTTCGCTGTGGAATGACTTAGAGCATTCCCGTGAACGTTTGGGCTTGAAAGACCGGACATTGTTTCTCGGTTTTGCCGAAACGGCAACGGGGTTAGCCCGGGCAGCTGCCGATTGTTTCACAGGAGAAATGGCGTATATCAGTACCACCCGGTTGGAATCCGTGGGAACCTCCCCTCTAGTCTTCGATGAATCCCATTCCCATGCCCGAACCCATCGGTTGTACTTGGACCCGCAAGATCCGTTTATGGCCGCCTGTCAACAGGTGGTTTTGGTAGATGACGAACTTACTACCGGGAATACGGCGCTGCGCTTAATCCGTCAGCTTCATAAGGCCTATGGCATTCGCCGCTTTACATTGATGGCTCTGGTGGACAACAGCGACGGTGGCAACCGCCGTGCAATCGAGCAGGAACTTGGGATTGAAATCCGAGTGGTATCCCTTCTGCACGGACACATTTGCGGTATTCAGACGGGAACTCTTCCTCCCCTTTCCCTGACGGACTTCCGCAATACCCCCGGTGAACCCTTTGACATTCGCCCACTGTCCGGAGAGCCCCTCGCAGACCGGACCCTCCAAACATCGGATGCCTTGGAACGTCAACGGTCCCGCTGTCAATCCATTTCCGCACAGCTCTCTCTTCCCTCTCAGGGAAAACATAGACTTTGCTTGGGCACCGGGGAATTTATCTTTGCGCCTGCCTTGATCGCTGGTTTCTGCGGCGGATGCAAGTTCCATTCCACTACACAAAGCCCCGTATTTCCCATGTCTGGTTCCGCCATTGTGTCCGGAGTTTGTTTTGACCCGCCGGATTGTTACAGCCCGGTGGGGTATCTGTACAATGTCCCGGATGGTGTATATCAGGAGGCTCTCCTCTTTGTCGAAGAAGGCGTTTTGCGCCCTGCGGGCTTGCGCCAGCTTGCCGCTTATCTCAAAGGCAAGGGGATGGAGAAAGTGACGGTGATCGCGTTATGAAACAGAGGGATGCAATGTTACCGCCCCATCTGGGGAGTTTTGATCCAAATGACGTCGTCCTGCTGCTCAAGGACGTGACCGGGCAGGTGGAAGAGCGGGAAACCGCCCTCCGGGAACGCGACATACAGGCAGGCCGCCACTATTCCGAGGACCTTCCCATTGAACAGGTTCCCAGCCCCGCCTATGAGAAGGTTTTCGATCATCTAATGGAGACACAACTGCCGGAAGTAGCTCTCTACACAGGTGTTTTGACACGCCTGGTGCTCTCCGTGTATGCAAACCCGGTTTTGGTTTCTTTGGTGCGTGCAGGGGTCCCATGCGGCATCTTAATGCGCCGTTATGCCGCGCGTGAATTAGGTTGTGACTTGCCGCACTATGGGGTAAGCATCATCCGCGGTAAGGGACTTGACGAAAATGCCATACGTTTGATCTTGTCCCGGCATCCAAATCAGGAAATCGTCTTTGTGGACGGTTGGACCGGAAAGGGAATGATTACCCACCAATTGGAGGAATCCTGCAAACAATTCAACGCACATAACGGGACCGCCCTACAGCCCACATTGGCGGTATTGGCCGACCCGGCCCACTCATGTTCTCTGTTTGCCACACGGGAGGATTTTATCAATCCATCCTGCTGTCTCAACAGCACCATTTGTGGTTTAATCAGCCGCACTGTGCACAATACGTCCTTAATCGGCCCCAACGATTTTCACGGGGTTCGGGTTTACAAGGAGTTTGCTGAAAAAGACCAGACCGCCCGCTATTTGGATGGGGTGTGCCAATGGTTTGCCCCGCGGCGCAATGAAATCTTGGAACAATTCACGCATCTCTGTGCGTTGAACCGTACGCCCGATTGGAGCGGTATGCAAGCGGTCCGGCGGATCGGTGAGAATTTCGGTATCCACGACATCAACCGGATCAAACCGAGCATCGGCGAAACCACACGCGTCCTTTTGCGCCGTGTGCCGGATCGGGTTCTTTTGCGGGAAGCCGGGCATCCGGATGTCGGCCATATTATGCTATTGGCCAAGGAGCGGCATGTTCCAGTTACCATCTATCCGGATATGCCTTATCTCTGTTGCGGGTTGATCGCGGACAAGCGGGGAGGAATAGAATGATTTTCTCTGCCGATCTGGACCGCACGCTCCTTTTTTCACAACGCCGCCTGGAGGGAGATGCGAAAGTCCTCCCTGTGGAGTATCGCTTTGAGGAGCCCTTTGGTTTTATGACCCCTGGTGCGCTCTCCGCACTGCGGGCATTGCAAAAGCGGGCTGTTTTCCTCATCAATACCCTCCGGGGATTGGAACAAGCCCATCGGGTAACCTTTGTCTCCGATGGAAGCTGCCGTTACTTATCTCTGCAAAACGGCTTATATCTATACCGCGACGGTAAGGAAGATCGCGTATGGATGGAACACGTAAAACACACCGTTCACTCCCTTCCCCTAGGTCTAACGGACGGAGTGAAACTGGTTCTGAAGCACTTGCCGGGAATTCAGTGCCTTTCCAAGCAATATGAATATCTGGCTGTCTTTTTCGTGGAAGAAAATACATTCGACGATTCTGCATACACTTCTTTGGCAAAGGAGTTTTATCCCTCTGGTTGGGGGTTGTACCGTCAAAGGAAGAAATTGTATCTTTATCCTAAGGCCCTACACAAGGGCGCCGTCCTCGAACGTGTTCGGGAATTGGAAGGCGGCGGCCTGACAGTAGGTTTTGGAGATTCCTGGTTCGATGTGCCGATGCTGCGCACCTGCGACACAGCTTGGTCCCTAAAGGGATGTGAGCTTGAAGGCACCGACTGGGGATTTCCCATTCGATACTCCTCCCTGCCCGCTCAAGCCGGTACAGAGGAGGTTTTAACCCATATCTTAACCGGTATAGGAGAACGATCATATGCTTAAAAATCATGAAATAAACGCGCTTACTGAACAGGAAGCGGAAGAAAGCCGAAAAAAGTATGGAAGCAACATGTTGACCCCGCCGGAGCAAACCTCTTTCTGGCGCGAATTGTGGGAAACTTTCCGTGGAGACGCCCTGATTCGCATTTTAACGGTGGCCTTGATCATCACGGTGGTGTTTGCGATTGCCGGCGTGGGCGACTGGCTGGAGGCTGTCGGCATCGCCATTGCGGTTATATTGGCAACCACGGTTTCAACCTATAGCGAATATTCCAACAATCAACTGTTTCAAAAGCTCCAGGATGAATATTCCAAAATTCTCTGTAAAGTATTCCGCAAACGCAATGGTATGGTACAGATTACAGACATGAAAATCGATGATATTGTTACGGGCGATTTTGTCCTCCTTCAGGCAGGGGACAAGGTTTGTGCGGACGGCTTCCTCATCGACGGCGATATAAAAGTTAATCAAGCGAGCCTCAACGGCGAAAGCGAAGAGGCGAAAAAGACCGCAGCGAATTCTGACTATGTTTACGATGCAGATAAAATTGACTTCTTAGACCCGTATAAGGTATATCGCGGTTCGGTAGTAACCAGCGGCGAAGCCATTATGCAGGTTAAATGTGTGGGCGACCAATCGCAATTCGGCCGTTTGGCGCAGGAACTCAAGGAGGACGATGAACGCGAATCGCCTTTGAAGGTCAAACTGGGAAAAGTGGCCGATGCTATCTCCAAATTTGGCTACATCGGTGGAACATTGATCGCCATAGCCTTCATGGTCAACTGCATCTTCTTTAATCCGACGCTCTTGCCCGGCGCTCCTGCCTACTTCTCTGTGGAGAACATCATGCAGATTTTGCGCGACCTCGTTTCCTCCATCACGCTGGCGGTTGTCATCATCGTAGTAGCCGTTCCGGAAGGCCTGCCAATGATGATTGCATTGGTGTCTGGGTTAAACATGAAAAAACTTCTGAAAGACAACATCCTCATCCGTAAAATCGATGGCGCAGAAACAGCTGGAAGCCTGAACATTCTCTTTTCTGATAAGACGGGCACCATCACTAAAGGGGCTCTGCAGGTGGTGGATTTCATTTCTCCCGAGGGAAAAGATTACCAGAGCTTTGCCAGCATCCCGGATCCGCTGCGCGAGATGCTTCTAATCAATATTTGTGGCAATACCAATGCAATCGCACTGGTCAACAATGGAACCTTACAGGTCACCGGCGGCAATGCCACAGAACGGGCGCTCCACGAATTTGTGGGGGTTGACGGGACGTTGACGTACGAAACTTACAAAATGGAGTGCGAGGATACGCTGATGTTCAACAGCGCAAACAAGTACTCGGCCAGCATGATGAAAGGGCGCCTGAATCGGGCCATCATCAAAGGGGCGCCGGAAAAGCTTCTGGCGTACTGTACCGCCTATTACGGCGAGGACCTACAGGTCCATCCCCTCACGGATGAGGTACGGGCAGTACTCGAAAAGCGCATGGCTGCCCTCTCAGAAAAAGCGATGCGTGTCCTTGCCTTTGCCACTTCCGACAACCGAATTGGCGAACATCTTTTACAGGATATGACTTTCGTCGGCATGGTTGGAATCCGGGACGAATTGCGCCCCGAGGCGGTGCAAGCAATTCAAACTGCAAAACGCGCCGGAATTCAAGTGGTCATGGTCACAGGCGATAAGAAAGAGACCGCCGCAGCCATTGCCCGAGACGCCAAACTCATTGAATCTACAGACGATTTGGCGCTGACCAGCGAGGATTTAGCCTCCATGTCCGATGAGGAACTCAAAAAGGTATTGCCGCGCCTGCGTGTAGTCGCGCGTGCACTTCCGACGGATAAGAGCCGTTTGGTTCGCGTTTCACAGGAATTGAATCTGGTGGTCGGTATGACGGGCGACGGCGTCAACGATGCGCCCGCCCTGAAAAAAGCCGACGTAGGTTTTGCGATGGGTTCAGGCACAGAGGTTTCCAAAGAAGCGGCAGCGATCACCATCCTCGACGACAATTTTAATTCCGTTGTAAAAACCGTTTTGTACGGACGTACCATCTACAACAATATTCGGAAATTCATTGTCTTTCAACTTACCATCAACATCAGTGCTGTTTTGATCGCCCTAATTGGGCCATTTATCGGCATGGGCACACCGCTGTCTGTCACGCAAATGTTGTGGGTCAATATCGTGATGGATACGCTTGCGGCGCTTGCACTGGGCGGCGAACCCGCCCTGGACCGCTATATGGATGAAAAACCAAAGCGCAGAGACGAATCCATCATCAGCAAAAATATGTGGTCCTCTCTCTTGGTCATGGGGATTTATCTGACCACCGCCAGCCTGGTTTTTCTTCAGCATCCTTTCTTCCAGAGTCTGTTCCGCCTGGACGGTGAGATGGTTTACGAAGGACACGACATCTATTTTATGACCGGGTTCTTCTGTTTCTATGTACTTAGCGCTATGCTGAACGGATTTAATGCGCGTACGGAAAAACTCAATATCTTTGATAATATTACGCAAAACAAGATGTTCCTATATATCATGGCGCTGATCGCTGTTGTACAGGTTCTTATGACCTTCATCGGCGGTCCCATCCTTCGGACGGCTCCGCTGACCCTTCAAGAATGGGGCGTCGTAGTTCTGCTTTCGCTGATAGTTCTCCCGGTTGGAACCATACGCAAGCTGATCTTCCCCGAAAAACACGCCTGATTCAGGAGGTGTACTATGCTGGATTTTTTGCGCGGGCAAAAAGAATCCGTTCGCAGACTCTGTAGCGGCCTGGAATTGGATTTGGAACTCTACCACAAAGCCCCTTTGGAAATTGATATTGGGTGTTTTGGGCTGGATGCAGCTGGACGTCTTTCTGATGAGCGCTATTTTGTCTTTTACAATCAAAAGAATTCCCCCAAAAATGAAATCGTTCTTCGCGATGGGGTGGCCAGCGGCGCTGTTCGTTTTCACCTGTGTCTGGATCAGTTGCCCTCCCACATCGCTAAACTATCCTTTACGGCAGCAATCGACGGAACACGTACCATGCAGGAGTTGGAAAAGGGCCACGTGTGTCTTTTTCGCGGCCAGGAAGAGGTCGGACGTTATTCCTACACGGGCGGCCAGTTTTCGGCGGAACGTGCCATTGTCATCTGTGAGCTCTACCGTCGAGGGGATGACTGGCGATTCAATGCGGTTGGGCGCGGTTTTAACGGTGGATTGAAAGCACTGGTGGAACACTTTGGGGGGACAGTAGCTGGTTCCGTTCCCTCCACACCTCCCATGATCAATCGTCCGTCGTCTCCCTCGCCCCCACAACAGCCGAATCCCTCCCCTCGGAATCCGGCCGGACCTTCTTTGGTACAAAACATTGTCGCTTCCCTACCAAACCATGTCTGTTCCCGCATGGACAATTTAGCGCGTCAGTGCCGCGGGGATACGGAATACTTAACCAGTCTCTATAAGAATATGTTTGCTTCTTTTGCACGTCATCCGGATGTGGCTGATCTTCCAGTACAGGTTGTCACGTGTATGGATGCTTCCGGCTCCATGTTTGATCTGTATCGAAATGGCCGTATGCAGCGTGTAATCGACAAATTTTTCGCCTTTGCGACCACCCTATCTGATATTGCCTCAATGGACCTGTGGGCTTTTGGTGCAAAAAGCCGTCAGTTTGGCGCGGTCACGATGGATAATGTGCGAGACTACACCTTTGCAGAAGCCGGGGGATTTGAGCGGTGGATGAGTATGCTCAACTACCAATACAACAATGAACCGGAGGCTATGCGTGACATTATGATGATCTATGGTGCTCTTCGAAAGCCGGTGATGGTCCTCTTCATCACAGATGGCCGTCTCAGTTCGGATTGGGAGATCGAAGAAATTCTGATCAAGACCTCCCGCTTCCCTATCTATTGGCAGTTTGTAGGCTTACACGGCGAGGAATATGGCGTTCTGGAGCGCCTACAAGAAATCGATGGGCGCCGTTCTGAAAATGCTGCCTTCTTAAAACTGGACGACATCGACGATCTCAGCGACAGTGCGCTCTATGAATCTTTGCTTAGCAACCTGGAGGGTTGGCTAAAGGAGATTCAATACAAACATATTTTGGAGTAACCCGATTGCGCTTTTTACAGGTTTATGGAAAGACCCCCTGCTATGCGGTTTGCATAGCAGGGGGTCTATTTTGTATTGCTTTTGCTATTTACGACATCCCGTCAAAAAGCTCCTCGTAACAGGATTACAAGGGGAAGGGGGTTCTTCTCTGGTACAAGAGCCTCGAAAAGAAAACCAACTCCTCCCTCGTTATCCTTTTGACTGCGCTTCCTGTTCTTATGCGATGGTCACTGCACAATGTTTCTGTGCTGCCTCACCGGGCATGGTTGTATAGATGCCTGTGCTGCTGCCCGGCACACCTACTGCATAAATACGGAAGTAATAGTCTTGGCCCTTCTTTGCTACAAACTGTGTCTTAAGAACAGCGCTATTCCCCACGGTAAAGTTCGGAACTACGTCGCTTTCATTGACCACCGTCATCTTAAAGCAATAGGCGCTGCCCCGCTTCATTGTGAAAGGAACCGTCGTATCGGATACCACAGAAACCTTCTGCGTTACATTGGATGCACTGGAAAGGACTGCAATCGCAGTACCCGCGCCGCTTGTATTGCCCACGGCCTTCTTTCCAGAGGAAGAACTCCCCTTGTGGCTGCTGGAGCCATTATTCCCGCTTTGATGGTTCTCGTTGTCTTTCTCAATGGCAACGAGGGCGCCAATCGCGGCAGTCAAAGCCTTTGTTCCGTCATCTACAACCTTCTGATCGTCCTCACTAAGGTCGTCTCTGTCCAACAAAGCATTGGCATTTTCCAATGCGCGTTCCAAAACACGGACGCTCTCTTTTGTATAGAGGGAACGATCGATTTGATCCGCGCGCTGGACTTCTGCCTGCAGCTGCGATTTATCTGCCTTCAAGCGCATATTCGCAATTGCGCGCGCCAATGCGCTCGCCGCCTCGTCAACAGAATTCTGCTCCGATTCCTCTGTAATTGCAAGCGCTGCCTCATATGCTACACGAAGGTCGTCCCAACCTTGATTGACATAAGCATCTGCATGATCGAAGATTGCCTGTGCTTCTACCAACAATACGTCCAGTTGGCTCCGGTCCGCCTTATACTGGAGCTCCTCCATTGCCTTGCGCAATGCATCCTGGGCCTCTAAGATGCTATCCTCCATTGCATTTTCATTGGCTAGAACAGCCTCTGCATCTGCAATGGCATCTTGCAATACCTGGTAGCTGGTTTCTGTAAAGAACTCTGCTTCAATCATCTTAGCAAGTTCCACGTCCATTTCTAGGGCGCTCTTGTCGCCCGGTTTAAATTCCAAAAGATGCAATACATTGATCAAATCCGACCATGCTTTGTCAATCTCTTCCTGGGTAGCCGTTTTTTCCGCGTAGACTTCTTTTGCGGCACTTAGCGCTTTGTCAAAAGCCTTCTGCACCACAGGAACCGCTTCGTCCACTTGCGCTCTGATATTCTCGCTCTCCGCGTATTGAATGGTCTGATCGAGGGTTCCTTTGTATACGGTGGCAAAGTGGATCTGAATGGTGGTGTCTTTATTGGGCATGGTCAACAGATACGTAAAACCATCCACATCAAATTCGGCAGGCTTTCCGTTCACCTGTACATCCGCAAACGTCCTTCCTTCCACAGAAGGAACAAATACAAGTTGGAGTTCATCGCCGCCCATAACCTCTGCTTCGTATTTACCAAGCAAATCTGCAATATGCTGCGTTTCATCATTGACCGATAGGTTTGCATTCTTGGTGTAAAGGACGCTCAAAAGGTGGCTCTCTGGCGTCAATGTGCCAACGTCAACCTCACACCTTGTCAGAAGTTCTGTCCCATTGACCTGCGCAGTGATGGTCGCCGTACCATCTTTCAAAGCAACCACAACGCCCTCCGAATCAACGGTGGCAACCTCTGGGTTCGAGGAAGTCCAGGTCAACGCTGCATCGCTGTGGTTCGTCGGGTATACATCTGCCTGTAGGGCATACGTATCACCAACCGAAAGCTGCACATTCTCCTCCCGCATTTCTACCTCTGAAATACCGGCAATATTTAAAGCGCGAATCTCTGCCGCAGAGGAATAATTTCCAACCGAATCGATGGACATCAACTTGAGATTGGTAACCGTCATGGTGGGGAAGGTGGCCTCTTTCCATCCATCTACCGCCTCCCAGGTCCCCTCGGCGACCTTTTCATAAGTGGCTCCATTGTCCATGCTAGCATAAAGTTCATATTGCTTCACCGTGCCGTTGCCAGCCCCAGAACGCGGCAAATACCGGTAAGTGTTCACTTCGGTAGGAGTTGCAAAGTGGATGTCAATCCACTGCTGATCCCTGGATATGCCATCCCAGTCGGTATGCCAAATCGTGCTGGTATCATTATCGAGTACTTTTGAGGCATCCTCACTCGACGAATTGCTATTTCCTGCTGTCGCTGTCAGAATGCTCAAATCCACTGCTTCTACCACAGAATTTGTACGTACCTTTGCGGGTTCACTTGCATTTCCAGAGGCATCCACTGCTTGAACTACATAATAGAAATCTCCATCATGCGCAAAATCATCTGTAAAGGTGTTGGTTTTTGTATTGATGAGCAATGTATCATCGTTTAACGCAAAGGTTTCCTCTTCGGAGCCATATACATTGTACTGTACAAAGCCGCTATTGTCGGTACATGCAGTCCAATCCAACGTCACCACGCCGGCCTCGTCCGCAGAAGCGTGCAGATCTTTTACATCTGTCGGGGCCTCTGTGTCTGGTTCCAGTTCCCCTTCTTCAAATGTCAGGGTCCAGTTGACCGTCTGATTTTCTTTCGCATCCATACTCAACTCGACATAATTGCCAAACGGACTCTGTACAAAGCTGGAAGCGACCTCTGCATTGTCCACTTGGAGTTCCTTTGCAATCAACTGATGATCATCCAGCGGAATGATTGCCTTGTAAGGATCGTTCCCAACAATTTCAAACGTACCCGACAGAGTCTTGGAATCTGCATCATACTGAACGTTCTTCACATCAAAGTCGCCCTGCAGGAGGTGACGGTTTGTGGAAAGCACAAATGGGTCCTCCCGTACTTCACGGACAGCCATCGTGCGCATCTCGTTCTTGCGAACCTTCTGTGAGAGGATATCGCTTCCCTGATACCGACCAATATAATTCCAGTTCCAGAAATCCCACACTTCATACTCCTTCTCAGGATCAAGGCCAATACCGCCAAACGCAATATCTTCACCCAGATCAGCGTTGATGGTTTGCGCACGGTCTGTCTGATTCCAGAACAGGAGAATATGATCGTCGTAGTCGGAATCGAACTTATAATCGTAAACTACTGGCAAGTCGCTGCCCGATTCGAATAGACCAACCGGGCGGGCAGTGATACCGTTGATCGGGAATGGAACGGACTTACCAATGTCACGGATTTTCTGATCGTCCATGCGGGTGACACTCTCTCCAATGGTCATCTTTCCAAAGAAGAAGGCTGTACCCGTAATCTCTGCACGGCGTAAGTCCAGATCGGCGTCGCTGAACACCTTAACGTCCGGATACAGAAGCTTTGTGGTTCTATGCCGGTACCACTGGTAGGAACTCATGCGGGTCATTTCCGGTGTAAATGCGTTGTTGTCGCCAATGGTGCGCTGAATGTCGATCAAACCAATGGCCAAATCGGAACCGCTGTATTCCCAGGAATTTTCCGTAATGCGGATGTCCGGGCCTACGAATTTCTTCGGCAAGGCGAAGATGTTGCGGTATGCAGAAACCGCTGTTGCATATGGGTCCTCAAAACCGCCTGTCTTATCCAGCAGGTATCCGCCACTTGTCCCGTGATACTGGCCTGCATAGTCAAAGAATAGAGAACGAATGCCCGAGTTTTTAATGTTCGTGTAAACATCCTCCATATGAGCAATAAAATCTGGATCGGTATAGTCCGGCCCCTCATTGGGATCGTTGTACAGCATATGTCCAGGATACTGCTCACAGTAATCATCCGAACGATAGGAGGCCTGCATATACAAGCCGCCCTCGCCGCCGGCCTCGTTCATCGCCTTGTTCCAATCTGCGATGGTCGGATAATTGTCCGTCATATGTCCAAACTCTTTCCAATGTTCGTCATCCCACCAGAGCTGCTCGTTTGGATTGACATAGCTGTCCGGTTCCACACGCAGGTTCGGAATTGCATAATTGGATACCCCGCGGTCCACCAGGTCTTTGACCTCCTGCACCGCGAAGTCCGCATTGTTAGCGCCAGGCGTCAGCCAGTTGACATACCAGAGGCATTCGTAATAGTATGGGTCAAAGTCGATCAAATCGACATGCATGGCATCTGCCTGTTTGTCCGCATAGGCCTCCAAAGCGGTGTAGGGGTTCTTTTCTGTGAAATTCACCATCGCCTTGTCGCCCATATAGAGCTGGTCCTCGTCCACCAGTTTACCCGTATTGTCATAAATGCGAATTTTTGCATCGATCCCTTTACGGCCATTGTTATCCAAGGCCGTGCCCGTATGATAAGCTGTATCGATGGTGTTTTGGAATTCGTAGGTAGTCAGTCCGCCGATCACAAAGCTTTCTTTAGCTGGATTGTCACGATAAGAAATCAATGTATTGTTTTTGGACGTTGCATTCACACCGTCAATCAGACGCGGAACGGTCCAGTTTCCTTCGCCGGTCAGCAAAACGTGATCTTCTTCTGGATCGGGGCCTACAAATATACCGCCGCCGTTCGCATAATTGGCCACCAAAGGATACATCTGCATCAGCTTGGCCTTTTCGCCGGAAGTATTGACGATTCCCGCCGTCAGAATAATCTCTCCACGGCCATCTTCCAGGGTCACATCCAAAACAATGCTGTTTTTACCGTCCTTTTCGCCGATGATTCGCATGGTTTTTACTGTTTCAGAGTCTTCAGCTACCTCTTCCATTCGGAACGAATATCCGTCGATGCTCTTATCGTCATTGACTTGCGTATAAGCGTTCAGGATATATGGCAAACTGCTCTCCTGTTCATAGGCGGAATACCGGCCGGTTTCCATATTATAGATGACGCGAACCTTGCTGTTTTGAATCATGGCAAATTGTTCGCCTATCGTAGAGATCTCGGTTCGATCCGGTACAGCTAAATCGCCCAGACTGGCAAAGCTGACCTCTGCACGGATATTTTCCCCGCCATTCGCCACAGCGCAGACCTTAAAACTGCCGCTCTTGTGAATGGTAAGCAAACCATTCTGATCGATCTCTGCAATGTCCGTCCCCTCGGGTTCCACTGACCAAGTGATGGTTTTATCCATCGCTGTTGTGGGATAGATTGTTGCAATCATCTGTACGGTTCCCGTTCCTGGACGTACGGTCTCTCCATCCTCGGGGGCAATCGACAAACGTTTCACCGGGATTACATCGCCGTAGTCAGTATCAAAGAAAATACCATTGACTACCGCGTTTGTCTTTAGTGGTGAATAGTTTTCATTATTAATCACAACGTCAATCGAGCCGGCAAAGGTTACCGTTACATATTTCCCTTGAGATAGTTTCTCGATTTCGATTTTTTGTGAAACGGGAATTTTCGTATCCGCTTTAAACGCCTGGTAACTCACCTTTCTACCGTTTTCATTTTCTGCTAAAGCATAGAAGGTCACCTTGTGCGTATCATTGTCATTTACACGGATTTTGACCGTCAGACATTTGTCGTCAAAGCGATAGGAAATCTTTCGGGTACCTTCGCTATCCTCTGGATTCGGGAGTCCATCCGGAAGCGTATCCGCCGTTCCAGTCTTTGCCAAATAGTTTCCATTGCGGTCTTCCGTTCCATAGGAGATGGAATCCACATAATAGGGAAGATTTTCTATGTCGGTGGCATTATCTCCCCATGCATTCAGCACATAACCATCCGCCCCATATTGGTCAATCCAATTTCCACGCGTCTCTGCATCCACAGTCCACGCCTCTGCATCCCCGGGTGTCATACTGATGGTGCAACTTCCTTTGACCTCGGAACCATCCTTCGCTTCTGCGGTTACCACATAAATTCCGGCATCTTCAATTGTCAGTTTCCCGTCCTCCGTAATGGTAGCTTTGCCGTCGCCTTCCACCTCCAAAGGCTCTACACTCCAAGAAACCTCTTTGTTTGCCGCATAAGAAGGGGCAACCTCTGCCGTCATCTGGATAGGAAATTCCTCTTGGTCAAATGTATCGCGTCCATCCGGCGCGCTCACATTGATCCAACGGACGGGTTCCTCTTCGTAAACCTTATTGTCAAAAAAGATACCGCTGATTACCGAGTTCGTCACCAATTCTACAATGTTTTCATTTTGGATAACAACGTCAATATCACCGCTAAAAGCCCCCGATACATACTGGCCACTCGCAAAATCGGAAATGGTCACCTTATCGGAAATTGCCTCGCCTGTTTCCGCATCAAAGAACTGATAGCTTTGCTCGCGGTTTTGCCCTTCTGCAGCATACAGGCTGATGGTGTGCATCGCATCATCATTGACATCAACGTGTACGGTTAGACATTCATCATCAAAGATATAGCCAAGACGGGGCTCGTCCTCGCCGACGGCAAGCATCGCCTCCGCCTGCGCACCGGATTTCAACCATGTGCCATGGCGTGCTTCATAGCTGTATGTAATGTCGTCCACATAGCTGGGAAGTGCGTCGTAGGCCGTCATTCCGGATGAATTGTCACCATAGTAGGCCGGGAGGATATAACCATCCCCGCCATAAGCGCCTTGGAAAGCTCCGTGGGTACTTGTATCAACTGTGAGCGTCGTTAAAACCGGCTCCATTGTCTGCGCCATTGCACCGGACGTTCCCATAGATACCGCCATAACTGCGCTCAATGTCAAAGCTGCTACTTTTCTACATAACCTTTTCACATAATCACTCCTCTTCCAAATCCAATGATCCAACTGTTAAGTCTTATTCCCTACTATTTCACCTTCCTTCTATCAGAACCCCCACGAAAAAAGTTTCGTTCAGCGTACATCTGCGATTTTGTATAATTTTATTCCCCTCTTGGTTTTATATTTAAATATTATATATAAATCTATTAGAATATTGATTCTATATTGTGAAATTAAATATGTTCTATGGCATTAATTACCACTTTCTATAGTAGATCGTATCCATTCTACAATTTAATGATTTAATTCTCTGGTCTTAAAGTTATATGAATTTCCGTTTACAGATCGTCTTTATCAATACTAAATAAGTAATCCACTGACTTTCCTAAATAAATCGATGCTGCCCGCATTTCTTCCCCACGAAAGTCTCCCCTTGTCTTTATACTTTGTCTATATCTTAAGCCAGCCATAGTAATATGTAAAAACTTCGCTAGATCTTTTTTGGTCTTTCCCTGCATTGCTAATTCTCCATATAACATCGGATATTTGAAAGGATATACCATTTCGATCGCCTCCTTAACATTTGTTAAGTTCCTCTATATTATATTCACTTAAGTTAATAATGTCAATACTTATTGCAAATAATCTTAACATATGTTAAGATTATTTAAAAAGAGGTGAATATATGGCTTTTGCAAATAAGTTAAAGGAAATTCTTTCTCAAAAAGGACTCAAAGCTGTCGATTTGGCACGAGCAACTGGATTGAGCGAAGCTGCTATCTCGGACTATCTAAAGGGTAAAAAGGAACCAAGAGGACGCCAAAGTATTTCCATTGCGAAAGCGTTGGGGGTATCCCTAGACACCCTTTGGGAAACCGGATACCAGACAGACGAAAGTCCCTTAAATAATCCAAAACTAAAACAAATGTCGAAGATTTTTCAATCCTTACAGCCGGAATTCCAAGATTTTGCTTTGGATTTCGTCAAAAAATTGGCCGAACTACAAAATAAGTAAAGAGGACTATACCAGGTGGTAAAGCCCTCTCATTCCTGACAAAAAGTATATACAAACGCCGCCGGATGAGTTGGACTCGATCCGGCGGCGTTTCAATTGTTACTGTATGTCTTTATGTCTGTTTCACGACCGCTCATTTCGCCGTTTCAGCTGTGCAACGGTCTGCATAATCAATTCCAAATCATCAGGGTCTAAAGCCAAATCCTGTGCAGTTCTCGCCAAATTGAGATAAATTCCCTCAAGCTTTTCCGATTTTGCGGTTTCAATCTCATCAAATCCCATCAGATATGAAGGAGATACATCGAAAATTTCTGCTAGTTTGAGAACGGTTGCTCGCTTTAAATTCTCCACGCTTCCGTTTTCATACTTTTGTACAGCAGCCTTCTTTACCCCAAGTAGCTTTCCAAGCTCCTCTTGGGTAAGACCTTTCGCAGTACGCAATGCTCTGATGCGTTTTCCGACTTCCATTTGTATTCCATCCTTCCAAAACCGCTGTACCAACTCAGCGGTGCTCTGCATTTTTCCATAATTGTTACAAAATTATCATAGCATATCTATACATGGATTTCAATGATCTTTGCGGATCATACGGCTCTTTCAGAGATGGTAATTTTTGGAACAAGGTTCCTTTTTCAAACAGAGGTCTCTTCCTCGGAAAAAGCTGCTATTGTATATAATTTTACTTAGAAAAAGGTCTCCAGACCTTTCGGACTGGAGGCCTTCTTTCCTATCCTGTATTCATCAGGCTGTATCCTATACAATCTTCCTATCCGTACGACTCTTCCTGAATGCGCGCTGGACACACAGTGTCTTTCGCGCCTACAACATTTCATATGGCCATCTTGGATATCTGATCGAACGGTAAATACTCTCATGCCTTCCGAAACTGGTCTGACCTTTAACCAATGGTTACCGTACAGTGTTCCACCGCATTCTGAATTCTGAACCCGGCAGAGTCGTGTAGACGCCTATGCTCTGGCCCGGTGGACGCACAGCGTCTTTTGCGCCTACGGCGTTTTCTACGCAGGCTCTCTTCCAGCAGTGGTTGCTGGATCGAATGGCTTATGCCATTCGCAAGTCATCCGGCATTCAACCAATGGTCACCGTGCAGTGCTTCACCGCATTCTAACCCGGCAGTGTCGTGTAGATACCCGTACTCTGGCCCGGTGGATGTACAATATCTTTTGCATCTATGGCGTTCCCCGCGGAAATTTCCTGCCATTAGCCGCTAGACACTTAATTGGATACCAGCTATTTTTACTCCTTCCATAACACGATTCCGATATTTACGGATTATTTTCATTTTATCTTGGTGGGAACAACTTTTATGCCGTCCCTAAAAGATACCCCACATCCGTCCAACTGTTACTACACAGTAACAACGTCGTACGATGCATTCCTAACCTTGTAAAAAGTTTGACCCAGCAGGGGTTATTCGCATTCTCGTTTGCGGATGCTCCTGCTGGGTCATATGGGGTGGAATATCTCTGCTTTGGCTTTCCTATGTATTCGCTCCTATGGGGGCAAATCATCTACATACGATTAGGATATACATTTACATGTAGAAA
>ENA-ORMO01000770-ORMO01000770.1-human-gut-metagenome-genome-assembly--contig:-NODE-770-length-41911-cov-7.008959_pt1 | contig 41911 bp, 45 predicted proteins | sample MGYA00242106_ERZ509001 | MGnify/ENA primary metagenome ERZ509001 (study PRJEB26280, sample SAMEA2338736) | human gut metagenome | biome: human gut; feature: human-associated habitat; material: faeces...
CCACGGGAGACACCGGCACTGTGTTTGCTCCGCTTGCCGAGGGCGATTATTATGCCTTGGAGCAGGAAAGCCCCTCTGGATTCAAACTGGATTCCACCCGGCACTACTTCTCTGTCAAGGATGGCGAGGTCACTCAGGAGGTCATTGAAAACGAGGCCATCTCCGGCATCCTGGTACACAAAATCTCCACAGAGGACGGCAAGGGCATTCCGGGCGTCTCTTTCATTCTCTATGACAGCAGCCATAACCCCATCGACCAGCAGACCACTAATGACCGGGGCTATGCCTGGTTCGAGGTCCTGGAGGGAGATAGCCGTTTTTACCTGCGTGAACTTGAAAATGAGGGCTACATCCCGGACACCCAACTGCGCACGGTCTATGTCAAGGCGGGTGAGACCACCCTGGTGGAGTGGGAGAATACGCCCATCACTGGCCAAATTCAGATTGTCAAGCGGTCCGCGGACTACAATCCCACCAACGGCCTGCCCGCTGGGACGCTCCTGGAGGGGGCGGTCTTTGAGATTTATGACAAGGCCGGCAATCTGGTGGACACCATCAAGAGCGACAGCCGGGGGCTTGCGGTTTCCAAACAGCTCCCCTTGTCGCGCTATTCCGTCCGGGAGGTCAAGGCCCCTGCCAATTATGGCATCAACGAGGAGGTCCTGACTGCCTATCTGGAGTACGAGGGCCAAATCCTCCGCTTTGAGGTGACAGATAAGAGCCTATCCACTGGTGTTTCCATTACCAAGACTGGCCCCAAAGAGGTGGTCAGCGGCCAGCCGGTCAACTACACCTTCTCCGGGATCGCCAATACCTCCAATGTGCGGTTAGACAGTTTTTATTGGCGCGATACCCTGCCTGCACAGGTGCGTTTGAACACCGTGGTGACCGGCACCTACAACTTCCCCGGCACCTATAAGATCACCTACCGGGTAAACGGCGGAGAATACCGGACGTTGGCGGACAACCTGTCCACGGCGCAGAATTACACGTTGGCCGTATCCCCCACGGCGCTGGGCCTCGCCGCCAATGAGCGGGTAACGGAGATCATGTTCGTGTTCGGCCAGGCGCCTGCAGGCTTCGCTCAAGTGGAACAGCCTGCGCTGAAATGCACCGCCATCAACGGTCTGACTGCGGGCAGCTCCTTCGTGAACATCGCGGATGTGGGCGGCGTGTACAACGATCAATGGGTCCAGGCCATCAGCCGCTGGGTCAGCACCGTGTACGGCAAGCCCACACCTCTGCCTAGAACCGGGTATTGAATCGTACCGTGCATGATATTAGGGCGCGGCGATTAGCCGCGCCCTAATTCTAAAAAACTATTTTTTGAGGAAAATCATGGCATCCAAAAGGACGGCATCATCGGAGGAGGTACCAGTTTGAGACTCAAACTGTTTCTGCATATCTCCTTCGGTGTAAGAAGTATGCGGCGCAACTTGACAGCCTAGATCAGACGCAGCTTGTCCCGTAGCTTTTACCTGGTATTCAAAGCTCGTCGCAGAAGCAACACCATTCCTGACATATACCGCTGATTTGCATTCGCCCATACTGTACTCCTTCCTGTACATAGTGTGCAATATCACAATCCCTTGAGTAGCTGTACTATACAATACGGGATTCGCTTTGTCAACATAAAGAATTGGGCAAAATCAATGACTTTATTTGTGGAAAATGGAGGCTCATAAACATGGAAGCGAATACGTTTTCGAGAAGAGGAGTCAAGCGGATGTGGGCGGCGTGTACAGCGGCCGGTGGGTGCAGGTCATCAGCCGCTGGGTCGCCACCGTGTACAGAAAGCCCGCACCTCTACCCGGAACCGGCTATTGAGCCACACTGGGGAGGCCCCTTGCGGTCCTCCCTCTTATATCAAAGACTACCACAAAAATCCATTTGAAAAGGAGAACAAAACTATGCTGAAAATCACTGCAATCGGGAACCTGACCAACGATGTGGAGCTGAAGATGAACGAAGCTACCGGCAAGCCCTATGCCATCCTGCGGATTGCCTCGGACCGCCGCTACCGGGATCAGGCGGGCAACCGGCTCACCGACTTTATCTCCATCAAGGTACGCGGCCCTCTGGCGGAGCGGTGCGCCGCCTTTGCCTGGAAGGGCTGCAAACTGGCCGCTGTGGGTGACTTTGAGACGATCACCTTTGAGGATGATCCTACCCGGCAGCCGGGCTTCCTGATCAAAGCCACCGAGGTGGAGTTCCTCTCCCCCCGCAAGGTGGAAGAAGAACCCCAGACCATGGATCAGCCGGACGTCTGTGAGGCCGCCTGACCATGCGGAACACAGGCATCCTGTACAGCAGCACCGAGCGCAAGCCGGTGGTGCTACCGGAGCTGGCCGAACTGCTCCCCCCGCTGAGTGGGGAGCAGATGGTAGCTCTGGAGACAGATCTGCTTCGCAATGGCTGCTACTCGCCCATCATTGTCAATGAGGACTTGGCCATCGTGGATGGCCACAACCGCCAGCGTCTGTGCGAGGAACACAGCCTGCCCTATCAGATGGCGGTGTTCGCCTTTGAGGATCTGTTGGAGGCCAAGCAATGGGCTCTGGATACCCAGAAGGGCCGCCGCAATCTAGACAAGTGGGAGCTGGGAAAAATTGCCCTGAAGTTGAAGCCGGAGATCGAGGCCAAGGCAAAAGCAAATATGTCCGCAGGCGGTGGCGACCAAAAAAGCGAGGATGCAAAATCGGGTTTGACAATGTTGTCAAACCCGATTTCTGCAATCAATACTCGTAAGGATTTGGCGGAGTCTGTTGGCATCGGAGAAGTCACCATGGGCAAGGTGATGCAGATCGATGAGCACGCTCCCGCCGCTGTAAAGGAGGCGCTGGACAAGAAGGAACTGTCCATCAACCAGGGCTACAATCTGACTCGACAGCTCCAGGAGGTGCCGGAGGAACAGCGGGAACAGGCAGCCATCGCCGCTGTGGAGATTGAAAAGGCCAAAAAGGAGATCCGGCGGAAGGATGCGGAGATCGACCAGCGGAGCAGGATCGCTGGCCTGTTTTGCAAAGCGTTTGAAAAGGCTGTTCTGTTGGAACCCACAGAGGAGAATGTGCGGGTTTGGGTGGAATGCACCCGGATGAACCGTGGGGAGATGGAGGACACCGTAAAGGAGGCCCGTGAGCTGTCGGAGACCTTCTCTTCCATCGCGGACATCCTGGAACAGAGCATTCTGCCAAGCCAGGGCCAAAAAGGGGAGGCGGTATAGTGGCGGAGATGTCTGTGCGACAGTGGCAGGAGCGGTTCCGCGCCGGTGACTTTAACAGCCGGGACCTGTCTGTGCAGTGTGAGGCCGGCTGGTTTGATTGGTTTTGCAGGAACGACGCCCTGGCTGGCAGACTGGAGAAACTCTCCAAAATAGTGCTGGGGATCAAGGCCCCCTTCATCTTGGACAACTACTATGTGTGGTTCAAGAACAACTGCCCTATGGCGGGGCCGCTGTATGACGATGTGCGGTTCGAGCCGCTGTCCGGTGAGCGTGAGGGGAAATACTTTGTCGTTATACTGGACTGCCCTCACGAGCTGGCCAAGTGGGCGCTGTACACGGAGCGATATGGATATGACGCACCGGAGTTTTTCAGCGGCAATGTGCGGAACATGGTACAGTACATCAACGGAATGGCCGCCGAACTGGAACAAGGCATCCAGCCCGCCTTTCTTTTGGAGAAGCGGGTGGTCAGCAAGTATGTCCTTCGCCATGAGGGAGAACACGGCATTCCCGTCTATCGGGACGGAGAACACGAATTCAGCTACATCTCCCGGAAAGACCGTCAGCTGCGGAAGGTGATGGTTACGGACAGCATGGAGGCCCTGCCTCCCGGCTATGGCGCGGAACAGGCGGAGCGGCACGGGGAGCTGTATGTGTTTGGCGCGGAGCCCCCTATCCCGGAAAAGACTCCTGTCCGGCCGAAAACTGTTCAGCGAGGGGGGCGGGAGCGATGAAGGAGCAGAATCAGGTCAGGCCAGGGCTCCCGCCTGACGCCAGGGCCGAGATCCTGGAGACGCTGAGCGCCAATATGGAGATCGGCAGCGATGAGATCGTGGCCATTCTGAAACGGCACCATGTGTCGGAGGATATGGGCATCCTGCAGGACCGCTACCGCCGGCAGCTGGGGCAGCGTCTCATGGCCAGCCTGCGAGATGACGATGGCAGGCGTGAGGTCATGTCCAACGGCAAGGGGCGGTATTTTGTGTTGGAGTGCTGCCGGGATCAGCGGCAGCTCCAGAGCGTCCAGCGCCGTATCCAGAACCAGATGCGGGGCCTGGACGCCACGGCGGGCAAGGTACGGGTGCGCATCCGCGTATTGGATCGCCTGAAAAGCGTACTCATGCAGGGAAAGAGGAGAAAAGCGGGATGAAGGGACTGGACAAGGCGGAAGAGCTGAAAGAGCTGTATGAGCGCGTCGCCTCACAGTACGATCCGGACGGTTTCCGGCTTTACTTTGCCGCCCAGGAGATCGTGGGGATCAAGCGGCTGTGGGAGGAATATCCCTACGAGGACGCCTGCGGCCGCTTTGCGGAGGCGGACGGACATGAACTGCTGAAGTACCTGACCGCCGCCTATTTTGAGGCCGTCTCCTGGGAGATCGTGCCTGGTACGACCTATGAAAAGGCCATTCTTGGTAAAGTAGACACATCTACCCCGGAGTACATCGCCTTCGAAAAACGGCTCTATGAGACTGTCCTAGAGCGTATGGGGTTCCGGGAACAGCTGCCTCGGCCGTCAGGCAGGGCACAGACGGACCATGCAACTGGAAAAGACAACTGCAAGCGAGGTGATGCACGATAGATCCTACGATCACGGAAATCAACGAGGAGACCTTTTGGGGCCTGATCCATGAGGCAAAAGAAAAGTGCGGACAGAATATGGAGGCCATGGCTTATGAGCTGCAGGATCGACTGATGTCCATGGGGCCGGAGCAGACCCAGGCGTTCCATGATATTCTGCATATCTACGAGGAACTGGCTGACCAATACGGTCTCTGGGATGCAGCCAGCATCATGATGGAATGGTGTTCTGACGATGGATTTATCGATTTCCGGGCCTGGCTTATCGCCCAAGGCAGGGAGGTCTATCTGGCCGCACTGAAAGATCCGGACTCGCTGGCAGATGTGGAACCGTATGGAAACTGCTGCTTTGAGTCTCTTTCCTATGTGGGCGATGCCACATATAGACAACTCACAGGAGAGGACGTCAATGAAAACGCAGATCCCGCTGCCAAAGAGAAGTGGAAAGCCATTCTGGAGGCAGACATCATTTATCGGGAAGATATCCGATTTCCCAGGCCGAGACAGGCTCTGCCTGCCGCATATCCCCGGCTGTGCGCCAAATATGGAGGGACAGAGCGATTTAACACCGAAAATATTGGCTGGAACATCGGGGCGGAGGATGTGCGGTCGATGCTGGAGCAGGGGAAACAGTATGACTTAAAGAAGAAACTATCGCGGAAGAAAGACGGTGAGGCAAGATGAGCGACTTAATCATCATCGGGGTGGATCACGGCTATGCGGCCATGAAAACCGCCCATTTTTCCTTCCCAACCGGTCTGGTGGAATATGAACATGAGCCGTACACCCAGAAAGACGTCTTGGAGTACGACGGAAAGCATTATGTGGTTGGCAGCGCCCGTCAGCCCCTCCAGCGGGATAAGACCCGAACGGAGGACTATTACCTCCTGACCTTAGCGGCCATCGCCAAAGAGCTGGACTATCGGGGCATGGAGCGGACAGCGGAGGTTCTGCTGGCTGCCGGCCTGCCCCTGACCAGCTTTGGACGGGACAAGAAGAAGTTTCGGGACTACCTGCTCCGGGACGGCAAGCCTGTGTACTTCCGCTATGAGGGCAGGGACTATACCGTTCGCCTTACGGATGTGATGCTGTTCCCCCAGGGCTACGCCGCCGTGCTGACCCAGACGGAGCTGCTGGACGAGCCCTCCGTCATCGTGGCAGACATTGGCGGCTGGACAGTGGACTTGATGCGGTTGGACAACCGCATCCCCAACGCCGCTACCTGCCGAAGCCTGGAGCTGGGCATGATCCGCTGCCTGGATGAGATCAGCGAGAAGGCGCGTCAGATGTTCGGCGTGTCCATGACGGACGTGCAGATCGAGAGTATCCTGCGGGGCGGCGCTGTCAGCGTGGATGACCGCATCCGGGCTGTCATCCACACCCAGGCGGGCCAGTATGTCCAAGACCTGCTCTCGGCCATCATGGAGAGCGGACTGGATGTGCGCGCCATGCCTGCCATCTTCCTGGGAGGCGGGGCGGCGCTCCTGAAGCGCCATGCTTCGGCCTTGGAGGGCCCGTGCCGGCCTTTGATCCTGGATGACGTATGTCTGAACGCCAAGGGGTATGAGCGGCTCGTGGAGCGGATGACGGAGAGTGCGGCCCATGAGCAGTGACCGGCGCAGACTGAATCTCTCCCTTTCCATGCAGTCGCCCCAGCAGCGGGAGGCGTGGAAGGTCCTGCGGGCCATTCCTCTAGGGCAACGGACGGATGCTGTGTGCAGAATGGTATGTCGGGCCCAGGAGCAGGAGGCGCTGTTGGATGTTGTCCGCAAAGCAGTTCGGGAAGAGCTGGGAAAGTTCCACATTGAACAAAGAACAAAAGAAACTGAGCGGCCGCAAGCCGGGGAGGTGGACGAGAGCATCCTCGGCTTTCTGCGTGCGTTGCAGGAGGGAGATGATGCAGCTTGATACGCTATTTTGATATGTTCGCGTGGATCGGCGGTTTCCGGGCCGGGCTGACCCGCGCGAATGTGACTGTCCATGTGATCGAGGCCATTGGCTGCCGGCTGCAAGCTGTGGATGAGGCGTTGTGCCGGGAGGAAGCGGCATGATCGATATGAAGGATCAGTGCTTCGGCGTGGAGGTGGAGTTCACCGGCATTACAAGGGAGCAGGCCGCCGAAGTTCTGGCAGGGTATTTTGGGACTACGCCTCGGCACAAAGGCGGCACCTACGGCACATGGGTTGTCCGGGACACAGAAAACAAAGAGTGGAAACTGGTGAGCGATTCCAGTATCCGCGGGGAACAAAAGACATCGGACGGTTATGCGAGAACTGGAGACCGGCACTACTGGGTGGAGATGGTTTCCCCCAAATTGACCTATGCGGAGTTGCCTAAATTTCAGGAATGTGTGCGGCAGATGCGCCATGCCGGAGGCAAGGTCAACGACTCCTGCGGCATCCATGTCCATGTTGACGCCTCCAACCACAACCGGCAGAGCCTGAAGAATCTCCTGAGCATCATGTTCTCCAAGGAGGACATCCTCTTCAAAGCCCTGAATGTGAATCCTGACCGTGTTGCAGCATATTGCAAAAAAGTACGGGAACCTATGCTGCAGAAGGCCCGCCAGCTCTCCGCTGAGGAGACAACGGATCTGACGCAGCTGGAGAGCATTTGGTATGAGGGGAATGTCGAAAGCGGTAAGCATTACAACTGGACGCGCTATTACGCCTTAAACCTCCACTCTGTTTTTTATCGTGGTACGGTGGAATTCCGCTGTTTCAACTCTACTCTCCATGCGGAGCAGGCAGCGGCGTATGTTAATTTATGCCTCGCCATGTCTGCACAAGCAATCAACCAACGCAGCGCGGTCATGCAGAAAACACACAGCGACAATGAGCTGTTTACCTTCCGGGTGTGGTTGGTACGCCTGGGACTCAACGGCCCGGAATTCAAAAACACGCGTGATCATCTGCTGGCCAACCTGGACGGAGACCGTGCCTGGCGTTACGACAAGGATAGTTATGAAGTCAACAAACGGAAGAGACAACATCGTGAAATGGAGAGATGATGAGATGAAGATCCAAATTGAAAACGACATTCTTTCCGGTACCGCGGCAGAGATCATAGACCAGCTGCGCGGGCGTGTCTTTGATCCCACAGAATTTCCAGACATAGAGAGTTACATCTGGTTTCTACAGAACAATGTGATCCGGACAACCGGCTTGGAGTTCCCGCTGCCGGAGGACGATGTGGAGCAACAGGCGCGCTTCATTTTTGATCGGCTCTCCAAAATCGGGGCCCTGACCATTTTGGAGGGCTGAGATGGCGGAAAAGCTGTATTTTGCCTATGGAAGCAATATCAATCTGGAACAGATGGCATATCGCTGCCCCGCCGCCGAAGCTGTGGGCCCTGTCATTCTGGAGAATTATGAGCTACTGTTCCGTGGCAACACCAAAGGGAATGGCGTGGCTACCATCGCACATAAGGAAGGATGTCGGGTGCACGGCCTGCTGTGGCGGATCACCCCTGCCTGTGAACAGTCTCTGGATCTCTACGAGGGCTATCCCCGGCTGTATGAAAAGGAGCCGGTGACGGTGCGGGACAATAAAGGCAGACAATTCACGGTCATGGCCTATGTGATGACGGGCGATGAGCGGTGGATGTCCCCCACGATGCCCTCTGCGTTCTACTACCGCGGCATCCAGGATGGCTACCGCCAGAACGGCCTGCCTGTGGAGGAACTGAAAAAGGCATGGGAACACTGTGCCAGGGAAGTGGATCAGGAGACGGTGCGAATCAACCAGATGGTTGGTAAGCGGGGGAAACCGTCCAAGGAGAAGCGTGACCAGGAACGATAACATACACCGGAGAGATGGCGCGGAGTTGTCAGAGCGGAAGTTTTCTTTTTATAATGCGGCGGATGGCAACCTTGATCCGCTGTTTACATCCAAGCTGCAGGAGGACGCCCGGGTGGGGTGTCTAAGAGGCGTGTTCTTAGGGGAAGAAGTCGGAGATGATGTTATGGTGACCTGGCTGCCTAATAACAAGAAACTGGACTCCCTCACTTTTCGCAAAGAGCTGTATGAGATGATCGGTGAACTGCAGAGCGGCGAAATGTTAGGCAGCCTTCCCGCCATGATCTCGTTTTGTAAAACCCACCCAGAGGCGCGGATGTCTGACCGGCAGACCTTCTATGCCTTCCGCATGGACAGCAGCAAATACAGGTATCATCTCCGGCTGTTCCCAGACAAGCAGAAATTCTATATTTTCTGCTATCGGGCAGACCGGATGCGGGAGGGGCGGCCCACGCCAGACCATCATTATCTATACAGCGGTCGGAAAAAGAGACGAAGCGGAAAGGGGGAGCGGGAGTGAAAGTATTAATCGTGGAACCACTGAAGCCCTGCTATGTGCGGGAGATCGAGGGCCTGCAGGCTATGCAGGAAATCGTGGGTGGGCACATTGAAGCGATCTATCCTTACGAGGAGCCGGTGGCGATCATTGCAAACGAAGAGGCCAAACTGCTGGGATTGCCTTTTAACCGGCCTCTGCTGGACGAGCATGGAGTCCCGTATGACATTGTCTGCGGGACATTTTTTCTGACCGGACTTGGGGAGGAAACCTTTGTCTCCCTGACAGATGACCAGATCCAGCGATATAAGGAGCTGTTTGACAGCAGAATGGTTCTCACCGTTTCGGCAAAAACCCAGGAAGAAAAACTATACTTTGCCTACGGTATGAATGTCAACTTAAAAAAGATGGCGGACCTTTGCCCGGATGCCCATGTTGTGGGTCCCGCTGTTCTTGAGGACCATGAGCTGCTATTTCGCGGCAATACCGCTGGAAACGGCTTGGAGACCCTTGCGCGAAAAGCTGGAAGCAAGGTGCATGGCGTCTTATGGAGAATCACACGGGAGAGCGAGGACAGTCTGGATACCTATGAGGGATATCCGAATTTATACGATAAACAGCAGATCATGGTGCATGATCTGAACGGGCAGGAGTTTTCCGTTATGTCTTACATCTTGGCAGATGATAGGTTCCCGCAACTGGCGAGGCCCTCCAGCTATAACTATAAAGTGATTTTTGAAGGATATCAGCAAAATGGTCTGCCTGTAGCAGAATTGAAAAGAGCGTTGTGGAACTGTGTACAGGAAGCCCGGCGGCAGGCAGCAATCCAACAGGTGGAAAACCTGGGCTTTCAAACAAAAAAACCGAAAGGAACAAAAGGACATGAGAGATAAATACATCCAGACCGCGGAGTCGGTCACCGAGGGGCATCCGGACAAGCTGTGCGACACCATCGCGGACACCGTGCTGGACGCCTGCCTGAAGCACGATCCCAGCGCCCGTGTCGCCTGCGAGGCCCTGGCCACAGCTGGGAAGATCCTGGTGGCGGGCGAGATCACGGCCAAGGTACTTCCGGATATCCCCGCCATCGTCGCCCGAACTGTTCGAAAAGCCGGCTATGAGACCGACTATGAGATCGAGGTCATCACGCACGACCAGAGCATCGACATCGCGGAGGCGGTAAGTGGAGACGGGACTGCATCCCCTCAGCAGGGGGCAGGTGATCAGGGGATCATGTATGGCTACGCCTGTCTGGAGACGGACGAGCTGCTTCCCCTGCCCGTTGTACTGGCCCACCGTCTGACCCGCCTGCTGACCGATGCCCGAAAGACAGGCACGATCCAGGGCTTGGGACCGGACGGCAAAGCACAGGTGTCGGTGGAGTATGCGTTCGGCCTGCCCAGCCGGATCATCAGCGTGGTGATCTCCTGCCAGCATGAGGAGGACAAGAGCTTGGATGATCTTCGCCGGGAGGTCATGGAGTATGTAGTCATGCCCGCACTGCGGGAACTGCCCCCGGATGAGGAGACAGAGCTCCTGATCAATCCCTCCGGCCGCTTCGTCCTGGGCGGCTTTGAGGCGGACACCGGCCTGACCGGCCGCAAGCTCATGGTGGATACCTACGGTGGACTTGTCCCTCATGGGGGCGGAGCCCTGTCTGGAAAGGATGGGACGAAGGTGGACCGCAGCGGAACCTACATGGCTCGGTATATCGCCAAGAACATTGTGGCTGCCGGACTGGCGGAGCGGTGTACGGTCTCTCTGGCCTACGCCATCGGTAAGGCGGAACCTGTGGCGGTGGACATCGACACCCACGGGACCGGCGAGTATACCGACACTGTGCTGGAACAGGCTGTTCACATGGCTTTTGATTGGACCCCGGATGGAATGATCCGTACATTGGGACTGGACAGGCCGATCTTCGCACAGTATTGCAGCTATGGACATTTTATGTACGCGGACGCCCCCTGGGAGCAGACGGATAAGGCGGAGCTTCTGGAGGAGATCTGCCGGTTTAAGGGAGCGGGGGCGTCCAGGCGTTGAGATACATTGCTTCTTGCAGCTTTGGAAAAGACAGCCTTGGAACGATCCTGCTGGCCCAGAAGTACGGGGAACCACTGGATGAGGCGGTTTACTGCGAAGTAATGTTTGATCAGAACATCTCAGGCGAGGTCCCGGAACACCGGGACTTTATATATACCAGGGGCATCCCAGCTCTGGAGCGTATGGGGATCAAGGTGACTGTGCTCCGTGGGGAAAGGACCTATCTGGATCTGTTCACCGGGCGAATCACCCGAGGCCCCAAAAAGGGAATGCTGCGCTCTTTCCCCATCTGCGGGCGGTGTGCCGTCCAGCGTGACTGCAAAGTGAAGCCCATCCGGCGATATCAGAAAAGCCTGCCGCCTGACACAATCCAGTATATCGGCATTGCCAAGGACGAGCAGGAACGCCTCCTACGGCTTGGGCGGAACCAGGTATCCCTTCTGGAGAAATACAACTGCACAGAACAGGATGCCAGGGAGCTCTGCGAGAAAGCGGGGCTCCTTTCTCCTGTCTACGCCATTACTGACAGGGGAGGCTGCTGGTTCTGCCCCAACGCCAAGCGCCGGGAGCTGCGCCATCTCTATGACCACCACCCGGAGCTGTGGGCCAGGATGCTGGAGCTGCAGGCCCTGCCAGGCAAGGCAACAGAGAAATTCAACCGCACTCAGCGGTTTTCAGATATTGACGCGGCGTTTCGGCAGGAGGACGAGCAGCTGGATCTATTCCGAGAAGCTGCGTAAGAGAGGAGATGATAATGACGACCAATCAGAAATATGAAATCACCGAGATCGCCCATGAGAAGTACCCCTTCCTCCACCGCATCCGCGCCCTGCGGGACATCGGCAGCGAGGTCAAGACCGGGACTCTGGGCGGCTTTGTGGAGAGCGAGGACAACCTGTCCTTCAGGCCGGGAGATGATGCCTGGCTCTTTGACGACGCCATTGCCTGCAATGACGCCTATGTGGACAAGGGCTCCTACCTGCGTGGGAATGCCATTGCCTGCGGTCATGCCTATGTGTCCCGTGGAACCCTCCTGGCCGGCCATGCCCGGGCGGAGGATGACGCCTATATCCGGGGCGCGACCCTCACGAATCATGCCAGAGCATCCGGCTTTGCGGTGATCGTGTATAACCAGGATACCGGAGGCGTTCCCATGCTCTCCGGCCAGAGTGCCGTCTATGGCAGGGTGTCCGGCGATGTGCGGTTGACCGGCTCTGCGCTGGTAATCAGCGGTGAGGAGATTCAAAATGACACGCCGGATACTTTGGTCATTAGCGGCCGGGGGCGCTCCGTCATCCGGGATGATTCCAGGGATGAACTGGCGCCGCAGACGGGTCAGCCGGAGACTTCAAAGGCAAAAATCAAGGAGAGGCAGGTGGAGCGGTGAGCAACTTCTTCGAGCAGGAGCTGCGGAAGCTGTTTGGAGACGGGAAGATCATTCACGCTCCGGCCTTCGTGGGACGCGCTTGTGTGGGGGGTCTTGACGCGGGCAGGCAGGTGCGGGCAGAATTTGTGACCATGGGCCACGCGGACCATTATGAGGCCCTCCGTGTCACCCTGCTGGACAACGATCTGGGAGTGGTGGACAAATTAACTCTGCGCCTGGAGGATGTGTGGGGCAAAAAAGCGATCCCCAACAATCCTTACATGAAAAGCGGCGTCACCCCCCACATCTGGGTCAATGACAACAAGACGGATTGGTACGCATATCACCCGACGCCGGCAGATTATCAGGTGATCCGGCAGGCGACAAGCGATTATCTCAGTGCTTTCCGGGAGAGAGTACCGGAGCATGACACCCGCAGTGGCCCCAAACTGGTGTATATTTGCACGCCTCTGCGGGGAGAAGCGGAGCAGAATATCACCCTCGCAAAAGAAACGGCGCGGGCGGTGTTTCAGGGCGGAGATATCCCGATCTGCCCGAACCTCCTGTTCACACTTATCGCCGCCCCCGGCGATCCTGTTCAAGAACAGGCGGCACAAGAGATGGGCCTGCGTCTGGTGGAGCTCTGTCAGCAGGTCAATGTGTATGGCCCGGTTCTTACACCTGAAATGCAGGCTGAGACGCAGCGTGCGCATGACTTGGGCATCCCGGTCATATTTGACCAGAAGCGGCTGGAAAAGACACGGCCCCGCCCCAAGCGGGGGCGGGCCAGATAGGAGGAGACCGTGGCAGAGATCAAGCAGATTACGACAGATGAGCTGCGGCGCATGGATGGACAGGAGGGCCTGATCCTCCAGGGCTGCGGCGGCAACCTCCGGGAATGGGTGGACGGGATCAACGACCTTCTGACGGAGGCGGGCATCCTACTGGATGGCAGCCGGTTTGAAAGTGTCTCTGTGTTTCAGCATCAGGAGCTGACCAACCTGCTGTTCCCCTTTGATCGCGTCAAGCTGGATGTGGGGAAGCTGGCCACGTGGCGCCTGCAGACCCATGCGCAATTTGGTGGCACCTGGCTGAGCGACTATGTTCCCAATCAGCTGGGCGGGTACCTTGTGGAGCAGAAAAAGCCCTCCATGCACTTGGAGGGTCAGGACGGAAACATTTTCAACATCCTGGGGCGGGCCTCCCGCCTGCTGAAGGAAGCAGGTCAAAAGGGCCAGGCGGATGAGATGTTCCGCCGTGTCACCAGCTCCGGCAGTTATGAGGAGGCACTCCACATCATCAGCGAATATGTGGACACCGAGCTGTCTGACTACACACCTTCTCCAAAATCCCATCAAAAGAAGAAAGGAAAATACGCCTATGAACGATAATCCCAAGTGGGAAATCATCCAGGGTGATGCCCTGCAGCTGCTTCCCAATTTTGCCCCCGGAACCTTTGATGCCATCATCACCGATCCGCCCTACGCCTCCGGGGGGCGCACCCAGGCGGAGAAGAACAAATCCACCGCCAAGAAGTATTCCAGCATGGGCGACCACGCGCCCCCGCCCTTTGATGGGGACTCCAAGGATCAGAGATCCTGGACCCGCTGGGCGGCGGAGTGGCTTGGCGACGCCCGGAAGCTCTGCAAGCCCGGCGCCCCGGTGTGTATGTTCATTGACTGGCGTCAGCTCCCGGCGGCCAGCGATGCCCTCCAGTGGGCGGGGTGGATCTGGCGCGGCACCGCTGTCTGGGACAAGGGCAACAGCCGGCCCCAGAAGGGCCGGTTCCGGCAGCAGGCGGAGTACATTGTCTGGGGCTCCAATGGTGATATGCCCATCAGCCGCCCGGTGCCCTGCCTCCCCGGTGTATTCAAGTACGGCAATCCCCAGAACCGCATCCACCTGACGGAGAAGCCACTCCAGCTCATGCGGGACATCGTGAAGATCACCGAGCCCGGAGGCCATATCCTGGACCCCTTCGCCGGCAGCGGCACTACCGTGCTGGCCGCCGTGCTGGAGGGCTACACCGCCACCGGCATCGAGGTCACGGACGAGTACGCAAGGCTGGCCAGAGAGCGGATCACGCGGGAGCTGGAGCCGTGTGCGTGAATTGCGGGGACTGTCTGGGAAAAAGAGTGGATAGATCGGTGGAGGTGAGGTATTTTGTGGGCAAGCCCGCAAAAGGGAGGTGAGACAGATGAGAGTTGATATGACCTTTGACCAACAGAAAGTGGAGCAGCAGGGCTACACCTTGGCTGCCGTGCGGCAGACGGTTCAAAAGAACTTCGCGGCTCATGGCCTGCACTGTGTTCAGAATGGCCCAGTGCTTTCCTGTGCAGATTGTGGCAGCGCGGATGACTTTGCCGATTTATGGGCGGTTATCATGGCGCTGCTGCGGACAGAGTGGTTCCCTGCCCTGGCCTCCTCCTGCGTTTGGCAGGATGACAACGGCGCACAGGAGGATCTGCTGACCCAGGCGGGAAAGCTCCAGGGATGGAAGGTGACCTGATATGGCCAACATCGGAAGCCGGAAGCAGATTACCTTCGACTTGTGTCAGGAAGCCCTAAAGAAATACTATCCGCATTCCTTAACGCAAGCCTACTACGACATCCGTCGGTTTATGGAGAGCCATGGCTTTGAGCACCGGCAGTCCTCCGCCTATGTCTCCCTGGACAAAATGACGACCCTGGATGTGGTAAGTCTGGCGGAGCAGCTGGCAATGGCGCTCCCCTGGCTGAGCCGATGTGTCAATGAGATCGACGTGGCCAATATCGGGGTTCAGCACAGTTTGAAGAAGGTGCTGGAGAATGCCTCTCGTCCCCTGTCTGTGGAGCTGGAGGCACTTCCTCTGGAGACGGCCGCTCCGCGGCCAACACACTCAGGGCATCTTCATGCCGGAAAGCGGCATTCTGCAATGGAGCGGTGACCCGTCTGGAACACAGAACTGTTTGTGTCCCGTTTCCCCTTGCGTAAATATGTGGGGGCCGATATAATGAGGGAGAAAGGAGGGACAGCGCATGGAGCAAGCGTATGTATTGCGGCTATACGACACCGACCTTCTGTCCTTCTCTCTGTCCGAGCAGGGTATTGAGGGCCTGAAAGCGCAGATCCACAGCATCGACGAAGAAGATCGGGCACTATTCCCCCTGGACCTGGAGCTGACAGACGACGGGCTGGTGAAATGGCTGCAGCGGCGGGTGATCCCCAAGAACCGCGCCTATGTGGCGGAGATTCTGAAAACCCATGGCCTGAGTGTCAACGACACCAAGGGCATCATCGACGTGTGCAAGGGCCTGTCCCTGAACGACAGCTATTGGGTGGTGCCCCAGGGTTTTACCGGGACATTTGCCCAGTACAATCTATATGAGAACCGCTTCTCTGAGATCCTGTCCCTGGTGGCCTACACCGGCATCGGGCAGAGCGACGCGGCCTTTACCACCTCGCCGGAGCTGACCACCAACGGGATGCTCCCCAAGGCATGGCGATTTATCGAGGGCGAGGGCATCTATCTGTACAAAGGCGGAACCTTCGGCGCGGCCAACACCGGGAATGAGCCGTACAGCGAGTTTTACGCCAGCCAGGTCGCCCAGGCCATGGGCCTGGATGCGGTGGCCTACGAGTTGGAAAACTGGAAGGGCATCCTGGCCTCCCGCTGCAAGCTGTTCACGGATATTAACACCGCCTATATCCCTATCGGTCGCATTGTGCGGGAGGGTGGCCTGAAAGCCTGCCTGGAGTATTACCGGCAGCTTGGACCGGAAGCCTATGAGCAGATCAAGAGTATGCTGGTGTTCGATGCGGTGATCTATAATGAGGACCGACATTTCGGAAACTTCGGCGTCCTGCGGGACAACCACACCGGGAAGGTCACCGGCGCGGCGCCTGTGTTTGACAACGGGATGTCCCTGTTCAACTTCGCCATGCCGGAGGATTTTAAGAACCTGGATTCCTACGCCAAGACCTGCGGGACGGCATACGGCGTCAGCTTCGAGAGCGTCTGTCAGGAGGTCATGGGCCCACTCCAGGCCAGGCAGCTGCGGAAGCTCATCGGCTTCACCTTCCACCGCCATCCCCGGCTGAACTGGCCGGAGTACCGCCTGGAGGCTATTGAACGCCATCTGCAGAAGCGGGTACGTCAGCTCTTGGAGCTGGCGCCGGAGTTAAGGCGGAGGCAAGAAATCAAGCAAAGAGACCTGGAGAGGTAAGCGCAGACAGAGAATGCCATTCACAGCGTGTGGTTTTTCCTCGCATATCAAGAGTGAAAATGATGAGGTTTGACAGCACATTGTCTGCGGATTTAGATGGATGGCAGCGCCTTCCTGTGGTATATTGAAGTCAAGGACACAGCGAAGAAAAGGAGGAAATGGAACATGGGCCAAAAAGAAATCGAGGCTCTGATCGCGGCAGGCGGCGCCCCCTGTGAGATTTGCGGAGGCCGGATGCTGAAGGTGGATGGCTGCACATGGCCTGGGGTATATTCCAGAGGCAAGTATTATAAACGGATCAAGTATGGCGATGAGGACTTTGCATGGCCTGATGAGCGGTGCCATGACTGCGGCGCGAAGCTGGGACACTACCATCACGCCAACTGCGATGTGGAGCAGTGTCCAGTATGCGGCGGGCAGCTGATCGGCTGCAATTGTGAGATCGAATACACGAATGACACTCCAGCAGAAGCGCAATAAATTCAATCATTGCATCTATGACTCTGAAAAATATAATTACAAATGGGAGAGGTAAGGGAATATGGAATCTAAAATCTTTTTAATTTTTTTGGACAATATGGATGCTGGCTGCCAGTTTGTCGGATATGTGCGGAGTGAGGAGGCAGCGGAGAAAGTGTGTGAGGAACTCAATGCTACTACGCCGTGGGACTTTCGTTCTTCCGATTATCAATATCTCGAATTGGACTGCCTGGAACATGAATGATGAGGTGCTTGAAAAATGCAGCTATTCCTGAACGGGAGGCGGCTCAAAAGATCAGAGGGGAGAATCGTGGATGACCGGCCATTTTGTTGAGGAACTGATCCACCGTTTTGAAGTGGAACAGCAGAAAAACGACCGCAGCGGCATCTATGCGCTGACGCAGCGGATGATGGCTTACAACTCCAATAAGATCGAGGGAAGCACGCTGACAGAGAAACAGACGGCATCCCTCTTCGACACCGGGACGCTGAGCTCTGAAGATGCCGTGATTCGTGCGAAAGACGTGGAGGAAATGACAGGGCATTTCCTGATGTTCAACGAGATGTTGAAAACATACGATCTGCCCCTTTCTCATGAGCTTATCAAGCGGTATCACTATAAGCTGAAGAGCGGTGTTTTTGAGGATCTCGCCAATGGATATCCCGTTGGAGAATATAAAAGCAGGAGAAACATGGTCTCGGATATTGTCACGGCCCTGCCGGAAGAGGTGGAGGGACGGATGACGGAGCTGCTGGAGTGGTATCATACGATCCCCCAGCATACGCTTGGAGACCTGGCAAAATTTCATGCAGACTTTGAGGCGATTCATCCATTCCAGGATGGAAACGGCAGGACCGGGCGGATCATCCTGTTCAAAGAGTGCCTGAAAAACGACATCGTTCCCTTCATCATCCGGGACGGCAGAAAAGTGGAGTATTACCACGCCCTGAATGCGGCGCAGACAAAGGGAGCGTATGGGGCGTTGGAACAGTTCTTCTTGGAAGAACAGTCGGAATATAAAGCGTTGGCGGAAGGGTTTGTGGTGCCGATTGAGCGCACCTCAAAACGGAGGCAAAAAGAGCCAGACCAAGAGCAATAACCGCATGGCATGGTGCAATGTATTTGCACCATGCCATTTTTCTATGGGTGCAAATACATTGCACCTGAAAGGAGACGAAGCCTTGACAGCTCCTGTCCAGACGGCGAGATTTGTCTGCAAAGCGGAACGTGTTCGGGAGCTGACGGATACCCTGACCCATATGACCCGGCAATCTCCCTTCCATGTGGTCAAGGTCATCGAGCTGACCGAGGCACAGTATCAGCACTATGCCGCTCACTTGGGCGAAGAAGCTCCATTTATCACGGCGAACCGGGCTCTGATGGGAACGGATGAGCACGGTGTGACCCGCTGCCTGCTGATAACAGTTCGGAGCCGGAGAGACGGTATCCTCATAGATGCCCAAGGCTATGACTATGCCCGCTACTCAGCCTATATCCGGGACAAATTGCGCCTAAGCCTGCGGGATATTCCGTTGGAACACTGCGGCCTGAAGCTGCGGGAGCACCGAAAAGGACGGGACAGATGACCCGTCCTTTTCACACGCAGGAGGTCACTGGTTCGAGTCCAGTAGTCTCCACCAATTATCGCCGGAATCTTGTGATTCCGGCGGTTTTCTTGTAACCGTCAAAGGAAGGGGCGGATTAAAAAGCTGAAGAAGATATAAAGTGTACCCCATAAAGTGGACACGAGAAAATGACCCAAGGCCCAGTTTCGTGGACTGAACTGCACCCAAAATATTGGACAACTACGACTGGCTTAAGCAGCGCCAAGGGCTTTACGTCTATGAACGGCTGGAGGCAGGAACACCCCCGTCGAGGCCTCAGTTGGTCTTTCTTTGTTTCAGCATATCAATTTTGCTTCTGATTCTTTTTGCCAGTCCTGTTCCTGCCCTCGGTCATCTGGCCGCGAAAGTGGGTGTGGGCTTCCGCCCGCAAAAAAGCGTTTGGCTACCGCTCGTGGCAAGCCAAGCGCTCTGCTTGCCCCACCCAGCCGGGTTGGGCAACGATCTATAGAAGCGCTCTGAACGCACATGCAGGACGCAGAGCACACGTCATGGTAAAGGATTCGCATCTGCTGAAGCCTTTTCAAGCCCTCCCTTGGCACATAGGCTCTCACAAACGGCGATGCGCTGCGGCTTCCTGGCTTTGTCCGCACTGCATTTCGATATCACCGCCACAGCAAGAATGCTATTAACTTAGAAAGCAAAAATCCTTCATCGTTTACTAGAATGCAGTATTTGACCCGGCAGAAATTTTCGCTTATTTATCTGCCTATCTGCGCATGAAGAGGTTTTCCAAATCAAGCAAGGGTGGATTCAAAAGTAAAGCGTCTCTCTCAATCTGGGATTAATTCACTCATTAAATTTCCAAAAACAAAGAAAAGCGCAAAGGTGCGGGTGCCGTTAAAAGCGGCACAAGACATCTATACCAATAACGTTTCTTTTATCAAGTTTTCTGCCTTCAGCCACAGAAGGACTCCAGAACACGACGCACCTCCAGCAAAAAACTGGTCTCATCATCAGAGAGGCGCAGACCCGCCGGCTGGATCCACCCAAGGTGTATTTCCTTGCCATGTCCCAGAATGGGGCGTCCAACCAGGCCAGGACCGGCATAACCGGGCGGCAGAATGCCGGAGCCAATGGAAAAGGCGTCTGTATTGGTCAGTGTATTGATCATGGTGGCGCGGTCAATCACGTAGATCCGCCGGCTTAAGTCCGCAGTTCCTGGAAGCAGGGCTTCTTCAGAAAAGTCAATGGAGGAACCCTCAAAAGAGGCAAACGGATAGGTGTACATCTGCGTTAGATCTACCTCCGCATAGGCAGCTATTGGATGGCTGTCTCTGAAAAAAACACAGGGACGCACAGAGCAGAGCTTGTTGAATTCCAAAGAGCGAACAGAAAGGTATTTCTTGATAAAGACTTCCGTTGCATCAGATAGAGAGATCATGCCAAGATTACTTCGGTGCTCGTAAACATCGGCAATCACTCGGTCCATACTGCATTCCCGCAGATGCACTTCATACTTTGTGGGCTTCTTTTCAAGGCATTCATAAAAAGCCTTAATGATGAAGGGGTACCTTTGTGTAGATATCGTGAAATAGAATGGTGGCGCCTGCATGTGCCGTGCATAGAGGGAGAGAATTTTATCTTCTTGTTCCACCAAAGGGCGGGCGTAGCGGAGGAAATCCGATCCGGCGTCAGTTAAAGTTACACCGTTTCGCCCGCGGTGAAAGATCGTGATCCGCAATTCGAGTTCCAACTCGCGCAGGAGGTTGCTCAGGTACGGCTGTGTAAGGCATAAACTCTGTGCCGCTTTGCTGATGCTACCGCATCGAGATATTTCTAAAATATATCGGATCTGTTGTAAAGTCATATCCACCCGCTCCTTTTGAAAACGAGATCAGGAAAATACATATTTGTTTTTGCCGCAGGCAGGAAAACGGCTCTGCTTATAATTATTATATACCTTTTGAAATACTTCGGCCAGCACAATTTAATATTGGCACAGGAACCGCAGATGCGATTGTACAGTATAGACAAAAATGATTGGTTCAAATTTATTGCATAGTATTTTTGAAATGAATAACAATTTCTTTTTCGGGATTTTTCGGCATCAATAATCTCCGTTATGATAAGAGCAAAGAATGCCGGCCTGGCCAGACGGAATTCTAAATCGATTCAACATACAGAAAGAAGGAAAAAGTTTATGTCGGACGAAATCGTTGAAAGCAAAAAACAGGGCGCACGATACTTTATCCCCCTTCTGACGTTCCTTGCGATCTATCTGGGCGCCGGCATTATTTTCTCTATTTGGGGTGTTGAGACACCGTTCAAACAGATCTCCCGTGAGTTCGCACTGCTTTGTGGTGTGCTTGTTCTGTTGCTGATGGGAAAGAACAAAGAGGGCATTGAAAAAAATGCTGATGTTCTGGTCAAAGGCAGTGCAGATCAAAACTCTCTGTTGATGTTGCTTATTTATGTAACGGCCGGTGCGTTTTCCGGTGCTGCCAAGGGTATGGGTGGTGTGGATTCCACCGTTGGCCTTTGCTTGACATTCATTCCTCCTCAACTGGCAATTGCAGGCGTGTTTATCGTTTCTGCTGTGCTGGCAACTGCGCTCGGCTCCTCTATGACCACCATTGCGGCTCTTGGCCCCGTCGCCATCGGTGTGGCGAACCAGACCGGCGCTTCCTACGGCATTGCAATTGCTGCCGTTTTGGGCGGTGCCATGTTTGGCGATAATCTCTCTATCATTTCCGATACTACCATCGCAGCTACCAGGACCTGCGGTTGCGAGATGAAGGACAAGTTCAAGATGAATTTTCTCATTGCGCTGCCCGCCGCGCTGGTAAGCATCGTTCTTTATGGCATTTTAGGATCTGCGGGTCAGATCACTGAGGTTTATGAATACAGCATCGTTAAAATCGTTCCTTACATTGCCGTGTTTGTTACCGCACTGCTGGGTATGAATGTCGTTTTGGTGCTGCTGTTGGGCACCGTCCTGTGCGGTATAATCGGATTCGCCACTGGCGCATGGAATCTGGCCGGTTTCTCCGCCGCCTGCACGGAGGGCATCTCCGGCATGCTCAGCATCGCTGTTCAGGCCCTGATTATCCGCGGCATGTCCAACTTTGCAAAGGAGTTTGGCGGCCTTGACTGGCTGGTCGCAAAATTTGAGAAGTTTATCAACAGCAGAAAAAGCGCAGAGGTGGGCATTGGTGTCTTGACCGGCCTTGTGGACGTTTCCATGGGCAACAACACCATTGCAATTCTGGTTTCCAGCCAGGTGGCTATGAAGTTTGCCAGAAAGTACAACATTGCGGCAAAGCGCGTTGCCTCCCTGCTGGATATCTCCGCCTGTGTCGTACAGAGCTTTATTCCCCATGGCGGACAAATGATGCTCTGCATGAGCCTTACCGCGCTATCTCCTGTCGCAATTGCAAAGGTCGCGTTTTATCCCTGGTTGCTGGGACTTGCCGCACTTGTTACGATTTTGTTCGGCTTGATGAAGACTCCCGAAGAAAAAGAAGGAAAAGACCTGTATGCAGGTATTTCCGAAGAAATTTAACATAGGAGTATAGGAAGATAATAATATGAAGATCACTTCTGTTGATGTTTTTGATTTTGCCAAATGCTTGCAGTACGAAGACTGCGCCCCCATCTGCATCCGTGTTAACACGGATGCTGGGATCTCTGGATTTGGTGAGGTGGGCCTTGCTTACGGTAACGCACATTATGCCGGTGTTGGGATCGTAAGAGACTTTGGCCAGCTGATTATCGGAATGGATCCACTGAACAGCGAAAAAATACGCGAAAAGCTGTTTCGCCAGACGTTCTGGGGCATGGGCGGCGGCACAGTGATCAGCTCTGGCCTCAGCGCCATTGATATTGCCTTGTGGGACATTAAAGGCAAGTATTATCAGGTCCCTGTCTACCAGATGCTGGGCGGCAGGACAAACGAGAAACTCAGAGCCTACGCAAGTCAAATCCAGTTTGACTGGGATCTGGAGGATGCCTGCTTAAGCCAGCCGGAGGAATACGCAGAGGCCGCAAGAAAAGCGATCTCGCAGGGCTACACGGCTGTCAAGGTCGATCCGATCGGCTTCTCTGCAAGCGGCGTGTGGCAGCGCACTGTGAAAAGCCCGGAGTGGAGAACTATGGGGCAGCTGCCCAAGAATGTTTTGGAGATGGTGCGTGCCCGTCTCAAAGCAATCCGCGATGCCAGCGATACACTCGACATCATCATCGAACTTCATGCCTTTACGGATACATCCACGGCTATTCAGCTGGCAAATTATGTGGATGATCTCGGCATTATGTACTATGAGGAACCGGTGCACCCCCTCAACGCCGTTTCTATGCGGGAAATCAAGTCGAACATCAAAATTCCTGTGGCATCGGGCGAGCGTATTTATGGCCGCCTTGGATTCCGTCCTTTCTTTGAAAGCCGGGCACTGGATATCATTCAGCCGGACGTTTGCAACTGTGGCGGTATTTCCGAGGTGAAGAAAATCTGCGATATGGCAGATGTATACGATATGAAAGTCCAGATCCACGTCTGCGGCGGCCCGATCTCCCAAGCGGCGGCGCTTCATGTCGAGACAGCGATCCCCAACTTTATCATCCATGAACAGCATTCCTATGGTCTGAAAGAAGGCCTTATCAATACTTGCAAATACGATTATCGCCCCGATAAGGAGGGCAATCTGGCCGTTCCGGAACTGCCGGGCATCGGTCAGGAAATTACCGAAGAAACCATGCAAAAGACGCTGGTTTATACCATTCAGTAACAGAAAGGAAGTCACAAAATGAATTATTTGGGAAATGGCTTCGGAACGAATACCATTCACTCTGGTGTAACGGCAGATCGCGGCTATCATTCCTTGAATATGCCGATTTATCAGACCTCCACGTTCTACTTCGATACTTGTGAACAGGGTGGGCGCAGCTTTGCAGGCGAGGAGGACGCCTACATCTATTCCCGTATGGGCAACCCCACTGTCTGCCTGTTAGAAGAAAAAGTAGCTGCCATGGAAGGCGGTGAGGCCGCTGCCGCAACTGCATCTGGAATGGGCGCCATTTCTGCCGCTCTATGGAGCATCGCCGGCGCCGGCAAGCATATCATTGCTGATAAAACCCTTTACGGCTGTACCTTTGCACTGCTGAGCCATGGCATGACACGGTATGGCGTGGAAGTCTCCATGATCGATACCTCTGATTTGGAGGAAGTCAAGGCAAACCTCAAAGAAAATACCGTGGCGGTCTATCTGGAAACCCCCGCAAATCCCAATTTGAAAATCACAGACATTGAGGCTATCAGCAAGATTGCCCACGCGTATAATCCAGCCATTAAGGTCGTTGTGGACAACACCTTTGCAACCCCTTACGTCCAAAAGCCTCTTTCTCTGGGCGCGGATGTCGTGGTACATAGCGCAACCAAGTATATCAATGGTCATGGTGATGTGGTTGCAGGTCTGGTAGTTGGTAAAAAGGATTTTATTACGGAGGTCAAATCCTTTGGCATCAAGGATATGACCGGCTGTGTGCTGGGTCCTCAGGAAGCATTTTTGATCATCCGCGGGTTGAAGACATTTGAGATTCGTATGCAGCGCCACTGCGAGAACGCACAGAAAGTTGTAGAATATCTGATGAATGAACCCAAGGTAGAGCATGTGTACTTCCCTGGTGTGCCCACACATCCCAATCACGACATTGCCTGCAGGCAGATGAAAAATTTTGGCGTCATGATCTCTATTGAGGTCAAGGGCGGCAAACGTGCCGGCATGGACTTTGTCAACCATTTGAAGATGGCTAAAATCGCGGTCTCGCTGGGTGATGCGGAGACTTTGGTGCAGCATCCCGCGTCTATGACCCACTCTGCCTATAACGCTGAGGAACTGGCGGATGCCGGTATCCCGGAGGGTCTGGTTCGTATCTCTGTCGGTTTAGAAAACGCTGCGGACATTATCGAAGATTTGAAGCAGGCATTTACCCATGTAAAATAAGAACACCGCTCCTATACCGTGCCGTTAGGCGAAACCTTCCGCCGCCGGAGCGGCGTGTTTACAAGCAAAATCTGGAGCAGTAAAAAGCGGGCGAAATACACGAGTATCACGAATAAAATCGCAATTTTAGAACTTTTCAGCGTTTTGGAAAAAATGGACAAAAATTGCGAGTTTGTTTAAGCAAGATTGAATGAGCTCCTTTCGTTCAAGCGTTCCTCTCAGAGCTTTCACCACAATTCAGCAAGCCCGGGTGCTGAGAAAACTTTCTCGGTACCCGGGCTTGACCCATATTGTGACCCAGATCAGGAAAAATACAGACGGAACCGGCGGAGCGGATCAAACGTTATCGCCTGCATTTTTCCGCAAAACGGTATCGAGCAGCGTGAAAAAGAGCCGTGTAGCACGTCCCTTCCCGCTCAGACGAATCTTCACACGCAGGAGGTCGTATTTTCAAAAAAGAATTCAATCAACCTACCACTGTAGAGACGGCCCCAGCGGGGCCGAGGCCCTCACCGCCTCTGGCGGAGAGGGCGCAAGCATAGCGTCGTCAGGCCGATTTCCCCCTTATTGTAGCCTCGGGAAGAACTTCCGTACAGGTCAGATTTCAATCCTTGGTTTAAACCTCTCTTGGCACTGAAACTACCCCATACTTGGTTCGTTTCTTATTGTCGCAAGCATAGCGCAAATGTACATTTTGCGCGCTTGCAAGGGATAAACCCCTGACCCCAATGCCGCCTGCGGGCGGAAAGGGCCGCGGCCCTTGGCCGTGGAAAGGAGCGTGACGTTGCGGTATATCGCCAGTGTCAGCTTCGGCAAGGACTCTCTTGCCATGCTGCTGCTATTACTGGAGAAAGAGATGCCACTGGATGAAGTGATTTTTTACAACTCGGAAATGGAATTTCAAGCTATCTATGATATTCGGGATCGGATGAGGCCGGTCCTGGAGCAGCGGGGTATCCGCTTCACAGAGGTGAAGCCGGATGCCCCATTTCTGTACTATATGCTGGAGAAGCCAATCAACTCCAGAAAGAATGGCTTCCATCACGGCTACGGCTGGTGCGGCGGTCCCTGCCGCTGGGGAACCAAACTGAAAATGAACGCCCTGGATAGTCTAGCGCTGGATGCGGAAAAGCATTATGTTGGGATCGCCGCGGATGAGCTGGACCGCCTGGAAAAGCTGAAAGCACCCAAATGCTCACCGCTGGCCGAGGAGGGGATAACAGAGGCAGACTGTTTGGAATATTGCTATCAGCGGGGATTTTTCTGGGAAGAAAACGACGTCAGGCTGTATGACATCCTGGACCGGGTCTCCTGCTGGTGCTGCAAGAACAAGAACCGGAAAGAGCTGAAAGCGATTTATCAGTATCTCCCCCACTACTGGTCACGGCTGAAGGAACTGCAGGCCCAGATCCCTATGCCCATGAAGCCATACAGCCGCATGGGAGTCCCTTACGGCAATGTGTTTGACTTGGAAAAAGTCTTTGAGCGGGAAATCCGGGAGGAGAGTTCTGTTCCTCTTTCCAAAAGGAGGGCGGCATGAGTCGGCCAGATAGGAATGAAAAGCATCATCTTCACATCGAACTCACGGCACAACAGTACCAGCTGCTGTGCCGTCAGGCTCAGAAATGCGGCCTGACCAAGCGGGCCTTCCTGGTCCGCTTGATCGAGGGGAGGCCGGTCAAGGCCCGTCCTGCCCAGGAGATCAAGGACCTGCGCACGGAGATCCATCACATCGGAAACAACATCAACCAGATCGCCCGCAGCGTCAACGCCGGGATCGCCAGGCCGGAGGATGCCAAACGCGGGCTGTACCTGCTGGATCAGGTCTATGAGCTGATGTACCAGGTGGCGAAGAAGTAGATGGCAGTCACCAAGATCTTGGCCCGCAAGGGCCGCCTGGATGTGGGGGTCCGCTATGTTCTCAACGGAGATAAGACCCAGGAGCAGATTCTCACCGCGCGCCTGAACTGTGAGCCTGACCGGGAGGTGCGGCAGATGCTGGAGACCAAGCGGGACTATGGAAAGGAGGACGGCGTCCAGTATTACCACATGATCCAGTCCTTCCGGCCCGGCGAGATCACACCGGAGCTGGCTCTGGAGATTGCAAAAGAGTTCGCCTCAGAGCACCTGCCCGGTTACCAGACAGTCATCGGCGTCCATGTGGACAAGGAGCACATCCACGCCCACATCCTTTTCAATTCCGTCAACGCGGACACCGGCGAGAAGTATCACAGCAACGCTCAGAGCTACTACCGGCAGATCCGGGACATCTCAGACCGGTTGTGCCGGGAACATGGCCTCTCTGTAATCGTGCGGGGGGAACCCTCCAAAGCGGTGAGTTACATCGAATGGCTCCGCCAGTCCAAGGATCAGCCCACTTTCCGCAGTCTGCTGGAGGCGGATTTGCGGGAGGCCATCCAGGACGCAAACGATCTGGGGCACTTCTTCCTGCTCATGGAGCACAAGGGCTATGAGATCCGCCACGGGAACCGGCTGGGCTTCCGCCTGCGGGGACAGGAACGTTTTCTCGTTCCCGGCAGGAAAGATCCATTGTTCACGGAGGAGGGCATCCGTGCCGCCATCCAGGGGAACCTGTCTGCCATCGAAGCGGGGCGGCGGCCTGCCATCCTGCCCCGGCCAGTCTATCGACCCTACACACCCCATCCCAAGTACAAGGGCTTTCTGGCCCTCTATATTCATTACCTCTATTTGCTGGGGAAGGTTGGGCAGCGGCAGTATCCGCCTCGCATGACGCCCCAGCTCCGGCAGGAGGTAATGAAAGCCGAGCGATACCGGGAGCAGTTTGCATTCCTGCGGGAGAACAATATCGTTGGCCCTGATGATGTGATGGCCTTCCTTGCCCGCACAGAGGAGACGCTGTCCAGCTTGACCAAACAGCGTACCATCTTCAACGTGCGGAAAAAGAGGCGGAAGAGGCTGTACTCAGCCCTGGCGGACGCGGAGGCTCTGGCTCCGGTCAGGGAACTCTATGAGGATGGCCTGTCCGGGATGGAGGCGGAGTTTGCCCAATACCTGGAGGCGGTCTCCACCCTGGAGCAATGCGGAATCCCCAGAGAGCAGCTGATCTCGGAAAAGACGCAGGTGTATCAGCAGCTGGCGGAGCTCAACCGTCAGATCCGCCAGGAGCGGAAGAAGCAGGCCCTGTGCCGGGAGATTTTAGACCGGATACCTCAGATAGAAACGGAACTTCAGAAAACAGAAGCGAGAGAAAAGGAGGTGAGAAGCGATGAATATCGGAGGCGGTGAGGCCGCCGATCAGCTGGTGCGTATGATGCTGACCGGCACAGAGGCAGCCGTTCGGTTATCTGGCTCGGCCTTGAAAAATGTGCTGGCCATCAGCTTGGCCCTGGCTAAAAACCATAAGCGGATTTCCGGCAAGGTCAACCTGGGAAAGATGCTGCGGGAGACACGCGATCTGCGGCAGTTTCCCATGACCCTGGAACAGTATCATCAGTTTCAAAAGCTGGCAAAACGGCAGAAGCTGCTGTACTCCTCCATCCATGACCGGGACGGCCACGGGAAGATCATCGATGTGATCCTGCCGGTGACGGAGCTGGACCGGGCAAACCAGATCTTTGAGAGGATGCTGTATCAGGAATCATCCCGGCATCCGGAGCGGCAAGGGCCGCAGGAGGCGGAAAAGACCGCTCCCAGGCGCCAGGAGCAGCCAGTACAGGAGGAGAGGCAGGAGGGCGCCCAGAGCCGTCAGGAGGGCCCTGTGGCCCAGCAGCAGGCGCAGAGGCCAAAAAAAGATTTTCGGTCGGAACGAGACTCGCACGCTACAAAAACCAGCTCCTCTACATCCAGAGAGAGCGGGAGTACCGGGATGACGCCTGAGCGCCCCTCCGTTCTGGAGAGGCTGAAGAGCTACCGGGCGCAGTTGGATCAAAAGTCCGCTCCGGCCAGACAGAAAACAAAAAACCAGCATAAGACACGATAAAATCGTCAACGACCAGACAGGCGTTCCCTACCCACCGGGGGTGCTGGAGAAGCTCCGACACCCCCCTGGCTTTTTTCGTTTTATCAGAGGAGATGATCGCTGCTGCAGCAACCACCAAAAGCCAACAGCCTGCTCGCCTGGCTGTTTCTCTATATCCCCGTTGCCTGGGCGGCCCTGCTTCTCGCCCAATCCCTGGGCGGAGGCTTGCCGGATATTCTGACCCACCTGACGGAAGCTCTGAAACACCCCTTCCAGATTCGCTGGACAGAGCACAGCTTCGCATCCATCCTGGTCTGCTCCGGACTCTACGTCATGGGCATCTGCCTGTATCAGTCTGAGCAGGGCCGGACACGGGATGGGGCAGAGCACGGCTCCGCTGCCTGGGCATCCCCCAAGCAGGTCAATGCAATGTTCGCCCAAAAGCAGAACAAGATCCTCACCCGCCAGGTCCGCCTGGGCCTGGACACCCACAAGCACCGGCGCTCCCTGAATGTGCTGGTCATCGGCGGCAGCGGCGCCGCCAAGACCCGCAGCTATGTGAAGCCCAATATCCTGGAGGCCAATACCAACTATGTCATCACGGACCCCAAGTCCGAGGTCCTGCTGGCCACCGGCGGCTGGCTGGAGAGCCAGGGCTATGACATCCGGGTTCTCAATCTGGTGAATCTGGAGCAGTCAGACGGCTACAACCCCTTCCGCTACCTACGGGACGAGAAGGACGCCCTGCGGCTGGTCAATAACCTCATCCAAGCCACCACGCCAAAGGGCAGCCATGAGTCCGACCCCTTCTGGACCAAGGCGGAGACCGCGCTGCTGCAGGCCATCATCCTCATGCTGTTTCAGGAGGCCCCAGAGTATGAGCAGAACTTCTCCATGGTCATGCGGGTGCTGGAATACGCCGAGGTGAAGGAAGAGGACGAGGAATATGTCTCACCACTGGATTTGTTGTTCCAGGCCATAGAACGGGAGAACCCCAACAGCGTGGCTGTCCATCAGTATAAGGTCTTTAAGATGGCTGCGGGAAAGACCTCCAAGAGCATTCTGGTCTCCACCGCCGTCCGCCTGGCCCCCTTCAACCTGCCCCAGATCCAGGCCATCACCGACCACGATGACATGGACCTCTACACTCTGGGGGAGAAGAAGGTGGCCGTTTATGCCGTGATCCCAGACAACGATAACACCTTCAACTTTCTGGTGTCCCTCCTCTATTCCCAGGCGTTTCAGACCCTCTACTACAGCGCCGACCAGATCCACCACGGAGCCCTGCCCCGCCACGTCCACTTCGTGCTGGACGAGTTCGCCGCCATGCCTCTGCCGGGCTTCACCCGGGAACTTGCCACCATGCGATCCCGGAATATCTCCGCCAGCACCATCATCCAGAACATGGCCCAGATCAAGGAGTTGTACAAGGACTCCTGGGAGACCATCCCCGGCAACTCGGACACCATCCTGTACCTGGGCGGAAACGAGGCCAGCACCCACAAGTACATCTCGGAGGCTCTTGGGAAAGCCACGATTGATACACGCACGCATGGACAGACCAGAGGGCGGTCAGGCTCCTACTCCACAAACTTCCAAATGAGTGGCCGGGAGCTGCTCACTCCGGACGAGGTGCGCGGCCTGGACAACCGATACGCCATCCTATTCATCCGGGGCGCCAAGCCCGTCATGGATCTGAAGTATGAGCTGACCGACCACCCCGCCATCCGCCACACGGTGGATGGCGGCGGACCGCCCTATATCCATAAAGGCAGACACAAGCCGGCGTTCCAAGGCATCCCGCTCTTCCAGGCATTTTCCGCTGGCAAATCTGATGAAGAAAAGGAGAATGCTGCATGAAAAATGATCTTCACAACCGCAGATTTGAACGCCGCGCACAGAGGGCATACGCTGTGTTTGCCTGCCTGGTGGCGGTCCTGACACTTACCGTCATGCCTGCCATGGCAGCGGACGATCCGCTGGCCGTGGTGGATAATCTCTCCGAGTTTGTCTTTTCCCTGATTCGAGCCATTGGCCTGATCCTGCTGGGGTGGGGCATCGTCCAGGTAGGTCTCTCGTTTCAGTCGCATGACCCCTCTCAGCGATCCAACGGATTTCTGACCCTGGCAGGCGGCATCGTAATCACCTTCACCAAAGAGATCCTCACCCTCATTACCGGCTGATGTTCAGGAGACAAACGATTCACCCGCGGCACCTTGCGGGGCCGCGGGTGGGGAAGGAGGTGTGGTAAATAGGAAGCGGAAACTGGATCGTGGACAATCTTAACTCCGCCCTGACCACTTGGAACAATAAGCTGGCGGAGCTCTGGACGCTTATCAGCACCAGCCCGGAGGGCTTCAAGGGCGGGGGTGTTTGGGAGGTGATTCAAAACATCAACGGGGCGCTCCAGGCTGTGGGATATGGTCTGCTGGTACTTTTCTTTGCCGCCGGCGTGGTCAAGACCTGCGGCAGCTTTGCCGAGCTGAAGAAGCCGGAGATGGCCTTCCGCTGCTTTGTCCGTTTTGTACTGGCTCAGGCCGCAATCGGCCATGGGATGGAGCTGATGATGGCACTGTTCAACATCGCCCAGGGCATGGTGACCACCATCATGTCCTCCTCCGGCCTGACCGCCGTGTCAGCCACCACCCTGCCCGATGAGATGGTGACCACCATTGAAAGCGTGGGGTTTATAGACAGTATCCCCCTGTGGGCCATCACTCTGCTGGGTTCTCTGTTTATCTGGGTGCTCTCTCTGGTGATGATCCTCACCGTCTATAGCCGGTTTTTTAAGCTCTATAGTGCGTCCGGAAGTGCGGAGACATAAGCCAAAGCACACGGATAGATGGAAATTCCGCCTATTGCATGGCGGTAGGAAAAGGTAATCCAGAAAGGCAGGTGAAATAATAGCCTATCATCAGCCAGCTTATCCGGAGGGGAAACCTGATGGGGAGTGTAGCATGCTGGCAACGTCGTAAGTTGGAAAGCTATCATTCCACTACTGAACGGCAAGATGAAATGATATGAATGAGGAACAAGGCTAAACTGCTTTAAGGGCAGTCCGAGGCGGCATACTTGAGCCGGCGGCGTAGGATAGCTGAATTCGTCGTATGTCATGGCAAATGGTGACATGTATACACGATTTGCGAGATACCCATGACAGCCAGCCGCAGTCAGCGGAAAAGGACGAAAACCCACTCCGACATCATATCACGCTGTTTCCATCTATCTAACCGGAGATTGCCTAAACCGGAATGCCATTTATGGCTATGGCCGCAGGGTCTGAATATCCGGCAGGGCAACGGAGCCGCCGTAGTAGTCTGAGCAAGGGAAAGCCTTGTACATGGCGAAGGGCGGCAGGGTATCCCCAATCCATGAAAGGAAAGGTGTGTGAGACACCATGAGAAGTCCCCAAAATGTATTGGAAAGTCTTAGTTCCAAAGCATGCAACAGCAATTACCAATATCAACGTCTCTACCGTAATCTGTATAACCCCGAATTTTACTTGACTGCGTATCAGAAAATACAGGCCAAGCAAGGCAGTATGATCGCCGGAACAGATGGCAAGACTGTGGACGGTATGGGTATGAAGCATATCAATGCGCTGATTGCTAAGCTGAGAGATTTCAGCTACCACCCCTCCCCGGCCCGCCGGACATATATCCCCAAGGCCAATGGCAAAAAGCGTCCCCTTGGTATTCCCTCCTTCGACGATAAACTGGTACAAGAAGTGGTTCGCATGATACTGGAGAGTATCTACGAGCCGACTTTTCTGAATACATCCCACGGCTTTCGCCCAAAACGGAGTTGCCATACGGCACTCCAATATGTGCAAAAGAATTTTACTGGGGTCAAATGGTTTGTCGAGGGGGACATTAAGGGGTGCTTTGACCATGTTGACCATCATGTATTGGTCAATATTCTGCGCAGGCGCATTCAGGATGAGCATTTCATTGGGCTTATCTGGAAGTTCCTGAAAGCGGGCTATATGGAGGATTGGGTCTACCATAACACATATTCCGGCACCCCACAGGGTTCCATCATCAGTCCCATTCTTGCAAATATTTATCTTAATGAGTTGGACGTGTTTATGGCGCAATACGCTCAGACATTTCGCCAAGGCGACAAGCGGCGTATCAACCCAGCTTATAAAAAACCATTGGATAAACGGAGAGGAAAGCAAGAGTGGCTGAAACGAAATGAGCACAAAATTTCCCAAGAGCAAAAAGCGGCGGTCAAAGCTGAAATCGACGAGATCAATCAATATCTGCGTACTATCCCGTATGTTGATCCAATGGACGACGGCTATAAGCGGCTGGTATACGTCCGCTATGCGGATGATTTCCTGATTGGAGTGATTGGAAGTAAGGTAGACGCAAAGCAGGTCAAGGCTGATGTGGGACAGTTCATTCGGCAACAACTCCTTTTGGAATTGTCCCAAGAAAAAACGCTTATCACTCACGGCTCAGACTTTGCACAGTTTCTTAGCTTCCAAATTACAACCAGCACAGAGCAAAACAGTACCCGTACCAAAGCTGGCTATATCAAGCGTTCCTACACCGGACGTATCAAGCTGTATGTGCCAAAGGAGAAGTGGCTGAAGCGCCTACTGTCTTATGGGGCGCTTAAAATCCAGTATGACAAGAACAACGGGAACAAAGAAATCTGGGAGCCAATATGCAGGTCTGGTCTACGCAATTTAGATGACCTGGAAATTTTGAACCAGTATAATGCAGAAATCAGAGGGTTGTACAATTACTATCGCATCGCACACAACGCAACCGTACTGAATAATTTCCTCTATGTGATGAAATACAGCATGTACAAAACTTTCGCTGGGAAGTACCGGACAAGCATGCGAAAAATCATCCAAAAATACACAAAGAACAGGGACTTTGTAATTACCTATCAAGGTAAATCCGGCGAGAAATCCGTAGTCTTTTACAATCAGGGAATGCGGCGGGATACACATGTAAGCGCAACTGACCCTGACATCATCGGACGAGCAAGGGAAAACAGGAATTATACCAGCCTTGTTCAGCGGTTGCGGGGCTGTCAATGTGAGTGGTGCGGAGCAACAGATGTGGAAATTGAGATACATCACGTCAAAAAGTTGAAAGATTTATCTGGCAGGGCAGAATGGGAGCGCCATATGATTGCGCGCAGGCGCAAGACAATGGCGTTGTGCCATAATTGCCATGTCAAATTGCATGCTGGAAAACTGGATTGATACCTGGAAAGCCGGATACATCGAGAGGTGTACGTCCGGTTTGGAGGGGAGTGCTTGGAAACCTACCGCAGCAATGTGGCAAGGCGCTGGGTGCTTACCCTACTGGCGACGGCGATTGCCCCTATCCCTTTGGCCAGCTTCGCGGGACAGCCCTCCAGCAGCATTGGCGTGGCGTTTTTGAAGAGCTACGCCGCCATCTGCCTGGAGGGCTGTGTGATCGTACTGGCCTGTGTGATTTTCTCGGCCTTTGCCTCGTCGCCGCCTGCCATCACGGACAGCACTCTGGCGCCGGCTACCATTGTGTGGAACTACATCGGAGAACTGATCTTTAATATGCTGGTTCTGGTGGGGGCCATCAAGATGAGCGACCGGCTCATCCGGGAGCTGATGGGACTGGGCTGACCTCAATGCCACAGCCCATCGGTGCTGACAGCGGACTCGCCGCTGGCCCTGCTCTGCCGCACTCGGCTGGCCAGTTCGTGCGCTGCGGCTCGTTCTGCAAGCTGTTCGTCCAGCCACGCATAGGCTTTCCGAATGGCAGTCACTACCCAAGACAGAGCGGCCAGCCCTACCAGAACAAAGAATATGCCGTCTGCCAGTGCGGTATGGGTCTGGTACCAGCTGTGGAACACTGTGAGCATTCCCAGCGCGTATAGGATCGGAATTCCCAGCCGGAGCCGGATCGCCAGCCGGAGCAGAATGGGCAGGAGGAACAGCCCTGCCACCAGGAACAAGTACAGCATTGCCACGACCTCCTTCGTCTGGTTTGTGGCATCTTACCATACGCGGACAGCCCCTGCAAGGTGTGTCTGCCGATTTCTGAAATAGGAGGAACTGTGAAATACGAAGAATTTGACCAGCAGATCCGGGAGATGATTCCTCAACCATCCGCAGCAATTACTGATGCCCTATACCGGATGGGCGTGGAGGCGCTAGAGGACAGGCCGCAGGACCTCCTGATCGCCTTTGAATTCATTTCCCGGTATTTTAGCGTGGATGTGCTGCAGGGAGTCTATGAAATTATCCAGCATGGTTCTGCCGTACTGCCGAATGAATTGGTAGCTGCCGCCGTCTTTTTACAGGCCGGCGACACATCTGAGCACATGGCCCAGATGGCAAAGAATGGGGAGCTGATGTGCTTTTACAGTCCAAGAGAAAAAGGAGAAATCAGCCCCTTGGCCATCTGCTCTGTTCTGGAAGCCGGAAAAAAGGTCAATTATTTCACTACAAAATTCGGGAAGTTTACGCCAAAGGATATCCTGGCTCGGGCCAAGAGATTTGCCAAGCAGCAAGGAGTCTCTGTCACAGGAGCACTTGAATGTATTTCTCTAGAAGGAGAGGTGAGCACGGGCTTATATGCGGCGCGGAATGTCCTTGCCAGGCAGTGGACCAAGATGACTACGGCATTGGACACGATCTTTGGAACTTGTCCTGCTGTTGCTGCCCGCGTTACCTTTGATGCAGATCGCGGACATACTGCGGTAGAGTATAATCCCCTTTGGCAAAAAGCACACATGGCGCATGGACAGATCGCACATCGAGAAAAACAATCGAAACCCTTTTGCCGAGAGAGGTAGGTGATATTCTGGAGGTACGCATCAACAAGGAAGTCCGTGACTATCAGGAGAGCCTGTTCTTCGGGATCTCCCTGCGGCAATTCCTGTTCGCCCTGCTTGCCGTCGCTGTGGCGGTGGGCGTTTACTTTGGGCTTCACACTGTGGTGGGCAATGCGGACGTGGGCTGGCTGTGTGTGCTGGCCGCCTTTCCCTTTGCCATCTGCGGCTTTTTTACCTATAATGGCATGACCTTTGAGCGGTTCCTGATTGCGGTGATCCGCTCGGAGCTTTTATATCCCCGGCATCTTGTGTTCAAATCGGACAATCTCTACGCAAAATTGATGGAACACACTTCGATGAAGGAGGATCTCAAACTTGATTAGAACCCTGCAAAACACCATCAAACAGGACAAGGAATGTTTTGCGGTTCCCAAATCAGTACAGGAAGCCATTCCCATCCACCGCCTCTGGCCGGATGGGATTTTTCAATTCGGCACGAAATATTCCAAAACCATCCGTTTCTCGGATATCAACTATGCCATCGCCTCCAAGGAGGACAAGACCTCCATGTTCCTGGGCTACTCCGAGCTGCTCAATGCCCTGGACACCGGCTCCACCACCAAGATCACCATCAACAATAAGCGGCTCAACCGGGAGAACTTCCAGCGGGAGATCCTGCTCCCCCGGCAGGACGACTACCTGGACGGCTACCGGGCGGAGTACAACGCCATGCTCATGGACAAGGTCACCGACTCCTCCAACAGTGTGGTGCAGGAGCGATACATTACTCTGTCCGTCCACCGGAAAAGCATCGAAGAGGCCCGCACCTTCTTTGACCGGGTGACCGCGGACGTGACCTCTCGCCTGAACCACCTGGACTCCCACTGCGAAGAGCTGGACGCGGTGGAGCGGCTCCGGGTGCTCCACGACTTCTACCGTACTGGGGAAGAGACAGAATATCACCTGAGCCTGCGGGATTGTATGCGGAAGGGAGTCTCCTTCAAGGACGCCATCTGCCCGGACAGTCTGGAATTCAAGCGGGATCACTTCCGTATGGGGGAGAAATATGGACGGGTCCTGTTCCTCAAGGAGTACGCCAGCTACATCAAGGACTCTATGATCAACGAGCTGACGGCCCTGAACCGCACCATGATGCTGTCCCTCGATGTGATCCCTGTCCCCACCGACGAGGCGGTGCGGGAGATGCAGTCCCGCCTGCTGGGCGTGGAGACGAATGTCAGTGCGACTTGTTCCTGAACAAACACCATTCCATCAGGGAAAACCCTGATGGGCGTCAGACCATGTGGTGCTAAAAACAGGCCGCTTCTGAAAAAAGAAGCGAGAACTGGCAATCCGACAGGTGGAATGAAGGGGTAACGCCCTGAAACGCCTGCCCTGAACTCCGACTGGCGTTCCATGCGAAAGCGGGAGGGTCAGAAGCTCGGCAAAGGCGGCAGAGAGCTGCCGTAGCGTGAATCAGCGGAATGCCACACGCCGAAAGCTGTCCAGAGGTGGATGGTGCAGCCTATATGCCGGGGGTCTATAAAATGCCTATGGCGAGAATGTCTTAATCGACTGACAAACTTGTGAATGTACGGGTCTATATAGTTGCCGTATAGAAATGTACGGTGCGGTTCACGCCGCGTTGGTGTGGTTGAGTAAGAATTGACGTTATGAAAAACCATATTGCGTTACAGGCGCAGTCAAGCCAACAGGACCAGAGCAAGCGCCTAAGGGCATAGATGCAAAGATAGGATTGCCGGAACAAGGAAAGGTATCGGGTTCCTCATTTGGAATAGGCGGTCGAAACATATAAGCCGCCGAACCGATGCTGAAAAGCGGAGGTCGAACCGATGAAGTTCCTGTAATGGGAATGGAGGGATGGCCTTCAGTCGATTATATGAAAATTGTACTATTTGGTCGTTTTAGGGATTGCGAGTACGACCAAAAGGGTCGCTCCCCAGAAAGGAGTGGTGCCCTATGCCAAAGGAGAAGAACGCAAAAATCTTAAGTGTTGACAACCTGCGACATACGGAATATTACGGAATGCAGGAAACTTTTGATGATTTATACGCAAGAGCAAAAGACGGAGAATATTTTACAGACTTGATGGGGCTGATTTTATCACGAGAAAATATTCTGCTGGCATACAGAAACATCAAAGCCAATACCGGAAGTAATACGCCGGGAACAGATAAAGTTACCATCCGTGATATAGGAAAACTGTCTCCTGAAAATGTTGTGGAAAAAGTCCGTTTTATCGTGCAAGGAAGTCAACACGGCTACCGCCCAAAACCAGTACGGCGAAAAGACATCCCAAAACCTTATGACCCGATGGCAACCAGACCGCTTGGAATCCCCTGTATGTGGGACAGGCTGGTGCAGCAATGTATCAAACAAGTCATGGAGCCGATTTGTGAAGCTAAATTCAGCGATAATAGCTACGGGTTCCGACCAAACCGTTCCGTGGAACACGCAATACAAAGCGCCTATAAACATATGCAGCGTTCGAATCTGCATTATGTCATCGAATTTGATATTAAAGGCTTCTTTGATAATGTGAACCACGCAAAGCTGATTAGGCAGATATGGTCAATGGGGATACGAGATAAGCATCTTATCTGGAACATAAAAAGGATACTGAAGGCGCCCATAAAGCTGCCGGATGGAACGATACAATGGCCTGACAGGGGAACGCCGCAGGGCGGCATCATTTCGCCGCTTCTTGCAAATATAGTATTAAATGAGCTTGACCATTGGATAGAAAGTCAGTGGCAGCGAAACCCTGTCATCCATAAGTACAGCACAAAAGTAAATCATAGTGGGTCGGTGGACTATGGAAAAGGCTATCGGGCTATGAAAACCACCAACCTAAAAGAGATGTTTATTGTTCGCTATGCAGACGATTTCCGCATATTCTGCCGAACCAAAGGCGACGCTGAACGGGCCAAAATTGCAATCACGCAATGGCTGTCCGATAGGCTGAAGCTGGAAGTATCAGAGGCAAAGACGCGAATCGTCAATGTCAAACGCCGATATTCACAGTTCCTTGGTTTCAAAATCAGGGTACACCGCAAAGGGCAAAAGTAGGTAGTAAAATCTCATATGTGTGATAAGGCGCTCCGAAACCAGAACCAAAAGCTGACAGACCAGGCAAAGCGAATCGCCAAGCCAGCCAAAGGGCGAAAAGAGTATGACGAAATCAGGCTATTCAACTCAATGGTCATGGGTGTGCAGAACTATTATTGTATTGCGACACACATCAATCTCGACTGTGACAAACTGCAATATGCGGTAAGCCGGATTTTGCATAATAGGCTCAGGACGCAAAAGGAAAACGGGCTGCGAAAGACGGGTAGACCGCTCACACAAGCAGAACGGGAACGATATGGGAAATCCAAGCGGATTCGATATGTCGCTGGCTCGCAGGAGCCTATCTATCCTATTGCTTATGTGCAGCATAAAAACCCTATTGCCAAAAGGCGGAATGTCTGCTGTTATACACCAGAGGGTCGACAAGGGCTGCATGACAATCTCAGAATCAATACCCCTCTCATGCTTGAGCTAATGCGACAGCCGCTATACAGCAGAAGCACGGAATATGCGGATAACCGCATTTCGCTGTTTTCGGCGCAATGGGGAAAATGTGCGGTCACTGGTAAGGACTTTATGTGCATCGGAGATATCCATTGCCACCACAAAATACCAAAATGCAAAGGCGGTACGGATAAATACAGCAATTTGGTGCTGATATTAGAACCGATACACAAACTCATTCATGCCACCAATAAAGACATTATCGCCAAATACCTTGAAGCGTTGCGGTTGAAAAAGAGCCAACTGGACAAAGTTAATGCCTATCGTCAGTTAGCCGGTCTGGAATCAATAGCCTAATCACAAAGCAGCACCGAAACAAAAACCATTTCTCCGATGGCGACCAATTAAGTATGAAAAAGCATATAACCGATGGAACGCCGTGTGCGGTGAAAGTCGCACGCACGGTGTGGAGCGGGGGAAAAGCCGGAAACTTTGATACAGTAGGCTTACCTATCGCTATCCAACTGGCAGAGAAGGCAGAACAGCAACAGCAACTTCTCCGCGGTGGTGCCCTACGATCTGGAGCAACAGCGGAAGGAAACGCGGGAGATGCTGGACGATCTGACCACCCGTGACCAGCGGATGATGTTCGCTGTGGTGACTCTGGTGCATCTGGCGGACAGCAAGGAGGAGCTGGACAGCGATACCGACGCCCTCCAATCCATTGCCCGCAAGCACCTGTGCCAGCTCTCCACTCTGAGCTGGCAGCAGGCGGACGGTCTTGCAACCGTCCTGCCCCTGGGCCTGCGGCGGATCGACGCCCTGCGTACCCTGACCACCGAGGCCCTGGCTGTCCTCATGCCCTTTAAGGCCCAGGAGGTACGGGACCGGGGCGGTGTGTATTACGGCCAGAACGTCATCAGCAAGAACCTCATTATTGCCAACCGGAAGGAGCTGCTCAACGGCAATGGATTTGTGTTGGGTGTGTCCGGCTCCGGAAAGTCCTTTATGGCAAAACAGGAGATGGTGGGGGTGACGTTGGCGGACAATGGCCGAAACGGGGAGCGGCTACCGGATGACATTATCGTCATTGACCCAGAGGCGGAATACCGCCCACTCATCGAGGGGTTGGGCGGCGAGGTCATCAGCATCTCCGCCACATCTCCCAACCACATCAACGCCATGGACATGGAGCAGGGCTACGGCGACGGAGAGAACCCCATTGTGCTCAAGTCGGAGTTCCTGCTCTCCTTGTGTGAGCAGCTGGTTGGCTCTGGCAGGCTGTCTGCTAAGGAGAAATCCATCATTGACCGCTGTACGGCGCAATGCTACCGGGAGTATATCCGGAGAGGGTATCAGGGGAGCGTTCCCACCCTCCAGGACTTCTATGCCGAGCTGCTCCGGCAGCCGGAGGCCGAGGCCCGCGATGTGGCTCTGGCCATTGAGCTGTTTACTGAGGGCAGCCTCAACACCTTTGCCAAGCCCACCAATGTGGACACCAGCTCCCGTATCCTCTGCTATGACATCCGGGACCTGGGCAAGCAGCTCCAGCCAGTGGGGATGCTGGTGGTGCTGGACAGCGTCTTCAACCGGATCATCCGAAACCGGAAGCTGGGAAAGAGTACCTGGGTCTATATCGATGAGATCTATCTGCTGTTCCAGCATGAGTACAGCGCCAACTTCCTGTTCACCCTCTGGAAGCGGGTCCGGAAGTACGGCGCCTGCTGTACGGGCCTGACCCAAAATGTGGACGACCTGCTCCAGTCCCACACCGCCCGTACCATGCTGGCCAACAGCGAGTTCCTGGTCATGCTCAACCAGGCTGCTACCGACCGGGCGGAACTGGCCAATCTGCTAGATATCTCCGACAATCAGCTCTCCTACATCACCAATGTGGACTCCGGGCGTGGGCTGATCAAATGTGGCAGCGCCATTGTTCCCTTTATGAACAGCTTCCCCAAGAACCGACTCTATCAGCTGATGACTACCCGTCCGTCTGAGACGATGGCGGCGGCGTGACCGGATGGGGCCGGAGCCCTGCACGGCTTCGGCCTCGCCAGACAGGAGGTGATAGAGATCGAGAAGATCAAGGAGAAGCATCCCAACACAAAGGATCTGAAGGAGAAGGTCAAATCCGTCCCCAAGGAGCTTGTCCACAGGGGGCTGGAGGACGGCACAGAGCACCTGCGTCTCCAGTTCCGGGATGCCGCCCAGCAGGGCCGGCAGGACGGCTATGGCGAAGATCGGATCGAGGACACCGCCGCTGGCGGCGCCAGACGGGTGGAACGCGGTGTGGGGGACCTGCTGAAAAGACGCAGAAAATTCGAGGGAGGGCGGACATACAGCACGGAACCGCCCACAAGCGGCAGGGGCGATACTGTCCACGGCCAGACCGCATGGGGGCAGCTTGAGCTGCGGGAGGCGGCAGGAAGCGGCGCCTGCGGAGAGGGCAGAGGCGCTGTGTCTCCGCCAGGCGACGGTAATGCGCGTTCAGCCGCACGACTGGAACATTGCGGTGTCAAAACGAAAGACGCTTATATCCAGGGGCAGACTCCCTCTGCCCAGGGGCTATCCCGGGAACAGCGGGAGCTTGCTCAAGAACGGGGGCGGGCGCAGGCAAAGAAACAGGCGAGGCGTTCTGGGCCGCACCCGGCCCGGAAATACGGCCCAGGAAATGAGGTGGCTGCTCCCCCTGAGACAACTGGGATCAAGGCGGGGAGTACCAGGAAAGCTGGTGCCCGGCAGGCCACCGGACGGACGGTCAAGACGGCGGAGAATGCTTCCAGGAGTACCATCAAGACGGCGAAAGAGGCTGTCAAAAGTGCCCGGCAGGCCGGAACAGCGGCGCAGAGGACAGCTCGGGCGGCCATCAGAGCGCCCCAGAGGGCGGCACA
>ENA-ORMO01000776-ORMO01000776.1-human-gut-metagenome-genome-assembly--contig:-NODE-776-length-41723-cov-4.506936_pt1 | contig 41723 bp, 37 predicted proteins | sample MGYA00242106_ERZ509001 | MGnify/ENA primary metagenome ERZ509001 (study PRJEB26280, sample SAMEA2338736) | human gut metagenome | biome: human gut; feature: human-associated habitat; material: faeces...
CATAAGAATTCTTTAATTCCTTATCCGTCAGCTTACAGTACAAGCCACTTTCCAGTTTTTCTCCAAGTTTAAGAGCTATTCCTGATATTTCCCCAAGGTGATTTCTACACGAATATGGAGCAAGCCTAGTGCAAGTTGCAGAACAAAGGCGTCGGATATCAGCGCTGGGCATCGGTTTATAACCTGAAGCAGATGTCGAAGACGCTGCTGTTTTTGCGGGATTATAAGATTGAAAGCATGGAGCAGCTGGACCAGCATGTGCAGCAGCAGACTGCCAAAAGAGATGCCCTGCTCTCCTCTATTCAGCAATCGGAAAAGCGATTGGCGGAGATCGGCACTCTGAAAAAGCATATCATCAACTATTCTAAGATGCGTGCCACATATGAGGAGTACCGCAAAGCCGGTTACAGCAAAAATGATGTTGTATAAATAAAGTTGACACCTTATTCTCAAAGAATTCATGTATAATAAAGAGAATAAGGAGGAACTCTCAATGTCACGTACCCAACGTAAATACGACCACGAATATAAGGTCCAGGCTGTCAAACTTGCCAGAGAAATCGGCGGTGCTAAGGCAGCCAAAGAATTAGGTATTCCAGAAGGAACCATCCATACATGGCTGAAAGCAGTTAGAGCCGGCACATTGGATATTGGCGACGGTGCACATACTCCAGATAGTGCAATGAGCCTCGCTGAGGAACTTGCTATGCTCCGCAAACGCGTTAAGGATCAGGATAAAGAAATCCGTCGTCTGAAAGAGGAAAATGAATTTCTCGAGGAAGCAAGTGCTTTTTTCGCAGCCAGCCGTCGGAAGTCAGCAAGAACCAAAGAATGATGTTTATTGCCATAAAAACGGAAGACGGCGCAATTAAGGGAAAACTCTCATTCTATTGCCGGATGCTTGGTGTCAGCCGCCAGGGGTTCTACAAATATCTTGCTCATAAAGACCGGCCCTGGAAATATCAGGATCTCGCTGATGCTATAAGAGCAATCCATACGGAGGATGAATACAATGATACCTATGGGCGTATTCGCATGTATCAGGCACTTCTCCTTAAGAAACCGGAAGGACTCAAGATTCCTAGTGAGCGAACCGTCTACAGGGTCATGGATGAAATTGGCCTTAGTCATCAACCAAAGCGTAAGCCGAATGGTATTACCAAGGCTGATCGGGAAGCTCGTAAGTCAGATGATCTTCTGAAGCGAGATTTCAAATCCGATAAGCCACTTGAAAAATGTGTAACTGACATCACCGAAATCAAGGCTAAAGATGGAAAATTATATGTTTCAGCTATCTTTGACTGCTTTGATTCCAGTGTCCTTGGTCTGGCAATGGAAACCAACATGAAAGCAACTTTGTGCGAGCATACCCTGGATAATGCCTATCTGGCATATCCTGATCTGCGAGGGGCTATTGTACACTCTGACAGAGGAACACAATATACCAGTGAAACCTATCGTAAGGCTCTGGCAAAATACGGTATTATTCAAAGCATGAACAGTGCTGGTGGCAGGTGCCACGATAATGCCCGATGCGAAAGCATGTGGGCCAGAATGAAAAGCGAGCTTCTCTATGACCGCTACAATACGGAGACTATGACCACAGAGGAACTGAAGGTTCTCATTTGGAGATATTTCATCAGTTACTGGAATAACAGGAGGATCTGCTCTGCTAACGGTGGGCTTCCTCCGATGATCAAGCGCCAGAGATACTACGAATCTCTGGGACTGGCTGCATAGGCAGTGATATCTTTGAGATAAATGTGTCAACCAATATTGACAATATCAGTCTATCGACCTGATCATTGCCATGGCAAGTTACTTCCATGTAAGCACCGACTATCTGCTCAAGGGAAAAGATCATGACAAGGTGGACAGCCGCACGAAGCTTCTTGATGTGGTGACTCAGCTGACGGAAAGCGCAAAAGCCTGTAAATCCGTGCGGGATCCTATATTCCAATATCATCAGTTATAGATGATAAAATCCTTTTCATGATGCCGTGAAAAACCGGTAAATCATAAAAAGCAAGCCTGCAGAAGCTCCGCAGGCTTGCAAGGTATTACAGCAGTTCTGCCATATACAGAGGAAGATGGATGATTCCGTCTTTGACCATCACATCCTTGGTATAAAGAATATAAGAGTTTCCAATGGCAGATGAAAAATGCTTACGGAATTTATCCAAAGAAGAATGGGAACGGTAGTTGCCGGATTTCACTTCTACGGGGGCAATTTTCTTTCCCTCTGTAATTAGAAAATCTATTTCCATGTGGTTTTCCCGATTTCGACTATCGGAGCGGGAATAGAAATACAGGCGTGAACGACTGTGGCGAAGCATCTGCGCAACAATGTTTTCCATCAGCATTCCTTCGTTGATATTAAGTTTATCAAAAAGGATCGCGCGATAAAGTTCGTTGTCTGTGTATTTTTTATCCTGGAAAGTGTGCGTCACAAGCAGTCCGGTATCTGCCATATAGCACTTCTGTGTGGCATGATCAGCACTCAGTGCAAGCCCTACATGAGGGTCTGTTGCATTGAAGCAGGTGTTTATTACCATGGCTTCATTCAGCCATACAAAAGAATCCTCAAAGGTTCGAAAACGAGCCTGCTTTCCGAGAGAAGAAAGCTTGTATTTCTTTTCCTTTTTGGAAAGCTGTCCTGGAATGCCATCGAACACGGCAAACACTTTGTCCTCATAACCTTCCGCAAATTTTGCAACATCTTCGCGATAAAGCTTCAGGATCCTGCGCTTGGCCACATCGGATGCCTCGAAGTCTTTGCCGTTCATGTAAGAAAGAACGGACTGAGGCATACCTCCGACCAGGATGTACTGGCGGAAGTCGTTCATGATCTTCCGGTGAAGTGCTGCACCAAGGGGGGTCTTTGTTTCAAAGCAATGTCGGATCAGCGGATAAGTCACTTCATCGCCCATAGCCCAAAGGAACTCTTCAAAATCCAGTGGAAACATCTCAATATGATCCTCTTCCGACGGAATAATGATATCCTGTACATTCTTTTTCAGTCTGATCAGCGAACCTGTCTCAAGGTAATCAAATCGGCCATCCGCTACAAGATATTTCATAAGCTGTCGTGCTCTTGGGTATTGCTGCACCTCATCAAAGATGATCAATGATTCACGTTTATGGAGAGTTGTGGAGTAAAAAGCTGCGAGCTTTGCAAAGAACAAATCAAGATCTGCGCTATCGTTGATGAACAGATCAAGAACATCTGTCGGAGCCCGTCCAAAGTCGATCAGAATATAGCTTTTGTATTCCGCCTTCGCAAATTGCTCGGCAATATAGCTTTTGCCAACACGACGCGCTCCGTCAATCATCATGGCCGTCGTACCTTTGCTGCTGTTTTTCCAGGCAATGAGCGCATCATAGATTTTTCTTTTCAGCATTCCATCACTTCCTTTGAGGATAGTATATCCATAATATGATCTGATTATAACTCTGAAATCACGAAAAAGCAAGTTTAAGACCTCTCCATTTACACGAAAAAGCAATCTTAAAAGTCTGAGAATTGTACGAAAAAGCAAATGCAAGACACCGCTTCGGAAATTCTGTTAGAAGGCGGGATAATAGGAGATGTCAAGTGGTGATGGAATTTTAATCCTATCACTGAAAGGGATCTGTCGTCTACCATATCTATATTACTTAATACAGAAGAAACTAGAGTCTCAGATAATGGTAGAGCCTTTATAACACCAACAATTCCGACGGAAATAATCCTCTAACACAATTCTCAAGATATTTACTTCGCGATCTGCTCCTACTACAAAATGATTTGAAATCTGGACAGGAGTTATATGGTCTGATTCTTCAATTGGTTTTGCATCAGCGTTTTGCCTGCGTCCCAATAAAAATATAACCTTCTGAACTTGGACCAATATTGGCAATCGCACATATTGTTTTTCGGAAAGAGCAGCTAGTTCACTGGTACTGTCACTGCGCTAATACTGATACTTTTTCCTGTATTTTATAAACATAACAGCGGACAGTAAGAACGCCGCGGTTTCAGCGGCCGGAGTCGCCAGCCATGCGCCTGTGACACCGAGGATGGCCGGAAGGATCAGCATGGCGGCCACCATGAACACAAAGGAGCGGGAAAAGGCCAGGACTGCGGAAACCAGGCCGTTGGACAGGGCCGTGAACATGCCGCTGGCAAATACGTTAAAGCCGATGAAGACAAGGGCGGATGAGCAGATTCGGTTTCCTGTTACCGCCAGCCCATAAACGGGATTGTCCGGCCGGGCGAAGATGGCCACCAGAGGCTCTGTGACCGCCAGGGAGACCATCAGAGCAGCCGCTCCAATGGAACCGATGATCTTCATGCTGAGACGGATCAGCTTCTTTAATTTATCCTGGTTCTGCTCGCCATAATAGAAGCTGATCATGGGTGCTACGCCATAGGAATAGCCGGTATACAGGGATGTGGCGAACATCAGGACGTACATGATGATGGTTATGGCCGCCACACCGTTTTCTCCCACATATTTCAGCATGGTCCAGTTGAACATCATGGTGACGATGCCAGTCACCAGAGCTGCCGCCATTTCCGAGCTTCCGTTGGAAGCAGCGCTTACCAGGGTCCGGATCCTGCACACGGGCTTTACAAAATGGAGCAGGCAGTCTTTTTTGGAAAAGATCACAAGACCGGCCACTGCTGTCACGGAGTACCCCAGCCCTGTGGCAATGGCTGCCCCGGCGATCCCCATATCCAATATGGAGATGAAGACATAGTCCAGGACTATATTCAAAATTCCTCCCGTAATGGAACAGACCATGGAAAGAGCGGACTTTCCGGCGGCGATCATGTACAAGGTGAAATTGTTCATCAGAAGGATCGGAACCGTAAAGATCAGATAACGGCTCAGATAGATACGGCAGTAGCCGGCCACGGCGGGAGACAGGTTCATGGATCCAAAAAGGCGGTCCATGACCAGATAGCCCAGGCCGGACATGATGAGTCCCACCGCCACGTTTACAGCGATCAGAAAGGTGAAGTCTTCGTTGGCTTCCTGTGCTTTCTGCTGTCCGGCCTTCCGCATGATGACTGCGCTCCCTCCGGTGGCCAGCATGGTGGAGATGGCTGTGACCAGTGAGATCACAGGCGCTGTCAGATTGACGGCGGATAAGGCATCAGTTCCTATGAGGTTAGATACAAACAGGCCGTCCACCATGGTATAAAAGGACATGAACACGGTCATAACGATGGTAGGGACGGAAAACATCAGCACGTTTTTCAGGGTAACGGGCTGTTGATATGCATTTTCACCGGACATAAATAAAAATCCTCCTTGTATGTTACGGTATGTTTTTATCATAAACCGTACAGTAACAGTATAGTCAAGGGGGATTTTGAATATTTTTTGATTAAGGAACCAGGATCAGCTCGCAGGTGCATTCCTGGAATTTTTCCCGAGCCTTTTCATTTAAGGAATCCAGGGCGTCGGACAGGTCCTGGACCTTTAGGCTGCCGGTTTCGATCTTAAAATATATGGCGACCCACAGATGACGCCCGGTCCGCGTGATATCGAAGAAAACCGGGGAGAAGCGATACTGCTCCAGGACCGGTCCGCAGAGGGCCTTGATCTCATTTATAAATTCCTCATCCGGCGAGAACAGGAATATATCCCGGACGGCGCTCCACAGAACCTTGATGCTTTCTGGAAGCATGAATACCATAACAAGGACGGCCACGATCTGGTCAAAATACGGGGTGATAAATCCCAGGGGCGTTTTTTCCAGATAACGGGACAGGAAAAAGGCCAGGGACATGCCCAAACTGTATACAATATCCAGCTTCCACCCCAGAAGCTCTGCGGTGATGGTGGGTGAGGACAGATTCCGGTTCAGCCGTTTCATCAGAAGAAAAATGATGATGCTGGCTGCGCCGAGGAAGAACTGGAAAAGGGAGACCTGGGCGTTGTTTACGGGATTACCGCCGGATAAAGCGGAATCCAGAACCTCCGCAGACACGCCCATGGTCACGGACAGCATCATAACGCCCTTGATTATGACAAATATGGATTCCAGCTGGAAATACCCATAGGGATGCTTTTCCGATACGGGCTTATGGAACAGGGGCGTCAGGAACAGGAGCAGGGCAATGAAGACCAGCTCCGACGCATCATATACAGCGTCCGTCAGTGCAGACTGGGAATGGCTGTATATGGAAAAAATAAATTCTGCAATGGCAAACAGGAGTCCCGAAAAAAAGGACATCATTAAAATCTGTTTTTCTTTCTTTTCTGTGATCATACGACACCTCTTTGAATGTAATTTTCTGTGTTCAGGCTTATACAGGCAAGGTATCATCTCATTTCTCAAAGGTTTAAAGAGCATTATACCAAATGCTGGAAGAAATGTACAGTTATTGAAGAACGCTTCTGTGATGCGCTCCGGCGGGGCCTGGAGGAAAGTTTGCTTTAAAACGGTGGAAAAACTGCCTGTTATGGATTAAAATAGTGGATAAGAGAAATCACAAGGAGGGATCTGCAATGCTGGAAACAGGAACAAAAGCGCCGGCGTTTGAGCTGCCGGACCAGAACGGAGTCATGCACAGACTGGAGGATTACAAAGGAAAAAAGGTGATCCTGTATTTTTATCCCAAGGATAATACTCCGGGATGTACGAAGCAGGCCTGCGGTTATTCGGAGCGCTATCCGCAGTTTATGGAGAAGGGCGCGGTGATACTGGGAGTCAGCAAGGACTCTGTGGCCTCTCATAAAAGTTTTGAGGAGAAATATGGCCTGGCGTTCACTCTGCTTTCCGATCCGGAGCGGACGGTCATCGAGGCCTACGATGTGTGGAAGGAAAAGAAGAATTACGGGAAGGTGTCCATGGGCGTGGTCCGCACCACCTATCTCATCGACGAGGACGGCATCATCATCCGCGCCAATGATAAGGTAAAGGCAGCAGATGATGCGGAGAAGATGCTGGGAGAGATGGAATAGGCTGAGTTTGTGCAGCATCATTCGCTAGGAAAGGAGTCCCCCAAATGAAAGAAATAAAGATCCAGGAGCTGGAAAACATCAAGATCGGAAGCGCAGAAAACAAAGACGCCGCCACCGGCTGCACGGTGATCCTCTGCGAGCAGGGCATGGCAGCGGGGCTGGATGTCCGGGGAGGCGGTCCGGCGTCCCGGGAAACGGAGCTCTTGAAGCCCACAGCGGCGGCAGAGTCGATCCATGCGGTGCTGCTGTCCGGAGGCAGCGCCTTTGGGCTGGATGCGGCCGGAGGCGTAATGGAGTATCTGGAGGAGCGGAATATCGGCTTCGATGTGGGGATCACAAAGGTTCCCCTGGTGTGCGAATCCTGCCTGTTCGACCTGATGGTGGGAGATCACCGGGTCCGGCCGGACAAGGCTATGGGCTATGCGGCCTGTGAGAATGCGGAAAAGGGCAATTACCGGGACGGGAATTTCGGTGCCGGGACCGGAGCCACTGTGGGAAAGCTTTACGGACCGGAGTTTTGTATGAAGTCGGGGATCGGAAGCTACGCGGTACAGATCGGAGAGCTGCAGGTGGGAGCCATTGTGGCGGTCAACGCTCTGGGAGATATTTATGACTGGAAGAATGGTAAGAAGGTTGCCGGACTTCTGGAAAAGGATAAAAAGTCCTTCCTTTGTACCGAGGACGAGGTCTATAAGAGCTATGAGGTGGTAAAAAATAAGTTTGTGGCCAACACCACCATCGGCGCGGTCATCACCAATGCGGCCTTCCACAAGACCCAGCTTTGTAAGATCGCGTCCATGACCCACAACGGCTATGCCCGTTCCATCCATCCGGTCCATACGACGGCAGATGGTGACAGTATCTATGCCCTGTCCACAGGGACGCTGGAGGCGGATCTGGACATGGTGGGTACTCTGGCGGCTCAGGTCATGTCGGAAGCCATTCTCCGGGCTGTTATGAGTGCGGAGACGGCCTATGGTTTTCCGGCGGCCAGGGATCTATAAAAAAGAAGAACGCTCCGGGACAAAGGCGCCGCAAGGGCAGCCAGATCCCGGAGCGTTTTTTATGGAAATTTTACTGCTGTTTTTGGTAGACCACATTTCCTTCAATGAGGACTGTGGCAGCCGATGTATAGAAGTTAAAGGGATCGCCGTCCCAGATGACGATGTCGGCGTCCTTACCGGGCTCTAAGCTTCCCACCCGGTCCTCCAGGCCGCAGGCGCGGGCTGCGTTGATGGTCACGGCCTCCAGGGCTGTCATGGGATTTAATCCCTTTTTCACCATCAATGTCATCTGGACCATGGAGAGCTCCACGTTCATTTCCGGATGGCCGGTGGTGGCGGCAAATTCGATGCCGTTTTCTTCCAGAACAGAGCCTGCAATGGGATCCCGGTAACGGTTTTCACTGTTCTTTTCTCCGTAGACCGGTCCCAGCACGCAGCGGACGTTGTGCTTCTTCAGATCCTTTGTGATCCTCCAGGCATCCACACAGTTCTCTACTGTATAGGTGAGGCCGAATTCCTCGGCGATGCGCACGGCAGTCATCATGTCATGGCCGCGCTTGGCGATGAATTTTACGGGCATTCCGTCGAATACGCGCATCAAGGAGTGGAGCTTCATATCGAATTTTGGCGGCTTATTTGCCGGATCCTTCTGGGAAGCGGTCCACTGGTCATGATAGCGTTTCGCCTTCATCAGAGCCTCGCGGATCAGGGCTGCCGTGCCAAGTCTTGTCATGGGCGATCTCTTTCCGCCGTATGTATTTTTCACTCCGTCAGTGAGGCACATTTTAATGGCGATCTCAGGCACCATGACCATTTCCTCCACCGTATTGCCAGTGGTTTTGATGGCTGCGCAGGTTCCGCCGATGGGGTTTGCGTTGCCCGGACAGGTAACGGCTGTGGTCACGCCTCCGGCCAGAGCCATTTTAAAGCCCTCGTCCCTGGGATTGATGGCGTCCATGGCCCGCACCTGGGGTACAATGGGATCGGTGGTCTCGTCGGCGTCGTTGCCCTCAAACCGGAAGACCTCTTCTTTGACGCCAAGGGAGCAGTGGGGTTCGACGATACCGGGAGTCACATAGTTCCCGCAGGCGTCGATGATCACGTTGCCCTGGCCGTATTTCTGGCAGGCGTCGTCGCAGATATCAAGGACCTTTCCGTCCTTTACCACCAGATCCTTTTTCTCTTTGTAGATTCCGGCCATGTTGATCAGATTACAGTTTTTGATAATCAACATTGCTTTCACCTGCCTTTCTTTCATATGCGATCTTTCCGTCGATGAGGACGATACCGGCCTGGTACATGGTGTCTAACGGTTCCACATCCCAGATGACGATGTCAGCGTCCTTACCGGGCTCGATGCTTCCGACTCTGGAGTCGATATCTGTGATCTTTGCAGCGTTTAAGGTCACGCTGCGGATTCCCATTTCCCTGGACATTCCGTTTTTCACATAAAGGATGACCTGGAGGAGCTGGTCCTCAATGGGAACGAAGGGAGCGTCGGTGATCAGGGCGAAGGTGACTCCGGCCTCCTCCAGGATCCGTCCGGCTTCATAGGAGCGGTTCTGGCATTCGATCTTGCTCTTGCCGCCGACGGTGGGGCCCAGCAGGCACTCGGCGTTGTTTTTCTTTAAGAATTCCGGGATCATCCATCCTTCGGTACAATGCTCGATGGAGTAATGAAGGCCGAATTCATTGGCCACGCGGACAGCAGTCTGGATATCGTCCGCCTGATGGGCATGGATCTTGACCCGCATTCCTTCAAATACCCGCATTAAGGAGTTCAGGTGGAAGTCGAACGGGAAATCCGGCTCCTGGCCATGGAGCTTATAGTTTTCATAATATTCCTTTGCCTTAAAAAGCTCCTCCCGCATAAGGGCGGCGCTCATCATCCGTGTTCTGGGAGCCTTTCCACGGTTTCCGAAGGTCATCTTTGGGTTCTCTCCCAGAGCCATTTTCATGGCCAGCTCCGGACAGATGACACGGGACTCCATATCTTCGCCGGCGGTCTTGATGGCTAAGAAGGTTCCACCGACGATGTTGGAGCTTCCGGGACCGGTCACAACGGTGGTGATCCCCTGGCGGAGAGCCGCGTCAAAGGTGGCATCCTCTGGGTTGATGGCATCTAAGCCCCGCAGTCCCGGAAGGACCGGCTCCGTATACTCATTTCCGTCCATTTCCTCGCGGCAGGCGGTTCCCCATAGACCTGCATGGCAGTGGGGGTCCACAAGACCGGGAGTGACGGTGCGTCCGGCGGCGTCGATGATCTGGCAGTCCTCCGGCACCTCTCCCACCTGGCCGACCTTTACGATCTTTCCGTCGTCGATCAGGATATCGCCGGTCTGCTCATACATACCGGCCATGGTGATTAAATTTCCATTTTTGATCAGCAGCAATTGAAAAGCACGCTCCTTTCTTAGATCATAGCTCTAAATCAGTACTATTGTACAAATTTTTTGTGAAAATGTCAAAGAAATTATGGAACATAGGGAGGAAAAACAAAAAATATATAGAGGACTGGGAGATCTGGTTGTTTTTCTGTATATGGGCGACTATAATGGAATTGAATGAAAAATACAGGGGGGGGGTATAAGGCGGAAAAGCCCACAATGCTGATCGTATCTCAGAGCTCAACGACAAATGTAGGAATGCGGTCCTATTTAAATCATATATTTAGTAAATATATCCATCTGGAAACCTGCCTTGCGGCAGATGTGGATACGGAACGGATGGAAAAGGCGGATCTGGTATTGTTCAGCTCCAGATCCGCGGCCAGGATCGCGGAGCCTCTCATGACGCCGAAGATCCGGTATCTGATCTGTATCCGGACCTTCAACCATACATATTTAAACAGGATCCTTTCGATCCCGTCCAATTCAGAGGTGTATCTGGTCAACGATTCGGAGTATTCGGCCAGGGAGAGCATACAGCTTCTCTACACTCTGGGGATCACCCAGTACCGCTTCATTCCATACTATCCGGGCTGTCCGGAGACGGATGCCAGGATCCAGTATGCGGTGACGGTGGGAGAAAATAAGCTGGCTCCCAGAAACGTCCAGACGCTGGTGGACATCGGGATCCGGATCGCCGATATTTCGACGATCTCGGAGATCGCCTCGTTTTTCCATCTGCCTTTAAGCCTGGCGGATGTGGTGTCCTTAAATTATATCAACCAGTTTGTGCAGCTTTTGAAAATATCCAATCACCAGCTGAGCCAGGCCACCAACACGAAGTTCATTACCCAGAGCATCATCAGCAATATTGATACCGGCGTCTGTATTGTGGATGACGGGGGAAAGATCCAGATGATCAATAAGCAGTTTAAGGAGGCCCTGGATATCCCCAGATCCCACCTGGTGGGTACGCTCCTTAAGGAGGCGGTCCCGGAGCTGGACGGCATTGCAAAAAGGTCCCAGGACCAGCGTTCCCCGTTTTTCCTGGTCCGCAGGGGAAAGGAGGATCCGCTGAAACTGGCGGTCCAGGAGATCCGGGATATGGATCACCGGAGGCTGACCATGATCCACTGCCATATGGACCAGCCGGCTCTGGAAAGACCGGCTCCAGAGGGGGCTACGGAGGGAAACGTTTTAAAGAGAGAGGGGGCCTACTTCCGCTTTGATGATTACCGGACGGCCAACAGCCGCTCCCTGCGCATGGTGGAGGCGGCCAGACGGATCTCCTTAACGGATTACCGGGTGCTGATTTCCGGGGAGCCGGGTACGGGAAGAGAGGTGCTGGCCCAGGCCATCCACAATAATTCCAGGAGAAGTGCAAAGCCCTTTATGAAGCTGAATCTGACGGTCTTGAGTGAAGGGCAGATCATAGAGGAGCTGTTTCCCGGAGACGGCCGGGAGGGGATCTTAAATCGGGCAGAGGGCGGGACCCTGTATCTGAATGGCATCCACTGTATGTCGATATCGATGCAGAAGGAATTTTTAAATATGATGGACCAGATGCCCGACGTGCGGTTTATCGCATCCACGGAAGAGGATCTTTATACCATGTGCCAGGAGGGGAGGTTTTTAAAGTCTCTTTTTTATATGATCGGGGAGGTATCCCTGGAGACATTTCCCATCCGCCAGAGACCCGAGGATATTCCGCTTTTATTTGAGTACTTTATACGGAATATCTACAACAATTCAGCCCTGCGCTGGACCGATATGTGCAGCGAGGAGCTGTGGAACAGCCTGACGGCGTATTCATGGCCGGGCAACGGAAAGGAGATCGAAAACCTCTGTAAGTATGTTTACTGTTTTCATTCGGAGGGAAAGCTGACCATCCGGGATCTTCCGGCCTACATACGGCTTCAGATGGCGAAAAAAGCGTCGCTGCTTTCTCCCCTGGAAAAACGGGTCTTACAGACGGTGGCCCAGAATCCGAAGACCGGGCGGGCCGGTCTCCAGGAAATTTTGGAGAATGAAGGGATCCAGGTGGCGGAGGGAAAGATCCGGAGCATCCTTCAGAGTCTTTCGGAGCAGGGACTCATAAAGGTGAACCGCACCAGAGGGGGCTGTGAGATCACAGAAACAGGAGAGCTCCAGTTAGAGTAAAATACAAAAGGGATTAGGTTATTTAAACGAAGGAGAAAACTTCTTTAAAAACCTAATCCCTTTATTTTGTCTGATAATTTACGATATGGACGAAAAATGACAGTTTCTGCTTTGACACACAATATATGTATTTGTATAATAAACACAATGAATCCCAAGCAAATATCTCAAATATATACAGAATACACATAAATGAGTCATGCACATTTAGTAAAATGCAATGGTCAGAAACAGGGAGGCCAGGATAAAGACGCCTCCGGCCAGAAGCGGCTCCTTATAGGTGGCAGCCGGTTTCTTCTGGGTCAGATAGTCGGAATAGGACCCGAGCTGTTCGGGAGCGGGAGCAGCAGAGCTTCCGGGATCCTTTTCTTCCTGTGAAAGATCGGAGTTCTTTCCCGAGCGGGCCAGCTTTTTATGGGAGTAGACCAGCAGGTCGAAGGAGCCAGCGTATTTGGCCAGGCGGAAGCAGCCCAGGATCATTGGAAGCATGCCGCCGATGAAGAGGCCGTCGATGAGCCGGTAGAGGAAGATCTGGTCCTTCTGGAAAAAAATGTAGGCAGCAGCCACGGCGATCCCCAGGACCACGTAGTTTTTCAGATTTTTGACTGAAAGTGAAGACATAGATGCACCGTCCTTTGTTTCTAAAAATGATTATGAGTCCTATTATACCTGGATTGGAAAGAAAGTCAAGAAACGCCAGTCGTTATTTATGGGCGGAAGCCCTGCAATAAAAAAGGAGGAATGAGTGAATGAAGAAAAGAGTATTAGCAGCAATGATGGCATGTGCCATGGCAGCCGGCCTGCTTTCCGGGTGCAGCAGCGAACCGAAGAATCCCGGGGATTCCAATGAGCCGGTGACCACAGCCGCCGCAGGTCAGACTGAGGCGGGGGATGCCACGGCCGCAGCTCAGGAGGAGTCCGGGCCGAAGATCTTCCACGACTATATGACGACAGATGTGGATACCATCAATCCGCATATTTATACTATGAGCGTTTCCGGCGACGTGATCGCCAGGACTTCCCTCCAGCTTTACCGCCAGTATCCCAACGCGGAGGGGACCAGCTTTGAGTACCTTCCGGAGCTGGCAGAAAAAGAGCCGGAGAAGGCGGATGAGGAAGGAAAGGTATGGCGTATCAAGATCCGTGAAAATGCCAAATGGGAAAACGGCGATGCCATTGACGTAGACGATGTGATCTACTCCTTTAAGATGTGTCTGGATCCTATTATGGTCAACAGCCGTGCCTCCCAGCTTGCCAGCGATTATATCACTATTACCAAAGCATCGGATTATTCTCTCCAGGGGAACGCCGGAACTGTTGCCTGGGAGGACGTAGGAATTAAAAAAGCCGACGACTATACCCTGGAGCTCCAGCTGGACGCTCCCGTAACGGCTGAAGACATTAAGTCACATTTTAACTATGTATGGACCTGCCTGGTTCATGAGCCTACTTATGAGGCATGTATGAGCGAGGACCGGAGCACAAACACTTACGGATCCACCAGGGAAAAATACATGAGCTGCGGCGCATTTATCCTGGACCAGTGGATCGCAGGCTCCCAGTTCGATATGAAGAAGAACCCGGATTTCGTTCTGGGCGATAAGATCAAGCTGGATGGCTACAACTATAAGATCGTGGGCGACCGGAATACAGCCCTGGAGCTTTACTTAAACGGCGAACTGGACGCGGTTTCCTTAAGCCCGGAATCCATCGAGCAGTATATCGATGATCCCAGCATCAAGAAAGCCCCGGCCACTTCGATTCAGACCCTTACCATCAACCATGGAAATACCAACAACAACGGGATTCTTGGAAATTTAAATTTCCGTAAGGCATTATTCTATGCGGTTGACAGAGAAAGCATCGCCAAGATGACAAACGGGATCCCGGCCAATTACCTGGTAGCAAGCAAGTGTCTCGGCTTAGATGGAAAGACCTACCGTGACATGGAAGAATCTCAGGCTCTTTTAGAGCCCAATCTGGGCTACGATCCGGCAAAGGCGAAGGAATATTATGAAAAGGCTCTGGAAGAATGCGGCCTTACAAGTCTGACCCTGACCTTACAGTATAACGAGACCAGCGCCAATAATAAAGCAGCTTCTGAATTTCTGCACAAATCTCTGCCAGAGGTATTTGGCGACAGCTTTACTCTGGAATTGATGGCAGGTTCTACTTCTGTATTAAACAGCTATATCAAGGGCTGGAAGGAAGGCGATCCCAACAGCTTCGAGCTTCAGTGGAGAGGCTGGAACACCAGTACTCCGGCTCCGTGGAACGGACTTAAGGTTTACAGTAGCATGTATTCCAATAAGAACGAGCCATATTACAACGACGAATTTGACGCCCTTTGGGAAAAGGCCAACTACGATATCGAAGCGAAGCTGGATCCTGCATACCGCATGGACCTCACAAGACAGATGGAAAAGATCGTTCTGGATGAAGTGGCGGCCTGTCCGGTCTATGAAGCTCCGTCCTACAATCTGATCAGCTCTAAGATCCATCTTGTATGCGACGAATATATCCCCGGCTATGGCTTTGGATACATTCTCAGTACAAAGGACTGATCGTTTGCAGAATGACTGACAGGAACCAGGATGGGGGGTGCTGCGAAGATGCTGTTTTGCGGCATCCCCATTTTCTAATCTGATGTGGAAAGGAACATGTCTTATGGCGAAGTATACGATCCAGCGAATTTTAGCCATGCTGCTGACCATGTTTATCATACTGACCGTGGGATTCATGGTGATCCGCCTCATGCCTGGGGGGATTTTTGACGATGCGGTGGATATGACCCATGAGCAGAGGGCGGCCCTGGAGGCAAAATATAACCTTGATAAGCCGATCATCGTCCAGTACGGCCTGTTTTTAAAGGGTCTGATCTTAGAGGGAGACTGGGGGACATCCCTTAAGATGAACATTAACGTGCCGGTCTGGGATATTATAAAGACCAAGATCCCGGTGACGTTATACATAAATTTCTTCTCGCTGCTGATCTCCCTGCCGCTGGGAATCGGCCTGGGGATCGTGGCGGCCATACGGAAAAACTCCATCACCGACTACCTGATCTCGTTTCTGGTGGTCATCTTTATCTCCGTGCCGTCGTTTATCTTTGCGACGCTGCTCCAGTATTTCGTGGCGTTTAAGGGTGGGCTGTTCCCGATCATCTTCGATGCCACATCCACTGGCTGGGCCAGGTTCCATGGTCTGGCACTTCCCATCATCGCCCTGTCCTTAGGCCCCATTGCCCGCGTCACCAGGTATTTGAGGGCAGAACTGGCCGAGACCATCAATTCGGACTTCATGCTCCTTGCCAAGACCAAGGGGCTTACGGAGCGGCAGGCTACCTTGAACCATGGGATCCGCAATTCCCTGCTTCCGTTAATGAACATCATCGTTCCCATGTTCACGAGCATCATGGGCGGAAGTCTGGTGATCGAGACGATCTTTTCGATCCCCGGCATGGGCGGTATCATGGTCAAATCCGTCAACGCGCCGGATTATACAGTGACCCTTGCAGTACTGATTTTTTACTCGCTGGTTTCTCTGATCACGGTTCTGATCGTGGATCTGTCTTACGGCATTGTTGACCCGCGTGTGAGGATGGGAGGGAAGAAGTAATGGCAAAATTTTATTCTTCCGATTTGCCTGAATACCAGGTGGAGCCGGAAAGCTTTGAGTTTGTCCAGATGGAGGGCGAGATCGCTGATGAAAAGTTCCAGGATAAGCCCATCGGCTTCTTTAAGGACGCCATGCTGCGCTTCTGCCGCAGTAAGGTTTCCATCATCGCCTTCATAGGGATCGTGATCGTTCTTCTGTTCGCTGTGTTTGCCCCGGCCCTCAGCCGCTGGGACTACAACGACCAGGATCTGAACCGCATCAATCTTCCGCCCAAGGTGCCGGTGCTGGAAAACTATGGGATCCTGGACGGGACCCGGTGGCTCACCAACCGGCGGGTGGACTCTCTGGAGGATACCTCCCGGTATCCGGAGGGCAGTATCTTAAAGGTCATCAATCACCGCACGGTCCAGGGCGTGGAAATGTGCGATATTAAGGTGGATTATTATAAGTACTCCGGCGTGGAGGACGGAACGTATTTCTGGATGGGGACCGACTATCTGGGCCGGGATCTCTGGGTGCGCATGTGGCGCGGCGCCAGGGTCTCCCTGCTAATCGCCTTTATTTCTGTGATCTGCAACGTGTGCATCGGTATTGTATACGGCTCCATCGCAGGCTATTACGGCGGAAAGGTGGATATGATCATGATGCGTATCACCGAGATCATCGGCGCGTTCCCGGAAATCGTGGTGGTGACTCTGTTCATCCTGTTTTTTGGTACGGGGATCCTTTCCATCATCCTCTGCCTGGTGGTCCAGAACTGGATCGGAACGGCCAGGATGATCCGCTCTCAGTTTTACCGCTATAAGGGCAGCGAGTACGTGCTGGCGGCCAGGACCCTGGGCGTCAGGGACATGGCTCTGATCTTCCGCCATATCCTGCCCAACTCCATCGGCCCCATCATTACCAGGGCCATGATCGCCATTCCGGGCGCTATCTTCACCGAGTCCTTCTTAGCTTACATTGGACTGGGGATCCGTGCTCCGGAAAGCTCCATTGGCGTTCTCTTATCCCAGGGCCAGAAGGTGATGCAGCAGTATCCCAACCAGGTATTTTTCCCGGCGGTGGTGATCTCCCTGTTAATGATCGCCTTCAACATGCTATCCAACGGCCTGCGCGACGCCTTTGATCCGACCCAGCGGGGCGCATAAGGAAAGGAGAGAAAAGTATGGAACCAATTTTAAGCGTAAAAGATCTTTCCGTATCCTTCAATGCCTTTGCAGGAAAGGTGCATGCGGTGCGGGACGTGAATTTTGACCTGTATAAGGGCGAGACCCTGGCCATCGTGGGGGAGTCCGGTTCTGGAAAATCCGTGACTACCAAGGCGATCTTAGGGATCCTGGCCAAAAACGGCCATATCGACAGCGGCACTATTATGTACCAGGGCCAGGATATGGCGAAGTATAAGGAGGCCGATTTTTATAAGATCCGCGGAAAACGGATCTCCCTGGTATTCCAGGACCCGCTTTCGGCCTTAAATCCCATTATGAAGATCGGAAAGCAGATCACCGAGGCTCTGATCTTAAGCAAGGCCATTGAAAAGTCCAAAGCCAAGGCCCGGGCCATCGAGCTTATGGAGGCTGTGGGGATCCCCAACGCCGCCGAGCGGTATGACGCTTATCCTTTCCAGTTTTCCGGCGGTATGCGCCAGAGGATCGTCATCGCCATCGCTCTGGCCAGCAACCCGGAGATCCTGATCTGTGATGAGCCGACAACAGCACTGGATGTGACCATCCAGGCCAGGATCCTGGAGCTGATCAACGATATGAAGCGGGAAAGGGATCTTTCGGTGATCTTCATCACCCACGATCTGGGCGTGGTGGCCAACATGGCGGACCGGATCTGCGTGATGTATGCAGGACGCATTGTGGAAGTGGGGACCTGCGAGGATATTTTCTATCGGCCGGCCCATCCTTATACCTGGGCGCTCCTTTCGGCTATGCCGGACCTTCACACGGAGGAGACGCTGTTTGCCATTCCCGGCGCGCCGCCCAACATGCTGCATCCGCCCAAGGGCGATGCCTTTGCGGCCAGAAATAAGTATGCCATGAAGATCGATTTTGAAAAGGAGCCGCCGTATTTTAAGATCTCCGATACCCATTATGCCGCCACCTGGCTGCTCCATCCAGACGCGCCCAAGGTGGAGATGCCGGATATCTTAAAGCACAGGATCGCCAGGATGAAGGAGGAGGCAGGATATGAAATCGGATAACAGGAAGGAACGTGACCATATCCTGGATGTGGATCACTTAAGTATGCACTTTACCACGAAAAAGCGCGGGAAAACCTCGGTGGTGAAGGCTGTGGACGACGTTTCCTTTTATGTGGAGCGGGGAGAGACCTTCGGGCTGGTGGGGGAATCCGGCTGCGGAAAGACCACCACAGGCCGCACCATCATCCGTCTGTACGATCCCACCAGCGGGACCGTGTCCTTTGACGGAAAAGAGATCAGCGGGAAGATGGATAAGAGCCTGAGAAAGTATATCACCGACAACATTGCCATGATCTTCCAGGATCCCATTGCCTCTTTAAACCCCAGGATGACGGTCCAGGAGATCATTGCCGAGGGCTTAAAGATCCGCGGGGTAAAAGATCCGGAGGAGCTGCATCGGCAGGTGGTGGCCATGCTGGAGCACGTGGGGCTTCAGGCGGAGCACGCCTCCCGGTATCCCCACGAATTCTCCGGCGGCCAGAGGCAGAGGATCGGCATTGCCAGGGCGCTGATCGTGAAGCCTCAAATGGTGATCGCCGATGAGCCTGTGTCGGCCCTGGACGTTTCGGTCCAGGCCCAGGTCATCAATCTGTTAAACAAGCTGAAGGAGGAGATGGGGCTGACCATTCTCTTCATTGCCCATAACCTGTCGGTGGTCAAGTATTTCTCCGACCGGATCGGCGTGATGTATTATGGAAAGCTGGTGGAGATGGCGGATTCCGACGAACTGTTTAAGAATCCAATGCATCCGTACACCCGGGCCCTGCTTTCTGCCATCCCGGAGCCGGATCCCATCAATGAAAAAAAGCGGAAGAAGATCCATTATGATCCGGAAATGCACCGGTATGGGGATGGGAACCAGCCTTCTTACCATGAGATCGCTCCCGGGCATACGGTGTACTGTTCAGATGAGGAATTTGAGGAGATAAAGAAGCAGTGGAAGGCGTAAGAAAATAGAAGTAAGAAATGGAAGATGCTGCAAAGGGCAGGCTTTATATTCCCTTTGCAGCATCTTTTATGCCATAGGAAAGTGCCGTCCTACGACATAAAAAACGCTCCGCGGGGATCGCCATGCGGCGGGAGGGGGTTATAAAACAAAAATAAAGATTGTCATCCAGATATCGCTATTATATAATACCAATATGGGAAACCACAGAGCCAGGGCGGCTTACCCTCTGATGATTCGGAGGGCCTATAACCCCTCCGGACCAAAGAGGAAAGGAGGGCGTTGCTTATGTATATTACATATTCTGATATGGTTCAGACGGGAATATTCATATGCGCCCTTGTGGGACTGTGCTATACAGTCTTTAAGGGAAAAAAGTAGCCGCCAACTACCGCAAATAGTTGACGGCTGAAAGATACAGCTGCTAACTGTCTGAGGGTAAGCCGCTTCTGTGGCTTTCCCTTTTTCTATATTTAGTATATCATATCTGAAAGAAATTACAAGTATCAGACTTCCGTTTTATTCCCCATTCTGTTTTGTGAGCTTTAAGTACAGAGCCAGCTCCATTTCCAGGGCAATGGCCGGTCCGCGCTCATCCAGCTGGAAGCTGCAGTTGTGATGGGGGCTGGAGGTGATGGGACGGTCTGGATCGGCCATACCCACATGGAAATATGCGCCGGGCTTTTCCATCAGGAAGTAGGCGAAGTCCTCCCCGCCCAGGGAACCGGATTCCTCCACCGGTGTGTACCCCATAGTATCTGCCGCATCTGCGATCACATCGGCGTATTCCGGCGTATTGATGGTGGCCGGGTATCCCAGGGTAGTGGTCACGTCGCAGGTCATTCCGTGGGCCTCGCAGATGCCGTGGCTGATGGAATCAATGTGGCCGAAGATCTGCTGGATCAGGTCATTGTCCTGGGTACGGATGTTGCCGCCCAGGGTAACGGTATCTGTGATGATATTGGGGTACTGGCCGCCGTTTATGTAGGAGACGGTGAATACTCCGGTATCTGCGGGGGCCTTCTTTTCTGCCAGGATCTGGTTTAAGGCAGAGGCCAGGAGACAGGCCACGGGAACCGGGTTCTTTGCGTTGTGGGGAGCGCTTCCGTGTCCTCCCTTGCCGTGGATAGCCACTTCATAAATACCGATGGCCGCGGAGCTGGAGCTGTGGCTTAAGGTGATGGTCCCCAGGGGATGGTTGGAGGAGCTGTGCATTCCGAATACCATGTCCACGCCGTCTAAGGCATGATCTGCGCAGAGGGCCTTTGCTCCGCCGGGAAGCTTTTCCTCCGCTGCCTGGAAGATAAATTTTACAGTTCCTTTTACCAGCTCCGGATGCTCAGATAAGATCCGGGCCAATACTAAGAGACAGGCGGCATGGGTGTCATGGCCGCAGGCGTGCATGATGCCGGGCGTTTTGGATTTATAGGGGAGATCGTTGTTTTCTTCCACAGGAAGAGCGTCGATATCTGCCCGGAAGGCGATGCAGGGACCAGCCTCCCGGCCCTTTAGGATTCCCACCGTGCTGGTGCCGGTGATCCCGTCCTGGAGGGCGATCCCCATGGAGCCAAGGGCCTTGCGGATGTACTCTGCGGTCCTGTATTCCTCAAAGGAAAGCTCCGGGTTTTCATGGAGATGGTGGCGGATCTCTTTTAACGGTTCTTCATAGGAGTGGACCAGGTCTTTGACAAATTGTTTCATTTGTGTGTTCCTTTCTTATATTTTATGTTTTCTGATAAAATAAAGTATATAAAGAATTCACAGATTTTACAATAGCGGGGAAGGAAAAAGGATGATATAATGAATTTAGACAGGAGGCGGGGAATATGATCGATCTGGATGGGATGATCTCCATCCCATATTTGAAAAAAACCACGTTTACGGGAAGTGAGAAAAAAATGAATTTCATGATACGGAAGGAAGCGGGAGAGAATGGCGACGTTCTTCAGGCCGCTGCCTGGCCAGGACCCTATATTTTTTCTGTGACAGAGGATGAAAAAAAGACGTTTCAGGAATTTTCCTTCGATAACGAGGGGATCCGGAATGCAGTGGACTGGCTGAACCGATTTTATGGAGAGAACTACGGAACGGATGAGGAAAAGGCGGATACAGAAAAAAGGCAGCTCTGATGGATTTCAGACTGCCTTTGCTGTATCTGTTTTTTATATGGTCACAGACCGGGCGGAAAGATCCAGGAGCACTTGGGAGAAATCTGGTTTTAAAAGCTCCAGGACCTCCAGCCGTTTTTCGGCCAGAAGGTAAAACTGGGATTCCGTAAGCTGGAGCCTGGCATTCCAGGAATCCTGGCCTGCAGGATCCTTCCAGACGCGGACGCGGAAATCAGAGAATCCCAGCCTGGTGAGGCCGGTCTCTGCCCGCTCGATCTTTTTTAGGATCTCCGGGTCGATGGAGCAGCCAGTGGGGACTCTGGTGGCAAGGCAGGCATAGGCCGGCTTGTTCCAGGTAAAGAGTCCCGCGTTCCGGGAATATTCCCGCAGGGCCTTTTTGGTGACGCCGCAGACCCGCAGGGGGGAAAGGACCCGGAGCTCCCGAAGGGCCCGCATCCCGGGCCGGTCTCCGGCGTCGTCGGAGGCGTTGGTACCGTCCATGACCTCCAGGAAGCCGTCTTTTTCTGCCGCCTCCAGGATCCTTGAAAAGATGGCGTTTTTACAGTGATAGCAGCGGTCGGAGGGGTTTTCCCGGACTGCGGACAGCTCCAGGACGTTTAAGGGGAGTATGGTCATCTCGGCTTTCAGGGAAACGGCCAGTTTTTTTGCGTCCTCCAGCTCAAAGGCCGGCTGGAAGGGGGAAGCTGCATAATAAGCCCGGACATGACAGCCGCAGGCCCTGGCCGCGTATAGGAGATAGGCGGAGTCGGTCCCGCCGGAAAAAGCCAGAGCCATCTTCGGGTGGTCCTGGAAAAATTCCCGGAGGGCGTCGGGGATGGTCTGTCCAAAGGTCTCCATATACAGGTCCACCGTTCCCAGGGCCTCATGGACCAGAGCTCTGGCAGCAGGATTCTTAAAATCTGTCCGCTCAAAGGGCCTTTTATAATACCCCTGCTCCTTTACGATCTGGATGCTTTCCCGGTAGTTTAAGTCAAAAACAAAGCATAAAAAGCCGATCCACTGGTCCAGGTGGGTCTTCCTGGCGCGCCGGTCCACGGAAACATGGTCCCGGAGGGCCTCCATGACCTTTGGTGTAATGGTTTCCTGGGAGATTTTTTCCTCGGAGGCCCCCACCACATCGGTCATGTCGTCGGTGGCAAAGACACGGAAAATGTCACATTTATCGGTGTCCCGGATGAGGCGGCACAGCTCCAGGACCTCTCCGGCGGAGCAGCAGGGCCCAGGCTCTCCTAAACTCTGGGCGTCATCGGGACAGGAAGAGGCTGCGGCCGTCACGGTGGGATCGATCCTCAGCTTGTTATGGTTTTCGATGGCAGTGAGAACGGCTTCCCTGTCTGTCTCAGGCAGCCGGTCCAGCACATGGTTTTCCCGCAGGACCCGGCAGCTTAAGGATGCGTGGTCCACGCTTTTATGGTCCAGGAAGGTGTCGTACTGTTTTAACTGCTCAAACCGGCCGATATCATGAAAAAGGGCGCATAAAAGGGCCAGTCCGGCGGTGTGGGGCGGCAGAAGGCGCTTCTGGCACAGATTTTCCATGACGGAGACAACGGCATAGGTATGGACGATCTTAAGGGCAACTCGGCCGTCTGTGTGATCATAGCGGGCCGCATAATCGTCAAAGTATTTTTTATATTCATTGAAATCGATCATTGGCAGAAAATTCCTTTCTTGGGGGATCCGTATCCCTCCGGGAGAATGAAGTGCCGGATTTTGGCGGCGATCGGATCTGTTTGTAACGCATTATATCATGACCGGTCTGGTTTCACAATATGGGGGCTGGCGGACTTCCTGGGGATTTTCACATTTGGATTTTCTGAGAGGAAACCCTTGGAAGAATCCGGTCCAGAGTGCTATAATGAAACTGTCAGGCTCCTGGCCAGGCTCTGGCATCAGCCAGAAAAAAAAGATAGAAAGAGTGGAAAACCATGCCGGCAAATCAGACAGCAAAAAAGAAGAGATACGACATGCTGACAGATCATCCAGGGAAGGCGCTTTTATTTTTTGCCCTCCCCATGATCTTCGGCAACCTGTTCCAACAGCTTTACAATATCACAGACTCGGTGATCGTGGGCCGCTTCGTCGGGGAAAATGCCCTGGCGGCCGTGGGCGCGTCCTACGCCATCACCAACGTGTTCATCGCCATTGCCATCGGCGGCGGAATCGGGAGCTCGGTGATCATCTCCCAGTTTCTGGGAGCGGGAAAGATAGGGAAAATGAAGACAGCCGTATTTACGACCATGATCAATTTCCTGGTGATCTCTGTGATCCTGGGGACCGTTGGTGCTGTTTTTAACCATCAGATCCTTTCGTGGGTCAATACGCCGGAGGACATTTTTTCCGATGCAGCCCTGTATCTGGCCATTTATTTTCTGGGTCTTCCGTTTTTGTTCATGTACAATGTCCAGGCATCCATTTTTAATTCCCTGGGAGATTCCAAAAGACCGCTGTATCTTCTGATCTTCTCCTCCCTGTTAAACATTGCGCTGGATATGGTGTTCGTGATCTGCTTCCATCAGGGAGTCCGTGGAGTGGCGGTGGCAACGCTGATCGCCCAGGGCGTCTCGGCGGTACTCTCCTTTTTCCTTCTGATGCGGAAGCTGAAGGGGTATGAGGAAGAGGAAAAATATGGCTGTTATGATTTCGGGATGATGCGGTCCATGGTGAAGATCGCCGTTCCCTCCACGCTCCAGCAGTCCATCGTCCACATGGGCATCCTTCTGGTCCAGTCCGTGGTCAACAGCTTCGGTTCCGCGGCCCTGGCAGGCTATTCGGCAGGAAGCCGGATCGAGTCCTTAAGCATCGTTCCCATGCTGGCCATGGGAAATGCCATGTCCACCTTTACGGCCCAGAATATTGGCGCTGGAAAGCTGGACCGGGTGAAGGAGGGCTATAAGATGTGCTATGTGACCGTGCTCACCGTGGGCGCGGGTCTGTGCATCATGTACCAGCTGTTCGGCGGCGCGTTTGTGTCCATGTTTTTAGAGAGCGGCGGCAGCACTGCCTATTCTGTGGGCGTTTCTTACGTGAAATTTCTTTCCTTTTTCTATGCCTTCATCGGCCTTAAGGCCACTACCGATGGTCTTCTCCGGGGAGCTGGGGATGTGGCGGCATTTACGGCGGCCAATCTGGTGAATTTGTCCATCCGGGTCATCGTCACCAACGTGTTTGCCCCTGTTTACGGGATCCAGGTGGCATGGATGGCCGTTCCCATGGGCTGGGCGGCCAACTATATCATTTCCTTTGGCTGGTATCTGACGGGAAAATGGAAGCGGGTGAAGGTAATATCTGCAGACCAGGGAGAAAAGCGTAAAAATTAAATATATAGGGAGGGATCCATATGGAGGAGAGACTTTTAAAGTATTTCAGGGATCACGAGGCGGAGATCTTTGGGGATCTGGAGCGGCTGGTGAAGGCAGAGGCCAGCACATCGGATCTGGAGGCTCTGGCCGAAACCAGGAAGGTCCTGGAGGCTTTGATCCGGGAGCGGACGGGAGAGGAGCCGCTGGTCTATGAGCGGGAGGGAGGACATGATCTGGTGCGGTTTGAGCTCGGACAGGGAGAGGAAAAACTCCTGATCATTGGCCATTATGATACCGTACATCTGATTGGCGCCATTCAGTACCGCACAGAGGGAGACCGGCTGTATGGCCCTGGTGTTTCGGATATGAAAAGTGGTCTTATCTCGGCCATATGGACGGCCAGAGCCTATAAGGAGCTGGGGATCGATCCGGGGAGAAAGCTGGTCTTTATTTTCAATGGAGACGAGGAGACGGGAAGCCATGAATCCTCGGACATTATCTGCGGACTGGCAGAAAACGCCCGGGCGGCCCTGGTCTGCGAGCCCTGTGTGGGAAACGGGGACCTTAAGACAGGAAGAAAGGGAAATATAAAATTCAATGTGACGATCCATGGGAAGGCCTCCCATGCGGGAAATGCCCATAAGGAGGGAATCAACGCCATCCAGGAGATGGCTGCGGAGATCCTGAAGATCCAGGCACTGACGGATTATGAGGCCGGCACTACGGTCAATGTGGGCATATGCCAGGGAGGAACGAAGGTCAATGTGGTACCGGCTGCGGCCAGCTTTTCCGTGGACTGCCGCTATAAATCTATGGAGGAGGGCCAGAGGATCCGACGGGAGATCCTGGAATTGCCGATATCTGTTCCTGGTGCGTCCAGGGAGGTGGAGATCGTGGAAGGGAAGCTTCCCATGGAGGAGACCCAGGGGAACATGGAGCTGTTTGCGGCTGCGAAGGAATGCGGCAGGAAGCTGGGACTTTCGTTTTCCCACCAGTTCGTAGGCGGGGGCAGCGACGGAAACGCTGTGTCAGCCATGGGGATCCCCACCCTGGACGGCCTGGGAGGCTGGGGGGACGGGGCTCATTCCGAAAGCGAATACCTGCGGATCAGCCAGTATATTCCGCGGATCGCGCTGCTGGCTTCGCTGATTCTGGATATCCGGTAGAACAATATAGAAGAGAGCTGCTGCGGCAGGGGGATTTTGAAGATCCTCTGCTGGCAGCAGCTCTTTTTTTGAAATACAGATACAGATCCGGCTAGTTTTTAATGGCAAATGTCAGCTCTGCCTTAAACAGATCCCCGTCAATGGTGATCTCGAACCGGCCGCCCTGGAGCTGGGTCAGGTCCTTGGCAATGGAAAGGCCCAGTCCGCTTCCCTCGGTGGTACGGGACGTATCGCCGCGGACGAAGCGCTCGGTCAGCTCGTCGGGGCTGATGTTTAACGGCGTGGCAGAAACGTTTTTAATGGAGAATACGACCTCGGAATCCCGGTCCTCGATGCCCACGTAGACGCGGGTGCCTTCCATGGCGTATTTAAAGGCGTTGTTGTACAGGTTTTCCAGTACGCGCCACAGCCGTCTTCCGTCGGCCTCAATGAGAATCACCTCATTGGGGAGGGTCGTAACGATGTCCAGATGACGGATGGCGTATTTTTCCTCAAATTCACCATTGGTCTGCTGGACCAGCTCCACGATGTCGATATTGGCCATATCCAGCTTGATATTTCCGGAGCTGGCCCTGGAGGCCTCTACCAGATCCTCGGTCAGCGTCTTAAGGCGCTGGGATTTCTGGTCCAGGACCTCAAGATATTTCTGGATCGTGGGATCCTGGGGCTTTTCGCGCTTGATGAGATCCACATAGTTGATGATGGAGGTCAGCGGCGTCTTAATATCGTGGGATACGTTGGTGATCAGGTCTGCCTTTAAGCGCTCGCTTTTTACCTGCTCGGCCAGAGCCGTTTCCAGACCGTCGCTGATGCGGTTTAAGCCCTCAGCCAGCTGCGCCTCCAGGCTGGAAAACTGGGAAACGTCCACCTTGTAGCTGGTCTCTCCGGAAGCCAGCTTGTCGATGGCCTGGTGGAGCTTATCGGTCTGGACCGCGTTGCGGTACAGGAAATAGAATACGACCAGATTGCCCACCACCCAGAAGGAGAGACCGGCCAGGAAGGGAACAGAGGTAAACCCGCTCCCATCGCTCTGGATGAGGTAAAATGCCCCCAGGGTGATCGTAAACACATTGGCCGCCAGATAAAGCGCAAAGCTTAAGGTCAGACGGTATTTGAAGGTGCTTTCGGAAAGGGTCTCCGTCAGATCATGGAGGAGGCTGTTGGTCCAGAGGCTTTCTGCCTTATAACGGCGGACCAGGCTGAAAAAGGTCAGGATCCCCACCATATACAGGCTTCCGAACATCATGAGACGGCTGGCGCGGTCCCAGTAGCCTTCCGTCACCAGAAGGTGAAGGAGCTTTGATGCCAGAGGGGCCAGAAAGGCGGCGCTTATGTAAGCGGCAAAGGCCATTAACAGAAGCATCAGATCCGTTTTGATCTTATCAAAGGGATAAAGGACCACGGACCGATCCCCAAGAGCCGGATGGCCCGAGGCAAACATAAGGAAAACAAAGGTCAGAAGGCAGCCGGCCAGGCCGATGGAGGCCAGGTAGAGTCCGTTTACGAAGGTCTTCCTGGAGCTGTTATACTGGGTATATGCATGGGCATAGTCGTCCAGGGCCTTGTAGGTGGTGTCCAGGCCGATGACTACATAGTTGTTGGAGCTGTTGTAGGGATTGGCCTTGGCCATGAGGGCCGGAACACTGGGGAAGGTGGAATTAAAGTTCGTCCTTACGGCCAGGTCATTGGAATCCCCGGAATAATAGATATATTTTCCCATGGCCATCATGTCGTCGATGGTCATTTCCGGCGCATTGGTGTGGATTTCATAGATGGCGTCATTTTTGGAATAAAAAGCCACACGGAAATAAAAGTTGGTGAAATCCGACATGAGCCGGGAATATATGGAGTAATAGGAAGAGAACCGCTTCAGGATCTCATAGGTCAGCTCCGGCAGGGTGGCAAAGGACTGGTCGGGTCCCGTCAGCTCCTCCTCGGACTGATAGCAGCGCCAGCGCACATAATACTGCTCCTCATCCTCTGCGCTGAGGTTTTCGGGCCCGCCCTTTAAGGCATAGTTGTCGGCCTCATCCATATAATAGCCCAGGGACTTTCCGTATAGGATGATGTCGTTGAGGGTATAGCTCTTGTCTCCGCCGGGGCCGGAGGAGACGTCCAGGACCATTTTATTGTAGTCCACCTCTCCGTTGGTCTCAAAAAGCTCCTGGTACTGGATATAGTCGAAAATACTGGCGATGTCGGCCTGCACCTTCTTATTAAAATCCGGAGACTGGTCGAAGGTCTCATCCTCGATCCAGTCCAGTCCGCGGCCGTAGTTGCTGTTCAGATACATGAACCCGACTCCGGTGAGCGCGATCAGGGCAAAGATAAAGTGCAGAAAACCGGAAAAACGCTTCAGAAAAAAACTCGGTGTATTCTGGCTCATCTGGATTCTCCTTACTGTTTCTCGATCTTATAGCCCACGCCCCAGACCACCTTTAAGTAGCGGGGTTCCTTGGGGTTGATCTCAATTTTTTCGCGGATATGGCGGATGTGGACGGCTACGGTATTGTCGGCGCCGATGGCATCCTCATTCCAGATCTTTTCGTAGATCTGGTCAATGGAGAATACCTTTCCGGCATTCTTTACAAGGAGCAGCAGGATGTTATACTCAATGGGCGTGAGCTTGATGGGCTCGCCGTCCACCGTCACCTCTTTATTTTCATCATTGATCATGAGACCGCCGCACTTATAGACCTGGGAGCTGTTCTGCTGGTTCAGGTTTCCAAGCTGGGTGTAGCGGCGGAGCTGGGATTTGACCCGGGCCACCAGCTCCAGGGGATTAAAGGGCTTTGTGATATAGTCGTCCGCCCCGATGTTTAAGCCCAGGATCTTATCGGTATCCTCGGATTTGGCCGACAGGATGATAATGGGGATGCTGCTGGTCTCGCGTACCTTTAAGGTGGTGCGGATCCCGTCCAATCCCGGCATCATCACATCCACGATCATCAGGTTCACCTCGTGGTCCTCCAGGTATTCCAGGGCCTCGTAGCCGTCATAGGCCTTGATGACCTCAAAGCCCTCTCCCGTAAGATAAATATTAATAGCTTCAACAATCTGTTTATCGTCATCGCATACAAGAATCGTCTGCATAAGTTCCCTCCTTTAAAGTTTTATCCAGGTAAAAATACGTTCACCACATCCAGTATAACATAAAAATGCGGTGAACGTATTAAAAATTCCTGTCAATTAATTAAAACGGAAAACAGCGGTTCCGTAAGCCGGAAGCGGGTAGGCAAAGGAATAGGGCTGGCCGTCGCATTCAGATTTTACGGAGCGCTTTGAGAAGGCATGCTCCCCGCGCTTATAGAGGCCGTGCTCATTGTCCAGGATCAGCGTATAGGTTCCTGATTTGGGAACGCCCACCCGGTAATCGTCCCGGGCCATGGGAGTGAAGTTGATGACGAACAGGAGGTTCTTTTTCCCTGTTTCATCCCGGCGGATGAAGCTGAAGATGCTCCGGTCGCCGTCGTTGGCGTTGATCCACTGGAAACCGTTCCAATCGCTGTCCAGCCGGTAAAGGGCCGGATATTTCTGGTAGATATGGAGCAGGTCGCTGTAATATTTTAGCAGGTCCCTGTGCTGGGGCTCCTCTGCCAGATACCAGTCCAGGGCTGTTTTTTCGTCCCACTCATGGTACTGGCCGAAATCCTGGCCCATGAATAAGAGCTTTTTGCCCGGATGGCCCATCATGAAGGTATAGCCGGCCTTCAGGTTCGCAAATTTATCGTCCGGGAAGCCGGGCATTTTATTGATCATGGAGCATTTTAAATGGACCACCTCGTCATGGGACAGGGTCAGGATGTAGTTTTCACTGGTGGCATAGGTGATCCCGAAGGTCATCTTGTTATGGTTGAATTTTCGGAAATATGGATCCAATTTCATATATTCCAGAAAATCGTGCATCCATCCCATATTCCACTTGAAGGTAAAGCCCAGGCCGCCTTCCTCCGGCGCCTTTGTGACGCCGGGCCATGCGGTGGATTCCTCAGCGATCATGATGGCTCCGGTCATATGGCCTGTAAGGACGCTGTTCAAATGGCGGAAGAATTCGATGGCCTCCAGATTTTTATTTTCTCCGTACTGGTTGGGGACCCAGTTCCCGTCGCTGCGCCCGTAGTCCAGATACAGCATGGAGGCCACGGCGTCCACCCGGAGCCCGTCCACATGGAAATTCTCTACCCAGTAAAGGGCGTTGGCGATCAGGAAGTTTTTCACCTCGTTTTTCCCGTAATCAAAGACCTTTGTTCCCCAGTCGGGATGCTCGCCTTTTCTGGGATCTGCGTACTCATAAAGCGGTTCCCCGTCAAAATCCGCCAGGCCATGGGCGTCTTTTGGAAAATGGGCCGGGACCCAGTCTAAGATCACGCCGATCCCCTTTTTGTGGAGATAATTGACGAAGTACATGAAATCCCTGGGACCTCCATAGCGGGAGGTGGGAGCGTAGTAGCCGGTCACCTGGTAGCCCCAGGAGCCGTCGTAGGGATGCTCCGCGATGCCCATGAGCTCCACATGGGTGTAGCCCATTTTTACCACATAGTCGGCCAGCTCGTGGGCCGCCTCCTTATATGTATAATAGCCTTCCTTTTCCGGCCGGCTGGCCTTTCTCCAGGAGCCCAGATGGACCTCATAAATGGCCATGGGAGCTTTTTCCGGCTCTGTGTGCTTCCGTTTCTCCATCCATTTCTCATCGCTCCAGGAAAAGCCGGAGATATCGGTGGTGATGGAGGCGGTTCCTGGCCGGAATTCGGCGCTGAATGCATAGGGATCCGCTTTAAAAAGGATCTTGTCATCCTTTGTGGTGATGGCAAATTTATAAAGCTCGCCAGTTCCAAGGCCTGGTATGAAGGCTTCGTAGATGCCGGAATCCTCCAGGGGCTTCATGGGAGACGCCTCCGGATCCCATCCATTGAAGTCCCCAACGACGCCCACAGACTTCGCATGGGGCGCCCAGACGGCAAAGTACATACCCGGCTTTCCGCCATAGGTGCGGGGATGGGCCCCCAGCTTTTCAAAGATCTTATAGTGGGTACCCTGACCGAACAGGTAGCGGTCCAGTTCTGTAATGAAGCCGGTACCGGCCGGTCTTCCGGCCTTTTTTGCTGTGGTTTTACTGCTTTTTCCTGAATTTTTCATACTCTTATGCCTCCCGAAGTTTAAAGATCGCGCCGCCTGACGGCGGAAGGGTCACAGAAAGCCTTCCGTTTTCCACCGGTATGGAAGGAGCCTCCCCGTCCAAAAGGTTTATGGCCTGGGACGCCGGGAACGGGACCGGTATGGAAAGGGCTGCGGGCTGGCTGTCATTGTTGACTGCCGAAAGGATCATTGTATTTTCTCCCAGCCGGCCAAACGCATACTGGCGGTTGGTCAGAAGAAGTTCTTTATACGTTCCGTCATGGAGCTCCGGATTATCCCGGTGGATCCGGGCCAGGGCGGCGATATGGTCCGTGATGGGGCCGGTCTTCTGTTCCATATCCTTTAAGGAGAGGGCTGGGCGGAGCGCCTCGTCAGATTCCCGGGTGCGCGCTCCCTGGATCCCCCATTCGCTTCCGTAGTACACGGACGGGATCCCGGGAAGGGTGAATAAAAGCTGGTATACGGGGAACAGGTGGTCTGGTTCCCGCAGCTTGCTGGCGATCCTGTCCTCGTCGTGGTTATCCGTAAAGGTATACAGAGCCCTTCCCACAGATTCCAGCCGCTTCACATTGTGGGCGATCTCAAAATAGTTATGGTCGTTGTGACCGGAGTAAAGAGCCTTATGGAGCTCATAATTGGTAACAGAGTGAAGCATTTCTCCATTGACCCATCTTCCGTATTCTCCGTGGATCACCTCGCCCATGAGCCAGAAATCTTCCTTCATGGAGGCGGTGCGGCTGCGCAGCTCCTTCATGAAGGCAAAATCTAAAACATTGGCGCAGTCCAGGCGGAGGCCGTCGATGTGGAAGGTATCGATCCAGAATTTTACGGTATCCATCAGATACTCTCTGACCGCCGGGTTCTGCAGGTTCAGGCACGGGAGCTCATAGTGGCCCTGCCATGCCTCGTATCCGAAGGAGTCGCCCATGGGGCTTCCCCAGCCGAAGTTTACTCCGCGGTACCAGTCCTTATAGGGAGAGGCTTCTCTCTTTTCCTGGATATCGCGGAAGGCGGGAAATTCCCGTCCGGTGTGGTTGAACACGGCGTCAACTGCCACACGGATCCCATGTTCGTGACACTGGTCCACGAAATTTGTAAAATCTTCATTTGTCCCCAGTCTCCGGTCCACCAGGCGCAGATCCCTGGTGTCATAGCCGTGGCCTGTGGATTCAAAGACCGGACCGATATAAAGGGCGGTGCAGCCCAGATCCCGTATGTGGGGGATCCATTGGAGCAGCTCATCAAAACGACAGGCTGCGGAGGTTTCATGATTTGTCTTAGGAGCTCCCAGGAGCCCCAAAGGGTAGATGTGATAAAAAACTGCTTTCTGATACCAGGGCTTCATAGCCGGTCAGACCTCCTGTAATTCCCGCTTTTTAAGGCTCTGGAGAAGGAACTGGTAGCGGAGCTGGGCTGCGTTCAGCTCATAAATGTAGCAGTCGATCAGCGCGGGGTCCACCACCTGCTCAAACTGGTTCTGGGCGGAAAGGATCGCAGTCTGGCTGGCCATGATCTGCTTTTTCAGCTCCAGAAGCTCCTTCGTCCGTTCCTTATTTGGCGCGGATTTTTTGTTTATGAATCGCATACTTCCATTTTCCTTTCTTCTGGTATTGGTCTTTTCCAGTATCCGGCCTCCCGGCAGCCTGCAGCTTCGTTTGCTGGAGGTCGTTTTTTCAGGTGTCCGGAGGTTTCGGAGCTCCCGGCTCCTGACTGGTCTGACTTCCTGTGCTGCGCGGCGCGTTCCGGAGCATTACAAAGGTCAATGGTAGTATTGTCTTTTTATGGGCGAGATATTCATTTACTGGAATTCTGCTGCAGCGCCTCGTTTAATCTGAGAAGCCGGTCGATGGCAGACTGGCTGGTCAGATGGTAATAATTGCAGACGCCGCGTTTTTCCACAGCGATCAGCCCCGAATCCTTCAGGATCTTCAGATGATGGGAGACAGCCGGACGGGAAAGACTGGTTTTTTCTGTGATCTCTTTCACGTTGAGACCTGGAGCGCAGCGTTTTTCGGATACGCTGCGGCCGCCTTTCTGTTCCGTCTCCAGGGATCTGCGGTCCTCTTCCACCTCATAAAGCTGCTGGATGATGGCTAGGCGGGTACTGTCGCCCAGGGCGATGAAAAGGGGGATACACTCCCTGAATGAAGTTTTTAACCGGCTTTCATCCGGCGTATAGTCTTTGTCGTCCGGTTCCTGCGGCATAGGATGGCCCTCCTGTCTGTGTGTTCTGATTCCATTGGTTTAAAAATATAAACTAAATATATTCTAGCATTTTTTGAAAGATACGTCAATGTTTTGGATAAAACTTAGTAAAGTTATTATTCTGTACGAAAATTTTTTGTAGAATATTGCTGAAAATATAGAGGGCGATTTTACGGTTTTGAAATTGACTTTTTTTCCTGTTTGGCCGATAATAGGAGCACATTCAGAAATGAGCTTCTTCATTTCCAGATCATTTCCAACCGGGCGTCCGCCCGGGACAGGACCGGCAGTTTCGCCGGAAGCCCCAGGATCGGGGCAGGATTCCAGAAAACAACAAAAATAAAGATGGGAGGTGTCTGCCCTTGGCAGTTTTATTTGTCGTACTGCTTTCAGCCGCTGTGACGGACTGAAGGTATGGGAAGGTGTTCCACTGGCAGATCCTTCTGGGGCTGGCAGGCGGGATTGTGGGAGCCATATGGGGAGCCGGGACCGGCGGAGATGTGTTTATATTGCTGGCGGGACTGGCGGCCCGGGTTATTGGTACATGTGCTGCATTTTATACCCTGTTTTTATGCAGGATGCTGGGAGCAGGGGACATTAAGCTGATGGCTCTCTGTACAGGTCTTCTGGGTATGGGGCCGGGGCTCCTGGTGATCTTCACCGGGCTTTTTCTGGCCGCCCTCCGGGCGGCGGGGATGATCTGGCAGCAGGGCTCGCTGTGGATGCGGATGGAGCGGATCGGAACCTTTATCATCCGCTCCGGAAGGGAGGGGAAGCTCCTGGAATATCCGGGAAGGGAGGATAAACGGAATATCCTGCGGCTGGGTCCCTGGCTGTTCCTGGGATATTGTATATGGCTGGCTGGAAGATATCTCTGAGGAGGTGAGGGAAGATGAAAAAGATCATGGCAGTTTACGACGAGGATCCGTTTTATGCGGAACGGCTTTCTGATTATATCAACCGGAGGGAGGACGGGATCTTTTCCGCCCGGGCCTTTACATCCAGGAAACGGCTGGAGGAGTTTGCCAGGGACCATGGGATCGATGTGCTCCTTACGGGAACGCTGTCCGAAGGAGGCTTTCCAGGCCTCCCGTCGGTCCAGCGGATCCTTCTCACAGAGGAGGAAGTCCGGGCAGGGGAGGGAGGCGGGCATGGGATCTATAAATACCAGTCCGGCGACGATATCCTGCGGGAGGTGATGGCGGCCTACTGTGAAACGCCGGAAGGGAAAACGGATTTTCCGGGGCTTCCGGCTTCGGGGAAACGGATCATCGGCGTGTATTCCCCGGTGGGAAGATGCGGAAAAACGTCATTGGCCCTGGCAATGGGCCAGCTTCTGGCCAGAGAGGAAAAGCTGCTGTTCATTACGCTGGATACGTTTACCGGTTTTTCCGGCCTTCTGGACGAGCAGTGGAAGCGGGATCTTTCGGATCTGATCTATTATTATAAGCAGGGCCGGTTCCACGGCCTTCAGCTTAATTCGGTCATTTACTATCTGGGAGATATGGCCTGGCTGCCTCCGATCCGTTTTCCGGATGATTATAACCAGATCACTTCAGAGGAAATGGCGGATTTTCTGTTAAAGATCCTGGAGGAGGGAGGATATGGGACCCTGGTCCTGGATATTGGGAACTATGGGAGACAGGTTCTGCCGCTTCTGGAGATCTGCCAGGCGGTCTATATGCCCATCCGGGAGGATGCCGTTTCCAGGGCCAAGCTCCAGGAGTTTGAGCAGTATGTGGAAAAAAGCGGGAAAAAAACGGTGGCGGGAAAATTCCATAAGATCCATGTTCCCATGGTCACAGGAATGAAGCGGATGGAGCATTTTCCGCAGGAGCTTTTGTGGGGGGATCTGGGAGATTTCGTCCGAGGGATGTTAAAGGGGCAGAGATGGATATGGGAGAGCTGATACGGGATCTGAAACGGGAGCTGCGGGAGGAGATCCTCCAGGGAATGTCCTATGAGCGCCAGATGACGGATGAGGAACTGGCCCAGGTCATCGACGGGAAGATCCTGGAGCAGATGGAGCGGGAACCCATGGCTCTCAGGGAGAGGCTGAGACTTCAGAAGGAGCTGTTCGATTCCTTCCGGAGGCTGGACATCCTGCAGGAGCTGGTGGACGACCCGGGAATCACGGAGATCATGGTCAACGGCCCGGAGGAGGTGTTTGTGGAGACAGAAGGGAGGATACGGAGATGGGAAAAATCCTTTGAATCCCGGGAACAGCTTCTGGAGCTGATCCGGCAGATCGTCAGCCGGGTCAACCGGACAGTCAATACGGCGTCCCCCATTGTGGATGCCAGGCTGGAGGACGGTTCGAGGGTCCATGTGGTGCTGGAGCCGGTGGCATTAAACGGACCGATCCTCACGATCCGGAAATTCCCGGATCCGATCACCATGGACCGGCTTCTGGAATACGGGAGCGTCACAAGGGAGGCGGCGGACCTTTTAAAAATACTGGCGGCGGCCCGATACAATATTTTTGTCAGCGGAGGCACGGGGGCGGGAAAGACGACCTTTTTAAACGCTCTTTCGGAGTTTATCCCTCCAGAAGAGCGGGTGATCACCATTGAGGATTCAGCGGAATTGAAGCTGGCCCATATTGAGAACCTGGTACGGCTGGAAACAAGAAACGCCAACGGGGAGGGCCAGGGAGCCATCGGGATCGGAATGCTGATACGGGCGGCTTTGCGGATGAGACCGGACCGTATAGTGATCGGTGAGGTCCGGGGACAGGAGGCCGTGGATCTGCTCCAGGCCATGAATACCGGCCATGACGGGAGTTTTTGTACTGGCCATGCCAATAGCTGCCGGGATATGCTGGCCAGGCTGGAGACTATGGTCCTTATGGGGATGGAGCTTCCCCTGCCGGCCATAAGGAGCCAGATCGCGTCAGCCCTGGATGTGATGGTCCATGTGGCAAGAATGAGGGACAGGAGCCGGAAGGTGACGGCAATCGAGGAGGTGGTGGGAATTGAAAATGGTGAGATCGTCCTCAGGCCTTTGTTTTCCCTGGACGGGGAGGGAGAGCTCAGAAAGGCCGGAGACCTCAGATGCCAGGAAAAGCTCAGAAGGGCAGGGTATGGATTATGAGGTATACCGGCTGAGCAAAAAGGAGTGGCTGCTGTATGGCAGCCAGGGAGTTGGGTATCTGGCTCTTCTTGACTTCGTATTTTACAGAAGCGCGGCGCTGTTTGCGGTGCTGGCGCCGATGGGGATCTGCTATCCGCTTATCCTGAGGAAGGATCTGAAGCGGCGGCGGAAAGAGGCCTTAAAGCTCCAGTTCAAGGATGCGATCCTTTCGGCTGCCTCCGGACTCAACGCAGGGTATTCAGTGGAAAATGCCTTTGCCGCTGCATTGGAGGAAATGGACCGGCTTTATGGGAAGGATTCTATGATATCCCAGGAGCTGCGCCTGATCCTTGCCAAGACCCGGATGAACCGGGCTTTCGGGGAGGCCCTGGGGGATTTTGCCAGGAGGAGCGGCCTGGAGGATATCCAGAGCTTTTCCGAGGTGTTTCTGGCAGCCCGGAAAAGCGGAGGGGAGTTGGTAAGGATCATTGCCAGGACAGCGGAGATCATCGCGGAAAAGATACGGATCCAGGAGGACATTATGACGGCCACAGCAGCCAGGCGGATGGAGCAGAGGATCATGAGCGCCATTCCGCTGCTGATCGTTTTTTATATCGAGCTTACGTCCCCGGGCTTTTTTGACCTTCTTTATGGGACGGCAGCCGGACGGGTGGTGATGACAGTATGTCTTGGAATTTATTTAGGGGCCTGCAGCCTTTCAAAAAGGATCCTGGAGATCCGTATATGAGGGGAACGGTATACAGATATCTCCGGTATGGGGGATGCGCTGCCCTGGGAATCGTTTTCTTTTTGGGAGCCGAGGCGGCGGATACAGACCGGCAGACTGTGGATAAAGGGATCTTAAAACGGAACCCATGGGGACAAAGGGATGCAGTATACGAATTTTATGCGAAAGGACTGGAGGAGGGAGCTGTTGAACTGGCAGTAACGGTTCCGCCCCGGAGACTTTCCCCAAAGGAATTCCACCAGCGTATGCCAGAGATTTCGGAGATCCTCCTGTCCGGTATCCTGGGAAGCAATGTGTCTTTGGACCAGATCCGCACAGATCTGGAGCTGCCGGAGGAGCTTCCGGGATATGGGATCCAGGTGGAATGGGAATCGGAGAGGCCGGAGCTTCTGAGCAGCATGGGGCTTTTAAACCAGGAAGGGCTCCGGGGGGTGGACCCGTCCAGGGGGGAAACGTTCTCTTTGATGGCGGAGCTTTCATGCGGAGAGGAGAAGGAGCTGGTGACGGTCCCGGTCACCGTCCTTCCGGAGGAGATGACCCAGGGAGAGCGCCTGGCGGAAAGGATAGACAGTCTGGCGCTGGAGGATATGGAAAATGAGACGGTCCGGCTTATGGAAGAATTTGAAGGAGTCCCCATTACATACCGGAGAAAGGGACGGTTTCAGAATGCGGTCCTTCTGGTTCTGGGAGGCGTTCTGGCGGCCTGTCTCTGGATGAAGGAAAAAAATGACGAACAGCTCCAGAAAAAGAGAAGGGAGGAGAGTCTGACGGCAGCCTATCCGGACCTGGTCTCAGGCTTTCTGGTACTGACAGGAGCCGGTTATTCCATCCGCCAGGCCTGGAAAAAGACAGTCCAGGACCGGAAACAGTCGGAGACGCTTCCGTTTTCAGAGGTTTACCAGGAAATGCAGGTCACGTTGAACCAGATGGAGACGGGGATGCCGGAGGCTTTTGCATACGTCCGGTTTGGAAAACGCTGCGGACTCCGGTGTTACACGAGATTTTCCGGTATTCTGGAGAGCTCTCTGCGCACAGGTGGAAGCAGCCTCAGAAGCCTTCTGGAGCCGGAAATGGAAGAAGCCTTTAAGATACAGGCGGACCTGGCCCGGAGAAAGGGGGAGGAGGCGTCCACAAAGCTGCTGCTTCCCATGTTTGGGATGCTCGGAATCGTTATGGTAATGGTAACTGCGCCGGCGTTTTTCTCGCTGGGCTGAAAGGAGGGACCGTATGAGGATCATGGAGTTTTTAAAGGAAGAAGACGGTGTTGGCGTGATCGAGGTGGTGCTGATCCTGGTCGGAATATGTACCCCCTAGTATGGGGTGGGTATAAGGTGTATAGGGTAAAAATGTGTGGATAAATAGAACTGAATGTACAGTGAAAGGGGAAAGTGTGTATGAGGTCAAAGGGAAAAACAACAGAAGAGGTTGTGCTGGTTAGATATTATAATGTACTGTTTTATTTATTTTTTAAGGTAGGGGTAGATGATTTTAAGAGACAATGTTTGGTAAATAGAATAGAGTCAGGGGAAAGTACACAGATGAAACAAATACAGGAATGGTGCTATTACCATCAGATTCCATTTAAGACTAGATTTATTTATAGAAGGGATTTCCCAGTGAAAGCTAACTTGTGGAACTTATATTCATATTGTAGATTTAGAATTGAAATGAGACATAATATATAAATAAAAAAAGTAGTAATAATCTTTGACAAATTATTACTACTTATAATATATAGTTTGTTTTCATTGATATACCTCGCTCCTAAGATTTAGTTCATATGAGTTTGATAAGTAGAGGAAGCTTACTTATTCTTCTTATGCCTAGTTTTTTTCTTTTTTTTCTTTTTTTTCTTTTGGGAGTTAGATAAATGCTTATCCTTGCTACCCTTTAAGTCCCCGAGTATGGGGTTATTATTTAATTCTAAAGAATCAAATAAATTATTTTTTAGAAAATCATCTAAAAGCTTTTCTTGTTTCCTTTGGCGGATAAAAAAGGATATTGTACATATCAAAATAGGTAGGTACAATAAACCAAGCACTAGGAAATATTCAATAGTCCATTGTTTGACCGCTCCGAAAATTAGGGCAATGGTATATAGAATATTTCCTGCGAACAGCCAAGGGGGGAAAGGATTTGCCCCGGGACTGTTTTTATAATACCAAGATAAAAAATAATCGTTGAATCGCTTCGGGGATTTGGGGTTCATGGGATCACTCCTTTCTTGAATATAACTTTATTATATCAAAGGGGTTGGTTAAAATCAACAAGATGCAGAAAAAAGTGAATGACAATTTATACTGTATAGATAAAAAAATTATATATACTATTGCATTTAGAGAAAAAAATGAATAAATTTAATCAAGAAGTTAAAAATAGAATTGACGAATATAATAAAAATACAATTGAAGATTTTATGCTTTTCTGATATTATGTTATTAAACAATAATTTTCCAGTATATCATCTATCAAATACTTAGGTCAATTTATTTTGAGGGTTATCTGGTTGTTTGGTAAATAGTATACTGGTCTTCTGAAAAGAGGCAGGTGTATATGAATAATAAAGATATATTTAATGTAATTAATGAGAATAAAGTATTATTAAATATTCTCCGCTGCAATCCTTCAATAGACAAAACTACTTTAGCAAGAGAAATGAAGATTTCATTTCCTACACTTATTAAACAGTTGGATGTGTTAAAGAGCAAAAAGATACTTACTGAAAGTTCTAAAATATCCTTTAATCAGTCTGCGTTTTATGCATGTGGTATTAGTATAGGAGGAGCTCAATGTAAGATTACATTTGTGAATGCAGCATTCCAAGTAATAGAAAAAAGTATGTTTAAGGAGTTATGTGATAAAGCAGGAATCTTTCAGCAAGGTTTTTTAAAACAAGAATCAGATGATAAGGAGTATGGATATCGATATTTTGATACACCCAAAACAGAAATAGATTTGAAAGTGCAATTGAATGCTATTATTGGGGACATAATAAAAATAGACGATTTATCTAGAAAGGATGAGACTATTCCGCCGATAGTGAGTATAGGAATAGCATTGACTGGTTCAATTGATGCTGAAAAACAGATAATTATTAGTTCACATAATGTTAGTTATTTAAAAAATTTAAAGAAGGAGATGTTAATCTCCCCTGATTTGATAACAACACTTAAAGAGAGAAGTATTCCGATAATGATTGATCATAATGCTAAAGCATTAGCTGTTTGTGAAAAATATTCTTTGTATCAATCAGATAATATTAATCAAGAATATTGCCGCAAACGTAATGTAGTATCTTTATATTTAGGATCAGGTATAGGAAGTGGTTTGATATTAGACAATAGATTAGCAAGGGGATGTAGAAATCTTAATGGAGAAATTGGTCATATAGAGGTTCCAAGATATCCAACGCTACGAGACAAAGCTTTAATAGAAGAATATTGCACATGTGGCGCAAAGGGATGTTTAGAACATTATATCATAAATGATGTTTTTAGAATGACACGAGAAGAGTTTAAAGCGGTTTCTTCAAAAGAATTAAAAGAAAGGTTAAATAGCTTATATGAAGATGAAAAAAGGGAACGCTTGAAAATATTAGGATATTATATGGGCTGGACAATAGATTTATGTGTTAAATTTCTAAATGTAGGATTGATTATTTTTTCGGGTAAAATTACATGTTTGATGGATGAATTATGGCAATATATTACTCCCTCAAATGGAAATCTTGATTATGGTAGGTTGGACTGCGCTATGATTACATCAAAGTATGGTGCATTGGCACCGACAATTGGAGCTGGTATATTATCAACGTATCCTGTAAATGAAAATATTGAATGGCCATTGATAAGTGAAAAATCTAAATTAGAATGAGCAAAGCATAGGGGATTCGCTCTGGAGAAGAGTGAATCCCCTTTTAGAAATTAACAAAATATTATACGGTCGTGATAAATAGCAAAAATACGGATTAAATCAGCGCCCCGTTTGTCAGCTCCGGTTGACCGTTGCGAAACGCATAGCCGACCGCCGACTGGCGCAAATGTATCTTATGAAACTATGAAAAATATAATGAGTTATCTGTTTGATGATATGCGTTCAATCCAGCAAGAACAAATGGTGAAGAAGTCTCAGAAAAAAACAGTTCTGGAAAGATAAACGAGAAAGTAGTCATAGTGGTATAATCTCATAAAAGGCAGCTATGCCTTTTTTCATTCTTCTCCGTCAATTAGATAATTGTAGAAAACGTGAAAAATTTCCGTCAGTGCTTTTAATTCCAAATCGGTAACATACCGTTTATTTGTTTCAATTCTGGTAATAACATTTTTATCCATATCGTATCCAAGAAGCTGAAGTTGTTGGGCAAGGTCGCATTGAGAAAGATTATGTTTGCGGTGAAGTTCGATAAGCCTTTGACTGATCAGATTCTTTTCACCGGACTGTGTTCTTGGCTTAGGCATCTCATCTATCCATCTTTGCAGATTAGCATGTGCAAACTTGTCTCACTTTTTGCACTTTTCTATTGATTTTACAAAGGAAAACGAATAAAATCGGTTGTAAAAGTGAAACAAAAGAATGATTGTTTTTTGTTCTGTGATTAAGGAAGGGAGAACATAATGGAGCAAAAGAAATATTTGGAGCTTCCTGTATACTTTAAATAGGTCAGGAAATTGACATAAAAAAATACC
>ENA-ORMO01000778-ORMO01000778.1-human-gut-metagenome-genome-assembly--contig:-NODE-778-length-41682-cov-7.489922_pt1 | contig 41682 bp, 32 predicted proteins | sample MGYA00242106_ERZ509001 | MGnify/ENA primary metagenome ERZ509001 (study PRJEB26280, sample SAMEA2338736) | human gut metagenome | biome: human gut; feature: human-associated habitat; material: faeces...
ACAGCTATTTGTTTCTGAGCGAAAGCAAATAGCCTTAATGGCAGACGCAAATTTGAGATTTGCGTCGCCTCTTCGCGACAAGTCGCTCAGAAATGAGGATTAAAATGAAACACAAGATTATTACATTCGGCGAATTGATGCTTCGCCTGTCTCCTGAAAATAATGAAAGATTTACACAGGCCCACGCTTTTGAAGCTGTCTACGGTGGCGGAGAAGCTAACACTGCCGTATCTTTATCAAATTTTGGAATTGACTGCAGTTATGTAACAAAGCTTCCTGCACACACAATAGGACAAAGTGCTGTTAATTCGCTTCGTCAGTATGGCGTAGACACATCACATATTGTACGCGGCGGTGATCAGATAGGAATTTATTTCCTTGAGAAAAAAACAAGCCAGCGCCCTACTAACGTAATCTATAACAGAAACGGATCTGCCATTGCTTTAGCTGATGAATCAGACTTTGACTGGGATAATATCTTTTCTGACGCAACATGGTTTCACTTTTCAGGTATCACTCCTGCAATCAGTGACAATATGGCAAAGATATCTCTTACAGCATGTAAAAAAGCAAAAGAAAAGGGACTCACAGTAAGCTGTGACTTAAACTACAGAAGTAAGCTGTGGTCAAGTGAAAAAGCATGCAAAGTAATGTCTGAAATATGTAAATATGTAGATATCTGCATTGCAAACGAAGACGACGCAGTAGGTATATTCTCAATGGATGCATCTAAATCAAACGAAGAAAAGAATGCGTATATAGCAAAAGAACTTATGAAGCTTTTCCCATTTAAAATGGTTGCCTCTGTATGGCGTACAGAAACTTCAATAACTACATTTAAGCTTCAATCCATGGTTTACACAGAAGGAAGAGCTTACTACAGCAAAGAATATTTCATGCACATACTTGATTATATCGGTGCCGGAGATGCATACTGCGCAGGTATCATATACAGTATAATCAATAATTTTGACCCTCAAAAATGTGTTGAATTCTCCAATGCAGCAAGCTGCTTAAAGCACACTGTGAGCGGTGACTTTAACCTTGTAACTGCTGATGAAGTAATGAAGCTCGCATTTTCAGAAGCTGGAAATGAAGTTCAGCGATAATAAGTTTTACAATTAAACGTATTTCCGTCACTTTTTATGGTAATCTGACCGCAATTTGATGTAATATACGTAAAAGCTTTTATATTTTTTAATTTGTCCACAGTCTGTTTTGCAGGATGTCCGTATCGGTTATCTATACCGCATGATATTATTGCAAGCTGTGGACTTACTTTTTCTATAAATTCATTATCAGACGATGAATCTGAACCGTGATGCGCTGCCTTCAGCATAGTTGTCTGTTTTATTTTACCGTTCATAAGCAGCATCTTTTCGATACAAGCCCCGATATCTCCTGTAAAAAGCGCAGTGAATTTCTTATATTTCAGACTAATTACAAGCGAATAATCATTGACATTTTCATATGTAAAACCGCTCACGGGATTAAGACACGTAAGATTTACGCCATCACCCAAATCAAGAAAACCTCCTCCTTTCATGCAGATAACATTAATTTCTTTTTCCTCTGCCAAATTAATTATGTCTTTAAAATCTTCTTTTTCCTTTCCTCCCAAATCAGGCAAAACTATATTTTTTATTTTAAAAACTCTTTCCTGCATATTCATAAGCTCAATTATTCCACTTGTGTGGTCCATATCGGGATGACTTATAAAAACATAATCAATGCAGGTCACTCTCTTTGACTTGATAAGCGGATAAATACGTTTTTTACCGACATTTTTAATATCTGTGCTGCCTCCGTCAAAAAGCACGTTAATACCGCCCGGACTCCTTAAAAGAACGGATTCTCCCTGCCCCGTATCTATCATGTCTATTATCAGCTTATTTTCCTGCTTGGGCAAAAGTATCATAACTGCCAACAAAAGCAGTAATCCTGAAATAATATTCATAAGTTTTGCTGAACTTTTAAATTCTATTGAAGCTTTAAACTCTTTACAAAGTGCGAATTTCTTTACAAATACAACAAAATTATTATATAAAAAATAATATATGAACTAAATTCCGGTTTTCCTGTAACAATCCGGCTCTTAGGAATTGCCTCAGAAATTCTGCATAACAGTTCATATATTGACAACACACAGTTTGCGCCTCCCAAAAAAAATGAGGCTGCCCACGCTGAAAATAATCCTGCGACAGCCGCAGCTATGGCACATATAAAAAGCAGTGTCATAAGCGGTATTGCAATTATATTTATAAAAGGTGAATAAAGCGGAAACTCAAAATTTTGATAAAGTATAAGAGGCAGGGTAAATAAACTTATCGCTGTACTTCCAAGAAACGCATCCGCAGCTTTAACACAAATTTCACCTGCTCTTTTTTTGTAAGGATTAATTTTTATATTGATATCTTTAATTTTCTTTGAATAAGACAATAGAAATATATTATGAAATATAGGATGCAGCACCGCTATACCAAGTATTGCTGCAAATGAAAGCAAAAAAGACATGTCATAAAACACATAAATATTTTGTAAAGCAAGGATAATTCCCGACAAAGACAATGCGCAAAAAATATCGTACGTCTTTCCTAAAACATCCGCCCCGACGGACACTATACTCATTATAAGTGCTCTTCCTGCAGACACCGCGTTTCCTGTAAGTATAACATACATTACAAGAAATGCTGCTGCTGCGCAGAATGAAACAAAATAACTCACTCCGGCACGACGAAGTATTTTATAAAAACTCATACCTATAAATGATACATGAAGTCCGCTTATTGCAAGAAGATGCGCAATTCCGTTTCTTTTGTATAAATCGTACTGCTCCTGTTCAATTCCGTCTCTGTCACCAAGAACAATCCCCTTTAAAAAACCTGCACTCCTTTTATCAGTAGCATTATCATATATATTTGCCACGCGTTGTTTCATATCGGACAACATTTTTTGTATACCGGTACATTTTTCTGTTATCTGTATTTCCTGTGATGTAAATCTTAAGAATATTCCCTTTGACTTATAATAAGACTTCTGATTAAATTCACCGTCGTTTCGTGCATCTTTGCATAAACTTACCTCACCGCGCATGCTTATCCTGTCACCAGGAATTATTTTATAGTCCTGTTCTTTTTTATTATCATGCATATTTCTGTTATGGTCTCCACTGTTATAGTCACTTAAAACTATCTTAAGATTATCTCCATATACGTTTTCATCTGTCAAATTAACTGTGCAAGCTTTTAAAATATACACCATGCCATAATCTTTCACAGACACACTCTCAACTATTCCCTCTGCCCACGCAGCTTTATATTCATTCTCATTTAAATTAGAAATTATTTCAGGCGGAACCATTTTAATGCTTCCATAAATAAATGAAACTGAAAATATAATAATAAATGCAATTATATATTTGTATATATTACTTATAAAATTATAAGTATATGTTTTTTTTAAAAAATATGCAGCTGCTGCCAATAATACTGATATCGGAAGCAACTGCCAAAGTCCCTTTGATGCACATAAAATGCCGGCATAAAATGTACACGCAATAAATACTAAGGGTCTTTTTATATCTACCCCTCCATTCTTAAATTCCAAACAGCTTAATTAAAGCTTTTTAAGAATCAATAATATTTTTATTAAATTGAAAATTCTGATCCAGCTTTATACTCTCCCTGAAGGTTTTTGTAGAATCTCCATTTACCATTATCTTAACCGATTCTATATCCTTAAGTCCGCACAAAGTATTAACTATTGAATAAATCGCAACATCTGCCGATACATTTACCATTTCAGTAAAAAATACTGAATCAAAATTCACATAACAGACACCGCTGCTTACAGAAATACTTAACAGCTTCATAGTTGAAGGAAGTGTAGAAGAAAAATTACTGTCAGTAGTTCCCTCTATCAACCTTTCCATAACCGCTTTTTCTATAGATATATTCTTGGCATAAGGTATCATCTCTTTTTTTCTTATCAGCCTGTCACCTGTTTTATTACCGTAATAAAAACTTACTTCTTCCCACTTAACCTTGTCAATACCGTCTGCATCATCTGCAAGATAATCGTTTGATAAAAGTCCCATATCGGTCCCATCATCATATCTGGCTGTCACACCATCAACATATATCTGTATATATTTAACCCCTTCAATCTGTGTTATTGTCTTAATGAGACCTGCGCGATAAAGGATTTCATCAACATTTTCCATATCATAATATGATTTATCAAAAAAGACATTTGCAATTTCATTTACAACCGAAACTTCAAGCAAATTCACATAATAAGGCTTTAGCACAAAAAGCTCCTCCTTTTTGTCTACCTGATTCATCTGCTTGGCAAGTTCAAATGCAAGCTGGGATAAATCTGTGGTTTCTGTACGATAATCAAGCTTTTCCAAAACATTTTGTGAAGCCTTTTTATAATAAATACTGTATACCTGTCCTTTTTCGTTGCTGTCACCTGCACAGCCATACAGAAATATTGGTACAGACACTATTATAAACATAAGAATTAATGCTGTCATTTTTCTTAAATTTCTCATATAACCCCTTATTTCTGAGCGACAACGCCGCTTTCTTTAATTAATATAGTTTAACGGAATTCTGATTGTAAAAGTTGTTCCTACTCCCTCTTCACTATGAAGTTTTATAGTTCCATGATGCATAACAATAATTTTTTGAACAATGGCAAGTCCTAAACCCGTACCGCCCGACTCCCTTGAACGCGCTTTATCGACCCTGTAAAATCTTTCAAAAACCTTATCCTGACTATCCTCCGGTATGCCTATTCCCGAATCCTCTATTCTTACATAGAAATACTGATAATCTGCATTAAGTGAAACATGTACCCAACCGTCAAACTTGTTATACTTAATCGCATTCTCAACAAGATTTGAAATAACCTGAGTAAACTTAAGCTCATCAACCTGAGCGACAACAGGACGGAAGCTTTCAAAAAGCACTTCAACATTCTTTTTCTGTGCGATTGGCTTTAATCTTTTTAAAATCATCTCAAGCAGTTCGTTTATGTTAACTGAAGCTACATGCATTGAATCTGCGGCCTTATCCATCCTGACTAAAGAAAGCAGATCTTCTATAATCTTACTTTCCCTGTCAATTTCCTTTGTTATGTCCTGCATAAATTCCTTATACAATTCTATAGGTACGTCATCCTGCATATTAAGTGAATCTGCCAAAACCTTAATTGATGTGATAGGGGTCTTTAATTCATGTGATACATTCGATACAAATTCCTGCCTGTTTTCATCATTATCATTCATCTTGTCAAGAATAATGTTAAAATTCTGAGCAAATGACCTAAGTTCTGTAGTTCCGCCGACATCTATTCTTTTATCAAAATGACCTGCGGCCACGTCCTCGACAACTTTCATGGCCTTTTTAACTTTTCTTCCTGAATATACACATATAATAAATATTGCTGATACAATAATAATAATAAAACCGGTTATAAGAACATTTTCCCTCTCTCTTACATCTGATACAAATTCTCCTATAATACTAACATCCATATCTGCAACAAGAATTCCCATCATTACGTTATCGGATCCATATATAGGTACAACTGCCTCTATATTTTTATTATCACTGTCAAAATAAGAATAACTTTTACCCTTCTGATATGCATCAATAACATGCTCATTGAGAATTGCTTTGTCATTCTCCATCGAATATGAATCTGACACAATCACAAAATTAGTATTTACAATCCTTACCCTTACTGAATTCATGGTAGAATATCTTCTCATCTGAGTGTACACCCCACCATTTTCAGCCTGTGCAAGTGAATTGTAATCACCAAACTCATCAGCCATGACTGCCGCATTCACCTGTAAAACCGCTACCTGAGATGAAATCATATTCTGCTTATAATAATAATTAACCATATTAGTCATAATTATCAAAGGAATTATAATCAACAGAGAAAAAGTCACAAACATTCTGAATCTTATGCTTGAAATACCAATTCCTATTCTTTCAAACATTTCAAGAAACACTCTTAAACTAAAACGTTTTCTTACATCACCATATTTTCGCGACTCGTAATTTTTAATATTTTTAAACATTAAAGAAATACCCCACGCCCCACTTAGTATGCACATACTTAGGCTCACTAGGGTTATCCTCTATCTTTTCTCTCAACCTTCTTACATGCACATCAACAGTTCTTGCATCTCCCGGATAATCGTATCCCCATACCGTATTTAATAAAGTCTCTCTTCCATAAACCTTACCCGGATTTTTAACAAAAAGCTCAATAAGATCAAACTCCTTTGCTGTAAGATATATTTCCTTACCACCGATATAAAGACTCCTGCTGTCGCAGTCTATTTTAAGATCTCCAGCAACAAGCACATTAGATTTCTTAGGTGCCTGCTCTTTTTTTGAATTTCTTCTTAGAATAGCTTTAATTCTCGCCTTCACCTCGAGAATATTAAATGGCTTTGTTATATAATCATCTGCGCCATACTCAAGGCCCAGGATCTTATCCATATCATCTCCCTTTGCAGTGAGCATAATAATAGGAACATTAGAAAATTCCCTTACCTGCTGACACACCAAAAGACCGTCAAGCTTAGGAAGCATAACATCTAAAAGCACCATATCGTAATCGTTATTTCTTATGCTCTCCACAGCCTCCTCACCGTCATAAGCGCATGATACTTCCATTCCATCCTGCTCTAAACTAAACTTCAATCCCTTTACAATTAATTTCTCATCATCTACAACTAAAACTTTTCCCGGCATATTTTTTCCTCTCACTCTACACAAATCAAATCTTTTATTTTATCAAAAGCAGCATCTTTGATGCCGCTTATTTTTTTAATATCACTTATGCTTTTAAATTTTCCGTTTTTTTGCCTGTAATCAATAATATCTTTGGCCCGCGACTCACCTATTCCCGGAAGAGTCATAAGCTGCTGCGAAGTTGCAGTATTTATATTGATTTTGGCTGCCTCAATGCCTCCCGCCTGCTCCTGCGGCAGCACTTCGCCAAGCTTAGGCACATAAAGCTTTTGCCCATCTTTCACCGAATCTGCAAGGTTAATATACGTCCGGTCAGCATCTTCGCTGAAGCCTCCGGCCATCTCGATAACCTCATATATGCGCAGGTCATCACTGCACTCATAAACTCCCGGCGAGTTCACGCTTCCGCATACATATACGTAATATACTGCTGTTTTTTCCGAATTATCATTCTGATTTTTTGATTCAGCCAACAAACTTTCTTCTGAAAAATCCTGTGTGCCATCATCATATACAATTTCCTGCCCGTGAAGCGGTTCAGATTTATCGTAAGAAAACTTTAAACCTCTTAATACACAGTAAAAAATACCGCAAATAAGTATAAATACAACTATCAGCGGATATTTTAAATTATTTCTTTTCGTCAATAATAATTTTATAAAATCTTTCAATGTACAAACTCCTTTTTTCAAAGACCCTGTTTTGTACATGAATATTGTACAAAAATAAAAATAATAATACAAGTGCAAATCTGGCTAAAATATAGTACAATATATTTATTAATTATTTATGAATTTTTTTTGCGGAGGTATATTTTGAAAAACAAGAATAACAAAAAACGCAGTGTACGATTTTCGCTGTTCGATAACGTAACCGGCAATATTCCCGAAGGTAATATAACTTATATTATTGCATTTATAATTCCTTTGATTATTTTGATTGCACTTTATTATGTACGTGAAATTTTTCCATTTGGACAAAACTGTTATCTGCGCTCTGATATGTATCATCAGTACGCACCGTTTTTTTCCGAATTGTGGCACAAAATACGCAATGGCGAGATGCTGACCTACTCATGGGATATCGGCATGGGTACTAATTTCACTTCGCTTTACGCATACTACCTTGCAAGCCCTGTAAACTGGTTTATAGCACTTTTCCCTCAAAAATACATGATAGAGATAATGAACGCTATCATAATACTTAAAATGTCTGCTGCCAGTCTTACATTCTGTTACTACATCAGCAAACATTTCAACACTAAAAAATGCACAATCGCCCTTTTTGGTGTATTTTACTCACTCTGCGGTTTTCTGGCTGCATACAGCTGGAATATAATGTGGCTTGACTGTGTTCTCCTGCTGCCTTTAATAATGCTGGGACTTGAAAAGCTCGTAAAAGAAAATAAATGTTTCCTTTACTGCATAAGCTTAGGAATCTGTATTTATACAAACTACTATATTTCAATTATGGTATGTATAAGCGTTGTAATTTATTTTGTGGTTCTTCTTCTTGCATATGATGGTGTAAAAAAGCCCGTAATATATTTTAAAAAATGTGTACTTTTTGCATTTTATTCACTTATTGCCGGAGGCCTTGCAGCTTGCCTTCTGCTTCCTGAAATTTACACATTTTCACTTTCCGCATCAAGCACAATAACATTTCCTAAGACATTTACAGCTTACTTTTCTATGCTGGAAATGCTTATAAGACACCTGATTAACGTTCCTGTTCACTTGGGACTCGACCACTATCCGAATATTTTCTGCGGTGTTGCAGTTTTTATACTTATACCACTCTATATTATGGACAGAAAAATAAATGCACGTGAAAAAATCGGCAAATGCGTTATTATACTTATATTTTTACTCGCATTTAATATTAATCAGTACAATTTTATATGGCATGGTTTTCATTTCCCAAACAGCCTGCCTTGCCGTCAGTCATTTATATATATATTCTTCCTGCTTACAATGTGCTACGAAGCTTTTCATCATATAAAACTGTTCAGCAAAAAACAGTTTGCTGGTGCAGTATGGTTTGCAATAATTTTTCTTGTTCTTACAGAGCATCTGTTCAGGGGCAATGAAAAATACAACTTTTTGATATTTTATATAAGCGGCGCATTTATACTTATATATGCTCTTCTGCTTTATCTTAACAGAACAATGCACAAATACATTCCTGCACTTCTGCTTGCTGCACTTGCCGTTGTGGTTGTCGAAAATACAATCAACATGGAAAGCACAGGTCTTAGCACAACAGGAAGAACAAATTACCTTCTGGATTATAATGCTGTTAACATGGTTACAGATGAAGTTAAAGCTTTGGATGATTCATTTTACAGAATGGACAAAATTACAGGCGCAAGAACAAAAAACGATGGTGCATGGCATAACTATCATTCAATCTCCACGTTTTCTTCAACCTCAAATGCAGGAATATCAAAGCTTTTTGAAAATCTTGGTATTATCAGCTCATTTAACGCTTACGGTTATGACGGTTCAACAATGGTTACAAATTCATTGTTCGGCGTCAAATATTTAATCAGCAACAAACACCTTGCTGAAGATAATTTAAGGTCATACCTGACAGGACATGACGGTGAGTTTGTATACCAGAACAATTATACGCTTCCTGTCGGATATCTCGTTTCAAGCTCAGTTAAGGATAGCTGGAAACCTGACAAAATTTATAACGGAATTGAAAATCAGAATTTTATGATTAAGCATATGACAGGAGTTGATTCTGTATTTACTCTTCTTGAAGAATACAGAACAGATACCGACGTCACATTTACACCAAAAACAAACGGTCATATATATATGATTGCCGCAAACAGCAACCTTGAAGCAGTAGGCGTAACTATAAACAGCAACGCAGTCAGCTATTCAGATCTTGACGATGGCAGAAGAATTATTGATCTTGGATATCTTACAACTAATGATATAGTTGAAATTAACGGAAGTACTTCCCTGCAGCTTTCAATATATCAGCTAAATGAAGCTGCATTTAAGCAGGCATATGAAATTTTAAATACCGGAGGATATAACGTTGAAAGCTGGTCTGACACAAGCTTTAAAGGCACTGTAAACGCCGAATATGACGGTACGTTTTTAATGTCTATACCTTTTGATGGCGGTTGGAGTGTATATATAGACGGTAAAAAAGCTGAAACTTATGCAATACAGGATGCACTGCTCGCCGTTGACATGAAAGCCGGCACTCACACAGTTACATTAAAATATATGCCTGTAAATCTCATAAGTGGTTGCATTATCACACTGTTATGCATTATTATATTGATTGCGATTTATTTATTAAAACGTTATATAAATGCAGGAAAACTTAACACATCAAAACTGCCGCCAATCATTTCCACAATAATATGCGAGCAGGATATAATTGTCGGTCATCCGGCAAACAATAAGATATCTCAAAAGAATTTAAATGCACTCACCGAGGAGATGAATGATTTTGACAATATCGAAATAGACAGTGACGATGATACATTAAGTGACAAAGAAATTTAAATTACGGAGGAATAATAATATGAAACTTTGGGGTGGACGTTTCACTAAAGAAACTGATCAACTGGTAAATAATTTTAACGCTTCAATCTCATTTGACAGAAAATTTTACAAACAGGATATTACAGGAAGCATTGCTCATGCAAAAATGCTCGGTTCTCAGGGTATAATTACTGCTGAAGACAGCAATGCAATCGTTGACGGATTAAACGGCATTTTAAATGACATTGAATCCGGTGTACTTGAAATAACAGACAAATACGAAGATATCCATACTTTCGTTGAAGCCACATTAATTGAACGTATTGGCGACGCCGGCAAAAAGCTTCATACAGGAAGAAGTCGTAATGACCAGGTAGCACTTGACATGCGTCTTTTTACACGTGAAGAGGTTGCTAATATAGATTCTGAGCTTAAAGAGCTTATGGCAGTTATTCTTAGAATCATGAAAGAAAATACAGAAACCTACATGCCGGGCTTTACACATTTGCAAAAAGCTCAGCCCGTAACAGTTGCACACCACTTTGGTGCTTATTTTGAAATGTTTAAAAGAGACAGAAGCCGCCTTTCTGATATCTATAACAGAATGAATTACTGTCCTTTAGGTGCAGGTGCTTTGGCCGGAACAACTTATCCTTTAAACAGGGAGATGACAGCGCAGCTGCTCTCATTTTACGGACCTACATTAAACAGCATGGATTCTGTTTCAGACAGAGATTATCTCATAGAATTTTTAAATGCACTCTCAATAATAATGATGCACTTAAGCCGCTTCTCTGAAGAAATATGTATATGGAATTCAAACGAATACAAATTCATAGAATTGGACGATGCTTACAGCACCGGCAGCAGTATCATGCCACAAAAGAAAAACCCTGATATTGCTGAACTTGTACGCGGAAAGACAGGACGTGTATATGCAGCTTTGGTAAGTATTCTCACCACAATGAAGGGTATTCCTCTTGCATACAATAAAGATATGCAGGAAGATAAGGAGCTCTCTTTTGATGCTTTCGATACTGTTAAAGGCTGTATAAGCCTATTTAAAGGTATGATTGACACAATGCGTTTTAACCCTGAAAGAATGGCAGACAGTGCAAAGAAAGGCTTTACAAATGCCACTGACGCCGCTGATTATCTTGTTAAGAAAGGGGTTCCGTTCAGAGACGCTCATGGTATAGTAGGCCAGCTCGTACTTTTATGTATTGATAAGGGTATTGCCCTTGACGATTTATCACTCGATGAATACAAGAACATAAGCCCTGTATTTGAAGATGATATATATGATGCGATAAGCTTAAAGACTTGCGTTGAAAAACGACTTACTCTCGGCGCACCGGGTTCTGAAATGATGAATAAAGTTATTTCAATTTACGATGAGTATATGAATAATTCTGAGTTTCCGAATTAAAAAAATAAATTACATTTACACATATAACAAAAAGCATGGGGATTTGTTTCACTGCACGAAACGAATCCCCATGCTTTTACACACGCACTTTAGTTCCCTTAGTATCTCTGTGCGCAAGCTTCATTTTGCCGAAGTCTATATTTTTTCCTTTATATTCAATCGTAAGCTCATCTGACTTTGCGAGAAGATAAACTTCTTCAATATAATCATCTTTAGCTAACTTAATTCCCCTTACTCCTATTGCACTCTTCTTTTTGCAAGGTATTTCCGTAAGCGGAAATTTTAAAAATACACCCGCTGCTGTCTGTAAAATTACATTTTTATTGCTTTCTATAACCTCTTCCTCTGATGTAGTTCCGTCATAGTTGAATTTAGAGTAAAGCTCCACTCTTGCATCAGTCATGTATATACCTGCCAAAATATCTCCCTCGCCAAGCTTTGTCGAAGCAACTGTTCGTTTCTGCACCTCAAATTCAGAGGCATCAACCAGCTTCATCATCCCCAGCTTAGTGACAAACAATATTTTTTGATTTTTAAGACTTGAGGCAGGACAAAGATAAATTATACTCTCACCGCTGCTGTCATAATTACCGAGATTATCTATAGGTGTACCCTTATCCCTGAATCTTGTAAACGGAATATCCATAACTTTAATCTGATGCAGATTTCCGTTGTCCGTGAATATACATATTTTATCTGTATTCATGCAGGAAATAACATATTTATTTTCGTTGTGTACAGCTTCCTTGTTACGCTCATATGCCGACATATCTATCGTCTTTGCGTAACCGAATCTGTCCATAATAAACATCACTTCCTGCTCAGGAACTTTCTTTTCCTCAAATACAGCTTCCTTTGCATCTTCTATAACAGTTCTTCTCGGTACGCTGTACTCTTTCTTAATTTTTTGTAAATCTGCTTTTATTACCTTTGCCATTTCATTTTTACTGCCTAGTATTTTTTCATACCTGGCGATTTTTTTAAGGCACTCCTCATAATCCTCTTGAAGAGCAAGGATTTCCAATCCGATAAGCTTATACAGACGCATCTCAAGTATTGCTGATGCCTGACGTTCTGTAAAATCAAGCTTTTGCGCCGACATTTCAGATATCTTTGATTTAAATTTTATCCCATCGGTATTACCGTTTATCAGACAATCCTTTGCCATTTTTAAGTTAGAACTTCCACGGAGTATCTCTATAATCAAATCAATTATGTCGCAGGCACGTATGAGTCCCTCTTTTATTTCTTTATTATCAAGCTCTTTATTTAAAAGTGTCTGATATTTTCTCGTTGTAATATCATACTGGAAATTAATGTGGTGTTCAATAATCTTTTTTAGGCTGAGTGTTTCCGGTCTTTTATCAACGATTGCAAGCATATTTACGCCGAATGTATCCTCAAGTTTTGTCTTTTTATATAAAAGATTCTTTAAATTTTCCACATCAGCATTTTTCTTTAACTCAAGTACAATACGGATTCCCTCTTTTGATGATTCGTTAGAAATATCAACCACATCAGAAGCTTTTTTATTTTCAATTAAATCAACCACATCAGATAAGAACTTTCCGATATTTGCCCCCACCATAGTATATGGTATCTGTGAAATTACAAGCTTATCTTTCTCACCTCTCTTTGAGGCAGGCTCAAAATCGACCTTACCGCGAACCTTTATTTTTCCTGTTCCGGTCTCATATATATTTAAAAGCTCACTTTTATTTACAACAAGTCCGCCTGTTGGAAAATCCGGTCCCGGACAGTACTGCATAAGCTCCTGCGTCGTAATATTTTCATTATCCATATAAGCACAGACTGCATCCACAACTTCTCCAAGATTATGTGTAGGTATATTTGTAGTCATACCTACCGCGATACCATCTGCACCGTTTATCAAAAGATTTGGTACTCTTACCGGAAGCACTTCAGGTTCTTTTTCGGTCTCATCAAAGTTCGGCACAAAATCAACAACGTTCTTGTCTAAATCCGCAAGATATACGTCCTGTGTGAATTTCTTTAACTTAGCTTCCGTATATCGCATCGCTGCGGCACCGTCACCCTCTATTGAACCAAAATTGCCATGTCCGTCAACAAGAGCCATACCTTTCTTAAAATCCTGTGAAAGTACAACTAAAGTTTCATATATTGAACTGTCGCCATGCGGATGATATTTACCCATGGCATCACCCACAATACGTGCCGATTTTCTGTGAGGCTTATCATAATTAAGACCAAGCTGGTCCATAGCATAAAGTACTCTCCTCTGCACGGGCTTCAAACCGTCCCTTACATCAGGAAGAGCTCTTGCAGTAATAACACTCATAGAATAATCTATATATGATTTCTGCATCAATTCTGAATATTCTGTTTTAATAATCTGTTCTGCCATTATTTACTCCTCTTTAAGCGTCTATCTCAGCTTCATTCGCATGCGCAATACACATGCGAATACTTCTTTCTAAGCATCTATTTCTGCTTCATTCGCATGTGTATATATAAATTCTCTTCTTGGTGGGACTTCACTTCCCATAAGCATTGATGTGACTTCTGCTGCCATTTTTGCATCTTCAATCTCCACCTGCTTTAATATACGTGTCTCCGGGTTAAGCGTGGTTTCCCAAAGCTGGTCAGGATCCATTTCCCCCAAACCTTTATATCTTTGCAATATAAATGTTCCCGCACCATGCTCTTTTCTGTATTTTTCCAGAGCCTTATCATCATAAAGGTATTTGCTCTCGGCCTTTTTATCGCTTTTTTTTGGCTCAGCCTTATAAAGCGGCGGTGTAGCAATATATACATGCCCCTGATTTACAAGCTCCGGCATAAATCTATAGAAAAACGTAAGCAGCAGCGTATCAATATGCGCACCGTCAACATCGGCATCTGTCATTATTATAATCTTATTGTACCTTAATTTATTTATATCAAAATCGTTGCCATACCCCTCAAGGAAACCGCAGCCAAACGCATTAATCATTGTTTTTATCTCTGCATTTGCTAAAACCTTATCAATACTTGCTTTCTCGACATTTAAAATCTTACCTCTTATAGGCAAAATAGCCTGTGTACGCCTGTTTCTTGCTGATTTTGCCGAACCTCCGGCAGAATCACCCTCAACTATAAATACTTCACATTCATTTGGATCCCTGCTCTCACAGTTTGCAAGCTTACCGTTTCCGTCAATAGAAAATTTAGGCTTAGTAAGAAGATTTGTCTTTGCCTTCTCCTCCGCCTTCCTGATTTTAGCTGATTTCTCAGCGCATGCTATAACATTTTTTAAATTATCAAGATTTTTATCAAAATAAAGCTGTACCTCATCATTTGTGACAGAGCTTACTACCGTTCCTGCATCCGGATTATCAAGCTTGGTCTTTGTCTGCCCCTCAAATCTCGGTGCAGGATGCTTTACCGCAACAATGGCTGTCATTCCGTTTCTTACATCAAGGCCCGTAAAATTTGCATCTTTTTCCTTTAGTATTCCAAGCTCTCTGGCATACTGATTTATAATCATTGTAAATTTTGATTTAAAACCTGTTAAATGAGTTCCGCCCTCCTGTGTATATATATTGTTGCAAAATCCGAGTACATTTTCCTCGAACTCATTTACATACTGAAAAGCGACCTCAACCTCTATTCCGTCCTCACTCTTTTTATAGTACACAATATCGCTTACAGTCTCTTTTCCCTCATTTAAATCCTTTACATAAGCTTTTATTCCGTCAGGCTCATGAAATGTTATTTTCTCGCTGTTTTCACCTCGTTTATCTTCAAAATGTATAGTCAGACCCGGATTTAAATATGCAGTCTCGTGAAGTCTGCTCTTTATCGCGTCTGCCTTAAATACTGTTTTTTCAAATATTTCTCCGTCAGGAAGAAATGTTACCGTTGTTCCGGTATCATTTTTTCTGCACGTCCCAATCTGGTTTAACGGTTCAACCACTTTTCCTCTCTCATAACGCTGTTTATGAACTGCTCCGTCAATTCTTATCTCAACTTCAAGCCATACTGACAACGCATTTACGACAGAAGCGCCTACACCATGCAGACCTCCTGATATCTTATATCCGCCATCTCCAAATTTACCTCCTGCGTGAAGCATTGTAAATACTACCTCAACAGCCGGAATACCTGCTTTAGGATGAATCCCTACAGGAATACCTCTTCCGTTATCCTTGATTGTAGCAGTACCGTCCTTATTTAAGGTGACATTTATTTCACTGCAATAACCTGCCAAATGCTCATCAACTGCATTATCTGCTATTTCATATATAAGATGATTAAGTCCCTTTGTGCCGACACTCCCTATATACATACCAGGTCTTTTTCTTACTGCCTCAAGTCCTTCCAGAATTGATATACTGTTCTCATCATACTTCTGCTTTGTCATTATATTTCTCCTATTGCTTTAAATACTGATTATATACTTCCTCAAAATTAACCGGAAGCACATTAACTTCTGCTGTCCTTAATTTTTTCCATGCTCTTTTATTGACTTCAACATACTGATCTGCTTCATATTTCTCAAACTGCTCGTTAAACGCATCAAGTCTTTTTCTCTCCGTCAGAACTACTTTATTTGCCTCTGTCTTAGACTTTTCATTATCACTGTTGCATTTTATAATATAATATTTTCCGTTTGCCTCAACTATTCCGCTTGTCTCACCGCTTCTTAAATCAAATGCCGCATCCTCAAATGCCTTATCCATAACGCCGCGTTCAAGCTGACACTCGTATTCATCTCCATTGATTTCCTTTGCGACCACATAAAATATTTCACCATTATCAACGCGTTCTTTTGCAGCTTTAATGGCTTCCTCACTGTCTGCACATATATACTGTATTGCTATCACTCGCGCTTCATCAGAACTAACCTCTATATCCAATGAATCTGTCATATCATTATAAACAGTCTGCGCAACAGCAAATTTTGTAAACATATCCTTCAATTTATCCTTTGTGACACCAAACTCCTTAATCTGCTGTTCATTTAAACTGCCATAAAAGCTGTCAACTGCATCATCAATCCCATCTTTCTGACTCCTTGACAATGCCACTCCCTTTTCTTTCGCATAGTTATTCATGCACATTATTCTTGAAAGCTTTGATTTGACCTGTTCCTTTGCATAATCGTCAAAATTGACATCATCAACTGTCTGGCTCCACGCATCACTTCCAAACAATTTTTCATATTCCTTTTTAGTATCAGACATCAAAATCATGACTTCCATTCTATCAGCTTTCTGACCGCCGGTTTTAATCATGCTCTTATCAAAAAATCCTGCAGAAAAATATATAAAATTACCGTTCAAAAACTTCATAAATATAAAAATAAAAGCTATAACTGCGGCTGCACACGCCGATATAATAATAATCTTTTTTCTGTTTCTTCTCATTTTTACCTCATTTCTTAAGCAGCTTTATTGCCGGCTGTTTGTTTTTTCACTCTGTCCTCATTCCCGCAAAAATGCGGCGGACAGTATTTTCCCAATTAATTATGGGATTTACCATCCGCCATATTAAGATTACAGTGTCAAAATCAGTACTCTTTTCCTGCAAGAATCTCCTTATAATCTTTGTAATTCTTTTCAAGAAGTGCCGGTGTATCAAGCCCATACGGACATCTGCTCTTGCACTGTCCGCAATGTAAGCATTCCTCAATCTTTTTCATCTTGGCCTGCATCTGTTCTGTAAGCTGTGCCTCCGACGGGGCTCTTCTTATCATAAGCGACATTCTCGCACAGTTGTTAATCTCTATTCCCACAGGACAAGGCATACAATAACCGCAGCCGCGGCAGAATTCTCCCTGAAGCTGCTCTAAATCATGCTTAATCACAGCCTCTATCTCACCCTCCAGCACAGGCTCGTTATCCTGATAAGACAAAAACTCATCAAGCTCATGCTCTCTTTGTATTCCCCATATAGGAAGTACATTATCAAACTGAAGCATATAGGCATAAACTGCTTTTGAATTATTAAGAAGTCCTCCTGCAAGCCCTTTCATAGCTATAAAGCCCATACCCTCTTTTTCACATTTTTTGACAAGTTCAAGCTCTTTATCTGAAGAAATATAGCTGAATGGAAACTGAAGTGTCTCGTAAAGTCCTGATGAAATTGCCTCATCAGCCACTGCAAGACGATGGTTTGTAATACCTATGTGCTTAATTTTCCCCTGCGCCTTTGCCTCAAGCATTGCCTCGTAAAGTCCGGTTCCGTCTCCCGGTTTTGGACAAAATGACGGATTGTGAAACTGATAAATATCTACATAATCTGTTTTTAAATTTTCAAGAGATTGTTCCAAATCTTCCCAAAAATGTTTTACATCCTGTGCCATTGTCTTAGTAGCAATATAAATTTTATCACGCATTCCCTCAAATGCAAGTCCGAGCTTTTTTTCACTGTCTGTATAAAAACGTGCAGTATCATAAAAATCAACACCATTTTTATATGCTTTGCGCAGCAATTCAACAGCAAAACTTTCTGAAACTCTCTGTATAGGAAGTGCACCAAAACCATTTTTATTTACTGTTATACCTGTTTTTCCTAAAGTTACTTTTCTCATTTCACATAAATCCTGCCTTTCGTAATTTATTTTTTCATACTAATCCTCATTTCTTGAGCAACTTTGTTGCGAAGAGGCAAAGAGAAATTCGCATAAGCGATTTCTCTTCTGCCATAAAGGCTATTTGTTTTGCTCAGAAACAAATAGCTGTGTGAAAAATCATTGTATCAACATGATTTTTCACACTAATCCGCCTGTAATTTTCCATTTTCCGCTGAAATAACGCCATACAAAACACACAACACGGAATATCCAGTCCATAATCATCGCAATCCAGATTCCGATAATACCATAATTCATATTCACTCCTATAATATAACTGAATCCTATACGGAATGCAAACATTGAAAAAATAGAAAGCACCATCGTAAACCTTACATCATTACATGCCCTTAACATATTAGGAAGCACAAATGAAGCCGGCCACAAAAGCATTGCTAATCCATTATGGATTAGAACAAGTATATATGCAAGCTGTGTTGTCTCGTCACTGAGAGCATACAATTTAAGAATCCACGGAAGTCCTAAAATAATAATAGTATTTACAACTGCCGTAAACCCATATGTCATACCCATAAGCTTTTTAGTATAGTATTTTACCTGTTCACTGTCGCCTGCACCGACGCATCTTCCTATAACTGCAATCATCGCAAGATTCATAGCCTGTCCCACAATACATCCCATACCGTCAAGACTGTTTGCCACTCCGTTTGCCGCAATCTGTACTGTCCCAAAGCCTGCAATAATACTTACCACAAGTACTCTGCCCAACTGAAAAATTCCGCTTTCAATCCCATTAGGAACTCCAATATAAAAAATCTTCTTTATAATATACCAGTCAAACTTAAATTTTTCTTTTTGTAAATGTATAATATGCTTTGGATTTTTTAACAATATGTAAAGCACAAATGCCGCCACTGCACGCGATATAAGCGAAGGTATGGCAACACCTGCAACACCTATCTTAAATACATACACACCAAGCGCATTTCCGCAGACATTTATAATATTCATTAAAATCGATACTTTAAGCGTAATCTGGGAATTTCCCATTGAACGAAACAGTGCCGCACATGAATTATACATTGCAAGAAATGGAAATGACAAAGCTGAAATCACAAGATATATAACTGAATTATTAAATACATCCTGTTCTATTCTTCCGAAAAATAATGAAATTATTCCATGATTAAATATAATCATAAGCACAGAAATTATTGTTGTAATAATAATCGAAGAATATATAAGCTGCTTAGCCGAACGACACGCACTCTCATTTTTCCCGGCTCCTATAAACTGCGATGTTACAACCGCACCTCCAGTTGCCAGTGCCGCCAAAACACTTATAATTAAATTATTTAACATATCTACAAGCGACACGCCTGACACAGCTGCTTCTCCGGCCGATGATATCATCATTGTATCGGCCATACCCACGGTAATAGCCAGTGTCTGCTCAAAAATAAGCGGCACAATAAGTTTCTTTAAATCACTGTTTGAAAATAATCTTACCTTATTTGTATTCTCTGATACTACTGACATAATAATCCTCTATTCCTAATATTAATCCACTATCAAACCGTAGTTGTCAATGCCCCAATATTTTCCGAACTTTCTTCCAGCCTGAGGTATCGTTCCAAAAAATGTAAACCCAAATTTCTCATGCAGCCTTACACTGGCCTCATTTCCAGATGTAATAACGGAAAGCACCAAATGTATACTCTCATCATTTTTGGCATAGTCAAGAATCTGTTCCATAAGCTTTTTAGCAACTCCCATTTTCCTGTATTTTACATCAACATAAACCGAGAGCTCCACTGTAGCACTATATGCTTCCTTTTCTCTATATGATGACAGACTTGCATAACCTACTGCTTGTCCGTCCATTTCTGCCACTATAAGCGGATGATTACCTATATTATGCTCATAAAACCACTTTTTTCTCTCACCTATAGTTTTCGGATTTAAATCAAATGTCGCTGCTGTATTTATGACTTCATAATTATATATTGACAAAAGATTTTCTAAATCTTTAAGCTCTGCTTTTCTGATAACCATAGTATCCTCATTTCTTTAATAAAATAATATTATAATCACAGGTTAATTTTATATATTCTCCCCAAAATATTATACGTTTCTTAATTGACTTGTAAATAATTTTTTTAATTTTTTTGCCTTATACACTTTTAAATATTAAATGATTTAAAATTTAAGACGTTTTTTATTGATTTTATTAATTAATTATGTATAATATATAGAGGATTGTTGATTATTTCACATTCTCAAAAAGATAGCCTGTTTCCTGCTTTTGCAGGCAGTTATCGCTAACACTATGAAAGACAAGAGGTAAATTAAAATGTCAGAACTTAATTTAAGCAAGTACGGTATTACCGGTACAACAGAAATCGTACACAACCCTTCTTACGAATTATTATTTGAAGAAGAGACAAAGCCTGAACTTGAGGGATTTGAAAAAGGTCAGGAAAGCGAACTCGGTGCAGTTAACGTAATGACTGGTGTATACACAGGTCGTTCTCCTAAGGACAAATTCATCGTTATGGATGAAAATTCTAAGGATACTGTATGGTGGACTTCTGATGAATACAAAAACGACAACCATCCTGCTACACAGGAAGCTTGGGATGCAGTTAAGGAAATTGCTTTAAAAGAGCTTTCTAACAAGAAGCTTTACGTAGTGGATGCATTCTGTGGTGCAAACAAGGATACACGTATGGCTATCCGCTTTATCGTGGAAGTTGCATGGCAGGCACATTTTGTTACAAACATGTTCATTCAGCCATCTGAGGAAGAGCTTGCAAACTTTGAACCTGATTTCGTTGTTTACAACGCTTCTAAGGCAAAGGTTGAAAACTATAAGGAATTAGGCCTTAACTCAGAAACTGCTGTATTGTTCAATATTACAAGCCGCGAGCAGATTATTGTTAATACATGGTATGGCGGAGAAATGAAGAAAGGTATGTTCTCTATGATGAACTACTACCTCCCATTAAAGGGTATCGCTTCTATGCACTGCTCTGCAAACACAGATATGAACGGTGAAAATACAGCTATTTTCTTCGGTCTTTCAGGTACAGGTAAGACAACTCTTTCAACAGACCCTAAGCGTCTTCTTATCGGCGATGACGAGCATGGTTGGGATGATAACGGTATCTTCAACTTCGAAGGCGGCTGCTACGCTAAGGTTATTAACCTTGATAAAGATTCTGAACCTGATATTTATAATGCAATCAAGAGAGATGCTCTCTTAGAGAACGTAACATTAGATGCTGACGGTAAGATTGATTTCAATGATAAGAGTGTAACTGAAAATACTCGTGTATCTTACCCAATCAACCATATTGAAAAGATTGTTCGTCCTGTTTCTGCTGCTCCTGCTGCTAAGAACGTAATTTTCTTATCAGCTGATGCTTTCGGTGTACTTCCACCGGTATCAATCCTTACTCCAGAGCAGACACAGTACTACTTCCTTTCAGGCTTCACAGCTAAGCTTGCAGGTACAGAAAGAGGTATTACAGAACCTACACCTACTTTCTCTGCTTGCTTCGGACAGGCTTTCCTTGAGCTTCATCCTACAAAGTACGCTGAAGAACTTGTTAAGAAGATGGAAAAGAGCGGTGCTAAGGCTTACTTAGTAAACACAGGCTGGAACGGTACAGGTAAGCGTATCTCTATCCGTGATACTCGTGGTATCATCGATGCAATCCTTAACGGTGACATTTTAAATGCACCTACAAAGAAGATTCCTTACTTCAACTTTGAGGTTCCAACAGAACTTCCTGGCGTAGATTCAAATATCCTTGATCCACGTGATACTTACGCTGATGCTTCTGAATGGGAAGTTAAGGCTAAAGACTTAGCAGAAAGATTCGTTAAGAACTTCTCTAAGTATGAGGGTAATGACGCAGGTAAGGCTTTAGTTTCTGCAGGTCCACAGGCTTAATTTTATAAATAATTAAAATAAAGACAGCATGAAAATTTTTATATTTTTGTGCTGTCTTTTTTATCTTCTCAAATCCTAATTAAAAATATACAAGCTATAACAGCACTATTTTTTAATAATTATTTAATTTAAATATTATTTTCAGTTAATTGTTTTATTATAAAATAATATTCAAAAATCTATTGTAATCGTAAATACTCAGTGCTACTATGTAATCATAAATTTCATCATGAAAGGAGAAAAGCGTATGAAGAACATTTATGAGCCATTATTTGAACCTCTGATAATCGGAAATGTTGAAATTAAAAACAAGTTTTTCATGGCACCTATGGCAACAATTGTCGATGTCGATGAAAATTATTGTTACACTCAACAAAGTATTGATTATTATGTTGAAAGAGCAAAAGGCGGAGTTGGTTTAATTATCACCGGAGCTAACTGGGTTGAAAATGATGTTGAACCACATGCCATCTGTAGTTTCCCATGCCCTAATATGCTGCCTTTGAAGTATGAGCATAAAGCAAAAGAAATGACAGACCGTACCCACGCTTTTGGAACAAAAATCTTTTTACAGCTGACAGCCGGTTTAGGAAGATCTGCTCTGCCTAATTTTGTTGATGCAAAAGATTTTGTTGCTCCTAGTCCAACTACTAACCGTTGGATTCCCAATGCACCTTGTCGTGAATTAACAACCGAAGAAATTGAGCATATTATTGAAAAATTCGGTGACGCCGCACTGATTGCCAAAAATTCCGGATTTGATGGGGTTGAAGTTCATGCTGTTCATGAAGGCTATTTATTGGATTGCTTTACAATGACATTATTTAACCAAAGAACTGATAAGTATGGCGGCGACTTAAAGGGACGTTTACGTTTTGCCACTGAAATTGTTGAGACAATTAAGAATAAATGCGGTAAAGATTTCCCTGTTATTTTACGTTTTTCAATTAAGAGTTACATAAAACAATTACGTCAAGGCGGTTTACCTGGTGAAGATTTTAAAGAATTAGGCAGAGATGTTGATGAAGCTGTTGAAGCTGTAAAAATTCTTCAAGATGCAGGATACGATGCCTTTGACGCTGATGCCGGAACTTATGATTCTTGGTACTGGGCTCATCCGCCAATGTATTTCGAAAAAGGAATGTACCTTCCATTAGTAGAAAAAATCCGTGATGCTGCTAAGGTGCCTTTACTTGTTGCCGGAAGAATGGATAATCCGAAGATGGCAGTAGATGCCTTAAATAAAGGAACTATTGATGGTGTTGGATTAGGACGTCCTCTATTAAGTGATCCTGATTACGTTAACAAATTAAAGGACGGTTCAGAAGATTTAATCAGACCATGTCTGGGATGTCACGACGGATGCTTCGGACGCTTATTACAATCAGGTTTAGGAAGCTGTGCAGTTAATCCTGAATGCGGACGTGAAGATACAGTTGGTGTTGTTCCTGCTGTTGACAAGAAAAAAGTAGTTATTGTCGGCGGCGGACCTGCCGGACTTGAAGCAGCCCGTGTATCTGCTCTTCGCGGTCATAAAGTTACTCTCTTTGAAGCTTCTGACAGACTTGGCGGAGAATTATTAGTTGGCGGTATGCCTAAGTTTAAAGAAGATGATTTGGCTTTGGCATCTTACTATACGAACGAATTAGACAGACTTGGTGTAGATGTCAGACTAAATACTTTAGCTGATGAAGAAAAAATTGATGCTTTAAAACCTGATAGCCTGTTTATATGCGAAGGCTCTGTTCCTGTAGTTCCTCCGATTAACGGTGTTGAACACGCTGTACTGGCTAATGAAGTATTAACAAATAAAGTACCTGCTAAAGACAACGTTGTTGTTATAGGCGGCGGTTTAGTCGGCTGTGAATTAGCATTACACTTAGCCCAGAACGGTAAGAACGTAACAATAGTTGAAGCTTTGCCTGACATCTTGAAATCAGGAATTGCCCTTCCACCTATGAATGAATGGATGCTCCGTGATTTGTTAGCTTTCAATAAGGTTCAAATTATCGGTAACGCCAAAGTAAGTGAAATCCATGCTAATGAAATTAAAATCATTCAGGATGACGCTGAAAAAACCATTTCAACTGATCAGACTGTTATTGCTGTCGGCTACAAGCCTAAACATGACCTGTTTGACAAGTTAAGAAACAAATATACTCATGTATATAATTTAGGTGATGGTAAAGAAGTCAGAAATATCCGCGCAGCTATTTGGGATGCTTATGAGGTAGCACGTAATCTCTAAATTCATACAATTTATTAACACCTCCAGCCTTATGTAATATAAAATTACTAAGGTTGGAGGTGCTGTTTTTGATTTATATTCACTCTTATGACTATCTTATACGACATCTGTTTCTCTTTCTCAAAGTGATTTTCTAATATTATCAATTCATTGTCCTAACACAACCTATTTATGATACGGTTCATTCTTTATTATCCTATAAGACCTGTAAATCTGCTCCATCAAAATCACTCTCATCAACTGATGAGGAAATGTCATTTTTGAAAAACTCAGCTTAAAATCAGCTCTGTCCAACACATTTTTTGACAGTCCGAGAGAGCCTCCTATAACAAATGTTATACTGCTTGTGCCGCTTATACCGAGCTTATCAATTTTTTCTGATAATTCCACAGAATCAAGCATTTTGCCCTCTATCGCAAGAGCTATCACATAATCATCCGGCTTTACTGCCGATAAAATACGTTCCCCTTCTTTATCCTTTATAGCAACATTTACCTGCTCGCTTGCATTATCAGGTGTTTTTTCATCAGGAAGCTCAACTATAGCAAGCTTACAATACCTTGAAAGTCTTTTTGTATATTCATCTATTGCCTGAGTAAAAAATTTTTCTTTAATTTTTCCGACACACACTACTGTAATTTTCAAAAAACACCTCTGTTTACGCTTCTACCACAAAATAATATCCGTTTTCCAGTTTAAATACTTCAAGCTGCTCCTCTAATTCCTCATCGGACATATCATCGACATCCATCCCCTCTTCTTTAAGATATTCCCTCACCTCACCGATATTTTCAAATACCTGTGCAAAGCAATCTTCGAGAAACTCTTTCGCCTCCTCCAGATCAAAAACTACCGGCTCATCAAAAAGCTTTCCCTGCTGTTCTAAAAATACTTGTGCACATTCATCTATATATTTATCCATACTAACCTCCACTCCACTATATTATCCTAAAAATATTGTCTTAAAATTTTTTCTACATTTGCAGTTATATAATTTGCATGTGCCTTAACCTCAGACACCGCTTTTTCCATTGCATATGAGTATGTCACTTCATCAAGCATTTCAATATCATTAAAATTATCCCCGAATGCCATACATTCATCTTTCGTTATACCAAAATACTGCTGAACCTGTTTTACAGCCATGCCCTTATTTACAGATTTGTCCATAAAATCTATATACAAATCTCCTGATACTGTGACTGCTGACAAATCTTTCCACTTACTCATAAAATAGTCTTTGGAATTAACTATTCCTGACAAATCGCATACGGCTACCTTTAATATATCTTCATCAATTTGTGAAAAATCATCCACCAATGTCGTGTGATAGTTAATAACCTTAGTCATACGATATCTATACTCATCTGACTTAGGCTTTATATATGCTGTTTTCTCGCCCGAAACTAAAACCTCACAATTTGGCATATTAATCACATCTTCGATAATATCCATTGCAAGCTTCCTGTCAATCGGCGTCTTTGCTATAGTTTCATCCTTATATTTTACAAGAGCACCATTCTCAGCTATATAAAGCAGTTCATCTGCAACAGGTGCAAACAGCCTTTGCAGACTTACCATCTGTCTTCCGCTCGCAGGCGCAAAAATACATTTTTTGTAACTTATTTTATCAATAACATCAAAAAACGATCTATCTACTTCCTGTGCACCGTTTAAAAGTAATGTACCGTCAAGGTCACTTGCAATGAATTTTATCATTAGATTAACTGCTCCTTTTTAAGTTCATGATAGAGCCTTGCAGCAGGAAGCCCTACGACATTATTATAATCGCCCTCGATTCCCGATACATATGCCGCAAAGCTTCCCTGTATACCATAAGCTCCTGCTTTGTCAAAACAGTCTCCTGTTTCTATATAATTCTTTATTTCTTCATCCGACATTTCATAGACCTTAACTTTTGTCTGTTCTGCAAATGAAAATATCTTTTCTTCTGTCATAACCGTAACACCCGTATACACGCTGTGAACCTTACCTGACAGGCCTTTTATCATTTCAAATGCTTCATCGGCATCGTGAGGCTTTCCCAAAAACTTACCATCTGCATATACGATTGTATCCGCACCGATTACAACACTCGCTCTTTTATCACATTCTGAAAAATTTTCAAATACAGCTTCTGCCTTTAATCTCGAAATTTCTTTCACCACCATATCAGGCAATTTTTCATTAGTTTCTTCTTCTGCGTTACTTGTTATAACATCAAAATCAAGACCAATCTGCTCCATAAGCTCCCTGCGTCTCGGTGAACCTGATGCCAAAATAAGCTTTTTCACGATAATCCTCCGTCATAACATAAATTTAATTTAATCCACCATACTTCTGTTCATAGCAGACTCTAAAGCATCAATAGATGCTCTTATAATATCATGGTCAATTCCTACCCCATAATATTCTTTTCCGTCAGTTCCCGTTATACCTACATAAGCGATAGCGCTTGACTCTGAGCCCTTATTATTCAGCGTATGTTCCTCATACACACAAATGTTGCAAGGTTTGCCGAAATACTCTTCGAGTGCGTTGCTTACCGCATCAAGACGTCCGTTTCCAGATGCTTCAATGTTAACTTTCTCACCGTCTTTCTCAATAGTTACAACTGTCTGAATACCGTTTACCTGCTTGAAATGCACCTCTGTAATTTTAAATACAGGAGTAAATTTCTTATATCTTTTCTCAAATATCTCAAGCACTTCACCCGGCGCAAGCTCCTTGTGATTAACATCAGAAACATCCTTAACTGCGTACCCCAAATCCTCACGCATTTTCTTTGGAATAATCATTCCGTAATTATGCTCAAGCACATAAGCAACTCCGCCTTTACCTGACTGGCTGTTGATACGTATAACATCTGAATCATATGTACGACCGACATCCTCAGGATTAATAGGAAGATAAGGTACTGTCCAATGCTCAGGGTCTGTCTCAACACGATAGTGCATACCCTTTGAAATAGCATCCTGATGCGAACCTGAAAATGCAGCAAACACAAGCTTTCCGCAGTATGGGTGCCTGTCATCAATTTTCATCTGTGTAAGTCTTTCAAATACTTCTGCAAGCTCAGGCATATTTGAAAAATCAAGACACGGATTGACACCCTGCGCATACATATTCATTGCAAGTGTAATTATATCTACATTACCGGTTCTTTCACCATTTCCAAATAAAGTTCCCTCGATTCTGTCAGCTCCGGCAAGAAGTCCAAGCTCAGCGTCTGCCACACCTGTTCCTCTGTCATTGTGAGGATGCAAAGATATAATAACATTTTCTCTGTTATGAAGATTTTTATGCATATACTCAACCTGACTTGCAAAAACATGCGGAAGAGACATTTCGACCGTTGCAGGAAGATTTATTATACACTTATTATCAGCTGTAGGCTCCCATACATCAATAACTGCATTACATACTTCAAGAGCATATTCAGGTTCTGTTCCCGTAAAGCTTTCCGGAGAATACTCAAATGCTATATTTCCCTCTTCCTTTGATGCGAGCTCCTTTAACAGCTTTGCCCCCTCAACTGCAATTTTCTTAATCTCTTCTTTGGATTTTCTGAATACCTGCTCGCGCTGTGCTAACGAAGTTGAATTATACACATGTACAACTGCTCTCGGAGCTCCCTTTATCGCCTCAAAAGTCTTTTTAATAATATGTTCTCTTGCCTGTGTAAGCACCTGCACCGTAACATCGTCAGGAATCATATCTTTCTCAATCAAGGTACGCAAAAATTCATATTCTGTCTCAGAAGCAGCCGGAAATCCGACTTCAATTTCCTTAAAACCAACTTTTACAAGAAGCTTAAAAAATTCTAATTTTTCATTAAGGCTCATTGGCTCAACTAAAGCCTGATTACCATCTCTTAAATCAACTGAACACCAAACAGGCGCTTTGTCTATATACTCCTTTTTAACCCAGTCATTACATTCTTCCTTTGGCATAAAATAGCCTCTCTTATACTGTCTGTAATCAAACATCGCTCTCTCCTCCAAAATAAAAAATATTGCGTATTCGCGCAACGTCAAAAAAGTCTTCCGCCCATGACAAAAATCTGTCAAGAGACGAAAGACTATAATCTCGCGCGTTACCACTCTTATTCACGACATAATCGTGCACTCACCAGAATACGGATAAATCATCTTATATTCTGACCACTATAACGGTTGGTTTTCCGTCTATGCCTACTCGTATATCTGAGCTTTAACCCTTTTATACTTTCAGATAGCAGCTCCGAGGCGAGTTCAATATCTTCCTTCCACTGTCTTGCACCATACGACAGCTCTCTTATGCCGGTTAATATCTAATATTCCTCTTCTTAGCCTTTGAATTATTATTGATGTTAATATACATTATTAGCAATTAAGTGTCAAGACAAATTTTTCATAATATTTATTTCTTCTTCAGTTATTTTTTCCTGTGAATAACGTGCCTTTTCATATATTCCTGTTATCTTCATTGCCTTGTCATCATCACCTGTTATAGTATCCTTTGTAAGCCTGATAGGTGTACTCGTCGTATCCGGAAGCTTTCCCTTTGTTCCCTTTAAAACTTTTGCTTTGTACAGCTTCCTCACTGATTTTTCTTCCTTTGACAAATTAACATTCTTTAATTTTCTATCATTTGAAATACTGCTCTTTTTATATTCCGGCTTTATATACTCTATCTTATCTGTTCCAAGCTTTCTTACCCTATTAAAATTTCGTACATAAACACGAAGACAATAAATCAAGCCTATTATTATTCCGATAACAAGTACAAATACAAATACCTGAATAAGTGCTGTCATAACAGCAGATGGCTGATAAGCTTCTCCTCCGATAAGCTGCCCTGCGTCCGGCTCCTTTGGAGGCTCCTGCGGTATATTATCGGATTCTTTTCCGAAAAGTCCTAAAATAAACAAAAATATTCTTCCGAATATTTTAGCTATGCTTGCGCCTATACTTCCCATAATCGCAAAAATATTCCCATATTCTCCATTATAAAAAATAAGCATTCCGACAAGTATAAGAATTATTGCTGCTACTGTCATAAATGAATTTACGTTTTTTAACTGTCTTGCCGGAAATTCTGTTTTGCCGCTGTTTAAAATAAAAACCTGGTTGATTTTGCTCATATTATTATAAAGTATCTGAAGCACAATAAACATTATGCAAAAAATAACTTCCATATTCATTATAATTATCCTGTGTGACAGTACTCCAACAAAATATCCTACAATAATAACAGCCACCATAGCCATCGGAACTCGCTCTGTCTGAGCCATAAGGCTTAATGCCTCATTTTCGGTTATATTTTTGCCGCTCTCAAGTATCTGTTCCTTTTTGCTGTCATAAGCCTGCTGTGCTGAATTTTTTATTTTTATTGAATAGCCGCAGAACGCAGTCATTATAAGAGCATTAAATACTTTTTCATCTGTTCCGCTTCCAACTATAATCCCAAGCAAAACCAGACATATATTTGAAAATATAAACAGATTAAAGTTATTAATATATTTTCTTAAAAAATACGAAATAACAACGGGAACAACAATATAAAAGCATGTATATAGCTGTTCGTCCGGCTTTCCTACAGCTCCGAAATACGCTGCAACCGTGACAGCCGAAAAGGTTATGCACTGTATAAGTATCTCAAGCAGTGAAAGGACACCTCTTACGCCGATTTGCTTAGAACTGCTTCGCATGATGCTTCACCTCCCACTGATAATAATGTGCATTGCTGTATTCAAGTTCTGCTTCTTCCCCTTTAAAGCATGGAGCTATCCACATGCAGCTTGAACTGTCATTAATATATTCGCTAAATGATTTCTGCAAATCTGCTCTCCTGTTTTGAGAAATCATACAGTATATCACATTATTATTTGATACTTTCGGTACATATTGCGACAATATGTCTTTAAAATCAGGCTGCCCCTGCCTAAGTTCAATTCCTGCCAATGAAGTATTTATAGTATTTATATGAGAAAATCCACTCGCACCATAAACAATAACCGGCTCCTTTGAAAAAGTATTTACTCCATTGCTGATTAACGACACCACAATACCTTTTTCTATGAGCATTTCTGCAAGCCCTGATGCTATCGAAATTGAAGTTTCTGAGAGTTCTTCCCTTATAAGCATACCCTCTGGTTCTACATTTAACAAAATACATACTTCCTGGCATACGGTTTCATTATATTCGTTAACCATAAGATTTCCTGTTCTTGCAAAAGCTTTCCAGTTAATTGAGTTTAATGAATCATACTCCGTATATTCTCTTATCCCCCTGAATGCAAAAGGATCCTCATACATATGGCTGTTATTTTCCACCATACCCATAAGCTTCCTGAATGCAACATTAATACTGCCTGTATCAAGCTTTTTAGGATAAACAACAATCTGCGCATTTGATGGTGTGACCATTACAAGCACGTCCTTCATAAACATTCCTGTCGAAACAACCTGCATATCACTTATCGTATATATACCTCGTTTTGTGCACAGCACCGAAAGAGTTCTTGTAGCCTTCTGATACATAAGCAGCGAAAATATATCGTTGCGGTATGTTTTATCCGAAACGAAGGAATTTTGTGTTCCATCATCAAATATCAGGCTTTTATCTATCTGAAATTTCACATTTATATATGACAACGGAAGCCATTTCCTGTTAGTCACTATCTGAACAAGTTCAGCAGTCTCACCTGCCGATACATGTTTTCTTGAAAAATCAATATTTACCTCTAATCCCTTATTCCACATTTTGCGGTAAATATTTTCAAGAAGCAGATATACAGCAAGCCCTCCAAGCAACATTACTACTATAATCATTTATTCCAATCCTCTGTAGGCACATTTACTGTGTCAAGTATTTCCTTTATCAGTTCTTCCCTGTTATCGCGGCTTGTCATTCCACGCTTTAAAACTATTCTGTGTGCAAAAACAGGAACACTGAGTGTATAAATATCCTCCGGTACCACATAGCCTCTTCCCTGGACATATGCATATGCCCTCGCCGCATTTACCATGTTTAAAGTACCTCTTATACTGACACCGACAGATACATTTTCATTATTTCTTGTCGCATTTACAATATCAGTAATATATCCCATAACAGCTTCATGCACATATACATTTTTTGTCTCTCTTATCATCTCTGTTATTTCCTGTTTTGAACAAACAGGACTTACTGTATCTATAGGACTGTCAAAAAGAAATCTGCTTATTATACTGATTTCTTCCTCTCTTTTTGGATAACCCATTGAAACCTTTAATAAAAATCTGTCAAGCTGTGCCTCAGGAAGCTGATATGTTCCGGCTGTCTCGATAGGATTTTGTGTTGCAATTACAATAAACGGGCTCTCAAGTCTGCTCGTCTGACCATCCACTGTAACCTGTCTTTCCTCCATACACTCCAGTAACGCCGACTGAGTTCTCGGAGTAGCTCTGTTAATCTCATCAGCCAGTATTATATTGCCAAATAACGGACCTCTTCTGAATACAAAATCGCCCTCTTTCTGATTGTAAAAATTAATACCCGTTATATCTGAAGGAAGTAAATCAGGTGTAAACTGTATTCTCCTAAATTCCGAATCCAATGTTTTAGCAAAAGTTTTCGCAAGCATTGTCTTTCCTGTTCCCGGAACGTCTTCCAGCAAAACATGTCCTCCTGCCAGTAAAGCAGTTATAACTAAGTCTGTTACACTTTCTTTACCTACAATAACCTTTGATACATTCTCTCTTATTGATGATACTTTATTCTGATACTTAAATTCTATATTACTCATATACATTCTCCATATTAATCTTCATTATCTTAAGCAAAAAACATCTCCTAATAATGTTTTTTCACAACGATTTTATTTACCAATTATAACAAAAAAGCTGATATCTCACAATAAGACATCAGCTTTTTATATTATTTTAATCAATTATTCTCAACCGGCATATCTGCATTTACATCAATACCTCTTAACTCAACAGGTGTCGAAAATACTATCTGCGTACTCGTTCTTCCGAATTTCTGCAGCTGCCCTATAAATGTATCAAGCTCCATAGTACTTGGAAATACCACCTTAAGAAGCATTGAATAATTTCCTGTAACACAGTTACATTCAACGACATTAGGACATGACTGCACAAACGGATAAAAATCTTTTTTCTGAACAGGTGCCACCTCAAGATTTATAAATGCAGTAATATGATAACCAAGCTTTATTTTATTAATTTTAACCTCATAACCCTCAATTATCTGCTCTCTCTCAAGACGCTCCAACCTTGCAGAAACTGCCGGAGATGATAAAAACACCTGCTCTGCCAGCGCTTTTAAAGGCATTCTTGCATTCTGCTGTAATAGTGTAATTAACTTTTTATCAATCTTATCCATTTCTAATCTCCATTCCACAGACGCATCTACGTCACATAATCCCCATTACTCAAACTATATATCGCAAATAGCTCATACAAACAATAAAAATAAGTACTATCAATTAATCACAATATACACTAATTTTATTAATTGTACAAGCCATTTTCCCATTAAAAAATTAAGTAAGTCATATAAATTATTTATTTAATTTACAATATTGCTTTTTGTCTGATAATTTGGTACATTTTATATGTAATTTTTGCTGTACAATTTATTTACAGCACTTGAAAATGACGAAATGTGTCTGCAGAATGGAGGTTAATATGACAAACTCAAACAATCAGAATGAATATTCTACTGTTACCCTGTCTTTAGATGATGGTACTGAATGTGAATGTGCCATATACAGAATTTTTCCTGCCGGAGAAAATAATTATATCGCTCTTATCCCATTAGAGGATTCTGAAGATGATGAACAGGACATATATTTGTATCGATACACTGAAAACGAAAATGGTGAACCGCTTCTTGAAAATATTGAAACTGATGAAGAATATGAAATTGTTTCAGAAGCATTTGATGAAGAACTCGACGCTATGGAATATGAAGAACTATATGCTGAAGAGGATGAAGAATAATAAATAAAAAAATAGGAATTATTTTATATTCTTTAATTTCTCATGCCATGCAGTTCCCTTATAAATCTTGAGGGCTGCATGGTTTTATTACTTTTCTCTTTTACACAGCATATTATAAGCTTCTTCTTTGCTCTTGTTACCGCAACATAAAACAGTCTGCGCTCCTCCTCTATGGAATCATCTGTCAATGCTTTGGAATTGGGAATTATACCTTCATTTACATCGGGAATAATAACAGTGTCGAATTCCAATCCTTTTGATGAATGCATTGTACAAAAGCTGACCCGGCTTTCCTGTCTTTGTCTGTCGTATTTGGACTTCTTATCTTCATTATCCATATTCCTGCACATTTTTATATACTTAAGCCATTGTTCATATGTATCAAATTTTAATGATAAACTTTGAAACCGGTCAAGCACACTATAAAAATCCTGCACTTTAACATTCTGTTCCTCTGCATGTTCTTTTAAATACCGGTCATACCCAACCGCTTTTCTTATATAATTTATTCCCGCAAACGGATTTAGATTCTTAATTATCTTTATGTGACACAAAAACTCCTTAAAAACTGATATTAACTGAATTTGATTTAACTGCTGCATCTGTGATACCACATTTTCAACATCTACAAAAGACTCAATAAAAAAGCTTCTGTCAACATACCTCATGGGTTTGTTTATAATCCTTAAGAAATATTCACGCTTATTATCCCCTAATGCAATACTTATATACGATATAATATCTTCAATAATCCAATGTGAATAAAAATTTGCAATCTGACCGTTAAATACCGTATCTATCCCTTTTTTCTTAAGTAAACATACCAAATCCAAAGAAGCAGTATTAGTTCTTGTCAAAACAGCAGTCTGACAATCACTGCTGCATATATAATCAGCCAAAAAGTTATTCTGTGATAACTGATTATCAAAAGTATGATATTCCACATCACAGCCTAAATCACTATATGGCATAAGCGCCTTATAAAACCTGTCCTTATTACAGTCAATTAATCTTTTTGCCGCATATACTATATTTCCTGCCGACCTGTAATTTACATTAAGCTTGTAAATATCACAGTCCTTGTAACTTTCGGCAAAGCCTTTCATAACCTTAGGCGCCGCACCTCTAAAACCATATATGCTCTGGTCATCATCTCCCACTACAAATATATTCTTATGGATATCCGACAACATTTTCATAATCTCAAACTGAATAGACGAAGCATCCTGAAACTCATCTATAAGTATAAAATCATACTTATTCTGCCACAACATAAGAATCTGCTCATTATTCTTTAAAACTTCATATGTCTTTATCAGCATATCCTCAAAATCAATCATCCTTTGAGCTTTAAGAAAATTTGCATATTCATTGTAAATTTGCATAAAAACATTCTTTTCACAGCTTGACGGAATATATGTGTCAAAATCTGTATTTGCAATATTGGATTTTACTTTCGCAATCTCAGATAATATATCAGAAATAACAGAACTTTCATCATACACTATAGATTGAGTACACAAAAGCTGCATTTTTACAAACTGACGCTGACTCTTAAATTTAATAATACTCCCGGAATTATAATTGTATACTGACTTAAGTATCATAAAAAACACCGCATGAAATGTACCAAACATCACTGATGTACTTTCCTGTCCATGCAGCTTAAGAAACCTCTCCCTCATCTGTATACATGCAAGCTTCGTAAAGGTAATTACCATAATCCTTTCAGGAGGCACATTATGCTTTTCTATAAGATTACGTATCCTATGCGTAATAACCGTAGTCTTACCGCTTCCCGGCCCTGCAAGTATCATAGCCGGCCCCCTATAATGATTTACAGCTGCTTCCTGTACACTGTCTAATCCCACACAGTCCCCCATATAAAATCAAATTTATATATCATATTTTGAATTTCTTTTGATTTTTTAATTCCCATGCTCTGATTTGCATCGATATATTATACTCAAAATATCATTTATATATCTATATTATATAAAACAAATTATATATTGTCAATATAATATTTAAATTTTCCAAAATATTTCTTAATTCTTTAATAAAACACATTCCTAAAACGACTGTATTACATCATCACTGTCATCTGTTTTCTTAATTGACTTTATCTGTATATAATAGCTTATGCTTTCATTTACACTTACCAGAACTCTGTCGCCGACCTTATGACCTAATATGGCTTTGCCAAGCGGTGACTCAATACTTATAAGTCCCTCCAGTGAATCTCCTCTGACTGTCGTCACAAGCTTTATTTTCTCTGTAGTTTCATCATCTTCGTAATATATTTCTACGGTATTATTAACACCGGCCTCATCCTCTGCTGATGAATCATTTATTATTGTGGCAGTTTTAATCATTCTCTGCAGATATCTTATTCTGCTCTCATTTTGATTTTTAACTTTTTTTGCTGCGTGATATTCAAAATTTTCACTTAAATCACCATGCGCTCTGGCTGTCTTTACTTCCTCCAAAGCTTCTTTTCTTACTACCAACGTTCTGTATTCTATTTCCTCACGCATTTTTTTAATATCATTCTCAGTTAATTCATTATACATATTTTACCCCTTTCAACTACTAAAAGCGCCGGCATAAATACCGGCGCCTTTGTATTAATTTTTATCATTCCACTTTACAAAACCGTAACTGTCAAGAATCTGAAAGTACTTTGCCAGTCTTTCATACAGAGGATTTGCTTTTTCTTTAAAGTGTTCCTCAACCTTCTTTCCAATTTCTATTATATCAGTTTTACCATCTATAAGGGGCCACACAAAACTTCCCATCTCATCAAGATGAATATGTGATACCTTTGGTTTTTTAAACAGCACCTGCGCTATTTTATTAAAAACACCCTTATTTTCAATATCAAGAGTTATAATACCTTTTTCATTTGCAGACCATGTTATATGTTCCGGCCTTACAGGTATTTTCTCAAGATAATTACGTGAAATCACCTGTTTTTTATTTTTCATGGTTATTATTCCTTAGCAGCGGATTTTTTCTTGCGCATTGAAAATAAACAAACTACCGCAATTATACCTGCAAATAGAACTAAACTTAAAATGTCCAAGACACCCTTAGGCAAAGAAATAAATCCTGAAATATCAATAACTTTGTTAATACCAAATACAGCAAACAATGCCAATAAAATACCAACAAGACCTTCTCCGGCAATCATACCTGAACAGAAAAGAATACCATTGCTTACACAATTCTTTCTCTTTTCCTCATCCTTGATAAGCTTATCAAATGCAAGACGTACAAGACCACCAACCATGATACAAGCACTAAGCTGTACAGGAAGATAAACACCGATTGCAAAAGGAAGAACAGGAATTCCTACTATTTCTATTGCAATAGCAAGAAATACACCAATAAATATAAGTCCCCATGGAAGATTACTGTCCATAACACCTTCTATAATCATCTTCATCAAAGTAGCCTGAGGAGCTGCAAGTTCTTCTGTACCAAAGCCCCATGCACTGTTAAGAAGATAAAGTGTACCGCCGATTGCAAAAGCTGCCGCAACAACACCGATAACCTCAGCAATCTGCTGCTTTACAGGTGTAGCACCAAGCAAGTATCCTGTCTTTAAATCCTGTGATGTATCACCTGCGATAGCTGCTACGATACAGATAATTGAACCTATTGCTATAGCTCCCTGCATACCGTGTATACCGCTGTCACCTGTAAGCTTTAAAATTACAGTTGTGATAAGAAGTGTTGCAATAGCCATACCTGATACAGGGTTATTAGAACTTCCTACAATACCAACCATTCTTGAAGATACGGCTGCGAAGAAGAAACCGAATACAACTACTATTATAGCACCTACTAATGTTACAGGAATTGCAGGAACAATCCAGATAAGTAAAGTACATGCTGCAACAAATACAAGAACAAGTCTCATATCAAGATCTTTAGATGTTCTGTCTGTGCCAACACTCTTTGCAGAAGCCATGCTCTTAATCGCATCTCTGAAGGTTCTCACGATAAGAGGAAGTGATTTAACAAGGCTTATAATACCGCCCGCTGCAAGAGCACCTGCACCGATATAACGTATATAAGAGCCCCAGATTCCTGCTGCACCATTTTTTGCAAAAATTTCTCCGATAGTTGCCTCGCCCGGATATAAAATTATTGAAGAACCAAACAATACGATAGCAGGTATCATAACAAGCCAGCTGAATATACCACCTGCAAACATATATGAAGAAATACGAGGTCCGCAGATATATCCAACACTCATTACAGCAGGATAAATCTGTGTTCCAATTTCTCCGGCAAAGCCCTTAACACGCAAAGAAACTTCTCCCGGAACCGCTTTAAGACCATCAATAACAAACTTACATACAGCTGCAAATCCCATTCCGGCAAATACTGTAGAAGCATTAGCTCCTCCTTCTTCACCTGCAAGAAGTACCTCTGCACATGCTGTACCTTCAGGATAAGGCAATATACCATGCTCCTTAACAATTAAAGCATTACGAAGCGGTATCATAAAGAATACACCGAGTAAACCTCCAAGTAATGCAATCAAAGTAATCTCGACAATACTTGGATTGTCCATCTTACCCTCTTTTGCCCATAAGAAAAGGGCAGGCAAAGTAAAAATAGCACCTGCTGCCAATGATTCACCAGCAGAACCAACAGTCTGAACAATATTACTTTCAAGGATTGAATTCTTACGCATAATAACGCGAATTACACCCATAGCAAGTACAGCTGCCGGAATAGATGCTGAAACAGTCATACCTACTCTCAAGCCGAGGTAAGCATTGGCTGCACCAAACACTACTGCAAGAAGAACACCCATAATTACAGAAGTAACCGTAATTTCAGGAGTGATTTTCTCTGCAGGAATGTATGGCTTAAATTCTTTCTTTTCGCTCATACAATTTTTCTCCTTTTTAAAATGTATTCTAATTAATAATACCTAAAAATAAGCCAAAATTCAAGTATACATTTGTTTGTTTTTTTATAAAATACAGATTTCTTGCCACATTTTGTAATTATCACTTAATTTTATCCATCATAGTATATAAATTATAGTATTCTCCTTTTTCGGCCATAAGTGATTCATGATTTCCCTCTTCTATAATACCGTCATCACTTAGAACTATAATTCTGTCTGAATTTTTTATACTTGATAATCTGTGAGCTATTGTAATTGTAGTACGTCCTTTTGAAAGCTCTTTTAATGAATTTGCAATATCCCATTCACTCTGGTTGTCAAGTGCAGATGTAGCTTCATCAAGGATCATTATAGGCGGATTTTTAAGAAATACTCTCGCTATGCTTATACGCTGTTTCTGTCCGCCCGAAAGCTTGACACCTCTTTCTCCTATATAAGTATCATATCCGTCCTTTAATTCAGATATAAACTGGTGTGCTCCTGCTTTTTTTGCTGCTTCTATTGCCTGTTCTCTCGTGGCATCTACACATCCGTATAAAATATTTTCCATAACGGTACCTGAAAACAGGTAAACATCCTGCTGAACAATTCCCACATTGCTTCTTAAACTCTTTAATGTATAATTCTTAATATCTTCACCATCAAATGTAATCTTTCCTCCGGTTACATTATAAAAACGAGGTATAAGATTGCAAAGCGTTGTCTTACCGCTTCCTGACGGTCCTACGATTGCAAGCTTTTCTCCGGGATGAACCGATAAATTCAGATTATGAAATACTTTATTATGGTCATCCGGATATTCAAAGCTTACATTTTCAAATGCTATTTCTCCCTGCTTTTTAGGCATTTCTTTTGCCTCCGGCTCATCAAATATTTCAATGTCTGCGTCCATTATCTGTAAGAAGCGCTCAATTCCCGTCATTCCGCGCTGGAACTGCTCTGCAAATTCAATAATTCTTCTGATTGTTGCAATAAGTGTAGTGACATACATTATATATGCAACAAGATCACCTGATGTTATGTATCCATTAATAAGGAACAATCCGCCTGCCATAATTATGACGATATACATAAGTCCGTCAAACGCTCTTGTTGCAGTACTGAATGCCGCCATATATTTATAAGTTTCTTTTTTAATATTAAGAAATTTACTGTTTCCTTCCTCAAATTTATCTATTTCTGTCTGCTCGTTTGTAAATGCCTTTACTACCTGCTGTCCCAAAAGGCTGTCCTCAATGCTTGCGTTAAGCTCGCCTATCTGAACTCTCTGCTTTGCAAATGCTCTCCTGCTTCTTCTGTTTAATTTTATACATGTATATGCCATAACAGGAACTATCAAAAATATCATAAGAGTAAGCATCAGATTTATTCTCGCAAGAATAATAAATGAAACTAAAGCCTTAACACCTGCTATAAAAAACTCTTCCGGACAGTGATGTGAAAATTCCGTCACATCAAAAAGGTCATTTGTGATACGCCCCATTATCTGTCCAACTTTTGTATTATTGTAATAATTAGTTGACAGCTTTTGCAAATGTGCATATGCATCGCGCCTCATATCTGTCTCAATCTTTGCTCCCATTACATGTCCGGTATTTGACATATAATAATTAGCAGCACAATCTATAACTCTTAATATAAGATACAAAAATGCCAGTTTTCCTATAACTGACACTGTAAGCTGTGTTATATCCTGCATACCCGTATTTGTAAGAAATCTTATAATCATAGGCAGCACAAGCTCACATACAGTAGTTAACGCTGCACAAAATAAATCCAATATAATTATTTTCTTATGGTTCCTGTAATATGGAATAAACCTTTTTATAAGTTCTTTAGTTTTATATTCCTTTTCATTCATAATGATAACCTTGCCTTTCCGTTAAGTTACAAAATCTTTCACTACTTACTATAATAGAATTCCAAAAGAATTTCATCACAATTTCCTATTACATAAAAAGTACCGCAGTCCTTAAAACTACGGTACTTTAAGTGTCTTTCGACTATTTAGTTTGACAAAGTAATTTAGAACTTACCTTCTTCAGATGCCTGCTGTATTGATACGGCAACTGCAACTGTCATACCAACCATAGGGTTGTTGCCGGCACCGATAAGACCCATCATCTCAACGTGAGCAGGAACTGAAGATGAACCTGCGAACTGTGCATCTGAGTGCATACGTCCCATAGTATCTGTCATACCGTATGAAGCAGGACCTGCTGCCATGTTATCCGGGTGGAGTGTACGTCCTGTACCGCCGCCTGAAGCTACTGAGAAATACTTCTTGCCTGCTTCAAGTCTTTCCTTCTTGTATGTACCTGCAACAGGATGCTGGAATCTTGTAGGGTTTGTTGAGTTACCTGTGATAGAAATATCTACATTTTCTTTCCACATGATAGCAACACCTTCTGTTACATCATTAGCACCATAGCAGTTAACCTTAGAACGAAGACCATCTGAATATGCGATTCTTTCGATTTCCTTAACTTCGCCTGTAGCGTAGTCCATTTCTGTCTCTACAAATGTAAATCCGTTAATTCTTGAAATAATCTTTGCAGCATCCTTACCGAGACCATTTAAGATAACTCTTAACGGTTTCTGACGAACCTTGTTCGCTTTCTCTGCGATACCGATAGCACCCTCAGCAGCAGCAAATGATTCATGACCTGCAAGGAATGCGAAACACTCTGTATCTTCTTCAAGAAGCATCTTACCTAAGTTACCATGTCCTAAACCAACCTTACGCTGGTCAGCAACTGAACCAGGAATACAGAATGCCTGAAGGCCCTCACCGATAGCTGCAGCAGCTTCTGAAGCCTTTCTTGCACCCTTCTTTATAGCGATAGCTGCACCTACAATGTAAGCCCAGCATGCGTTCTCAAAACAAATAGGCTGAATACCCTTTACCATGTTATATACATCTAAGCCCGCATCCTTAGTAATCTTTTCAGCCTCTTCTATTGAAGAAATACCATAGCTGTTTAATACTGCATTTATCTGTGGGATACGTCTTTCATATGATTCAAATAATGCCATTGAACTGTTTCCTCCTTATTTAACTTCTTCATCTGTTCTTGGGTCGATAATCTTAACAGCATCATCAACTCTTCCGTACTGTCCACAAGCCTTCTCGTATGCTGTGTTAGGGTCATCACCCTTCTTGATGAAGTCTGTCATCTTGCCAAGACTTACGAATTTATAACCGATAATCTGATTGTCTTTATCAAGAGCAATACCTGTTACATAACCTTCTGCCATTTCAAGGTAACGAGGTCCT